>Ga0137404_10000545_pt1 | contig 24782 bp, 23 predicted proteins | sample CZOMad2_1_16fung_FD_108285 | JGI IMG/M metagenome (GOLD analysis project Ga0137404, IMG submission 108285) | Vadose zone soil fungal communities from Angelo Coast Range Reserve, California, USA - CZOMad2_1_16fungal (Illumina Assembly) | ecosystem: Environmental > Terrestrial > Soil > Vadose... | reverse complement strand
GACGAGGACATGATCGCGGAGCGCTGGATCTCGTCGTAGCGGACCTTGCTCACGTCGAACTCGTCGAGGTTGTCCTTCAGCTTCTTGAAGGTCTGCTCGAACGACGGAAGCGTCTTGCGCGCGCGGGTAAGCGGGGTCGTGCGCGCGAGGAGGTAGTTCTTCACGTAGGGATGGTTGATCCCCCGCTTCTTGATCTTCGCGACGGCGACGCCGAGTGCCTGGTCGGCGGCGCGGACCAGGTCGGCGCGCTCCGTCCTCGAGTCGAGTCCCTTGGGCAAGGTCTGCTTGAGGAACTTGTCGACCCGGCGCAGGATCGGCGCGAACGCGCCGCCCGCGAACCGCTTGTTTTCCTCGTAGAGGAGACCGAGCGTGATGAAGTGCGGCGACTCGAACTGCGAGGACCACGTCTCTTCCGTGGTGTCCGGCTCTTCGGTCACGAGCGCCCGGTACATCCGGATGACCTCGAGCGACTTCTCCTTGAGGTTGTGGGCCTTCTCGACGTTGAGCGGGAGCACCTCGAAGAGCATCTCCGGCTCGACGACCAGGATGACCGGAATGAAGTCGGCTTTCAGCTTGTCGAGGACGGCGCGGCGATGGTTGCCGTTCGGCGTCCAGTAGACTCCGGGCCGGGGCGAGATCGCGACGATCGGGTCCACGAAGCGGTCGAGCCGCTTGATCGATTCGGTGAGCCGCTTCACGTGAGTCGGCGAAAGGTCGCGCTGGTAGGGGCTCGCCTCGCACTTCGTGCGCGGGAGCAAGCAGAAGATCTGCCAGTGGTCGCCGACCGGCTCCTGGTAGACCGCCAGGACCCGACCGCCGTCCCGCTCGATCTGCGAAGCGAGCGCCTGCGCCGGCTTGGAGGGCTCGGTGTCAGCCATCGTTCTCTCGCGTGTGTCGTCGGTACGGTAGCACAGGCCCCCCGCTCATTCTCACGCGGGAGCGTTGACCCGGCGCAGGAGCACCATCCACTCCTGACTCTGCCGGGCTCTGACCGAGCGCGGCGGATACGCGCGCTCGATCCGGAACGCCGGCGCGAACAGTCGGCGCACCTCGCGCTCGGACACCGGAAAGGGCGGGCCGGCGGCGCGACGCCGCAGGGGAAAGAAGCAGGCCAGCAGCCAGCCGCCCGGCTTCAGGATCGCGCCCATGGTCCGCACGTACTCCGCGCGCCGTCGGGGATCGATGGCGCAGAAGCACGTGTACTCCCAGATGCCGTCGAACGCGAGCCCGTAGTCGCCGCCGAGCGTGAAGATGTCGCGCTCGATGAACTCGGCGGCGACGTTGTCGGTCTTCGCGAGCTCGCGAGCCGCGGCGACCGCGGCAGCCGAGAAGTCGAAGCCGACCGCCGAGAAGCCGCGACGGGCCAGGAAGCGCACGTCGTGGCCGCGTCCGCAGCCCGGCACCGCGACTCGTCCGGGAGCGGGCGGTGTGAGGTCCATGAACTCGACGAGCGGCGGCGCCGGCTGACGGAGCTCCCATCCGTCGCCGCCCCGCGCGTAGAGATCGGTCCAGAAATCCGGTGCGCTCACGCTGGCCATGACATTCCCTCGAAGTCCTCGACGGCGCGCTCCGCGCCGGCCGCCCGAAGCTCGGTCTCCGTATGCGCGGTGCTCACGCCGATGGTCCGCATTCCGGCGCTTCGCGCCGCCTGCACGCCAACGACCGCGTCCTCGAACACGAGGCAGCGCTCGGGCGCGACGCCGAGGCGGCGGGCGGCCAGCAGGTAGACCTCCGGATCGGGCTTGCCCCGCCGCACGTCCTCGGCGGCGACGACGACCTCGAATCGATCGCGCAGACCGCCCTGGGTCAGGAGCGCCTCGACGTCGTGGCGGGAGGCCGATGTGGCGACCGCTCGCGGCACGCTCCGCGCGGCGAGCTCGGCGATGAACTCCGTGACGCCGCGAACCAGGGTGGGCCCTCCGCTGGCGAGGCGGCGGTAGTGCTCCTGCTTGCGCGCGGCCAGACGCTGCGCCTCCGCCCACGACGTCTCGCGGCCGAGGAGCAACGGAACGGCCTCGAGGCTCGGCCGGCCGATCGTCAGGCGCCAGTAGTCGGGCTCGGCGGGCACGACGCCGAGCTCGTCGAGCAGCGCGCGCCAGGCCGCTCGATGATGGGCCCCGGAGTCGACCAGCACGCCGTCCATGTCGAAGATGACGGCGAGGGTCTCCACGCCTACCGGAGCCGGTACAGGGGCGCCAGCGCGCGGAAGGTCTCGAGCGCGGCCGAGCGGTACTGCGCCTCGGTCCAGCGCGCCGCCTCGTCGGCCGGCACGGCGCGCCCGACGACGAACTGGCCGTCGCGCGTCCGCGTGAGCTCGTCGGCGAGCTCCCCGAGCTTCTCGGGCGTGAGATCGGCGAGAGGCGCCGCCGGCTCCTCGTCGTGCTCGTTCTTGAACCAGGCCAGGTGCTTCACTCGCCGCAGGACCGGTCCGACCTTGGGCGCGTTCTTCTTCCATGCCGTAGCCCAGCGCCGCTTGTCGGCGTGCTCGGGGCCGATCTCGAACAGGAAGCGCACGGTGCTCCTCGAGACGGCGATCTTGAAGTGGCTGTGCTTCTTATAGCCTCGAGCGTCGGGCCCGAACGCGACCCACGTATCGTCGGGCGGGTTCACGGTGCGGCGGGCGTGCTGGGCGACGTGCGCGAAGACATCGCTGCCGACCGAGCGGCCCACCGAGGGCGTCAGGCTCTCGCCGAACGCGCCGAGCTTGGGGCGGACGCGGGCGCGTATCTCGCTCATGCGCGGCTTGAATCCCTTCACGTCGAAAATCTTGAAGTCGCCTGCGACGAACGCTGGAGACGCCATCGGTGCTCTCCTCGGGCTCAGAGGTCGACGGATCCGTCGAGAGGGCAGTGGGTCGAGCTCATCGGAATGAGGGATGATCGACCGTCGGCGCGTGGACGTCAACCACGTTTTGCCGCGCCTCGGACCGGCGGGGCCTCTTCGTATCGCTCGCCTCGGGCCTGGGGGCCCCAGCCGGCCCTGCGGCTCGCACGACGGCCCCGCGACGGCCTGCAGCGCGCACCACCACGTTTTGCGAGCGCCGAAGGCTACTATATGGGTGTGATTCGCGTCCTGCAGCTTCTCACCTCGACGGCGCTCGGGGGCGGCCCGCGCCAGGTCTTTGATCTCGTTCGTCATCTTCCGGCGGACGAATTCAGCGCTTCGGTCGCGGGCCCCGTGGACCAGCGGGTCGCCGCGAACCTCCGTACGGTCGGCATCGAGCTCGCCGAGGTCGCCGTCGACACGCTCGGCGCGTTTCCGATGACGCTCAGAGCCGTGGAGCGCCTCGTGCGCGACACGCGCGCCGATCTCGTGCACACGCACGGCAAGGGCGCCGGTCTGTATGGTCGGCTGGCCGCGTGGCTGGCCGGCGTGCCGGCGGTCCACACGTTTCACGGCATCCACTACGAAGGCTACTCGCGCGCAGGCCAGTATCTCTATCTCGCGCTCGAGCGGTGGCTGGCGGGCGTGACCCACACCGTGATCAATGTCTCCGATGGGCAACAACAGGAAGCGTTTCGCCTGGGCGTGGCCCGGCCCGGGCGGAGCGCCGTCGTGGTGAACGGAATCGACGTCGACGAGCTGGACGCGCGCCCGGCCAGTCACAGGTCGGCGCTCGGGCTCTACCCCGAGGAACAGGTCGTCGGCTACGTGGCGCGCTTCGATCCGGTCAAGAAGCACGAAGTTCTCGTGGACGCTCTCGCCATTGTCGCGAAGCGACATCCGAAAGTCGCGCTCTGGCTCGCCGGCGAAGGGCCAGAGAAGGCCAGGATCGAACAGCGCGCAGACCAGCAGAAGGTCCGGGTCGTCTTCAGTCCCGGTGCGATCGCGTGGACGACCAATGCCTACTCCAGCTGCAACCTCTACGTGACCTCATCCTCGAAAGAAGGACTGCCGCTGGCCCCGCTGGAGGCGATGGCGTCCGAACTTGCCGTGATCGCCACGGACGTTCCCGGCCACCGGGACGTCGTCGATCGCGAGACGACGGGGTTGCTCGTGTCGCCGGAAGCGGGCGCGCCGGCGCTGGCCGCCGCCATCGAGTCTCTCCTCGACGATCCCGAACGCAGCAAGCGGATGGGGCAGGCCGGACGCGAGCGCGTTCGGAGAGAGTTCACGGTCCAGTCGATGGTCGCGAAGACGGCCGAGGTCTACCGGGGGTCGGCCGCGTCCCGAGGCGCGAGCCGTCGAGCGTGAGGCGAGACGTGGGGGCCGCGCCGACGGGAAGGTCACGCGAGCCGGCGATGATACAATCGGCGAGTGAACGATCTCGCGCTCGTGACGGGAGGAGCCGGCTTCATCGGCTCGCACCTCGTCGAGCGGCTCCTGGCGGATGGGGCTCGCGTCCGCGTCCTCGACAACTTCTCGACCGGCGCCCGCGCCAACCTCGGCTTCGCGCCTAAATTCCGCCGCCAGCTCGAGGTGATCCGCGGTGACGTGCGCAATCTTTCGGTGCTGCTCCGCGCGGCGCGGGGCGCGCGCGTGATCTACCACCAGGCGGCGATGCGCTCGGTGCCGCGCTCGGTGAAGGACCCGCTCGGCGCCAACGACAACAACGTCACCGGCACGCTCCACGTGCTCGAGGCCGCGCGGCGCTGCAAGGTGCCGCGCGTGGTCTACGCCTCGTCGTCGTCGGTCTACGGCGACCGGCCGGATCTGCCCAAGCGCGAAGACCAGGCGCCGGCGCCGCTCTCGCCCTACGCCGTCTCGAAGGCGGCCGGTGAGCAGTACGCCGCGATCTGGACGCGCCTCTACAAGGTCGAGACGATCGGGCTCCGCTACTTCAACGTCTTCGGCCCGCGCCAGGACCCGAAGTCGCAGTACGCCGCGGTCATCGCACGCTTCATCCAGTGGGGGCTCTCCGGTCGACCGCTCGAGGTGCACGGCGACGGCACCCAGTCACGCGACTTCACCTATATCGACAACGTCGTCGCGGCCAATCTCCTCGCCGGCCAGGCGCCCGGCGCGGCGGGTGAGGTCTTCAACGTCGGCTGCGGCGATCGCGTGAGCCTTTTGGACATCATCGCGAGGCTCGAGGCGCTCCTGGGCCGAAAGCTCGAGCGGCGCCACACGCCCTCGCGTGCCGGCGACGTGGCGCACACGCTCGCCGACGTGTCGAAGGCCAAGCGGCTCATGGGGTACTCGCCGCTGGTCGACTTCGACGAGGGATTCCGGCGGACGGTCGAGTACTTCAAGTCGTCGTCCAAGCCGTCGTCCAAGCGCTAGGAGGATCGTCCGATGCGGCACCTCGGAAAGTTACTGCTCGTCGCGCTCGCGCTGATCCCGCTCGCGTCACCGGCCGCGGCACGGGCGCAAAACCTCGTCGTGCAGGTGGCGACGGAGCCGCCCGGCCTCGATCTCACGGCGACGCCGGCCTCCGCCACGGCGGGGGTGGTCTTCTACAACGTGCAGGAGGCGCTGGTGAAGGTCAACCGCCACGGCAAGATCGTGCCGTGGCTCGCCGAGCGATGGAACACCTCGGACAACAAGAACTACACGTTCTTCCTCAAACGCGGCGTGCGCTTCCACAACGGTCGCGAGCTGAAAGCCGCCGACGTGAAGTTCGTCATCGATCGGGCGATGAACCCCGAGACCAAACATCCGGCGCCGGCGAACTACGCGGCGATCAGCGACATCATCGTGAAGGACGACTACACGATCACGTTCGCGCTCAAGACCACCACCGCCAATTTCCTCCTGAACATGGCGCGTCAGGGTTCGGTCATCTATCCGCGCGAGGCGGTCGACACGCTGAAGAGCGAGCCGATCGGCACCGGCCCCTACAAGCTCGGCGAGTGGGTGCGCGGCGACCGGATCGTGCTCGTGAAGAACCCCGACTACCACGTCAAGGGCCTGCCCAGGCTCGACCGGGTGACGTACCGATTCATTCCGGACCCGAACGCCGCGCTGGCCGCGTTGAAGGCGGGCGACGTCGACGCCGCGATGTTCGGCCTCGGTCCCGAGCACATCCCCGAGCTCCAGAAGGACTCGCGCTTCCAGGTGATCGTCGGCGAGACGACGAACGACGTCATCATGTCGATGAACAACTCGAAGAAGCCGTTCAGCGACGTGCGCGTGCGGCGCGCCGTCACCTACGGGATCAACAAGCCCGAGGTCGTCAAGGGCGCGATGTTCGGCCTGGGCCGCGTGATCGGGACCAACGTGGATCCACTCAATCCCTACTTCGTCGACATGTCCGGCGCCATGCCCTACGATCCGGCGAAGGCCAAGAAGCTCCTGGCCGAGGCCGGCTACCCGAACGGATTCGAGGCGGTGCTGAAGGTCGCGCCCCAGTACTACTACACGGTGCGCACCGGCGAGGTCCTGGCCGACCAGCTCTCGAAAGTCGGCGTGAAGATCAAGATCGAGCAGATCGAGTGGGGCCAGTGGCTCTCGCGCGTGTGGAAGGACGCCGACTACGACCTCACGATCATCGGCCACGCCGAGGCGTGGGACATCGCCAACTACGCGAACCCGAAATATTACTTCCGCTACGACAGCGGTGAGTTCCAGAAGCTCTTCCAGGAGTCCGAGATCACCGTCGACGACAAGGCGCGCCGGGAGCTCTACGTGAAGATGCAGAAGAAGCTCGTCGAGGACGCGCCGGTCGTCTGGCTCTACATCCACCCCCGGCTCGCCGTGACCAAGAAGGGCTTGCAGGGATTCTGGAAAGATCTGCCGGCACCGGCGTTCGATCTCTCCGAGGTCGCGTGGGTCAAGTAGCCGGGACACGCGCGTAGCGCGTGCGGCGGTACATCGCCAGGAGGGTCGCGGCGTTCGTCGCGACCCTCTTTTTCGTCTCGGCCCTCGTGTTCGTGGTCGTCCGCGTGCTGCCCGGCGATCCGGCGCTGGTGATCATCGGCCCCGAGGGAAGCCCCGAGGCGGCGGCGCGGCTGCGCGAGGCGCTCGGGCTGAACCGTCCGATCCTGGTCCAGTACACGGAGTGGCTCTCACGCGCGCTCCGAGGTGATCTCGGCGTGTCGCTCCAGTACGACGTGCCTGTCGGCCGGCTGATCCTGAGCCGGCTGCCGGTGACCCTGCCGCTCACCTTGATGGCGGCGGTCCTCATAGCCGGGACCGCGCTGCCGCTCGGGCTCTACGCGGCGCGTCGCCATCGGCGCGCCGGAGACTACCTGGCGATGGTCGTCTCGCAGATCGGGATCGCGATCCCCGGGTTCTGGGCCGGCCTGCTCCTGATCCTCTTGTTCTCGGTGCACCTGGGCTGGGTGCAGTCCGGTGGCTTCGCCGGCTGGTCGAATGGCCTCTGGCCCGGCGTGCGCTCGCTCCTGTTGCCGGCCATCGCGCTCGGATTCTTCCAGATGGCCGTGCTCGTGCGCGCCACGCGCTCCTCGGTGCTCGACGTGCTCCGCGAGGACTACGTGCGCACCGCGCGCGCCAAGGGCGTCAGCGAGCTCTCGGTGATCGCCAAGCACACGCTGCGCAATGCGTTGATCCCGATCGTGACGGTGGCCGGCCTGCAGCTCGGCCAGCTCATGGCCGGCGCGATCATCCTCGAGTCGGTGTTCGCGCTGCCGGGTCTCGGACGCCTGGCCCTCGGCGCCATCACCGCGCGCGATCTGCCGGTCGTGCAGGGCGTGACGCTCTTCGTCGCATCGACGATCGTGCTGATCAACTTCGCCGTCGACCTGCTCTACGTCGTCCTGGATCCCCGGATCCGCTATGAGTAGAGGGGGGCAGTGACCCGGCGGCGGCCGCTCCGACACGTGACGTTCACGCTGGGCGTCGCGATCACCGCGCTCTTGATCGCGACCGCCGCGCTGAGCCTCGTCTACACGCCCGAGGACCCGCTCGCGATGTCGATCACCGGCCGCCTCCAGGGCCCGTCCGGCGCGCATCCGTTCGGCACCGACCAGTACGGTCGCGACGTGCTCTCGCGCGTGATGACCGGGACCGTCATCTCCATCGCCGTCGGCGTGATCGCGGTCGGCATCGGCTCCGCCATCGGGATCGTGATCGGCGTCCTCAGCGGCTACGTCGGCGGATGGATCGACGAGGCGTTCATGCGGCTGGTCGACGCGATCCAGGGGTTTCCGGCGATTCTCTCGGCGCTCCTGTTCGCCGCGGTCTTCGCGCCCGGCATCGTGATCAGCATGGTCGCCATCGGCATCGCGTTCGTGCCGGCGTTCGCGCGTCTGACGCGCGCGGGCTTCCTCGAGCTGCGGGCGCGCGAGTTCGTCGTCGCGGCCCGAGCGCTCGGCGCTCGCGACCGGCGCCTCATCGCGCGCCACATCCTGCCGAACACGCTGGCGCCGCTGATCGTCCAGGCCACGACCAGCTTTCCGATCGCGATCCTCGCCGAGGCGGGGCTGGCGTACCTGGGACTCGGGACGCAGCCGCCGCATCCGTCCTGGGGACTCATGCTGCGTGAGGCGCAGAGCTTCCTCTCGCTGAATCCGTGGTTCGCGGTATTCCCGGGCGGGGCGATCGCGCTGACCGTGCTCGGGCTGAATCTCATGGGCGATGGCCTGCGCGATCTGCTCGACCCGAAGACGGCGTGAGGCGAAGCGCCGCCGCAAGCGATGGAAATCGGGTTGGGAAGTCGCGCACTTTCGCCCCGTGGTGCCGAAAGAAGATTGACATTTCCAGAAATATGTCGGTATCGTAACGGTTGGTCTTGGCGCAGCCCTGGGAACGTATCCGTCAATCCAAGCGGGGCGCCGCGGAGAGAGCCACGACGATGAAGGTTTACAACACGTCCTTCACGCTGTCGACGGACGAGCGCACCGAGATCTCGGACATCACCAAGCTCGTGCGTGACGCGGTCCAGCAGTTCGCCGTCACGACGGGGATCGCGCTGGTCAACACGCTCCACACCACCTGCGCGCTGTTCGTCAATGAGTTTCAGAGCGCGCTCATCGACGATCTGAGGTCCCTGATCGAGCGGCTCGTGCCCGAGCGCGACGGCTATCGCCACGACGACCCGCGGGTGTCCGATTGCGAGCGCGGCAACGCGCACTCGCATCTTCGGGCCGCCCTGCTCGGTCGCAACATCGCGGTCGGTGTGAACAACGGCGAGCTGACCCTCGGCCGGTTTCAGTCCGTCATCTTCGCCGAGCTCGACGGCCCGCGGAAGCGGGAGATCAGCATCCAGGTGATCGGCGAGTAGCCGAGTCGGTCATCGCAACCGACTCCGTCGGCGCGACCTGCCGAGGTGTTCCGGATGGTTGTCGTCGGCGACCCGCGCTCTGCGAATCATACGATCCAGCCCCACGAACTTCGCTTTCCCGCCGACCTCGCGGGGCGTTGTCCTACCAGCGCGAGTGATGGCTAGTGGCTGAGACACTTGCGCTTCACGGTGGCACTCCTGTCCGCGCCACCCTGCTGCCATACGCCAGGCACATCGTGGAAGACGAGGACGTGCAGGCGGTCGCGGCCGCGCTACGTTCAGGCTGGCTCACGACGGGCCCATGCGTGGACGCGTTCGAGCGCGCTGTCGCGTCTTTCGTCTCGGCGAAGCACGCCGTGGCGGTCAACTCCGGGACGGCAGCGCTCCATTGCGCGGTCTTCGCCGCGGGTGCCGGGGCCGGCCATGAGGTGATCACATCTCCGCTGACGTTCGTTGCCTCGGCCAACGCCGTCCTCTATCAGGGGGGCGTGCCGATCTTCGCCGATATCCGGTCGGACACGTTGATGTTGGATCCCGCCGAAGTGGCGGCTCGAGTTTCCAGCCGCACCCGAGCGATCCTCCCCGTGGATTTCGCTGGGCAGCCGTGTGATTTGGACGAATTGCTCGCTATCGCGCGCGCGCACGACCTGTTGATGATCGAGGATGCCGCCCACGCACTTGGTGCGAGTCACCGGGGACGTCCCATCGGCTCGGTCGCGGATCTCACCGTCTTCAGCTTCCACCCGGCGAAACTCATTTCCACTGGCGAGGGTGGAATGGTTGCCACGGACGATGACGGGCTCGCGTCTCGGCTGCGGCGGTTCCGGAACCACGGCTTGGACACGGACTTCCGGGAGCGCGCAGCCCGCGGCGAGACACATTCGCGAATGGTGGACTTGGGTTACAACTATCGGCTCGCGGATGTGCAGTGCGCCCTCGGGCTCTCCCAGCTGGGGCGGCTCGACCAATTCCTCAAGCGGCGGTCGGCCATCGCGGAGCGTTACGCAGGGATGCTCGCCTCGGTGGAGCAAGTCTCGATGCCGGCGGTGAGTTCGCACGTGCGGCACGCGTGGCACATCTTCCCCATCCTCTTGCGGCTTGAGCAATTGCGTGCCGATCGGAACACGATCCTGGCGGGCCTCCAGGCGGAAAATATCGGTGCCGCCATGCACTACGTACCTGCGTACTGGCACCCCTATTACGAGGCGCTCGGCTATCGGCGCGGGCTGTGTCCTCGGGCCGAGGAAGCGTCCGAACGCATTCTGAGCCTGCCACTGTTCCCGGCCATGACGGACCGAGATGTCGACGACGTCGTCGCGGCGCTGAGGAAAGTGCTCGCGTACTACGCGCGATGACGACCGTGGCTTCGGCCCGCGAGCCCGGGTGCGCCCCTTTCCGGTGGTCGGGCCGTACGCATCCAATCCCGAGTGCACCTGCGTCCTGACGTCGAGATGAACGCCGTGCCCGGGAAGGGCGTCGGTCTCTCGATGCTTGGCTGGGCCTGGAACGAGGCGGAGAACATCGGCGACTACATCGAACGCGCCGAGAAGCTTCTGCGGACATTGACCGACGATTTCGAGCTCGTCCTCATCGACGACGGGAGCACAGATGGGACCGTAGAAATCGTGCGGCGATACCAACAGACGCGACCATGGCTCAGGCTTCATGAGAATGGGCGCAACCGGGGATCGGGATACAACACCAAAGTGGCAATCGGTCTGGCGCGCAAAGATTACCTCTTTTGGCAGATGGTGGACTGGTCCTACGACCTCTCACGTCTTCCGGAGTACCTACCTCGTCTGGGCAAGGACTGCGACGTGCTGCAAGGGGTGCGCCAGGGGACCGTGTCGCTTTCGGGTATCTTACGACGCCGCTCCGACAACGCTTACAAGGGCCTGGTGTCCGTCGGGAACTATCTGCTTGTCCGCACTCTCTTCCAGTTGCCGATCCACGACTTTCAGAACGTCACGGTGTACCCGAGCCGCCTGGTTCAGTCGGTGACTCTCGAGTCCGAAAGCGCCTTCACGAACCCCGAGTGCCTGCTCAAGGCGTGGTGGAAGGGCGCGACGATCCTCGAGTTCCAGGTTCCGTTTCTCAAGCGAACGAAAGGCGTGGCCAAGGGGACGCGTCCGAGGGTCGTGCTTCGGTCTATCGCGGACATCTTCTCCTGGTGGTTGCGCTGGATCGTGCTCGGTCGGCGCTCCGACAAAGGCAGAGGCCGCGTGATCTCCCTCAATGGGTCTTAAGCAGCTCGTCTTCGGCATCCAGGCGATCGTCGCGGCGGCGCTCCTGGTCCTGCTGTTCCGCAAATTCGACTGGTCGGCGTTTCAGTCTGCGTTCGCCCCAATCCCGCTGCATTTCTACGTGGCTTCCTTCGGCATTCTGGCGGCCGGCCAGGCCCTGTACGTCTTCAAATGGCAGGTCGTCTTGAACGCGATGGGTCTTCGGCTACGCTTCTGGGACCTCGCCGAGCTCTATCTGCTGGGGACCTTCTTCAATAACTTCCTGCCCACGATGATCGGCGGTGACGCCGCCCGCGTGTACTATCTCGGCCGACAGCACGGGTATGCCACGATCGCAACCTCGGTGTTCGTCGACCGAGGCCTGGGCTTCCTCTCGACGGCGGCGTGGGGGAGCGCGCTCGTCTGGTGGCTCGACATCACGACCCCCGCCTTCGTGATCGCGCGTCAGGCATTGACGGTGCTCGGAATCGTACTCGCGGTCGTCGTGGTGGCTGGTCTGACGATGCGCCTCGCGCCCTTGGTCGCAGTGCTCCGCCGCGTTTCGTCGATGAGGAGGATCGCAGAGGGTGTTGAGCTCGTCCGGAAGCGCGGCCGGCCACTCCGGCGCAGACCGGCGGCGCTCGGCGTTGTCCTGGTGACCAGCTTCCTCTACTTCCTGCCGCTCGCCTGGTCGTACCAGACATACTTCAGGCTTTCGAGTGGGCTCGAAGTACCCTACGCGGCGATCGTGCTGGTGCTCGTCGCGATCGCCGTCCTCTCGAACATTCCGATCTCGCTCAACGGCATCGGCCTCCGCGAGCAGCTCCACTACCTTCTCTTCGGTAGCCTCGGCGTGTCGAAGGAGCTTGCCGTCGGGATCTCCCTCATCGTGTTCTCCCAGTTCCTCATCTTGAGCGTGCTGGGGGGGCTCGTCTGGCTGCGCCAGCGCGACCGCAGCTCCTTGGCCGATATCGCCGCGGCGCGCTAGCATTCGGTGGGGCATCCCGCGTGATCGACATCGTCTACGACGCTCAGTGTGGTTTCTGCGCGCGCTCGCTCCGGTTGGTTCGGTCTCTCGCCCGGAGCGAGGTCTTCCGTTTCCACGACGGCCATGGCCGCGACGTCGTCCTGAAGCATTTCCCCGCGCTGACCGGCGCCGACCTCGACGAGGCGATGTTCGCGATCACACCGGAGGGCAAGGTGTTTCGGGGCTTCTTCGCCTTCCGGCGGATGATGTGGGCCAGCCCGTGGCTGTACCCCTGCCTGGTGCTCTTCTACGCACCGGGAGCGGGCCTCGTGGGCCCGAGGATTTACTCGTGGATCGCGCGTCGCCGTCGAAGCTTCGGCTGTGCCGGGAGCGTCTGCGACTTGCCCGCGTCGGCTGGTCGTGCGCCGAGGCCGCGAGCCTGAATGGAGGCGTTTTTTCAGCCGACGCTCTCGGCCCCGGTCCAGTCGTTGTTGCGCTGTTCCTACGGCGTTCTCCTGTTCCTGACCCTCGCGCAGACGGTGGTCCAGGCCCGGCGGTTCTTCGTCAGCGATCGATGGGGCGGCTACGCCCAGTCGGATCGTCGAGTCGATCTTGTTCAGAATCCGTACGCGCTTCCGGTGGTCCTCGGTCTGTGGATGGCCTGCGCGGCGCTCATCACCGTCGGGCGCTGGAGCGTGGCGGCGAGCTTTGTCAACCTGCTCTTCTGCCGCTACTTCTTCGTCGCGATGCGCTGGAAAGGTGTGCTTCGCGGGATGGGCGCTCCGGGCTTTATGACGTATTGGTGCGCGGCCTGCGTGTTCTTTCTCGAGTATGGCGCGACCTACGATCCGACCGGCGCTGTGCGCAACGCGGCGACCTTTACCTTCCGGCTCGATTTCGCCGCGATCATGCTGTGTGCGGGGACCTACAAGTGGCTTGCCGGGTACGCGCGGAACGACGGTATGGAACTCGGCATGATCAATCCCTGGTGGGGCTACTGGGGATCCCTCTACGGACGCCTGCGACCTTCGCACTGGGTTTTTCGGGCGCTGAACCACCTCGCCTACCTGACGGAGCTTGCCGCAGGAATCCTCATGCTGCTGCCTCCGACCCAGTTGCTCGGCGCACTCCTGATCTTCGCGTCGTTCGCTTTCATCGCGCTTCACATCCGGCTGGGTTTCTTGTGCGAGATGGTGATGCTGTGCTGCCTCCTCTTTGTCCCTCCGGGGAGCGTGACCGACGGTCTCCTCGCCGCGATCGCGCCCGATCCGCCCGCGACCGCCGCCCTGGCCGCGCCCGCGTGGCTCAATGTGGCCCTCTGCACGGCGCTCTACGCCTACGCGGCCCTCTTGCCACTCGCCAAGGGTGGCCTCTATTACAACTTCCTCGCCCGGCGGCGGATCCCTGGGCCGCTTCAGTCGGCACTCGAGTGGTATACGAATTGGTTCGGTATCATCATCTGGCGCGTTTTCAGTGCGGACCACACCAACTTCTGGGCACGGATCTGGTTCCAGGACCGGGCTCGCGGTACTCGGGTCGAGGCGGCGCGCTTCGGGGAGCTCGGCGCCAAGCGAGCCTTCCGCTACGCTCACGTCGGAGAGTTCATCTGTCTCGTCAGCCTCTTTACCACGCTCAAATACTACGCGAGCGAGTCCCCGCTGTTCCCCCAGCGAGTGCTGCGTTACTGTCGAACGCTCGGATGCCCGGTCGGCTCGGACGTGGTGTTCGAGTACATGCGTATCCGAAAGGATCGGGGCAGGTTCGAGTCCGTTGCGGTGGCCGAGTACGTGGTCGATGTCCGGGCCGGTACGGTAACGGAGCGGATCCTCGACCACCTCTTCTCTCCCCGTTTGGCGGGTCCGGGCTCGCCGATTCACAAGGGGTTCAAACCGGGTAGCTACGTATGGATGGAGCTCCCCGCCGACGCGAGCCCGACCGCAGAAAGTGCCAGGGAGCCGTCCGATCACGCTAGAATTGGCGGCGTGAACACAAACGCCGACAAGGGAGCGAGATGACGCCGCCGACGTCAGGCCAGTACGGTTTGCGATCCGGAGCGGAGGAATTCCCGCTCATGGTCGTGATCGCCGTCATCTACCCATGCAACTTCGGTTGTCCGATGTGTCCGTACACCGACGGCAATTCTGAGATCCGCCAGTTCTACCACGAACATCACGGCGATCTCATCCCGGTGAAGCTTTGGGAGAAGATGGCCGATGAATGCGGGCCGTACGGCGCCTGGATGCGCGTCACGGGCGGCGGCGAGCCGCTCCTGCACCCGCACATGGTGGAGATGATCGAGCACGCCAAGCTGCGCGGGGCCCGGGTCTGGCTCAACACCAACGGCAGCATGTTCGGCCCGTCGCCAAAACACCGACGGAAGCTCGAGCGCATCATCGCGGCGGGCGTGGACCTCGTCGAATTCTCCATGGATGCCGGCGATGCCGCGACCTATGCGCGCGTGCGGCCCCCGCACCGAGGCGGCGGCCCGCGCGATCCCGCGGCGTGGTGGAGCGACCATGTGTCGAACGTCCGCGCGGCCCTCGAGTTGCGATTGGCCCACAAGGCGGCCACGCGGGTCGTGGTCTCGATCATTCGTCAGGAGGCGACCGAGGGAACGCTCGAGGCCGCCATCGACTTCTGGGTCAAAGAGGTCGGCGTCGACGACGTGATCACGCGCAAGTTCCTCACGTGGGACGACAACACGCGGATCCCGTTTGGCAAGTCGCTCGACAAGCATCTCTACAAGGACCTGCCGACCGAGCGTAAGGAGCCCTGCGTCTGGCCGTTTGAGCGGCTCAACGTCGACACCCTCGGCAGGGTCGCCCTCTGCGGCCAGGACATTTCTTTCCGCACGTCCAAGTTCTTCCCGAACGTCTGGGAGTCGAGCATCCGCGACATCTGGCGGGGCGAGGCCTTCAACGAATATCGCCGCCTGCACCTCGGCGGACGCGGCGCCGAGGCCTGGCCTTGCCGGGGATGCTCGGCGTGGCTGGCGGGCGTACGCGACTGGGAGCACGGCTGGCTCAAAGTGCTCCAAACCTCTGGCGACCACCTCCGGGAGGTCATGAAGCGCGATCTGGGCGTGGAGGTGGAGATCTACCAGCCCAGGACATGAGGCCCGTCCTCGCGGATCTAGAGCCCCGGGTCTGCCGGGGGAATCTGGTCCGGCTGCGGGCGTTCGAGCCCAAGGACGCGGAGCACTATCGCGTCTGGGTCAACGATCCGGAGATTGCCCAGCTCATAGACCGAGCCGGCCCGGTCACTCCGGCCGAGCACGAGGCATGGTACCGCGACCTCGTCGCCTCAGAGTCGGCGGCCGTCTTCGCCGTCGACCGTCTGACGGACGACGAATTCGTCGGGCTTGCCTGGCTCTACGAGATCCATTCGCGCCACCGCCGAGCCGAAGTCCGAGTCGTCATCGGCGACCGGAGCTGCTGGGGCGGTGGATACGGCACCGACACCCTGCGCCTTCTCGTCCAGATCGCGTTCGGGCCGCTCCATCTCGAAAAGCTCTGGGCTGACGTGCTCGCCACGAATCCACGGGGCGTGGCTGCATTCGAGCGCGCCGGCTTCAGGCGCGAGGGGCTTCTGGCCGGCGACCGCGTCCAGGACGCCGGGCGCGTCGACGTGATCCGGCTTGGGCTCCTGCGCGAGTCGGCCAGGGCCTAGCGGCCGTGTGCGGAATCGCCGGCGTGTTCGGCAAGGCCGATCCGGCCACGGTCGGGACCATGCTCCGCCGGATCGCTCACCGCGGGCCCGATGACGAGTTCCTGGTCTCAGGCCGACGGTTCACCGTGGGCGCCAGACGTCTCGCCATCCTCGACGTCGAGGGCGGGCGCCAGCCGCTCTCGAACGAGACGGGGACCGTCTGGGCAGCTCAGAACGGCGAGCTCTACAACTTTCCCGAGCTCCGGCCGGCGCTCGAGGCCAAGGGGCACCGCTTCCGAACACGAACCGACACCGAAGTGATCCCGCACCTCTACGAGGACTGGGGCACGGATTTTCCGGCGCGCCTGCTCGGCATGTTCGCGATCGCGCTGTGGGACGACGCGCGGGAGACGGGATGCCTGACTCGCGATCACACGGGCAAGAAACCGTTGTATTTCCTCGAAACGCCGGGCGCGCTGTACTTCGCTTCCGAAATCAAATGCCTGTTGGCCGTCCCGGGCTTCACGCGCCGGATCGATCCGATCGCCATCCACCATTTCCTTTCTTATAAACATGTCCCGGCACCCGACACGGCGTTCGAGGGGATCAAGAGCCTCGGCCCCGCTCAGACGCTCACGTGGTCGGCGCGTCACGGCGTCAGCATCTCCACGTACTGGACGCTGAACTGGACCCCCGACCCGGCCTGGGACCGTATGGACGAGCACGAGATCGCCCTGCGCCTCGCGGCCCGGCTGAAGGAGGGCGTGCGCCGACGGTTGTTGAGCGACGTCCCGATCGGCTTCTACCTCTCGGGGGGCCTCGACTCGAGCTTGTCGACAGCCCTGGCCGCCACGCTCTCACCGGGCCGGATCAAGACCTTCACGCTCACCTATGACACCGACAGCTCGACGCGGGGCAAGGACGAAGACAGGCGTTGGGCGCGGGCCATCGCCGAGCAGTACGGGACCGAGCATCACGAGGAACAGGTGTCGATCGGGAGCTTCGCCGAGGAATTTCCCGCGATCCTGCGACACTTCGACCAGCCGTTCTCCGGGGTGGTCGCGTCGTATTTCCTCTCGCGCCTGATCGGCAAGCATGTACGCGTGGCGCTCTCGGGCGATGGCGCCGACGAGCTCTTTGGTAGCTACCTCTCGCATCGCTTGGCCGGGGTCATCGACGACTATGTCACCCGCGGCGCTTCCGCCCTGCGCCAGCCGTGGTTTCATGACAGCGCGGCACTCGTGGAGGCGATCGCCGATCGAGACGCGGCCCGCTGGCGCGCGCGGCTGGCCGTATTCAGCGAGGCGGAGAAGCGCGAGCTGTACACGCCCGACTTCGCCGTCGCCGTCGGCGCCGCATCGTCCGATACCCACCTCGCGAACTACTTCGCTCGGCCGACCGCGGTGGACCCGCTGAACCGGGTGCTCGAGGCCGAATTTCGGGGCATCTTTCCCGACCAGGTGCTGGCCTTCGTGGACCGGCTGTCGATGGCGCATTCGCTCGAGACCCGAACGGCCTATCTCGACCGAGAGTTCGTCGAGCTGGCCGCCTCGCTGCCCGGCCGAATGAAGATCAGGAACGGGGAGAACAAGTATTTGCTGAAGATGGCGGCCGCGCCGTACATTCCGGCCGCGCTCGTACGCCGGCCGAAGGAAGGCTTCGTGATGCCGGTCAACGAATGGCTCATGAGCGGGCTCGGAGACTTCACGGCGCGCGTGCTCGATCCGGTCAGGGTGAGAGCCGCCGGCCTCGTCAGACCCGAGGCGGTCACGGAGCTCGTGCGACGCTGTCAGGCCGGCGACGGCTCGCTCGCCAACCGCGTGCTCTCGCTCATCGCGCTGCACGTCTGGTGGGCCGACTATCTCGGAGAAGAGAGGGTGTACTAGTGGGCCCTCGTACCCTTGCGATACTTCAGCCGGGGTATTTGCCGTGGCTGGGGTTCTTCGATCAGATGCAGCGTTGCGATGTGTTCATCTACTATGACGACGTCCAGTTCGACAAGCACGGATGGCGAAATCGTAACCGGGTCAAGGCACCCGACGGCACGGCCCACTGGCTCACGGTGCCGGTGCTCCACTCGGGTCGTAACTGGCCGAGGATTCTCGACGTGGAGATCGACAACCGAGGTCCGTGGGCGCGCAAACACGTGAGTACCCTCCGTCACTGGTACCGGCGGGCGCCCTTCGTCGAGGATTATCTGCCGGCCATCGAAGAGGTACTCGGGCGAGGGTGGACCCGGCTGGTGGATCTGGATCTGGCGCTGACCGACCTGATCGGTGGCGCGCTCGGGCTCCGTCGACAGACGTTGCGCGCCTCGAGCCTCGGTATTTCGGGCAAACGGAGCGAACGCCTCGTCGAGTTCTGCCGGCATGTCGGGGCGACGCGGTACCTCTCGGGCAACGCGGCGAAGGACTATCTCGACACGGATCTCTTTGCACGCCACGGCGTCGAGGTCGAGTGGCAGGACTATGTGCATCCCACGTATCCGCAGCAGCACGGGGCCTTCGTGTCGAATCTCTCCATCGTGGACTTGCTGTTCAACTGCGGAGACGCGAGTACCCTCACGCTGAGCGCCACGGGGGGTGGCGAACGCGCATGAGTACGAAAACAGTGCTGGTGACGGGTGGTGCGGGCTTCATCGGCAGCAACTTCGCCCGACACCTCTACAACAAGTACCCCGGCTATCGCGTGCTCGTCGTGGACTCGCTGACCTACGCCGGCAGCGTCGCCAACCTCCCCGAGGGGGCGCAGAAGTCGGAACGCTACGAGTTCTGGTACGGCGATGTCCGCAATGGCGAGCTCATGGACACACTGATCGCGCGTGCTGACGTCGTGGTCCATATGGCGGCCGAATCTCACGTGACGCGATCGATCTACGACAATCGGCTGTTCTTCGAGACGGACGTGCTGGGCACGCAAACCGTCGCCAACGCCGTCACGAAGTTTCGTGACCGCGTCGAGCGGTTCATTCATGTGTCGACCTCCGAAGTGTACGGCTCGGCGCTCACCGCGAGGATGGATGAAGAACATCCGTTGAATCCCCAGAGCCCTTACGCCTCGGCGAAGTGCGGCGCGGACCGACTCGTTTATTCGTACTGGGCGACCTACAACATCCCGGCGGTGATCGTCCGCCCGTTCAACAACTTCGGACCGTATCAGCATCTGGAGAAGGTCGTGCCCCGTTTCATCACCTCGTGCATCCTCAAGGAGCCCATGCGCGTCCACGGCGATGGCTCGGCGGCACGCGATTTCCTCTATGTCGACGACCATTGCGATGCGCTGGATCGCCTCCTGCACGCGCCGCGCGAGCAGATCGTCGGCGAGGTTCTGAATCTGGGAAGCGGGCGGCACATTTCGGTCCTCGAGATCGCCCAGGCGATCAAGACCCAGATGAAGGGCGACACCGTGCCGATCGAGTTCATCGGCGATCGTCCGGGCCAGGTATTTCGCCACACCTGTGATCCCTCGAAGGCCGAGAAGTTACTGGACTGGCGGCCGCGGACCACCTTCGCGGCCGGGCTCGAGCGCACGATCGATTGGTATCGACGGAACCAGGAGTGGTGGCGGCCGCAGATGTGGATGCGAAACATTCCCATCGTCGCGGCCAGCGGCAAGGCCGAGCTCCACTGATGGCCGGGATCCCGTTCTTCCAGCACGACCTGGGTCAGCCCGAGCTCGAGTCCGTGCGTGAAGTCCTGGCTGGTCCCATCTTGACGACCGGCGCGGTGGTCGAGCGTGTGGAGCGTCGGCTGGCGGAGTACCTGGGCTGCAAGCACGTGCTCGCCGTCACGAGCTGCACCGGCGCGATGCACCTCTCGTTGCTCGCGCTCGGCGTCGGACCTGGTGACGAGGTCATCACCACGCCCATGACCTTCATCGCGACCGCGACGGCCATCATCGAGGCGGGCGCCACGCCGGTTTTCGTGGACGTGGAGGAGAAGACGGGCAATCTCGACGCCGGAAAGGTCGAGGCGGCCCTCACGGAGCGAACGCGGGCCATCCTGCCCGTTCATCTCTACGGTCAGCCGTGCGACATGCGGGCGCTCCGAACGATCGCGGACCGACACCGGCTGTTCCTCATCGAGGACGCGGCCCACTGCCTCGAGGGGCAGCGCGCCGGCGTGCGGCCGGGAATGCTATCGGACACGGCGTGCTTGTCGTTCTATGCGACGAAGAATCTTACCTGCGGCGAAGGGGGCGCCATCGCCTGCAACGACACGGCGCTCGCCGAGCGGCTGCGTCTCCTGCGTCTGCACGGCATGACGAAGACGGCCTACGACCGTTCGCGCGAGGGCTACCTCCACTGGGACATGGTCACGCTGGGCTGGAAATACAACATGGACAACATCCACGCCGCGCTGCTCTTGCCGCAGATTGATCGGCTCGACGGCAACTGGCAAAAGCGCGAGGAGCTGGCACGGCGCTACCTGCAGGCACTCGCGGAGGTGCCGGGACTGACCTGGCCCCAGACGCTTCCCGGCGTCAAGCACGCTCACCACATCTTCCCGGTCTGGCTCGTGAACGGGCGACGCGACGCCGTCGTGGCTGGACTTCAGGAAGACGGCGTCCCGACCGTCGTCAACTATCGAGCCATCCATCTCCTGACCTACTTCCGCGAGCGCTTCGGCTTCAAGCCGGGCGCGTTTCCTGTGGCCGAGCGCATCGGTGATGCGACCCTGTCGCTACCCTTCTACCCCAACATCCCGGCCGAGCACGTGGAGGCGGTCGTCGACTGCCTCAAGCGCCTTCTGACGAAGGCCGGCTGAGCCGCCGGCGCACCGTCCGGTCGGGTTCGGCCTGACCCCGTCCGCGCCAGGTGGCCCGATATCGGCCGCCGCCGGGGGTCGAATTTGGTTGACGGCCCGCGGACCCGTGTTCAAATATTGAACGTCTGCTTATGGAGCGCTATCAGGAACGGGATCTCGAGATCCTCACGGCCATCGGCGAGGGGCACCCGCTCACGCAGCGCCTGCTGGCGCAGCGCCTCGGGGTGGCGCTGGGGCTGGCGAATCTGTACCTCAAGCGCCTCGCGAGTAAGGGCCTCATCAAGATTTCCGAGTTCCCGCAAAAGCCGGCAGCCCGCAAGCGGCTCCGCTACGTTCTGACCCCCAAGGGGATTCTCGAGAAGAGCCGGCTCACCTACGAGTACATGAGCTACTCCCTGGGAATCTACCGGCGCACGCGTGAAACGCTGCGCGAGGCGCTCGGCCACCTCCACGATCGGGGGCTGAAGCGGGTCGCCTTCTACCGTCCCGGCGAGGCGGCGGAGCTCGCGTATATCACGCTCAAGGAATTCGGTCTGGAGCCGCTCGCAGTCTTCGACCGGGACGAGGGCGGATTCTTCCTCGGTTTTCCGGTACGCCCGATCGTCGAGGCTGTGGAGGCGGAGTTCGATGCGATCGTCATCGCGACGTTCGAACGCCCGGAGCCCGATCTCGCCGAGCTCACTGGCCTGGGCGTCCCACGCGAGAAACTCCTGACTCTGCGCCGCCCGCTCTCGGCTGACGGCGAGGCGAGCCGGAAGTGACGCGCGTCGGCGACATGCGTCGGCTGCTCTGGCTGCTCCGGAGCTACACGGCGCCGTACTGGTACGCGGTGGCGCTTCTCCTCGTGACCAGTTACGTCGCGACCGCCGTGGCGGCGCTGTTCCCGCTCTTGATGGCACCGATCCTCGATCTCGCGCTGGGAGGGCCGGTCGGCCCGGGTGGCGGTAACGCCGCCGCGGGACTCTCGCTCCGCAATCTCGGCACCAGCGTCCTTCACTGGGTCGGGATCGCCTCGATCGAGGACCGCTCCGGGGCCATCCTCGTCCTCTGCGCCATCTACGTCGCGGTCGGGTTCTTCAAGGGCTCGATCGATTTCGGCAACTATCTCCTCGCGCTCTGGATCCGCGTGCGTGCGGCCGCTGCAATTCAGCGCGACCTCTTCCGCCATCTGCTCGGGCTCTCGATAAGCTTTTTCAACAAGCAGCGGACCGGCGGCCTGGTCTCGCATTTGTACGAGGACACGGCGGCGGCGACCGCCGGCCTCGAGACGATCGTGACCACCATGCTCACGGCGCCCGTGCTCATCGCGTTCTACGGCTGGCTCCTGGTCCGCACGAGTCCCAAGCTGGTCGTCGCCGCGGCCGTTGCCGTGCTCTTGCATGCCGGGCTCACCCGGGCGGTCCGAGGCCAGATCAGGCGCCTCGTGAGCGACCAGTTCTCCGCGCTGGCGGACCTTGCCGCGCGCTTCCAGGAATCCATGCTGTCGATCCGCATCGTGAAGTCGTTCGGCGCCGAGGCGTTCGAGCTTTCGCGCCTGAGCCGCGCCATCCAGGCTGTCGTCCGCGTGAACGTCAAGTTCGGCGCGTACAAGCACGCGGAGGAGCCGGCGCGCACGGTGCTCAACTACGTGGTCGAGGCGACGCTCCTGGCGCTGGCGGCCTGGGAGCTCATCGCCGGCCGCCTCGCCGCGCCGACGTTCTTCCTGTTCCTCTATGTCGGTCGCGCGGCGATGACGCAGGTCGGGCTCCTCGGCAGCGCCTACACCTCTCTCCAGATCACCCTGGCGGCCGCGTCTCGGATCCACGAGCTGCTCCGCCTCGAGCCGGCCGTGAAGGACGGGTCCGGGACGATCATGGAGTTCCGCGATCGGATCGTCCTTCGAGACGTGTCGTTCCACTACGGTGGCGAGCCCGTTCTGAGCGGTGTGAGCTTCGAGATCGAGAAGGGCGAGGTCGTCGCCTTCGTCGGACCGAGCGGGGCGGGCAAGTCGACGCTCGCCGACCTCGTGCTGCGCCTCTACGATCCGCTTCAGGGCTCGATTTCGATCGACGGGCGGGACCTGCGGACGCTCCGCCAGGAAAATTACCGGCGACTGTTCGGCGTGGTCTCGCAGGAGGCGCTCCTGTTCAACGCGACGATCCGCGACAACATCGCGTACGGGCGCGACCAGGTGTCGGAGGAGGACATCGTCCGTGCCGCGCGGATCGCGAATGCCCACGACTTCATTATGACGCTGCCCGATGGGTACGACACGGCGGTGGGCGACCGCGGGACCCGCCTCTCGGGCGGCCAGCGCCAGCGCGTGGCGATCGCCCGCGCGATCGTCGCGAACCCTCCGATCCTGATCCTGGACGAGGCCACGAGCTCGCTCGACAGCGAATCGGAGGGCTTGGTGCACCGAGCCATCGATCGCGTCATCCAGGGCACGACGTCGATCGTGATCGCGCACCGCCTCTCGACGGTCATGCGCGCGGACAAGATCGTCGTCGTGAACCGTGGCGCCGTCGAGGCGATCGGCCGCCACGCCGAGATCCTCGCCACCAACGACACCTACGCCCGACTCTACCGATTGCAATTCGCCGAGGCCGAACCCCTGGAGAATCGCTGACCACATGGACGGCAGGCACGGAGACACACGGGTGAACGCCACCTTGCGAGACTGGACGCTGAACTGGAGCGAGGCGTCGGTACTGGTCACCGGCGGCACCGGCTCCTTCGGGAACACGTTCGTCGAGCTCATGCTGAGCCGCTTCCGGCCGCGGCGGCTGGTCGTGTTCAGCCGCGACGAGCTGAAACAATCGGAGATGATGGCGCGCCTGAACGATCCCTCGCTTCGTTTCTTCCTCGGGGACGTGCGCGACCAGGCGCGGCTCCAGCAGGCGATGTACGGCGTCGACGTCGTGTTCCATACGGCCGCGCTCAAGCAGATCACCTTCTGCGAGTACAACCCGTTCGAGGCGATCCAGACGAACGTGATCGGGACCGAAAACGTGATCAGCGCCGCCATCGATCAGGGCGTCAAGCGCGTGATCATGATCAGCACCGACAAGGCCGTGAATCCGATCAACCTCTACGGCGCCACGAAGCTGTGCGCCGAGAAGCTCGTCGTCCAGGGCAACACCTACGGGCACCCGCGCGGCACCGTGTTCAGCGTCGTCCGCTACGGAAACGTCATCGCAAGCCGCGGCAGCGTGATCCCGCTCTTCAGGACCCAGCGCGCGTCAGGCCGCGTCACGGTGACGGACCGGGCGATGACCCGGTTCTGGATCCGTCTCGAGCGAGGCGTGGAGTTCGCGATCCGCTGCGCCGAGCGCATGGGAGGCGGCGAGATCTTCGTGCCCAAGATCCCGAGCATGCGCATCATGGATCTCGTCGAGGCGGTGGCGCCGGGCGCGGCGATCGAGGACATCGGTGTGCGGCCCGGGGAAAAGCTCCACGAGATCCTCATCTCCGAGGACGAGAGCCGCCAGGCGCTCGAGTATGACGACATGTTCGTGCTCGAGCCGCTCTATCCCTCGTGGACCTTCCGCTCCTGGGAGGGAGGCAAGCGGCCTGCTCCGGGCTTTCGCTACTCGAGCGATGCCAACAGCGTCTGGCTCTCGCCCGCCGAGATGAAGGAGCTGATCGGTGACTGAGCCGCTCGCGGCGTGGGACGGCCGCCTGGCCCGCATCGCCTTCATCACCGAAGGCGGCAGCACGATCGGGCTCGGCCATGTGGCGCGCTGCGCGGCGCTCGCGCGCGTGGTCGCCGGTGGTGGTGCCAGCGTGAGCTTCCTCGTCCCCCCGGATCCTCAGGTGCTCACGCTATTGCGCCGGCAATGGGCCGACGTCGCGCCAGTGCCCTGGACGACAGATCCCGCCGCAGCCCTCGATGTGCTTCGCCTGCGGGAGGCGGATGTGGTCGTCGTGGACGGCTACTCCGCCGGGTCGGAGTTCTTGAGGGCACTACGATCTGTCGCCGGGCAGGTCGTAGCCGTGGACGACGGGGCCGATCGCCAGCTGCCGGTGGATGTGGTCGTCAACGGTGGTGTATCAGCGGAGCATCTCCCATACCG
>Ga0137404_10000544_pt1 | contig 24837 bp, 29 predicted proteins | sample CZOMad2_1_16fung_FD_108285 | JGI IMG/M metagenome (GOLD analysis project Ga0137404, IMG submission 108285) | Vadose zone soil fungal communities from Angelo Coast Range Reserve, California, USA - CZOMad2_1_16fungal (Illumina Assembly) | ecosystem: Environmental > Terrestrial > Soil > Vadose... | reverse complement strand
ATTTGTCTTTGTACAGACTTTCAAACCAGTAGCGGTAGGTGACGGCGTATTGCTCGTTGTAATGACGAAGCAGCTCGGTGACGTCTTCACCGGCCAGACCGCGCGCCAGTAAATCGGCCACGTAGTAGGAGGTGTAGGAACAAAAATCGAGGCCCGGGCTGTAAAGTGGATCGATGAAGCCGGCGGCGTCCCCGACTGTTGCCCAGCCGTCACCACAAACTTTTTCACTGTGATATGGCAACATCGACAAAGCGTGCACGTCGCCTTCGATTACACGTGCTCCACCAAAAATTTCGCGGCCAACCGGATTGCCGAGGATGTGGGCATGCAGTCGTTGGCCGAGACTCGGTCCTTCGGGGAGCTTGAAGATGCGACTGTCGTAAACGATCCCGGCACTGACATCGCCGCCGTGCAAAGGAATGATCCAGACCCACCAGCCGCGCCCGAAGAGATGGTTCGTTGCCCACTCGCGTGCAGTGCGACAGCGATTCGCGTAGTCGGGAAAACGTTGCCGCCATTCGTAGCTGTCCCATTCTTTCACTCCGCTGAATCGCGCCCAGACAGCGTTGATGGGATGCTCGGCGTTGGGACGAAAATGTCCGAGTTTGCGCGCGAGCATCGCAGCGCGTCCGGTCGCGTCGACGATCCAACGCGCACTAATGGTGCGTTCGTCACCATCGACAGCAGCGCTGACCTTTTGGCCATTCCCGTTGTTCAATTCGACGTTCGTTACTTTCGTCGGACGCCATAGTTCGCAACCCGCCTGCGCTGCGACACCGAGCATGTGTGAGTCCAGCTTGGCCCGGTCCACTTGAAATCCCGGCAATCTGCTCTGATATCGTGTGCCAACCTCGACGCAATCATCAAAGCGTTGATCAGGCCGATTCGAAAACCATAGGCGCAGCCCCTGTTTCGCCAGTTGGTGGTGACCGAGATAATGGGTGAGACCTAAAATTCGCGTCATGTAACAACTGCTTACTTCCGTGGTCGATTCGCCGACTTTGCGATCGAACTCGGATGTTTTTTCGATGATCAAGACGCGTGCTTCGGGTCGTTTGCGTTTGAGCACGAGCGCCGTCGCCGCGCCGGAAAATGCGCCACCGATGATTACGACATCGTAGTCTGAATTCATCGTCGCCAAAGAGGATGGACTTTGCTGCATCCGAACGCAATTCCCTTCCTTTGGAATTGATGATTCAGCATTCAAGACGGAGCGTTAGGCGAAAATGATTTTTACCAATGCGCGTTTGATTTTTCCCGACGGAGTTCGCGACGGGCTTGAACTCGCTGTCGAGGAAGGAAAAATCTCCGCAATTCGCAAGCAGACGCAGGCCCGCAGGGAAGAAATTATTGATCTTTCCGGAAATTATCTGTCGCCCGGGTTCATCGATCTTCATGTGCACGGCGCGCTTGGACACGACGCCATGGATGCATCTGCGGCAGCGTTTCGCGCGATTCGCGATTTTCATGCGAGTGGCGGCACGACGTCATTGTTGCTCACAACAACGACAGCGCCGATCGACCGCCTTGCCGAAGTTTTAGGGGCGGTTCGAGATTCTCGATCTTCGATCAGCGCGATCGTGGGTGTTCACGTGGAAGGCCCGTTCATCTCGAAAGCGAAATGCGGGGCACAGCGCGCGGAATTCATCCAGGACCCCTCACCAGATCGTGTCCAGCAGTTGCTCGAGCACTCCGATGTGATCAAACGCATCACGATCGCGCCAGAGCTGCCGGGAGCGCTCGAGGCAATTAAAAATTTTCACACGCATGGAATCAGCGTAAGCGGAGGGCATAGCGATGCCTGGGACGAAGACTCACGCGCCGCGTTCGAATCTGGCATGCGCAATGTAACGCATACATTCAATTGCATGTCCTCAGCGCGCCGTCGCGGAGTGTATCGCGTTGGTGGTTTGCTTGAATTTGCACTAAGCGAACCGCAGATCAGTTGCGAACTGATCGCCGATGGTCATCACGTTTTGCCGACATTAATGACGATGTTGTATCGCGCCAAGGGGCCCGGCGGAATTTGTCTCGTGACGGATGCAACTGCGGGCGCCGGATTACCGGATGGATCGCGGTTTTCGCTCTTCGGCAATGATTGCATTGTGGAAGACGGCGTCTGTCTGCTTGCCGATCGCTCCGCGCTTGCGGGCAGCGCGTCGCGCATGATCGATCTCGTGCGAACAGTAGTAAAGAAGGTCAATCTTCCATTGCATGAAGCAGTCGCAATGGCGACACAAAATCCTGCACGTGCGATCCGGATCGAGACAAAGGGCACACTGAACGTAGGAGCTGACGCCGACTTGGTTGTATTTTCACCGGAGCTGCAAGTTTTGCGCACGTTCGCTGCCGGTGAGGAGGTCTGGTCTCAATACAGCGGGGCTTGAAAGGCTTCGCCACTCGTTCGGCGTCTCCCGTAATCCGGCCGGGATGCTTAGATCGCCATCACGAATTCGGCGATATCGAGCGCGGCGCGCGGGCGGCTCAGCTTGGTGATGTTGCCGGCCCATTCGCGCCATTGTTTTGCGTCATCGGCGAACGCGCGTTCAACTTGTACGGCGACCTCCGCCGGTGAACTCGCGGTCACGCCGGAGTTCGTTTCGACAATCAGCCGGGCATTGCCTTCCTCCTGACCTGCCACAACATGATTGATGATCATTGGACAGCCAGCGGCGATTGCTTCCTGCACTGTGGCACCTCCGGCTTTGCCGATGAGCAAGTGGCTCTCGTGCATCATGCGAGGTAGTTGATCAGTCCAGCCAAGGATTTTTGCAGGGCGGCCATCCACCGCCGTTTCGATCGCCGGCCGCAGCTTATCAGCGCGGCCAATCGTCACGGTCAGATCGACGCCAAGATCCACAAGCCGCCGTACGAGATCCGGCGCGCCGCGAGTGGCAGCATGAATCATGTACAAAACACGTCGATCGGAGTTCTTGGAAGGTAAACCCCGATTCCCTGCGACGTCAGCAAATTTTGGGCTTACAGGAAATCCAAACACCTTGATTTTACTTGGGATAACGCCCACTGCTTTCAACGCCGACGCGCTCTGTTCGTTGGCAACGAGGAAATAATCGGCGGCACAGTGATACCAGGACGCGTTGATGGTGATCGAATCGGTGACAATCACCACGCTCTTGCAGGGCCGGACACGGCCGAGGTTTTCTTTTACAATTTCTCGGAGCACATTCGGATACCCCGGGAAGGTGGTGACCACCACGTCAGGTTGAAATCGTTCCAGCAACGCGGTGAAATGCTCTTTTAGCCGGGAGAATCGCGCGAATTCGTTATCGAAATCCTTCTTGCGATCAAGCCATCGGTAAACAATTCCCCAGGCGCGGGGCGCGAGATTGATCACTGCGAGGTAGCTTTTCCGGACGAGCTCGTTGATCGGTCCATAGGCTTCGGCGAACAAATCGCGCAATTCCACATCAACCCCTTCCGGCGCGACGCGGGCCAAGCCGTCGCGAACGCCTCGCGCGGCGCTATTGTGACCCTCTCCGAAGCTGGCCGTGAGAATCAGGATTCTTTTTTTCACAGGTTGTCAGGAGACGCGTCTTGCTTGCTCTTGCTCTTACCTTATTCATGTCCCTGCTCCAGAGTCGCTGTGACGAGCCGGAGCAGGAATAGAGTAAGAATAGGAATAGGAATAGGAATTAGAGGGAACGCAGGAGTTTTTCAACACTCCATCAAAACGAGACATCCAGGGTGGGCAGCGCGCGTGAAGTCTGCTCGCGAAAGCATTCGGACTTTAATGGATATTTGCGCGCGGCAAAGTAAACTCTCCCGCAGATGAAATATCTCGGATTCCTCTGGCGCGTCTTGCGCCGGATGGTTTGGGAAACGGCGATGGACAATACGACAGGCTTGGCTGCGCAGATGGCGTACCTGCTTCTTTTCGCCATGGCTCCCGGGTCATTGTTTCTGTGGCATCTGCTGGGTCTCTTCGGCACAGATCCAACTAAATTGCATCGGATGTTTGATCTTCTGAAAAGCTTCGTGCCGCCCGATCGGAAAGTGCAGGACATTCTGGATTCCGCGATGGCCAATGTGGTGGTGACAGGCTCCAGCGGTCTGCTTGCGAACGCAGGCATTATTCTCGGAATCTATTTCGGCACGGTCTTCATCGCGACAATTTCACGTGCGTTGAGCCATACCTACGGGATGCGAGAAGACCCCCATTGGTGGTCGAAATACATCATCTCGTTTTTCATGCTTTTCTGGTTTGGGATCGTTATCGTCTTTTGCTTTAACGCAATTGTGTTTGGGGAAAAGTTGGCTGGTATTGCAGAGGTAAATTTTCAGCTGGCGTTTCCGCTTCAGGCATGGATTGGAGCGTTGAGTCTGCCGTTCACCGCCCTTGTTCTGATCATCTTCGCGCTGGCGCTGTTTATCCTGACACCTGAAAATTATTTGACTGTCCGCCAGGCATTGCCCGGCGCTATTTTCTTTTCAGTCGGCTGGATCGTCGCGACAAAACTTTTTCAGTTCTATGTGGGGAGATATGATCGCTACAACCCGACCTATCTCGCGCTGGCGTCCATCATTGTGCTGCTCACCTGGATGTATCTGACTTGTCTGCTTCTGTTGCTGGGCGGCAAATTGAACGCCATTCTTCGACGGGAACGTGAAAGAATGCGCAGAGCTGCGGCTTTCACACGGGAGCCGGCGACGGCGAGTTAAAGCGTTATCGGTTACAACGGCCAGAAAGGAAGAGGTAATCGACCTTCTTTTAACTTTTTTGACGATTCCGTTAACTCGCGAAAGCGTTCGGAGTTGATCGCGTCGCGCGCTCTGTTACGCTCCGTCGCAGTGGTGCGCTTTCGCATTTCGCTCGCAACTGCGCTCGCCGTTGGCGCGATCATCACAGGTCTCCTTAGCGCGCAAGACAGTGAAGAACAAAAAAGTCGCCGCGACGAATCGCAATCAATCGAGACAAGCGCCTCATCTCCCAAACCAAAAAAATCGCCGACGCCGAAAGCAAAAACTGCAATCAACAAATCGACTAGGAAGCATCGAGCTTCTGCGACGCCAGACAAAGCGCCCACTGCGATTCCAAGAGCAAAACTGGCAAATGAAACATCGGGAAGCGAAGCAGACGCTTCTGTGACTCCAAAAAAATCGCCGAGTCCAGGCGCTGAACGTAAAGCAACCAAAGAAAAATCTGGCGACGAAGAGGAGCCCGTTGCATCGTCAACGCCTCGAGAAACACCCGAGCCCAGCGCGTCATCGAAATCAAAGCGGCGCCACACGCCAACACCTAGACCGAAAACGGCGAAGAAGAAGCCTCCCGAGAAACAAACCGGACAAAGTTCAAAAAAACCTGAGAAGGCGAAACGGGCGCGAGAAGAGGAAACGCCAAAACCGCAAAAAACGCCGGCGGCTCGCGCTGAAGAGCGCGAGGCCTCAACCGAAAGCTCAACTCCACCGCCACGCGCGGTTGCTGCGCCGACGCCAATTCCGGCGCCCCAATCAAAAGCTGCCCGCCCTGTTCCACCCGGCGAACGAGCGCAGGTTGTCATCGAAAAATCAGGCGTCGAGGAAGACCAGGGCTTCGAGCCGCCACCGTCGGCGCCGCCGCGGCGCGGTTTTTGGCCGTGGTCTCATCGATCAGCCAACTATCGATATCTTACCCAATCAGTCATCGAAGCCATCCGACGCGCGCCGGTGAAGAGGCGTCGCTGGCAATTCATCGTAGTGCACAATAGCGGCACACGACAGGGAAACGCGCGCGTGTTCGATTATTATCATCGGCATGTGCGCCGGATGCAGAACGGTCTTGCCTATCACTTCGTCATCGGAAACGGAACGTCGACAGGCAACGGGCAGATCGAAGTAGGCGATCGCTGGCGACGCCAGATCAATGGCGGCCATGTGCACAGCGATTATTTGAACAACATTTCGCTCGGTATTTGCCTGGTAGGCGATTTTAATCGCGATCAACCAACGCGCGCGCAGCTCGAGGCATGCGAAGAACTAATCCGTTACCTGCGAGAACGCTGCGGCAAAGTCGACAGAGGCAATATCCCGGTGCGGCCGCATCGTGAAATGAATCCACCACGATGGGCGACCGATTGTCCGGGAGACGCGTTTCCCTATTCGTGGTTCCGCAGGTTTTAGCGATACGAATTCAGATCCCTGTTAGAAATGGAACCTGAGACCGGCGCCTAGCAAATGCTGCCGGAGGACGCGATCATTCCCCGCATCATCCTGAGTGTTCGTGTAGTTGAGAAATCGGTACTCGATAAAGGTGCTGAGTTTCGGATTCCAATAGTAATCGCTGCCGGCGATCACCTGCCATGCGAGGTCTGCATGGTTTTCGCCATCACGAGTGAATACATGAGAAGGCGTTCTGATTTGGATGTCCGAAGACCCCGCATAGTAAGCGCCTACTCCGGCCCCGGCATAAGGTTGGAATCTGCCCAAGGCTAACCTCAGGATGAAGTTTCCCATGAATGCCCCGGTATTAATCCAGGTACTCGTGCTGCCGCTACGAGTTGTGAGGAAGATCGGCGCTTCGCATCCGGGAATTCCGTGACAGGGGTCGAATACCTCACGCAAGGTGAAATCAGTGTCGCCCCTGAAGCCGTTGTAGAAAAAATCTCCTTCGACGGTCGGGCGAACTATGCCGGTGCCAAAGACGTAACCGAGTTTGATGCCGCCGAAGACGCCGACATCATTGTCAGGATGGATTTGGACAGTGTCGGTCGTGAAAAGATCGAACTGATCAGTAAATGTTCTGGTGTCGCCGCGGTTTTGAAACAGGTTGGCGCCGAGATCAATGGCCCCATAAAAACCGGTTCCGTAAAGTTCCGGTGCCGGTGGGGCGACCTGTTTGTAGGCGACGGCTTCGCCGGCTCGAAGCGAACCCATGGCGCACACAAAAATTGCTGCCGAAAAGAGAGATAATTTTTTCATCTGATGAAGGGTGATCAAAGCATTCAACCTCGTTAGTCGAGGCAAGTTTCGGCGGATCTATCTCCTACGAGATTTTAAGCCCAAGTGTACGGCCCTCTGTCATGTCGAGCGCAGTGCCCTCGCACCAGGCTCCGACTCCGCTCCTAATGACAAAACGCGCCATCACTTGCGCGTTGCGACGATTACGTTCGCTTCCTTGTAGTTCCAGCGATAACCAAATCCAAATTCGAGCGATGGTGGATTGCTTTGCGCGAACAGTTGCTGCAGGCGCGGCTGGTAATGTTGTTTGAAAAGCTCAATCGGCCCAAGATAAACACCAAAAAAACGCAGGTTCCATTTGCCTGGGTCGATGTAGGCCAGCGGAATCCCCGCATCGTCCTGCACAATTATCCTGCTGTGCTCGAGAATGAAATTGCGAATCGTGTTAAAACCATTCTCAAACATCAGATACGACGACGATTTGAGAAAGCTCGAACCGACGCCCAATCGCTGGCAGAATTTCAAAAAACCGGGAGTCGCCTTGATGCCGCCATCAGAAATATCAGTGGTGAAATAGTATACCGTTTGTGCAGCGCCTGATTGGTTGTCTGTGTACTGAATCCGCACTCCGGGAGTGCCGCCCCGTGCGCTCTCCTGAAATGTGCCGCCGCCGTTGAGAGAACCGAGCGTCACATTCGTGATCGATTTGTCCGCGCGAGCGATGAACGTATAAAGAATCGGCAACACGCCATTGAGGTTCTGCACGTGCAGATCGATCTTCATGTCTTTGGTGATGAAGTACGTCGTGTTGAGCGAGGACTTCAGTGCGTTCTCGAGATTTCCTAACGCGCCGGAGAGATTCCCGATGCGTAACGGATCGGGCGGCGGGCCCAAGGCTTCCTTCCCGCAAAGCACGTATACCGAAGCCTTGGGCAAAAATTGGTCCACGTACAAAAAATCCGGCCCGCTGAACATGTAAAACGCCACAGGGATCGGCTGCACCGATTCCGGAAGGTACGTCTCCTGCCAGGCGTGCAGTTTCTGGAGCTGCCGAAGGTTGAGCTTTGCAAATTGCTCTTCAAAAAATGCTGCGTGTTGCTGCCAGGCCGGGTTGTGCGTGAGCGGGGCGAGAGGGGAAGTTTCCTGCACCGGCATTCCCGCTAGAAAATGTGCGACGTCATTGGGTCCGGCCGCCACCGGCATGGCGCGCGGCGCAAATTCGGGGTTTTGTTGCGCGTACACACCCAGAGCGCTTACCAGACCGATGATGAGAATGGCCAATGTGGCGCAAGCGTCAGGCCGGAACATAGGCATTCTGCTTGTGTGCCCAGCGAACATGTTGTCCGCCGGGTACGAACCAGCCGGTTTCAAACCCGCTGGCCGCACAGGCCACAGGCCTATGTTCCGCTTCCTTTTCATTGCGATCGGTGAAAGCGTTTGCTTGCGCAAAAATAAAGGAGCAAACCCACAAGCGCGGTTGCAAGTCCCGCCAGCGATTCAACGGTATTCGAAAGCATGAGATAAGTCATCATCCAAAGTGTGATGACGGCGAAGATAATCGGGGGCAGCGGGTAACCCCACACACGATAGGGCCGGGCGATTTCCGGACGCGTTTTGCGCAGCACGATGACTCCCACCACAGTGAACAGCGAGCAGAGCAAAAGACTGAACTGGGTGTATTGCACTACGCTTTCAAAACTGCGCGTGAGCAAAAGCAGATTGACGATGAACAACTGCAGCACAATGGCGTGGGTGGGAATGCCGTGAGGATTCTTTCGGCCCAGCATTCGCAGCAGCCAATGATCTTCGCCCATCGACATGGTGACGCGCGGCCCGATCCACGTCATTGAGCTGATCGCAGAAACCAGTCCGAGACAAATGACCGCGCCGGCAACGCGCCCACCGTTTAGTCCAAAAATATGTTTGCCCGCGATCAATGCTACCTCGATTTGACCTTTCAATTCCTGAGCGGGCGTAGTGGCGAGAAAGATGGCATTAAGCAACACGTAAGTGACGATCACAACGCATGTCCCGGCAAGTAACGAGCGCGGCACATTTTTTTCCGGCTGCTTGATTTCGCCGGTGATATAGACGGCTGCGTTCCAACCCGAGTAAGAATACATCACATACACCAACGATATTGCGAAAGCCCCACTGAAGATCAATTTCGTGTCGCCGAGCACCGGCAAGAAACTAATTGGTTGCTTCGGGTAAATAAAAGAGCCGGCAACAATTAGTGCCCCGATCAGGAGCAATTTTATGAGTGTCGAAAGATTTTGGAAGGCACTGCCAACTTGCAAATTCTTAAGATGAAAGAGCGCGACCAGCCACACCACGGCAAACGAGAGGAAGACCGGTGAGCCAAAGCCGAGCACACCGTTGACGTATTTGCCAAAGGCCATTGCTGCGAGCGCGATCGGTGCGGCGAACCCAACTGTTGCAGAAACGAATCCGGCCATGAACCCGAGCGCCGGATGATATATCTGTGACAAAAAATGATATTCACCTCCGGAACGCGGCAGTGCGGCGCTGAGTTCGCCGTAACAAAGCGCGCCACAAAGCGCCGCGATTCCGCCGATGAGCCAAAGCATGATTAGGGGAAATCCCGACTGAATGTCGGCCAATTGAAAACCAAGGCTGGTGAAGATTCCGGTGCCAATGATGTTGGCGATCACAATGGAAGATGCAGTGACGAAGCCAATGGTCCGCCGCGGGGGACGCGATTTCACGGAGCGGCGTTCAGCGATCGCGGTCATCTCTGAATCGACAATCCCGAAATTGTCAGGACTGGCTAATTCTTTCGGAGCGGCATTCAGGTTCATGATTGGCGAGCGAGGTTTGCACGACGTGCTGGTCGTGGTTGGAAATTCGTTCGTTGCTTAGCACAGAATCACATCTTCAGTTTTACTGAGTTGTCAGAAGTCGTTCCCAGCGTGACTTTGGAGCGGCATGAGCGCATCTCCCAAGCTCTCCGTGGAAACATCCACCCAACTCGCGGTCTTTCTTGCAAATCGTCCCGGGGCGCTTGCGCGCGTGTGTGAAGCGCTGGCGAAGGCTGGAGTCAACATTCACGCCCTCGCTACCTCCGACACCGTCGATCATACCGTTGTGCGCATGGTGGTCAGCGATCCTACCAAAGCGCTGATGCTCTTGGGCGAAGCCGGTGTTCTGGCGCTCGAGACCGAAGTGCTCATGATTGAGACAGTAAGTGAACCGGGCGTCATGGCCAAAATCGCGGAGCGCCTCGCCGAAGCCAGGGTTAACATCGAATACGCCTATCTTGCTGGCGGTCGTGAAGGTGTACCGGGATTGATCATCCTGCGGCCATCGGATGTAGAAAAAGCGCGGCGCGTTCTGCAGGATCTGTAGTGGGAGGCATAGGCGCGACTGCCGGGCGCGGCTTTGAGCGCGCATTCAGGCCCTTACGGCCGAATCTCAATCGCCGTTCCGTCGGCCGTGACACGCCAGAGTTCCTCGATTTCCTCGTCGGTGACCGCGACGCAACCCAGAGTCCAATCTTTCCAACGATGAAATGCGCCAATCCACCCGCGTCCGTTTTGAATTCCGTGAATCATAATGTCAGAACCTGCTAAGACGCCGCGCGCCGCCGCGCGGCTGTTGTCTTCCTCCGACGGATAAGAGATGTGCAGCGCGAGGTGAAAGCTGCTTTGCGGATTTCGACTATCGATTTTGTAAATGCCCTCGGGTGTTTTCATGTCGCCTTCTTCCTGCTTTGGTCCAACCGGGTTGCGACCTAGTGCGATTCGATAGGCTTTGACGTGTCTGCCATCACGAAAGACCGACAATTTCCTCGCTGATTTTTCCACAACGATCCGATCGATTGTTGTTCCTGCCGGCAAGCGGTGCCAATTGTGATGCGCATAGACGTAAACCGCCAGGGCGCAAATGGCGATAAATGCGAGCGCGATCTTGAGGGTCACGAGATGAGGTTTCGACGGTCTCGGCAAAAAACGCAAACGGCCGCGCTATTGGATCGCATGCCAGTCCGCCGTTCATGATTGCCAATGCGGACTCGATGCCGCATAAATGCGCGCGCGTTTATGACTTCAGTACGAACCTGGCTCGGTTTTCCGTATCCCCACGGCGCCACGTGGATAGGGAACGGCGTCAACTTCGCCTTGTTTTCCGAGCACGCTACGGGCGTTGAGCTTTGCTTGTTCGAGGATCGCGAGGCCACCGAAGAGAACGTTCGCATTCCAATTACGGAACGTACCGATCAGGTCTGGCACGTTTTTTTGCCCGATGTGCGTCCGGGACAATTGTACGGTTTCCGCGTTTCGGGTCCGTACGATCCCGAACATGGATTGCGGTTTAACAGTTCGAAACTTCTGCTGGATCCGTATGCTAAAGCTATCGCCGGAGAAGTGAACTGGTCAGATGAAATGTTCGGTTACGTCGTCGGCGATAAGAAGGAGGATTTGACGCAGGATTTCCGCGATGATGCGTGGGGTGTGCCGAAATCGGTCGTAATCGATACCGCATTCGATTGGCAGGGCGACCGGAGACCCGGCATCCCGTTGCACACTTCAGTGATTTATGAGGCGCACGTCAAAGGTTTCACCAAACTGTGGCAGGATGTGCCGGAGGAGTTGCGTGGCACCTATGCGGCGCTCGGCAGCGCGCCGGCTATTGATTATTTGAAAAAACTTGGCGTGACCGCGATCGAACTGCTGCCCGTGCATACGCATATTGACGACAAAGGCCTGGTCGATCGCGGTCTGACGAATTACTGGGGCTACAATACGATCGGATTTTTCGCGCCGCATGCTCAGTACTCCAGCAGCGGGCAATTGGGCGAGCAGGTCTCCGAATTCAAGTCGATGGTGCGCAGCCTTCACGCTGCCGGAATCGAAGTGCTTCTCGATGTAGTTTACAATCATACCGCAGAAGGAAATCAGCTCGGCCCCACGCTTTGCTTCCGCGGGATCGACAATCTCGCTTATTACCGGTTGAATCCGGAGAATCCGCGCTTCTATCTGGACTTCACCGGAACGGGTAACACCTTCAATCTGCTTCATCCTCGCACGCTACAACTGGTGACCGACAGCCTCCGTTACTGGGTGGAGGACATGCACGTCGACGGATTTCGTTTCGATCTCGCCCCTGCGCTGGCGCGTAATCATGAGGGTGTAAACAGACTGCATCCGTTCCTCCAAGTGATCCAGCAGGATCCGATTCTGTCTCAGGTAAAACTAATCGCGGAACCGTGGGACGTAGGCGATGGCGGCTATCAGGTTGGGAATTTTCCGGCGCCCTGGTCGGAATGGAACGGCAAATATCGGGACGCGGTTCGCAGTTTCTGGAAAGGCGATGAGAGGCGCGTTGGCGAGATGGGGTATCGACTTGCCGGAAGCCCCGACCTTTATCAACACAACGGGCGATGCCCGTACGCGAGTATCAATTTCGTAACCGCACATGATGGTTTCACCCTGAACGATCTGGTCAGCTACAACGAGAAGCACAATGAACTGAACGGCGACGGCAACCGCGACGGCGACAATAACAATCTCTCGTGGAATTGCGGCGTTGAAGGTCCAACCGATGATCCGCAGATCAACGCCTTGCGTGAACGGCAGCGGCGGAATTTCCTGACGACCCTTTTTCTTTCACAAGGCGTTCCGATGCTCTGTGGCGGCGATGAATGGGGCAGAACGCAAATGGGCAACAACAACGCTTATTGCCAGGACAATGAGATCAGTTGGTTCGATTGGACTCGTGACGAAAAACAGAATGAGTTTCTGGAGTTTGCGCGAAAGCTGATATCCTTTCGCAACGCGCATCCCGTGTTTCGCCGTCCGAAATTTTTTCAACGTCGCAGGATACGCGGTTCCGAGATTCGCGACGTGATGTGGTTCAATCCCGGTGGCAGCGAAATGAGCAAGGAAGAATGGGCATCGCCGTTTGTGCGGTGTGTTGGGATGCTGCTAAGCGGCGATACGAGTGATGTTGTCAATTTTGAAGGCGAACCGGTCCGCGACGACACATTTCTGCTGCTGATCAATGCCCACTACGAAGCGATCCCATTTGTCCTGCCCGGTCAGGAAAATATCGAGTGGCAACTGATTCTAGACACGATGAACCAGAACGGCTTTTTGACCGAGCCGAGAGAATTCGCATCCGGCGATGACGTGGATCTCGGCGGGCGCGCCTGTTGTTTGCTGCAACTGGTCAAGGGCGCCCAAGCGCAGGCCCGGGAGGAATCCTGGAAAAAGCGGCCTGTCGAATTTCCGCCGCTCAGCGCGGAGGAAGAACGCGCGGCCACGAAAGCGTAGCGCATGCCGTCGCGTGCGCCCCTCAGAATAAAATTCAGGCAACGCAATCTTGTGGCGAAAGACGAATTAGTTTATAGAGATAGAAAGCGCGTGCTATGATGCGCGGCCAATCTTTTGGTCAGCGATTTGCCAATGACACCGAGTTCTCTTGTGATCGTCACTGACCGAGGCAGTTTGAAAGCATATCGGGTGAACGAGACGCCAACCCGTGGACCGAGCCTTCAACTAGTACAGGCGTTCGACATTACCGACGCGCACGGGAGGCTGGTCGATAAGGTCACCGATTTCTCAGGGCGTTTTCCGGTAAGCGACGGCGCGGGAGCCCACCATGGGGCGGCTTCTATCGCGGAACGGACTCAACTTGCGGCGGAAACCGATCGCCGCATTCAGAAAGAGCTCGCCGAACAAATTACGAAGATCGTTTCCACCAACGGAAAGCAAGGCTGGTCGTTTGCTGCACCGGCTGAAATTCACTCCGCAATTGTTGATCTTCTTCCCACTGCAGTGCGCGACCGGATCGTCGAGCATGTGAAATCGGATCTGGTAAAGGTGGAACCGGCGAAACTCATTTCGAGGTTTCGTTCGTTGCAGCAAATCCAATGAGGCGATGCTGGGAGTGTCGGAATATTCTTGTTCCTTCAACGGTCCAGAGCGCATTAGTATCTAATTAATTATGCAACTGCCTGTTAAGATCTCGTATCGGGGTCTGGAAAAATCTGACCAGATCGACACTCTCGTATTGGAATATGCGACGCGACTTGAAAAATTCTGCGACCACATCAACCGCTGCGACGTGGCGATCGAGCAAACCAATCACACGCATCAGAAAGGCAATCCTTACCGGTGCCGCATCGATGTGACTGTGGCGCGTGGCCACGAGGTGGTCGCCGATGAAAGGCAGATGGACAACGGCTCGCACCAGGCGCTCAACAAGGTGATCCACGACGCATTCAAAACAATGGAACGCGAATTACGCCGCGTGGTCGACAAGCAACGGCGTGACGTGAAGACGCACGCCGACACCCGTTCGCCGAAATAGCTAAAGCGGCCTTCTCGTGTCAATCGCCCCTACCTGACGACTCGGGGGCGTTCACCTACTTCTTGGCATAATGTACTCTCCAGCCATGTAGCCTCGCAAAAACTCTTCATCGATCGCGCTGGGGTTCGGATCTGCTCCGAACGCGCAGTCAGAACCGGCGAGGATCATGGTCGCAAGGAGTACAAGAAACGCTTTCATGTCAGGCGGTCTGCAGTTGCTTGTAAATGATGTCACCGGGCCGCTCGTGCCAAACACAAGGGCAAAGTTCTGTCCAGCCCAGGCGCGAATACCACGCCTGCTTGTCGAGCGTGAACAAATAAAGAGTCTGGATCCCTCGTGACCGAGCGGCGTCCTCGACGGTCGCACAGAGCGCGCTGCCAATACCGCGGCGACGAAAATCCGAGCCGACAAATACTCCGCCCAGCCAGGGAGTCAGGTCTTCGCGCCCTTCAAGATCGTGCAAGCGAAGTGCGGCGGTCCCGAGAAGTTGTCCATCCGCATGCGCAACCCATGCAATCGGCAAGTCATTTCGATTCATGTGCGCCTGTAGTTTTCTGATTCGAGTCTCAGGGGTTTTTTCGCCAAGGATCGAATCCCACTGCTCAAAGAGCCATTGCGCCAATTGCGGTACGTATTCAGGATGATCAATCAGATAGCTAATCCGGTGCATATCGTTAGACGATCTCACGAATACGCCGGCAGAGGTTGGCAGACGAAGTTACTTTGGCGACTTGGGTTTTGAGGTGAGGACTCGGTGGGTGGCGAGCGCGTTAATGATCTCGGGGTCGCCTTGGGACCAGGCGTTGTCGATGGTGATGCGTTTGAAGCGCCATTTGTGGCCATCGCGCGCCAGCTCGCAGTTGTAACGGTTCATGAGAAGGGCGTGCTCGGCCCCGCGCCGCGAACCTTGGCGCGGCATGAAGTGTTGCGACATGACGTAGCCGGAGAGCGTGGCGGAATCGTCGCTGATCTCGATTTGGAGATTCGTGGCACTGTGGCTGGTATCGAGCGGGCCGATGAGCGGAAGGACGGAATCGAGGATGGCCTGACGACCGGTGATCAGCGGAAAATCGAGACAGAGTTTCTTGTCGGCGGGACGGAAATCGAGGATGCAATCTTCGGTGAGTGCGGAAGCGAGCGAATCGGCATCGCCGCGATCGAGGCCCAAGGCGTAGCGGTGAAGGGCATCGGCGACTTCGTAACGGTCGTTCGCTAGCTGGGCGAGGTCGATGCTCATTGCGAATAAACTAGCTCGGAGCGGCGCGCTTCTGCACGTCCAATTCTCATCTAACGAGAATCAAGCAGATTGGGAATCTGCGAGATGGACGGGACAGCCCGCGAGGGCGAATGAGCCGGGGACATCATGAGTCAAAGAGATCAGCCCCCCAACACTTTGACGACAAAGTTGCAGCTCCCGGACCGTCACAAGGTGTCGACTGATGCACGGGTTGGATACAGCCTTTGACCTTCCTAGTAACGCCGTCTCCCCAATCCCCAGTACGCCAGGAATGCTGTCAAGACCAGCAGGGGGCTCAGGACCAAGAAGAAACCGTACGGGTGTTGATTCAGCGGAATGCCACCTACGTTCATGCCAAACAAGCCTGCCACCAGATTGATTGGCAAAGCCAGCACAGTTACCATTGTTAACAGAAACAGTGTGCGATTGGTCTGTTCACTGACAAGGGCGGCCAATTCTTCCTGAAGCTGTTTGACGCGCTCAACGAGGGCGGCTGTGTCACTGATAGCGGTGGAGAACTTCTCTGCGGCTTGTTGCAGGTTCTGAAGCTGGTCTTGCGAAATCCAATCAGGAGGCCGGGTAAGAAGGCGAAAAAATGCGGCTGGTTCCGGAGCCAAAAGCCGTTGGAGTCGGACTAACATCCGGCGCAGAGAACCTAATTCGCTGCGACTGACAGAAACGCGCCTGGCCAACAGCTGCTGTTCCATTGGACCCACCCGCTTTTTGGCCTTGCGCACAATATCAACCAACACACTGGCCTGATCTCGCAATAAGCGCGCCAGAATTTCAATCGGCGAGCGAAAGACCTGGCCCGCTTGCGCCGCTGCCCTGAGTTGGTCTATCGAGCGCCACGGACGCACGTGCGCGCTTACCAGCACGCGCGACTTTACGCAAAGAGTGGTGGTGGCAACGGGGACGTCAAATGTGAAATCGAAAAGCACATCATGGATACGTGCGACCAGTGAGTCTGCCTCCTGCTCCAAATGAGTGGCGTCTACATCGCTTTGCAACGATTCGTAAAAGGTGTCGGGCAAGGTCAGATACCGCCGTAGCCAGGGCTCAGAAGACACATTGGAAAGTGAAAAATGCAACCAGAGGAATTCATCCGGTGCGGCGGGACCCGGCGCGGTCAAAAACTCAACCGCCTTCTCCGAAGTAATTGATTGTGCTGGTTGGTTGGGGACAAAATGATAGCCCCAGATCGGCCCATCTTGGTCCGAACCGGAAGGCGGTTGGTTATCTTGCGTCATTGTTTGAGTAGCCATCAGATCATTGGTCAGCTGGCTTCATAGCGGCGGAAGGCCCAACGGGAAAGAGATAAGCCACCCAGCACTTTGAAAAGGAAGCTGCGCATTGTCCAAATCGTAGTTTCGAAGTTCTCTAAACGGACTATAAACATAACCGATTATCGGAATGCTGAAGACGATGTGAATCCAGCGAAAAATCGAACGTTTGGTGGTCTCTTTCATGATTCGTCGCTTCCTTCTTTTGTTAAAGGTCGGGGGGCGAGACCAGCGGATTACTTGCCGCCAAGGCGCGGACGTCGCCCCAGTGACTTCCTGATTCGGCCGTGCGCCTTCGTCGGCAGCAAGCGCTGGTCGGGCCGTCGCCTCGCGGGTCGCGTTCGCTCAGACGCAGAGAGCGCACTGATCGTCACGTAGTATCCGTTCGGGTCCCGTAGTGAGAACTCCGGTGTTTGAGTGTTTGGGTTCACGTGAGGCTCTTCTTCGAACGGCGGGACAAGAGCGCGTGCCCTCTTCAGGGCCATCTCGTAGTCGTCGACGCGGAAGAACAAGAGAAGCCCATTGCCAGGTAACGCCTCGTCCGGGCTCATCAAGGAGGGATGCTCGTGTTCGCCCCACCGGTGGAGGCAGAGCAACACGGTTCCATCCGTATCCAGGATCTGGCCAAAGTAGTCATGGCCCGGAGGCGTCTCAGGCTGACCGAAGAGCGACTGGTATCATTTGAAGCTGCTGGGAACGTCCCTGACGCCGATGATCGTCCACGTGCGTTTCATAGCATTTCCGCGGTCGGCTTATCCCGGACAAGCCGCAACTGGCGAAGCGGTAAGAGTGCAGGCGGCAAGTAAGTGCTCACGATCTCGACTACTTGCGTTCGCCCGCGAGCAAGATCGAGAACCGATCCAGCCGCTCGACAAACTCCAGATAGTCCTTGGTGTAGCCGCCTGTCATTCCGCTGTTCAGGAAACGAAAGTTTAACGTCCTAGCCGACTGAGAATCTTCCATCTCGGAGCGACTGGCCCAGTTTTCCCGCAAGCTGATCAGGTGCTTGAGAAACGGCGCTGTCACCAGCTCGCTGCCCGCCGCGATCATTTCCGGCGTCAGTCCAATCGCCGCATATTTCTGGATGCCGGTCTCGACGCGCCGTGCCGCAGCCGCTGACTCTTCGGCGATGATGCGCATCGAGGTTCGCGTATCCGTGCCGAAAGGCACCGAAACTGGAATGTACGGCGCCTTTAATCTTGCGGTCGGAGACACATACAGCCGTTCCAGGACCTGGGTCGCCTCCTCCGAGCGCAAGTCGATATCCCATGCCTTCTGCGACTGGGCGTACGTTTTGTAAGGCAACTCTGCGGGCACTCCGTCCGCTTTCTCCGCGTTTGTCACGTAAGGCATCAGTGCCGCGTGGCGAAGAACATCGCGCATCGAATCGAGCGACGCCTGCAGTTCGCGAAAAACAGCGGTTTGCATCTGCTGCTTCGAAGCTAGCGCTGCCGCCAGTTCCTTGTTCTTTGTGTGCTGCACGTAAACGGCCACGCACAAGCTCGCCGCCGCGATTGCACACGATGCCCAGCCGAACGGCGTGATCGCGCGGAACCCCGTCCTGTCCGCGCTGCGGCCCGGCCCCAACAATCCGACGAACATCGCTAGAAACGCGATCAGCGCAGGGGCGTATCCGATCAGGTTTTTCATGGTGAATTTGACTAAGTCCCCATGCACAAATGTGTCTGACGAGACGGAGATAAGCCACTCAGCCACTTGAAGCAAAAGCTTCGATTTTGGCGCAGTTGCAACGCAAGTGGCTGGGTTACCTTCATCGATTCGTTAGGCTGAATATGCGTGTCGTTCCGTCGCCTTTCGACGCTGGTTACCAACTCTGCGTCCTTTTTTCTTCATCGGTGAATTCACGAAGCGCCACGCCAGGCCCAACAAATTCCTTAAAGAGTTCCGGTCTATCCGAGACAGTCGCACCAGCACCATCGGATAATTCACGTAATGATCGGTCAGGTAGTAGACGCTCGGTTTGGCCGCCATCAACTTCGCGCGCTGATCGAAATCGATTCGAATGGCAAGCGTATTCGGCTCGGCCGATCTGTGAATAGCCGGGCACGTCAAAAGCTTTCCACGCAGCTTTAACGACGGAGCGCCGTGAATGGTGCTCTCCTCGACATCTGGCAGCGCCAGGGCGATCTCTCGAACCACGTCAAAGTCCATCGTCTTCTTTGCCATGAGGCGGAGCGTCGCTGTCAGTCTAAGAAGAATCGAGCAGATTGGGAATGTGTGAGATGGACGGGTTAGCCCGCGACCGCGAATGAGCTGGGAAGATCATGAGTCAAAGAGATAAGCCACCCGGGACTTTGGGAATTCGGCAGCGCATCTTCGAAAGCTTACAACAATGTGCTGGGTTGAGCTTCATCGATTGGTTAGCGGCAGGAGGTTCCATCATTCCGCATGCGCGACTGCGTAGCGCTCGGCAACGTCGCGCAGGATCTCGTAGCGGTTCAGCTCGCAGACAAAAGCCAGTTCCGACGACGCGGCAACATGCGTCAGGACGAGCGGAAAGCCGATCTTCTTCAGCATCCGGTTCGCCATCGGGTTGTCGGCCTTAGGCTCGCAGATGATGCGCTTCAGATTAAATCGCTCGTAGAAATCGAGCGCCGACAAGCAAAAGAGACGCCGGCCGTAACCCTTACCCCGCAGATCGGCCCGCCACACGTGCAGATGTATGCTGCCGAAGTCGCCCGGCAGGATGTCCTTGAGCGAAGAATGTCCGATGGCTTTGCCGTCGATACACCATGCGAGTACGAAGCTGCGAAGCCGATCGAGCGGAGCGGCGATCATCGCTTCCAAGTCCGCACGCAGCTGGGCGGGCGACGGCACCCGATCGATTGCGAGGCCCATGCGCTCGGCGTCGGCTTTGGAAATCCGGGTAAAGTAAGCGATGTAGCCGTCCAGATCTTCGGTGGCGAGCGCGCGAACAGTCAGTTGCACATTTTGCTGATCGTTACGGGACCGGAGAATCACAAGGCGTCTGATCAGAACATGCGAGTGGCGGGCGTTGGCTTCATCGATTGGTTAGATCTCCAATGTCTAAAACTCTCTTGCTCTCCATGGAACAAGAAGTGTGGATGGCAAACACGAAAGGCACGGATGTCACGCTATCTCGCGGCTCGCTGCATCGATTAGATGACATGTAAAGAGTGCGGGCAAGTGGTTAAGCTCACCCGCACTTATGAATAAGTGTCATTCAAACACTGAGTTGTCCTCACACGAGGGAACCCGCTGCCAGTTTAATGGCGGCAGATGCGCGATCAAGCTTGGGATTGATGTGCACCAGGATTTTTATGTGGTGGTCGAGCAGATGGGCGGAGCCAATCCCAAGCCGCCGCAGCGTTTTCCAAAAGCAAGGGTTTCTGCATTGGTCGAGTAAACTCAAGAGCCGCGCTACTGAAGTGTATGCGGTGTATGAAGCGTGCGGGTTTGGCTTTGGACTGCAGCGACAATTAAGTGCGTTGGGGATCCATTGCCAGGTGGTCTGCCCGCAGAAGTTGGATGAGCAAAACCGGCGAGTAAAGACCGACGGGCTGGATGCCAAGGCGCTCTGCTTGAAGTTGGACCGCTTTGTAGAGGGCAATCGGGATGCGCTGGCCTTGGTGCGTGTGCCCAGTGAAAAGGAAGAGCAATTGCGAGCAGTCCATCGGCAGCGCGAGCAATTGGTGGGCGCGCGCAAGCGACTGGAAGCCCAGGGGCGCAGTCTCATGGTCAATCACGGGATGGAGCCGGTGACGAGCTGGTGGAAGCCGCGCACTTTTGCCGCGCTAGATGTGCCTCAGTGGATGAGAGAGCTGCTTGGCAACAGCCAGCCCATCCTGCTGCAAAATCGCTCCTACCGGAAGAGCGCGCTCTAATTGCTCCGCTGTTGCAGTGACTGTAGGGTCCGCTGTCCTCAGCGGACAACATGTGTGAGACGCTGCTTTCTCCGATGATATGCGCTGACGACACCGCACGCACAGCGCTTCAACGTTTCAACGCATCAACAAGTCTTATTCCTTTTCCCTCGTCGTTTTCTGCAGTGCTTCTAGCTTAGTCAGATTGTTCCGCGCATCGACGTCGTTAGGGTTGATCCGTAGAGCAATCTTGACTTCTTCTATCGCCTCAGAAGTTCGGCCCAACTGTGCCAGAGCAGCTCCCAGATTGTTATGCGCATCAACAAGATTAGGATTCATCCGCAATGCCTGCTTGTAATGGTCGATCGCCTCTGAAGGTCGGCTGCTTTGCACCAAGGCATTGCCCAAATTGTTCTGCGCGAAGGCAGAATTGGGATTGATCCGCAAGACTTGCTTGTATTCGTCTATTGCCTCTGAGATTCGCCCTGTTAGAAATAAGGCATCGCCCAAGTTATTGTGCGCCTCGGCATAATCAGGATTGATTCTCAAGGCCTGCTTGTATTGTTCTATAGCCTCTGAAGTCCGGCCTGTTTCGGCCAAGGCGTTGCCAAGGCTGTAGCGTGCCGCGTCGGGTTTGATTCGCAGGGCTTGGTCAAACAGCTCCATTGCCTCAGGTATCCTGTTACCCCGGTACAGGATGTCACCGAAGTTACAATAGGCCATCCAGCAATCCGGGTTACGGCCAATAGTAGTCCGATAGAGGGTTTCGATATCGCTATACATGCGGCTTTGCTGCCACGTGAGGACGAACAGCATGCCTCCGAGTAGCAGAGTGCTTGCAGGCTCCAGCAATGCCTCCCATTTCAATCGTCTGACCAGTAACACGATTCCACTCGCACAAGGCGTGATGATTCCCAGGCTGGCCAGGTATTGCCAGTGATCGGCTACAAACGAATAGAGAAAGAAATAAATATTGAGAAAACCAAGCGAAGGCAACAACAGGAAAAGATAGACGAGCACTCCTGCCAATGGAGTTCGGGACCATCGCCGTAAGCTCCACAACATTCCCAGGAGAAGTAAGACAGCGAGTGGAAAGAGATACTGCCACCACACGCCAGCGTTAATTTGCCAACGCGGATAAACAAACATCAGATTCGATGGCCAGATCAGTTTGCTCAATTGAAACCAGAAAGCACGCCCGGCTATCAAGCAGCGGTCAAGTGGAGACAAACCCAGGACACCGGCGATATAACCTATGTTTCCGTATTCCACCCAAAAGGTCATCAACCCCGCTGCCGCCGCGAGTAAAAGCAACGGGATTACGGGCACGACGTCACGCCGCCAGGAGATTGCGCCTCGTTTCCACCAGAAAATCACCAGCCAGACCAAGGGTAGCGCCACAATGGCGGTTTTACTGAGCAGTCCCAGAATAAAAAGACCGACCGCCAGAACGTAACTGCTGTAGCCACGGCCCTGTGGGCCGTCCTTCTCCGGTCTCCTCCGGTTCTCATCAAAATTTAGATACGAAAGCGTCGCAGCCAGGCCAAAGAGTCCGGAAAGCGTGTTCTTCCGCTCCGCAATCCAGGCTACTGTTTCCACATTCACCGGGTGCAGAGCAAAGATAATCGTCGCCAGCTCGGCTCCCGGTATCTGCAAACGACGAAGGATCTTGAGCACCAACACGGCACAGCCGATGTGCAGGAGAATGTTCACCAAATGATAGCCGCTCGGCGAATCGCCCCAAAGCCGTTGCTGGACCCAATAGGAAGTAAAAAGAAGCGGATAATATTGTTGAGTTGTCCTTGGGACAAACCAGATCCGCCTTAACCCATCCAGGGAACGTACGTCGCGACTGGCGATATTCCCTTCATCATCCCACAACAGTCCCCCGCGCCATGCAGGCTGATACGCAAGCAGTGTTATCACTGCCAGAATCAAACAGAAAAACCAGTCGCGTTTGGATGAACTCATGGTGTCAATCTGATTCCGCGGTCGCAGGAGAAGAAATCTTAGCTCATTTTGCGGTTTTGGATCTAACGAGTTGAAGCTCAGCCACCGCTGGCGAGAGCGAGCTCTGCTGCGGAGTTTAATATTGAAGTCATGTGAAAGCTAGGCATCGGAACGGCCGGCGGTTGGCTGCAGCGATTTGTTAGATGGTTTGTGCCTACCGGAGAAAAGCGGGGTCATGGGTGGTTCGTATTTCTGGCACGCTCCTTGGCTCCCAAGGCGCCCGGCCGAGGATGTATTCAGCACTCCGAATCCCCGGACCAGCCCAATAGAGATGAACTGACACTTCTTTGCCGAGCACTGGGAAAAAGGTATGCCCGTGAGCAAGAAGGTACGGGCCGAAGGCCGAATTTTTCTCAACTGTATCGATGTGAATCGGGTGGCCGACCGGAAGAGGGTAATCTGGCGTACCACCGATCCGTGCATCACTGATACCGTATTCGGGCCCCGTCCAAAAGTCTTCATAGATGAGATACGCTGGACGTAGTAGGTGAACAGTACGGCCAACGTAGGCGTTGAAGGGGGGACGACTGCTGAGGTCGCGAATGTCATCCTTTTCGCAGGCGGACAAAACCGCGCCACAGAAAAGCACGGTCAAGCAACGCGCTAGCATCTAACGAGAAAGAGATAAGCCACGGCAGGGCGTCGTGGCAAACACACTGGACTTATTTCGAGATGGGGCCGTTGGCTTCATCGATTGGTTAGGTCTTTTTGTGGAGCTTCACCGTAAGTGTGGAAAGCGGGTTTGTGCGACTCGCGCCAACGCCAGTGTCGCAATCAAGTTCCCGCTGCTCATAGCCGGGGGCTCTAAAGATTAGAGAGCAGCGATAAAACGCATCTCCCAGTGGGATGGTGATGTAGGCCGTATGCGCCGCTGAAACAGCAAACCGTCCGTTGGCGTCGGTTCTAGCAACGAACTTCGACTTGTCGTCGATCCGGCGAAAGACGCTGACATCTGAAATCGGCTTGCCAGAGGCGGCGTCGAGGACAACGCCTGAAACGGCTCTGCCGGTAGTATCGATCGCGAGGCAACCGGATAGCAGAAGCCCACTGATGATGAGGAAACGCCGCATATACCTAACGAGACGGAGCTCAGCCACCGCTCTGAGAGCGAGGCTGCGCAACTGTTGAGGATACACTAATCAAAATCGACATCGACTCGCAACGCCAAAGAGCGGTTGGCTGCAGCGATTGGTTAGACGCGTTCATAGAGGTGCTGCAAATCGGGATGAAACTCAAAGTCTCTACCGAGAGGCTTGTAAAGGCGCTCGTAGATGACGCGAACCAACTCCTTGAGTGCCGGCATATAGTCTCTACCTGAGTCAAAAAAGTCATTCGCCTCATACGTCAGATGTGCTGTCGCCTTGCTGACTCCGTCGTGAACTCGCCCGACGAGGGCGCGATGTGGAGCAAAATCGTCGGGCTGCGCTAACGAAAGACCGAAGTTGTCGAGCATCACATCTGTTTCTTTTCTCTTCTTGAGAGACCGCCGACGCAGATCGTGTTCGCCCGAAGCGAGGCGGTATGACTCGAGGCCAAGAAACTCTACGAACATGCGGAACATGATGAATGAGCCTTCGATGCTCGCGCAATAAACGTCGCCGCGACCCTGCCAAAAGCCCGATTCTTCACTTCTCTTGGCGACGCAAAGCAGCGCCGTGAGCCGATGTGCGAAATGAGCGCCAAAGAACTCAGCGACCTCGGAGTCGGAGAATCTACGCTTCATGTGGTGCGCGCGTAATGTCTAACGAGAAAGAGATAAGCCACGGCAGGGTGTCGTGGCAAACACGCTGCGGTCGCAACGAAATGGGGCCCTTCGCTTCATCGATTGGTTAGATCATTCGCTCACTGATGAAACTCGGCATCAAGTAGTCGGCCATTTGACGGGTCGATCGTGCAACGGTAACCAGCAAAGTCCCAGATGATCAAGGGATCGGTGGCAAGAATCTCGACATAACAGTCCGCGGGCTCTGAAGTCGGATGCTCAGCTGTCCAAAGACGCTCCCCGCTGACGGTAAAGGCCTCAAGATTTCGGAACTGGCGGTCTGTCGGTGCGGCCATGTAGTCGTAAAGCAAAACCACTCGGTCGCCGCCAACGGTAGCGGCTTGCTTCACTGGCCACGGTGCGTCCCACGTCTGAGTGCCAACCGTAACGGTGTGGCCGGAAAAGGTGACGGTGTGATCGCTCACCATGATCTAACGAGACGGAGCTCAGCTACCGCTGGCGAAACAGCACTTT
>Ga0137404_10000539_pt1 | contig 24939 bp, 21 predicted proteins | sample CZOMad2_1_16fung_FD_108285 | JGI IMG/M metagenome (GOLD analysis project Ga0137404, IMG submission 108285) | Vadose zone soil fungal communities from Angelo Coast Range Reserve, California, USA - CZOMad2_1_16fungal (Illumina Assembly) | ecosystem: Environmental > Terrestrial > Soil > Vadose... | reverse complement strand
GCTTTTTGTAGTCCTTCAGCAGATCGTCTATCAGCTCATTGTCTATGGTCATCTGTTCTCCTTGGCCAAGCTACCTCTTTTGGCCCTCAATGAACATTTACACAAAACTTCTTACACGCTCCGAACAATCTCTGCCCTCCTCGAATAGCCAGCCGCGCCCTTACAATAGGCAGCCGACACCGTGAAATAGCTATCCCGCATCGTGGAGGAACCATCCGCCATCACCGAATAACCGCCGGCGCTCCAAAAATAGTCACTGGCGACTTTGAAATAAGCCTGAGCGGCATTGGAATAATCGCGAGCGCCGCTGGAATACGCGTGAGCGACACCGGAATAGCCACGAGCGACGCCGAATCACCGGTGAGCGACGCTGGGTTTACCATGAGCGCCTGTGACATAAGTGTGAGCGGCACTGGAATAGCCGTGAGCGGCGCTGGAATAACGACCAGCGCCGATGAAACCATTACTTTCGGTAACACAAGCTCATCCTGAGGCGCTGTTCCCACTCCGTAGCCGCTAACGACGTTGCCGTTTGAAATCCAATCCCTTGATCGCTTTGAACAACTGGCTGTCCCGTCCGAACGCAGCTTGGACATATGCCTTTACCAGCGTCGCCCGGTTCGCCACGCTGTCCTCATTCAGATATAGCATTCCATCGCGTACACCGCGCGCCCGGCTGAGCGGCACGTAGGCTGCGCTGACCGCGTTGTTCTTTGCGTCGAGATCGCTTACCAGCGCCTGGAGCGAAGACACTTTCAACTCATTCTCGTTCGGGTTGTACGAAGGGACGTTCGCCAGAATCGCCACGTACGCGGCCACATTCCCACGCCGGTTGTCAAAGCTCATCTGCGACGCCGAGTGTTGCTTGTCGTCTTCGGCTGCCGGCGTGGCTGGATTGATCTTGACCTTCGGCGACTTGCGCGCGCCGGTGACTTTGCGCAGGTGGGTTCGCGCGTCATCGAGCACACCTTTGGAAACGCCTGACGCTTTCAACATGTTGAATGAACGCCTCATCAAACCGGACAACGGTTCATAGGCCGCCTGTCGATCGCTCGTAGCCATCTTGTTGGGCGCGTTCTTGGCGGCCACATCGTCAAGTGCTGCCAGCGATCCGGTGTAATGAGCGGCCAGAGCAGCCTTGGTGATGTCAACGTTTGCGGGATTGTAATTAGCGTCGGCGGAAACGAAATCGATGAGTTTGCGATAGTTGCCGAGGAGTTTCTGATCTCCTGATTCGGTTGGCATCTTCGAGTCCTCCTTAGGAAGTGTTGAGGCGCTAAGGCTTTGGTTGGAACCAAAGGCATTGGCCCAGTACGTTGACAAGTTGATTAAAGAAATCGGGCTGAGTCGGCTGGTTGCTCAGAGGACAACACGTGGGAATCAGCCTCGAGACTTTAATGCAAAAAAAGCTTGTAAGAGCGGGGAACGTATATGACAGACAGCAGAGAAAGTCAACAGTTTTTAGCTCCGGCCCGTGAAGAGTGGGGGTACTAGCTCGCGCGTCAGCAAGAGATCCCGTTCGGCTTGCGTGATTTGAAGGCCTCGCTCACGGTCGGGTCACTGTCTCGAGCCGCGGCCGAGTGGCCGGGGTGTTCCGAGCGACACGCAATGCAGTCAGTCGTCGGCTTACCGCTAGGTGCGGCGGCAAAGCCGAGGATGAAATCTTTTTAGGTTTTCTTACTACCTGCTTCTTTCAAAAACCTGGCATCGAATGCTCGCGGCAGCAGATCGAGGATATGCACTTCCTCACGCTGGCCGCGCAAATTTGCCAGAACGATCGTCGCGTGTTTGGCAAACTCCCAAATGATCTGCCGGCAAGTACCGCACGGCGGAGTCAGGGTTTCGGTGTCAGCGACGATCACGAGATTAGTAAAATCTCGCTCGCCTTCCGAAAGGGCTTTCCATATGGCCACCCGTTCCGCGCACACCGTTAGTCCGTAACTGGCGCTCTCGACGTTGCAACCGGTGAAGACTTTGCCGGCTTTGGTTTGCAGCGCCGCGCCGACGAGAAAACTTGAAAATGGAGCTACCGATCGCGCCCTCGCGGCAGTAGCTATGGCAACTAATTGCTCCTCTGATTCGTTCAACTCTGGCCTCCAACTGAATGTAAAGCACTGGCCAGCTTCTCGCGAATCTTTCCGCTGATCAGATCAATGCTCACGGTATTATGACCACCCTCGGGAATAATAACATCCGCAAAACGCTTCGACGGTTCGACGAACTGCATGTGCATCGGCCGCACGGTTGCTACGTACTGTTCGATCACTGAATCAAGTGTGCGGCCACGCTCGGCGATGTCGCGCTTTAAGCGGCGAATGAAACGAATATCATCGGGCGTGTCGACAAATACTTTGATGTCCATCTGTTCGAGCAAGCGCGGCTCGGCAAAAATCAGGATGCCCTCCACGATCACGATTGGCTTGGCTTCAATCGGAGTAGTGTCGGGCAGGCGCGAGTGCGTGCGAAAATCGTAGATTGGCAGTTCCACCGGCTCGCCGGCGTTCAGCTTCTTCAGATGATTGGCGAGCAGCGCGTTGTCGATCCCGTCCGGATGATCGAAGTTCGCCACATGACGATAATCCAGCGGCATGTCCTTAAGATCGCGATAGTAAAGATCCTGCTGGATGAAAACGACTTCGTCGGCGCTAACGGATTCCAGAATACGATTGGCGATGGTTGTCTTGCCTGAACCGGTGCCGCCGCAGATACCTATGATCATAATCAGTTGTTGGTTGTTAGTTGTCAGTGGTCAGCTGTCAGTGGTTCAGTTGTAAGATCACCTGCATCGATAGTCCCGATGACGAACCACTGACAACCGGCCACTGACTGATCATGCCAATCTGGCAACGACTCGCCTTAAGAGTCTGGTAAAGTCGCCGCGCACGCGCTCGCCGATCGCCATTACCTGGCTATGATCAATGGGCTTATCTGAGACGCCCGCCGCCAGATTCGTGATGCAGGAAATGCCCACCACCTGCATGTCCATGTGCCGCGCCACGATCGCTTCGGGAACCGTGCTCATCCCAACCACGTCAGCGCCGAGCGAGCGCAGCATGTTTATCTCAGCCGGCGTTTCATAGCTGGGCCCGGCCAGTGCCGCGTAAATTCCGCGCCGCACTTCCAGTCCCATCGCGTTGGCTTCGTCGATCACAATATCCTGGAGCCGGCGCGGGTAAACGGAAGTCAAGTCGGGAAAGCGCGGGCCAAAGCGTTCGTCATTGTTTCCCCGCAGCGGATTATCGCCGAGCAGATTCAGGTGATCGCTGATGACCATCAACGATCCGGGGGTGAAATCTATTTTCAGTGTCCCGGCTGCGTTCGTGAGCACCACGATCCGCACGCCCAGCAGCTTTAGCACGCGAATTGGAAACGTAACGTCCTCGAGCGAATAACCCTCATAAAAATGAAACCGGCCCTGCATCGCCGCGATAGTCACCTCGCCGGCACGGCCAATCACCAGACGTCCGGCATGGCCTTCAACCGTCGAGCGAGCAAAGCCGGGGATATCGTCATAACGAATCTCAGTCGCTTCCGTAAGGTCCTCAGCAAAGCCGCCGAGCCCGCTGCCCAGGACAATCGCCACCGGCACGTCCACATCTGTGCGCGTGCGAATCAGGCGCGCGGCTTCCTGAGCACGCTCGTAGAGCGTCGAAGATTTCGATGTTGATGGCATTTGGATTTTCGCCGCAGACATTACAACAGTAATCTCGTTCAGAGTTCAAGCTTCAGCTTGCTGGCAAGGAACAACCTGAAGGCTGAACTCTAAACTCGCTACCTTTCTTTTTGATAAGGAGTGCCAAGCGAGCGCGGGGCGCGGGACTGGCCGATAAAACCCGCCAGTACCACGATCGTGACGACATACGGAATCATTTGAATGAACTGCACCGGGATGTCTTCGCCCGAGGGGAGCTTTGCTACGCCCTGCATCTGAATGGTCAGCGCGTCCGCCAAACCAAAGAGCAGGCACGCAAGCATCGTCTGTACCGGCCGCCACTTGCCAAAGATCAGGGCCGCCAGGGCGATGAATCCGCGCCCCGCCGCCATATTGCGCGTAAACAGCGACGATTGCCCGATCGAAAGATAGGCGCCACCGATCCCGGCCAGGGCGCCCGATAAGACTACGCCGACGTAACGAATTCGATTTACGCCCACGCCGGCGGCATCGGCTGCTTCGGGATTTTCGCCTACGGCGCGCAGGCGTAAACCAAACGGCGTGCGGTATAAAACGTATCTGGTGAATAGGACCAGCGCCAGAGCCAGCAGCGACATCACTGAGACTTCAGTCAGAATCCGCCAGTGCGGCATGAAGCCGGGCAAGAGGCCGGAGATCGTCGGTAACAGATTCTCTTTCGGAATCTGCGGCGTCGAGCCGGACGACAGGAAGAGCGCACCGCTGAGCACTGCCGGTAAGCCAATGAACAGGATGTTAATGCCTGTGCCCGTCACGACTTGATCGGCCCTGAAACGAATGCAGGCGACCGCCAGAACGTAGGCGACAACGGCGCCCGCCAACATTGCCGCGATCAGTCCGACCCAGGGGCTGTGCGCATAGTAAGTTACCGACGCCGCCGTGAAAGCGCCCGCGAGGAGCAGGCCCTCGAGCGCAATGTTGATGACACCCGATCTTTCCGAGTACAAGCCACCCAGCGCCGCCAGGACGAGCGGCGTTGCCAAACGAATGGTGGAAAAAATGAGTGCTAGGGTAAAGATCTGGCGCATTGATTAATCGTTCTGAAGTAGCTTCCTCAAAGAGAATTCGCACGCAGTCCGCGAAGCGGGGCAGTAGCCCGACCATAAGGAAGGGCTCTGCGGCGTTGCCGAGCCCTCCCTTACGGTCGGGCTACTGCCCCGTTGGCTGCTTGCCTCATTTTTGAAATGACCAACAAATCCCTGGTCACGCTTTTGCCCGGCTCAACTTCTTGAGACTCCCGAATATCGCGTCGGGCCTCAGGGCCACGAGAATGATTACGATCCCTTGCAACATGTCGACGATGTCTTTCGAAACATGGATCGTGTATGCGTCAACGAAGATGCCGCCGCGCAGCAAGATCGCAAATAAAATCGCGGCCAGAAAAACTCCAACCGGATGATTACGACCCAGTAACGCTACGGCAATGCCCACGAATCCGTAGTTCGCTGAAAACCCGTCGTAGTATCGATAACGATAGCCGAGCACCTCGTTGATGCCGACCATGCCGGCCAGCCCACCAGAGATCGACATCGCCAGAATGATTTGCTTGCGAATTGAAATGCCACCGTATTCCGCCGCCGATGGATTTGCTCCCGTCGCGCGAATTTCGTAACCCCACTTCGTCTTCCACAGCAGCACGTAAACGAATACGCAGGCCAGGATAGCCAGGATGAAAGCAAAGTTTAGCGGAATGCGTTCGGGCAACCCGGGAATGAATTTTCCTAAACGCGCGATGTGCGCGCCCGGGCCGATAGGAACCGTCTCGAGGATCGGATCGCCCGGAGTCTTGTAGTGGTACTGCGTGAAGTAACTGACCAGCGCGATCGCCACAAAGTTGAGCATGATAGTGTTGATGACTTCATGCGATCCAAAGCGCGCTTTCAGCAGTCCGGGAATTCCGCCCCAAATTGCTCCCGCCAAAATCGCGGCCAGACAACACACCGGCAGCAGAACCCACGCGGACGCGCCGGCGAACTTTATCCCAAACCACGCAGCGGCAAATGCGCCGATATAGAGCTGACCCTCCGCGCCGATATTCAGCAGGCCACAACGAAAGGCGACCGCCACGGCCAGCCCGGTGAAAATAAGCGGCGTAGCATAAAAGAGCGTGTAGCCGATTCCGTCCGGCCAGGAGAAGGCGCTGCCAATCAGCAGGCGATACGTCTGAATCGGGCTGTCGCCGATCAGCAGCACCACGATGCCGCCGATGACAAAGGCAGCCAGCACGGCGATTAGCGGAAATAGAATTTCGCGATAGAGTTTCATCTCAAGCAGATGTACCAGCTCGTCCTCCGGTCATCATCAATCCAATCTCTTCGTTGGTGGTCACCTTCGGATCGACTTCGCCCACGACCCGGCCGTTGTGAATCACCAGCAAGCGATCTGATAACGCGGTCACTTCCTCCAACTCTGCCGACACCAGCAAGACGGCACAACCGGCGTCGCGCATTTCCACAATCTTTCGGTGAATGAATTCGATCGCGCCGATGTCCACGCCACGAGTAGGTTGCGAAACCAGCAGAAACTTTGGCGGCAACTCGAATTCCCTGCCGATGATCAGCTTTTGCTGATTACCACCGGAAAGTGCCCGCGCCGGAAGCTCGGGGTTAGGCGGCCGCACATCAAAGTCGCGGATGACCTGTTCGGTGCGGCGCTGAATTCCCTTCTGATCCAGAAATATCGAGCCGGGACCCGTGACCGCGGGCTTGCGATAATGAACTCCCAGGATCGTGTTCTCGGCCAGACTGAAATCCAGCAGCAAGCCGCGCCGGTGTCGATCTTCGGGAACGTGCGCGATGCCCAATTCCTTTCGCGCGCGCGCATCGAGCCGCGTGATGTCACGGCCTTCGAAGTTAATCGATCCGGAAACATAAGAACCGGGGATTAATCCCGCGAGGGCTTCAATCAACTCAGTCTGGCCGTTTCCTTCGACCCCGGCGATGCCGACAATCTCGCCGGCGCGCACTTCAAAGGAAACCTTGTCGACACGTTTCGTACCGTCGCGTCCGGCAATCGAAAAATCGCGCACCGAAATTAAAGCAGCCCCGGGCTTGGCGTCAGGCTTTTCGACTCGCAGCAAGACCTCACGCCCCACCATCATGCGAGCCAACTCGGCCGCATTCGTCGCGCTGGTTTTCACGTCGCCAACCACGCGGCCGTCGCGCATGACCGTAACGTTGTCCGAAATCGCCAGCACTTCTGAGAGCTTATGAGTAATGATGACTATCGTCTTGCCCTGCTCGCGCATGCCGCGGAGGATGACGAAAAACTCTTCAACTTCCTGCGGTGTCAAAACCGCGGTCGGCTCATCCAGAATCAAAAGCTGGGCCCGGCGATAAAGCGCCTTCAATAGCTCGACCCGTTGTTGCTGTCCGACTGAGAGACTTTCGATGGTTGCGTTTGGATCTACGGAGAGCTTGAATTCATTCGAGACCTTGCGGATTTCTTCCGCGGCTTTCCGCAGATCCAGAGAGGCTGCGTTCCCCGGCTCAGCGCCGAGCACGATGTTCTCAGCCACGGTCATCGGCTCAACCAGCATGAAATGCTGATGGACCATGCCGATGCCCAGCGCGATGGCATCGTGCGGCGTGCGAATCTCGCGCGCCTGACCGTCGATTACGATGTCGCCACTATCAGCCGTGTAGAAGCCATAGGCAATCCGCATCGCCGTTGATTTGCCCGCGCCATTTTCCCCGACGATGGCGTGGATTGTTCCGGGCTGTACGGCGAAGCTGACGCTGTCGTTCGCCAGAACGTTCCCGAAGCGCTTGGTGATGTTTCGTAGTTCGAGCATTCTATTGGAGCGCGGACATCTTGTCCGCAGTGAGCGCGCCGCGCGAAAAGTTCTGAGCGTGCTACGCACGCTGTGCGGGCAGGATGCCCGCGCTCCTGCTAATTCGCCATTGCGTCCGTCACCTTAATCTGTCCCGCGATTATTTTTTTCTTGGCGTCTTCGGCGGCCTGGATTGCTTCGGGTGAAATCAGATCCTTGTTGTATGGATCGATCACATAGCCGACGCCGTCGCTCTCTAGTCCAAACACATGAAAGCCAGCCTGGAACTGATGTTCGGTGACCAGCTTCACGATGTCATAGACCGCGTTGTCGACTCGCTTGACCATGCTGGTCAAGACATAGCCAGGCTTGACCATGTTCTGGTTTGAGTCGACGCCGATCACAAAATGAGTCGCACGGCCATTCACCTTGCCGTATTGTTCGACCGCGTCGAAGGCTCCCAATCCGGAATTCCCGGCCGCTGTAAAGATCACATCGGCGCCTTTGCCAATCTGCGCCAGCGACAACTCCTTGCCCTTGCCGGGATTATTCCAGGCTTGATCCGTAACGCCCACATAATTCTGAACTACCTGAATGTTCGGATTCACCGACTTCGCACCTTCTTCATAGCCTTTTTCAAACCGATGAATCAGCGGAATATCCATGCCGCCGACAAAACCGAGCACGTTCGTTTTGGTCGTCTTAGCTGCAAGTACGCCGACCAGATATGACCCTTCGTGCTCTTTGAAAACCAGGGAGGCTACATTCGGCAGCTCGCTGACGCCATCGATGATCGCAAACTGAAGGCGCGGATAGTCTTTCGCGACGAGCTCCATGATCGGCGCCTGGGCAAACCCGACTCCAATGATCAGATCGTAACCGCGCTCGGCAAACGCGCGCATCGCCGGCTCGATCGAAGTTGGATTGCCAGGCTCGACATCACGGAGCACGATATCCAGGGCGGGCTTGCCACAGCTCGTCTTGCCATCGGGCAAGGTCCCCATCTCGGCGCACTTCACGCCAGCCCAAGCCGCCGCATTGAACGAACGATCGTCTTTGCCGCCGATGTCAAAGACAATGCCGACATGAATCTTTGACTTGTCGTCCGCGCCGTAACTCGCGCGATTGCACGCCGGGCCAATAAAGACCAGCGAGGAGAGCAAGATTAGGGCTAGCAGAGCTTTGTATTTCATTTAGCTACCTTTTGGAGTGCGCGGCAGAGCGCAGCGGCGACGCCGCTTTGGATCGCTTTACTCAGGTGATCCAGTTAAAGCGAAACTCCAAACCAAAGCGCCGTCGCCGCTGTGCTCTGCCGGCGCACTCCAAATCACTTGTCGATTACTTCCTTGATGAGCGCAGGCAGTTCCGCCGGCGCCGCTTCACCTATTTCGTAAGCCGCCTGGATTCGCGCGGCCGCTCGTTGTCCTCGGTCAGTGTCGTCACAATAAACCACTCCGATTTGATCACCGGCGCGCAGCTCATCGCCGATCCGGGCTTCGCAGACAAAACCTACCGCCGGATCGATTTGATCTTCCATGCGCACCCGGCCGCCGCCGGCCTCGGCTATAGCATGGCCGATCTCTTCGGTTTCAACCCCAACGATAAATCCTGAGCGCCGCGATTCTACCTTAATCGCCTTAGCTGTCAACGGTAGAATGCCCGCCGGATCGTCGCAGACCCGCGGGTTTCCTCCCTGGGCTTCGACATTCTTGCGGAAGCATTCGAACGCGGCGCCTGATTGATGCAGCTTCTCAACTCGCGCTCGAGCCGATTCGACCGTCGCTTCGAGCCCCGCCAGAACAATCATGCGCGCCGCCAATTCGATAGACAAATCAAGCACTGGACGAGCGCCCTCATGAAATTCGCCGCGCAGCAGTTCGATGCACTCCTGAACTTCGACAGAGTTTCCGACGGCGCGCCCAAGTGGCTGATTCATGTCGGTAATCAAGGCCTGTGATCGCACTCCCAGCGAATTGCCGGTCGTTACCAACGCACTCGCCAGCGCCCTCGCGCGATCCGGTTCGCGCATGAACGCGCCCGAGCCGGTCTTAACATCAATCACCATCGCGTCCAACCCGGCCGCGCCTTTCTTCGAGATGATTGAGGCTACGATCAAAGGAATCGCCTCGACCGTAGCCGTCGCGTCTCTCAGCGCGTAGAGCTTCTTGTCAGCCGGCGCAATCTCGGCCGTCTGACCGTTCATCGCAAAGCCCGCCGTGTCCAAAACTGCGCGAAATTCTTTCAGAGAAAGATCGACGCGATATCCGGGAATCGACTCAAGCTTGTCGAGCGTACCCCCCGTATGACCCAACCCGCGCCCCGAAATCATCGGAACACAGACGCCCGCCGCCGCCGCAAACGGAGCAATCAACAGCGAAGTCTTGTCACCGACGCCCCCCGTTGAGTGTTTGTCGGCTTTGGGTTTGGGAATATCTGAGAAGTCGAGAATCTCGCCCGAGTGCAGCATCGCTTCAGTCAAAGCGGCCTGCTCTGTGTCAGTCATTCCCTTAAGAAAGATCGCCATTAACAGAGCCGTGCTTTGATAGTCAGCGATTGCGCCCGTCGTCACCCCGCTGACAAAGAACTCGATTTCGTCGCGCGTCAATTCGGCGCCGTCACGTTTTTTGCGAATGATGTCCTGGGGTCTCAAAGTTAAGTTCTCTGCGCTGATGTTCGAAAGGTCTCTGCTGGCCGAAGCTTTCCGCTGGCTAGCCCCGTAGGGGCCGAATGTTTATAGATCTCAAGCACATAAGAATTCAACGAGCTCCTTTAGGAGCGCAATGTGGTCGTCGTGGCAGACTTTTCTCGGTAGTACGTTGCGCTCCTAAAGGAGCTTGGTGTTTGTTGGAGTCACGGAGGCTATAAACATCTCGCTCCTATCGGAGCGAAACCATCCCGCATCGAACAGCACTCGAACATGAACAATTTCGTTCAACTCTGCTGAAGCAACACCACTGCCTGGACCGTTACCGCTTCACCGCGCCCCACCGCATCCAGGCCCTCACCGGTTTTAGCTTTGACACTTACACGACCAATCTCAACCTGCAGAGTCTTTGCGAGAGTCTCGCGCATTGCGTCGATATACTCGCGCAGCTTCGGCCGCTCAAGCATGATGGTCGTGTCGGCATTCACCAAATGATAGCCGCGCTCACGAGCCAACCAGCAAACCCGCGCGAGCAATTGCAGACTATCGGCATCCTTCCATTGGGAATCGCTATCTGGAAAATGGACGCCAATGTCGTCTTCGCACAACGCGCCCAGGATCGCGTCGGCCAGCGCATGAGTCAGGGAGTCGCCATCGGAATGCCCGTCGGCCCCGCGATCAGACTCTACGAGCACGCCGCCCAAGATCAATGAGCGTCCGGCAACCAACCGATGCGTGTCGTAACCTGTGCCGATGCGGAACATAGGTATTGTCAGTGGTCAGTGGTCAGTTGATTCAGCTTAGCCAAGAACCTTTCTCGCAGAGCAAACAAAGCAACCGAGCACTGACTACTGATCACTGACTATTGACTTTAGGAGAGCTTCGCCCAAAACCAGATCTTCTTCCCGCGTAATTTTGATATTCCTGGCGCTGCCTTCGACCGCAACGATCTCAACGCCCAGACGCTCAACCAGCAAACTGTCGTCGGTCACCTCGACACCCTCTGCTTCCACTCTAGCCAGTTGATCGCAGGCCCGTTTGAGAATGTCGAACCGAAAGCACTGCGGCGTCAGAGCCCTGCGCAATTGCGAGCGCGGCAGAGTACGAACTACGCGATCGTCCTTGAGCTCTTTGATTGTATCAGCGACCGGTGCAACCAGAATCGCAGCGCCGGTTCTGCGCGCGGCCGAAACCACCTGATCAATTTCTTCCGCCATCACGAACGGGCGTACGCCGTCGTGCACGGCGACTATTTCCGCTTCGCCGGCCGCAGTCAGGCCGCGTTGCACTGATTGCGCGCGCGTAGCGCCCCCCGCAACCATCCGCAGGGGCTTCCGCAAACCGAACTCTTTAGCGACGGAAAGAAACGCATCTGTTTCTTCTGCTGGTAAGACAACGACGATTTCATCGATCTCGCGGCTGCGCTCAAACTGTCTGAGCGTGTGAATGATAACTGGCACGCCGTCGAGTTCGAGGAACTGCTTGGGCCGGTCGCCACCCAGCCGAGTTCCCTTCCCGGCGGCCACAACTATCGCGACGTTCATTCGATTATGATTCGGTATCGTTGATGCGCGTCATGGCAGGAGCGGTTTTCACTTCGCGCAAAGGCCGGCGGGTGCGCTCGCCGGTGCCAGCGCCATCAGAATCTTCCCAAAGGCGGCCAAAGATCATCTTGCCCGCGGTGGTCTGCAAGACGCTGGTCACAGCGATGTCGGTGGTCTTGCCGATCAAGCGCCGCGCGTTGTCGACCACGACCATCGTGCCGTCGTCGAGGTAAGCCACGCCCTGGTTATACTCTTTACCTTCTTTCAGGATAAAGACGCGCATCGCTTCGCCCGGCAGCACTACCGGCTTTAGCGCGTTGGCCAGTTCGTTGACATTCAGCACGTTGACACCGCGCAATTGCGCGACCTTGTTCAAGTTGAAGTCGTTGGTGATAATAACGGCATCGATCTGCTTGCCCAACTCGATCAACTTCAGATCGACCTCGCGCACCGAAGGGAAATCGGTTTCGACAATCTGAATGTCGAGCGAATTGTTGTTCTGCAAACGATTCAGCATGTCCAGCCCGCGCCGTCCCCGTTGTCGCTTGGAAGAGTCCGGAGAGTCAGCGACCTGTTGCAGCTCGCGCAGGATAAACTGCGGCACGATCATAGTCCCGGTCAGGAATCCGGTCTCAGCCACGTCGGCGATGCGGCCATCGATAATGACTGAAGTATCAAGAATTTTGAGATCGCGACGAGAGGCCTTGTCGGTAAAGATACCGCCCAACGCCGAGAGTTCGAGGTAGTCCCCTTTGGCCGCGCCCACCATCAGACCGATGTAGGCCATGAAAACAATTAGCGCCAGGGTCAGAAACGCCCTGGTCTCCGGTGGCACGGCGGCGGATTCCTGACTGGCGATCAGCGTCCCGATCAGGTAAGCGCCCACGATGCCGAGAATCGATCCGACCGCCGCGCCGATCAGTGTCTTCAAAGACGCGCGCCGGATGCGCATCTCGAATAAAACTATCGCCACGGCGATAATCGCGGCCCCACCAGCCGAAAAAAGCCGATGACCGGGAATCGGGTGTAGAACATAACCCGCGCTGATCAGGAAGGCAGCAAAAACCACCCGCAAAATAATGACATCAAACCGCATGGCGGCCCACATATTATCACGACGGCAGCCGTCCGTCATTATAGCTTCAGCGTTGGCCGCGAGTTCATGGACCATACGGATAATAGATCCGTCCGGCTTCCGTTTCGCTCTTGCCTTCGATCAAGCGCCGCATAAGCTAAGGCTGTCGCGGGGTATCGCTCGGCGGCTTCACCACTATCGCCGGAATATTCTGATCGCGCACCAGTTGATTGAATGCCGGCAGATCAGTCTTCATGATCTGGCCCAGCTTTGATAGTTGCGCGTTTATCTGCGCGGCCAGCTCTTCATAGACGGCGTACGACTGTTCGTTGGGCGCCGCCTCAGATTGCGACACGACCCCGCCCAGGGCGGCGAGTTTATTGTTAAGCCGGATCGGAAAGTTCAGAGGATCCTGACTGCTCTGGTTTTTGGTTTGATAGAGCGCCTCCTCGACCTCAGTCATTTTCTTAATCAAAGCCGCGCCCGCATCAGCGATCAGCTTCGCACCTGGCTGGCCGGCCAGGCGCTTAACCAGATCATCGATCTGTTTTTTCACGTCGCGAATCTGGATGATCGCGTTGTGTGTTTCGTTTAACTTGTCCCGAATTTTCAAAGCCAGATCCAGTTGTTTGGCATAATCCGACGCGGTCGCCGTTAAGCGTGGATCCGCTCTGACTTCAAAGGTCTCGGTCATCGTTGAGCCATCGACCGTAAGTTTTACCTGGTAAGTTCCCGGCGCGATCTTTGGACCACGCGTCTCTCCCGACCATAAGATCATTCCGGGAAAACGCACACTGTCGGCGTAGCGCATATCCCAAACAAAGCGATTCAAGCCGGCGTCCATGGGTACCGGCGCCGCTCCGCCGCCCCCAAAGCCTTCGCCCTCGCCGCCTGGAGCTGGCGTCGCCGAAGGAGCACCAACAGCGCCTGTTCGCGGCAGTCTTCCAGTGAACTTACGAATCGACTTGCCGCTTGAATCAAGGAATTCGAGCACCACATCTGTGGTTGGCTTTGCCTTAAGAGAGTAAAACACGACGACACCACTCGCTGGATTCGCGCCGAAAGTCGCCGTCGGCGGCACTGGGAATCCGCCGGCACCCGGCATGCGATAGGCTTCCTTGGGCTTGAAGAGCTTAGTGTCAGAGATTGCTTTGAATCCACCGGCGTCCATCGTCTGATGCAGCAACGGTAGATTGTCGAAGATCCAAAATGAACGCCCCTGCGTAGCCGCAACTAATTCCTGCTCGCGTTTATGAATGGCAAGATCGGTGATCGGGACAACGGGGAGATTCAACTGCATCGATTGCCAGTTCGCGCCGTCATCGAACGAAACATACATGCCGGTCTCAGTGCCGGCATAAAGCAGCCCACGCTTGTTCGGGTCCTCGCGCACTACGCGGGTGAACGCGCCGTCAGGGATGCCGTTGGTAATCTTCTTCCAGGTCTTGCCAAAGTCGCTGGTCTTGTACAGAAAAGGTTTGTAGTCGTCGTACTTGTACATCGTCGCCGCGACATAGGCCGTGCCCGGATCGAATGGCGAAGCGTCAAGCGAGTTAATCTGGATCCATTCCGGCATGATGTCTTTCGACGGAGTGACATTCGACCAGTTCTTGCCACCATCACGAGTTAAGAAAACGAGCCCATCATCGGATCCACTCCAGATAGTTCCCGCCTGGACCGGAGATTCCATGACCGTAAAAATAGTGTCGTAGTACTCAATGCTCGTGTTGTCTTTCGTGAGCGGCCCGCCGGACGGTCCCTGCTTCGTTTTGTCATTGCGGGTCAGGTCGGGACTGATCACTTCCCAACTCTGCCCTTCGTTCGTGGACTTGAAAAGCACATTCGCGCCCGCGTAAAGAGTGTTGGAATCATGCGGAGAGAACACGATCGGAAAGTTCCATTGGAAGCGATACTTGATATCACCCGCGCCCCAGCCCATCGGATTGTTCGGGTAAGGATTCACATCGCGCAGTTGCCCGGTGTGATGATCGTAGCGCGTGATCAATCCATCATAGGAACCCGCGAAAATGATCTCGGAGTCTTTCGGCGACGGCGCAACCCAGCCTGACTCGCCGCCGCCAACATCGAACCAATCGCTCGTGGTAATCCCCGAATCAGTCGTGCGGCTGGAGATGCGCACGGTCGAGTTGTCCTGCTGCGCGCCATAAATGTGATAGGGAAAATCGTTGTCCAGCGCGACCCGATAAAACTGGGCCGTCGGTTGATCCTGTTCGCTCCAGCTGCGTCCGCCATTAAAAGAAACATTGGCCCCGCCGTCATTGCTCTCGATCATTCGGTTTGGATCTTCGGGAGCAATCCACAGGTCATGATTGTCTCCATGCGGCACGCCGATGCCGGTGAATGTGCGGCCACCATCGTTCGATCGATAGAAACCGGTGTTCAGCACGTAAACGGTGTCGGCGCTTTTCGGATCGGCATAGATGCGCGAGTAGTACCAGGCTCTTTGCCGCAGATTGCGTTGTTCATTCGTCTTCGTCCAGGTCTTGCCGCCATTGTCCGATCGAAACACGCCGCCGTCTTCGGCTTCGACAATGGCCCACAAACGATCAGGGTTCGCCGGGGACACTGTCACTCCGACAATTCCAATCGTGCCTTTCGGCAGACCGGGATTACGCGTGATCTCTGTCCATGTGTCACCGCCGTCCGTCGATTTGAAGATGCCGCTGCCGGCGCCGCCGCTCTCGAGGTTCCAGGGCTTCCGATACACTTCCCACATACCTGCGTACAACACACTCGGATTTGTCGGATCGATGATCAAATCGCAAGCGCCCGCTTTGTCGCTGCGAAACAGGACCTTCTCCCAGGTCTTGCCGCCGTCCTTAGATCGAAACACACCGCGCTGTTGGTTTGGCGCCCAGACGTGTCCCTGCGCGGCGACGTAAACGATGTCCGGGTTTTTCGGATTGACGCGAATGCGCGAAATCTGTCGCGTGTCTTCCAGCCCGATGTGTTTCCAGGTCTTGCCGCCGTCCGTCGATTTGTAAACGCCGTCGCCGTGCGACACGTTGCCGCGAATCGGCGACTCGCCCATGCCGACATAGATCGTGTTGGCGTCGGAGTCCGACAAACCAATCGCGCCGACTGAGCCGGTGCCAAAAACTGAGCCGTCAGTAATCGGCTCCCAATTGATCCCGCCGTCCGTGGTTTTCCAAACGCCGCCGCCCGTGCCGCCGAAATAAAAAACCATCGGCTGAGTGGCGACACCCGCGACCGCAGTCGATCGTCCGCCGCGAAACGGACCGATCTGACGCCACTGAAGAACCTTCAGCGGATCGTTCTGAGTAGTAGCGGCGGGCGACGCATTTGATGATTGGCGTCTCTGGCCAATTGCCGGCACAGCCAACGCATGGAAAAGCAGCAGCAATGAAATTAGAGATAGAGAACGAGGCGCAGAGAAGTTCTTGAACATTCTGGTGGACTCCCGAATAACCATTTTTAGAGTTCTTCTAACCGGTGAGCAGGCGCAATGCTATCACCAACACAAGTCGAAAGGAAATTCAATTCCTCATCTTAATTCTAAGCGCTTGGCTGACTGATTAGACGTTCCGCCATGAGGCTTTCAGAAGCAGGGTCGAAGTCCAGAGTTTTTAGGATTGAGGTTCTAAGGCAGGGCGTCGAGATCCGCGGCTGAAGCTTGAGACTCCAGGAATTACGGCTGGCGTCCTGAGATGCTCACGAGAGGTTTTCAGTCTCTCTCCGGTAGCGGGTTTGAGGCTCTTGGTTAAGCCTCGAATACTCTCACGTACCCTTGAGAACTCTCCCTTGGGGTTCGAGTGTTCACGGCTGAGGCACGGGGAGATATGCTATGACTTCGGCCTTTTCCAAATGACTTGAACTGAATAGGTGCCGCCTCCCTGCTGCTCGCATCTGTTAGCGAGCTTCGTCGTAACGTTGTCATACTCCGTAGTTTCTAACGAATAACACCCGCGCTCTTCCAAAAACGCCGCAGTTCGTTTGCCCCTCTTGCCGACTGGCACGATCTCATCAAGGACTTCCAGCGCGATATGACGCCGCATAGTGTTGCGACGTTGCGGTTTGGTTGAGCCAGGCGTAGTCCCGTCATCCAGAAGTTTGATAACCACCTCCCTGGGATTTCCTGCATTGTCATAGTTCGCTGCCAAGCCGATTCCAGGACGAACGGCATAACGGCCCTTCTTGTCCGCTGCACCGTACCTCTCCCGCAGCGCGCTCGGAGTTTGAGCTAAAACAACCAGCGCCACAAAAATGTATGAGGTAGAGGCGACAGATATTGCAAAAAGTATCTTCGTTTGAGGCTGCTTTCGGCACGAGCCGCTTTTTATTGTTCCGCGCTTTAGAAATTGCAGACGCACTCTTATTTTCTCCATTGAATGTGTATCGAGTATGTGCCGCCGCCTGCCGCTTCACACCTGGTTACTATCGAAATCGCGACATGCTCGTATTCCTTAGACGTTATCGTCGTGCAGCCGCGCCATTCAACAAAGGACGCGGTCTCCTTGCCTCTTGTGTTTGATGATACAAGTTCCTCAAGGATCTTCAGAGCGAGATCATTGTTCATGGTCTTCGGGTAGCTGCGAAATTTGCGGCCTGATCCAGGTTCTACAACATCGGCGTCAAATGGTTTAATCGACATTGATAACGCGCTTCTATCAGGACCTGTCTTTAGCTCGAGTGAGATGCCTGGTCGAACGGTATAACGCCCTTTCTCGTCGGGCGGCCCATACTTCTCGCGAAGCTTGTCGGGCGTTTGACCAAAAGCAACAGCTGCCAGCACCAATACACTCACTAGTATGCTGATTCGAGGATTCTTCATCACTTTACTCCTTTGCCCTAAGGCCTGCTCCTGACAATGTCGCTACCATTAGAAACTGATCCGGCACCGCTCGCGGAGGATGTCGTTGTAAGGTTGTTTGTTCGTACGTTTTAAAAGTTCTGATTCAGCATGATCCGTATGGTTTGCGTCTCGGTTTCTGTGAATGCTATGGGGCCGCAAATGCCGAAGGGCACATCGCAGAATCTTCCGCTTGTATCCGTAAACTGAGTAGAACATCCCACTCCCGATGGGCCCACGTCGTCCCAGTCAATGTCTGGAAAGGAGGTGCCGTTGATGATGCGGTTGGTCAGCTTCTCTTGCGGCTCCATCGCTGCACTTTGAATAGAAGCACCGTTCTGATCTAGTACCTGATACTGGACGGAAATCTTGATACCATAATTCTGCGACGAGCTATCGCAACTCAATGTTTCGATGCTGACGACTGACAAGCTGGTAGGTATCTGCACATGAAAGTCCGCCGTCGCACTAAGATGATCCCGAAGGTTACTTAGCTCGCAACTGCCGGTTCCTCCGATAGGTTCAATTCCGCCGGCGCCAGGCGAATCGTCACTCACGAAGTGGTAATGGTCAGCGTACCACTCTGCCTTGATCGTAGCAGTGCCCGCAGCGTTGGCTGTAGCTAATCCAACCGACACCGAGGCGACGTTCTCGTTATTGCTGCTCCATTCAGCATCGAATTGTTGAAGATAATTGCTGTAAGTCCCATAGCATGTAGTTAGTTGGTATTGTGCGATGAACTGGCGACTGGTTGAAATAACAGCAGAATCAGAGTTGGGTACCAATCGAGCGTTCACTGCATTGTCCGGACAGCAGTTCGCGCAAGCGTAGTTGCTGCTTATTCCCAGCACTGTGTCCACTTGCTCTGAGCGTCCGATAAGCATTCCGGTCTCATTTCCTGTTTTGGACCAGTGAACCTGGCCGCTGCTTGCGCCTAAAGGGATGATCCGTCCTTCAGCATCAGGCACTTGCAGGTCACGTAGTTTCCGAAAATCATAACTGACTGTTTGACCAACCTCAATCGTTTTGACTTGGAAAGAATAGACGCCGCCCGGATATCTCAGTTGAAGGTAATAATGTCGCTGGTGCTCTTCCGCGTTCTTGATATAAACCATCGTTGAAGAGTTCGCATCGATCCTCCAAGGATAGCCGCCGGTAGGGCTTCGTTGAGCGTAAGCATCCCACATCGGCACGCGGAAAACTTGATTACCACTATCGCTAACGCTCAACGCAGACATCAACACACTGCCCGGTACTGTCGAATATTGAAATTCTATTCCTCCAATGGCCTCGACGTGTGGGTGCCCGTGCTCGCGGAGCGCTTTCGCCACGTCGAAGACCGACATCTCGTCTGCCGACCAAGAGAGCTGCGGCCAGCGCGATCGGACTGACCAGCATCTTCGGCTATGCGAGCACGGTGCTTTCGGGCTGGGGACTGGGCGCGCTGGTCGAGCGCTATGATTGGAACGTCGGCTTTGCAGGATTAATTATCGCCGCCGTGATCGGTACGCTGCTGTTCATCGCAGCCTGGCCGGCGAAGGCGCATGGCTACGAAGATTAATGAAAGCGCGACCAAGAATTTTTGGTTTCGCAGGTTTCGGCGAGAGTAATTACGGCAAGCTAGCGAACATTGCTGTCAGAATCGTCTAGTCGTTCAATTAGACTCGCGGCTCTGTTGGAATCTTCCAATGTCATTGACTTACTCTTACTGAGAAGTATTCATTCTGCTTTCCATATATATGGAATGTCCAAAATCGGCTATGGCTTGCTTCGGCGATTGCGTTGAGGATCTCGCGCACAGTGGCTTGCTTCAAATCTAATGAGACTGTCTTCGAACTATTAGTGGAATCATAAAAATTTGAGAATTCGCGCCGTCTAATGTGCCGGCGCTGTAATTCAGATTGAATCTCGGGAGCATTGACGAGTACATCCACGGCTTTCCGCCGGTTGAGATTCTGAATTTCATAGTGTGGAATAATTGTCTTTATTAAGCCGTCGCTTGCAAGCGGAGAAACGTCGATGGTCTGACCGGAAGTTGTCCAACAATATCGCTTATCATTTGCGATTATGGAATTCAAAACATCTCGTAGTGTGCCATCTTCAATATTCACATTAATATTTGCCTGCGCCTCTGGATCAGGCAAAGATTCAAATCCGACGGTTACGTCAAACTCTTTGGCCACTCTTTGAAGGGCTAAACCCAAGGTGGTGTCTTTGATGGCAACTGAGACGGCTCGCTGTTTCAAAACGCGCTCCATCGAATTCGTCTGCCCGTGGATATTGAGTTGCCACGGTAGAATAACGAAAAGGGCGACTAAGAGTTTTTGGGCCCATACGTCTTTCATAATCCATTTTTCACGGACAAGCCGCATCCGGAGTCGAGGTTGTATCGGTGATTGTCAGGTCATTGGACTGCTTGTTAATACAATTCACTCTTACGACCCACAGATGACCGGAAGTGGTGATGCTTATTATCTGCTTCAGTTTGCTGTACTGACCTGTCTGGGGCGCTGGCGGGGCAAGTGTCGTAAGGGATTGGACGTCGCAGAATGTACCCTGCGACTGGTCCACGTCGGTAGTGCTGGAGCCGTCTTCGCATGCATCAGGCGACGGATTACAACTGACTGCGTGAAACTGTTCCTCAGCTTCATAACCCGAATGAGCAAACGTATGACCATCCTGGTCCAAAACCGTGTACGTTAGCAGGCGGGAATAGCCAAATACACTCTGTCCATTTGGAAGAGTTTGTCCTTGGCAATTAGTAATTGGGCCACCATTGTGCGTCCGTAACGATCCGATAGAGAGAGACAGACTCGTGGGCACCTTAACTTTGAAAGTCGCTGTCGCCGTGAAGTGAGTCGGCACGGGTTCGCAATCAGTTGTTCCGGCGATTTCACCACCGCTGCTGTTCGATACTACTCTCCACTTATCATCATACCAATCCGCTGTGATTGTTACGGTCCCGCCAGTTTCTGCGCTGCCAGTTGCCTGCCCCACGCTGACACTCGCAATGTTATCGTTGCTACTTACCCAGTTAGCGGCATAGATGTCCTGTGGATAGGAATAACCATAGCAGGTTTGCAGCGAGTCTCTGGCAGTAAATGTAAACTGGTCATCGATTATCGCTGCTCCCTGACTCGGAGAAATTTCGGGGCTCCCAGCGCTATCATTACAGCAATTCGCGCATGCGTAGTTACTGCTCACGCCAAGCATGGTATCAACTTGTTCCGATCGACCAATCAATACGCCATCTTCGATTCCTACTTTGGTCCAATGAATCTGGCCTCCGTTTGCAGTTAACGGAATCTTTCGTCCGTGAATATCCGGCGCCTGTTCGTCCCGCAGCTTGCGCAGATCGAAACCGACAGTTTCTCCTGCTTCGATTGTTTTTCTCCCGATTTGATAGTCGCCACCGTCAAATCTTACGTTCATGAAATAATGCTGCTGCTGAGCCGCTGAATTCTTGATATAGACCATCGTCGATGAATTGCCATCGATTGACCAAGGGTATCCGCCAGTGGAGCTACGCAGGGCATAGATGTCCCACATCGGCACGCGAAACACTTGATTGCCGCTCGGACTGACACTGAAAGCCGATGCGACAACGCTTCCTTTTGGAGTTGAATATTCAAGCTCAAGACCGCCAATCGCATCCGGTTGGCGATGAGCATGTTGTTGTAACAGTTGACCCAAATCAACGTTAACCATCTCGCTCGGCGATAGATGCAAATCAGCCATTGGGACAACGTTCGTCGCGCCCGCTTGATCCGTATAAGACACGCGGCCAGTCACAGTCGTGTTTGAACTGCCGACGTTCCGAACAACGGCAATAGGATTCAGGGCCTCGCCACCAGCAAAGCCGAGGCGCAGGCCAACGCCTTGTAGCTGTGATGATTTCCCAGCCGCAGGATCGGAGAACTGCACGGCAAGCGAATACCCAATTGATAAGTCCTGCGCCATCGCGCGCGCATACACTGCCCCCGGAGAACCGGAATAAGTTATAGAGATACCTCCGAACTTAGACATCGCTCCATTCGCATGATGAATCACATCTCTCTGCACGTCCAACAAAGATGTTTGATGCGCCGCGAGTGTCACATTTTCCTCTCCCGAACGTTCGGGCGTGTGACCATCCGCGTTCACCGTTGCGGTTATCGCGAAATCGGAGTTGTTAGAGAGCGCAAGCAGCACCTGACCCTTTTGAGACGGCATCCACCACAGCCCTTCGAGTCTTGATGACTTGAATGTCTTTGTCTCAACCAGCTTCTCGTCAAAACTCAGACTGTTCGCTTCATCGACCAAATAGACCTGCGCGCCGAGAACGAGATCCTTGCCAACATGAAATACTTCGATGCTGCCTTCTTGGAATGGTAGTCCGGCAGCATTAATCCAAGTTGACATATCGATCATCTGGAAAGACTGACCGTCAATAGTGACCGGCGGAGCATCGAACCGTTCACCAGACATACTGAATAGGGTTGGGCTTGCAACCAGTGGATCGGGTCCCTTGTTGTTAAGCAATAGCTTCGCGTTAAGACCGTCCTTCACGCTGTAATACGTACCGACAAGCAAATGCGGCTTGTCATTACAGCAAGGCGTCGGACTCTCGACAGGCTGAGGTAAACTTGAAGAATCGGCAGTTGAAGCGTCGCTCTTGAGCGCGCCGCCAAATTTCGACGCACTTGAATGAAGCGACCAAACGAAGCTTGCTACCAATACCGCGAGAACAACAAAACCGGAACGCTCGATAGCTGATCTCTTTAGATTCGAACTTAGATGCATGAAGCACCGCCTTTGGGTTTGACGCTTGATTCGGAGGTTAACCGGCGAGTTCGTGCGTGTCGCAGGCTCGTGGGGTTAGCCTTTACTTTCAATGGGCGCACGATACGCTTAAGAGAAACGGAAGTCAACGGCTTTCTTAGCCTAGTAACTTTCTTGGGCTTCAGCATCCGGATCGTCGGAATTACCCCGGATCTATTGCGTTCGTTAGGTTCGTGATCCCAGGGTTCCGCGCTTCGCGCACCCTGGGCTAAACTCTACCGCCGGCTACGCCGGCTCATCGAACGGTACTGTCTGAATTGAATTTGCTTAGAACAATTCACTCAGCGCTTCATCCACGGATCTTACCCCGACCACGCGCAACCCGAGTAGCTTTTCCAAACCCGCCGTATTCGACGACGGCATAATGATCTTTTTAAATCCCAAAGCCTGCACCTCTCGCGCGCGCACCGCTGCCTGCATCGCGCCGCGCACTTCGCCGGTCAGGCCGACTTCGCCGAAGACGGCCGTGTGCGCATCGATTGGCTGATTGCGGAAGCTCGAAGCGATCGCGGTTACCAGGCCAAGATCGACTGCGGGCTCGTCAACTTCCAATCCTCCGGCGATGTTGACGAAGACGTCGTCGCCGAGCAGTTGCATGCCCGCACGTTTCTCCAGCATCGCGATCATTAACGCAACCCGATTCTGATCGACGCCCTGCGTCATGCGCCGGCCCATGCCGTACTTGGAACTCGAAACCAGGGCCTGAATCTCAACCAGCATGGGGCGCGTACCTTCCATGCAGGCGGTGACAACTGAACCTGCAGCGTCAGCCGGGCGCTCGGCCAGAAACATCTGTGAAGGATTCGCGACCGGCGCCAATCCGGTGCTGGTCATTTCAAAGACGCCGACTTCATTCGCGGCGCCAAAGCGATTCTTGGTCGCGCGCACGATGCGATGATTGTGATGACGCTCGCCTTCGAAATAGAGCACCGTATCGACGATGTGTTCCAGAGCGCGCGGCCCGGCTATGGATCCTTCCTTAGTCACGTGGCCAATCAGAAAAACGGGAGTTCCGCGTGTTTTCGCCAGCAACAGAAACTGTGCGGCCACTTCGCGAATCTGCGAGATCGATCCCGGCGCCGATTCAATCTCGGAAGAAAAAGTCGTTTGGATTGAATCAACGATGATCGCGCCCGGCTTTAAGCGCTCGATCTCTCGAAAGATATTTTCCAGATTGGTTTCCGGCAGCAACAGGAGATTGGGAGCCTGAACTCCCAGACGCTCACCGCGCAACTTGATTTGTCGTTCAGACTCTTCGCCGGAAACGTAGAGCACAATTGCGCCCGACGCGCTCAGTCTGTCTGCGACCTGCAACAGCAGAGTGCTTTTACCGATCCCCGGATCGCCGCCGAGTAAGACCAAAGTCCCCGGCACGATGCCGCCACCCAAAACCCGATCGAATTCAGTCACGCCAGAAGAAATGCGCACGTCATCCTGCGATTCGATTTCCGTGTACGGAACTGCTTGCGCCTCGCGCATCCGAAAACTCGCGCGGCCCTTCTTCGCGGTGACGACGCGCTCTTCGACGAGTGAATTCCACTCACCACACTCGGGACATTTACCCAGCCACTTGCGCGATTGATAGCTGCAGCTTTGGCAGATGAAGGTTGTGTTTGATTGTTTCGGCAAAGGTTTCTTTGACTTCTACGCCGAAGGCGTTCGCTAACTCAGCCCAGGGTGAAACCCTGGGTAAAGAACGAAACCTCGGGCTAGCAACCCTGAAAGGGGTTGCGCAAAGACTTCGATCGTTATCGAACCCCTTCAGGGTTCCTGTCGGTTGTGGCTCTGTAACCCAGGGCGTTGCCCTGGGCTGTTCTATTCTGCGCTTTCAGCGCAATAAGGCTTTCACATTTTCAGTCGGTCTACCCAATACCGCCCGCTCGCCGCGCTCAACGATGGGCCGTTGAATCAAGTCCGGATGCTCGACCATCAGCGCGATAATCTCATCGTCGCCGAAGTCTCTCTTCCCCAGACCCAACTCGCGATAGATAGTTTCGCTGGTTCTTAGAAGCTCGCGCGGCTTCATGCCCATCTTCTTGATCAGTTCCCTCAGTTTCTTTTCACCGATCGGCTCGAGGTAATAATTGATCTTGCTGAAGTCGACACTGCTTTCTCTGAGAAACCGATCCATCTCGCGGCACTTCGTGCAGGTCGGCTTTTCATAGACAGTGATTTTGTCTTCCATGATCCGCCTTGTGCCTGATCTCAATTAGCACCTCACTTCAGTGAGGTGTAAACAGGCACCGCCTCTCATTAAGTTCATTCGACGCGTAGCGTCGATCTGAGTTTAGCCCGGCGTTTTAACGCCGGGATCAAGTGGTCAGTCCTTTCTCGTCGCATAGCGACGACTGAACTTGCCTTAATTTCAAGCGTCGCTACGCGACGCGACCCTTCGATGACCTCTCCCGGCCTTGAAAAGGCCGGGCTAAATTCACATCGACGCTACGCGTCGAAGAGTTTCTTGGATCACCTCACCGAAAGTGAGGTGCTAATGAAATTCTCTCAGGGGAATATCCCGCGCACCCGCGTCGCCTCGGCCACGCGATCGATGGCCAGGATAT
>Ga0137404_10000533_pt1 | contig 25099 bp, 25 predicted proteins | sample CZOMad2_1_16fung_FD_108285 | JGI IMG/M metagenome (GOLD analysis project Ga0137404, IMG submission 108285) | Vadose zone soil fungal communities from Angelo Coast Range Reserve, California, USA - CZOMad2_1_16fungal (Illumina Assembly) | ecosystem: Environmental > Terrestrial > Soil > Vadose... | reverse complement strand
GTGCAGCAGATCGAAACAATGCTCAAGCGCGGTCGCGGCGTCCACTTCGTTCTGGGTGTCGGCGACGTGGATCAATTTCACGAACGATTGAAAGCGAGCGAGATACAGGTCAGCGAACCCGCGGACGAGGGTTGGGGAGGACGATTTGTCAGTTTGCGGGACCCGGATGGTTATCGATTGTTTTTCGTGAGCTGGGACGATCAGCACCGCGCCCCATAGCAAAAGCTGGGTCGCCGCGCGCGATCTAAGGAACTTAAAATGAACTATCAACACATCGAAAATCTATTGATTCGCTTTCGTGGCCAGTCAGTTACCATCAAGACGACGTCAGGCGGTGTTTACGAAGGATCGATCAGTGATGTCACAAATGATTACGTCGCGTTGAAAGCAAGAAACGAGGGCCAGGAAGATAATCTGGTCATCGTTTTGCTGCACAGCATCGAGTCTGTTTCGCCACAGACAAACTAATAGGACCTATTATAAAAAGTGATTCGATACTGGCAACGAAATTTGCGTGTTTCATGGTGAAAAAAGCATAAGTTTCGGTTGCATCTTTTATGAGACTTGTGCATAATCCTTTCGCGCCCGGCTCCCCGCTGGGCGAAGTGGTCGCGTGGGGTGAGGACACGTGGCCTTAGGGTGGGGCTTGTGGGAGGGCCCCGCCCGCTTTTATTTTTAGGGACCGATTTTTCAGAGCAGATTTCTTTTTTCCTAACTGCACCGAACAGCGTTGAGCCGTTGGACTTTCACTGGAACTGGCATAATATACGGCACGACGATGCACTCGAACTTGTTTGTCTTAGAATAGCTGAAGCAGCAGTCCGCCTCGAAGGTAAGCGCTTCGCCACAGTCGCCGCTTTCTCGCGCGCATGCTGTGGCATTTTTCGCGCCGCCATTACGAGGGGGAGTTTGCTGCCGCGATAAAAAATGGCCTCATTAAAGCGTCTGCTGGTCGGTAGTCCGATCAGGACAGCACGCTTAGCACACGAGCGACTCACTAAGAAGACTGCCCTGGCGATCTTCGCTTCGGACGCTCTCTCTTCCACTGCATACGCCACCGAACAGATTCTCCTGGTACTGGCCGCGGCTTATGTTGCTGGTCAGACTGATGCATTCAGTCGCGTCATCCCCATCTCCATCGCCATCGCCATCCTCCTGGTAATTGTGGCCATCAGTTACCGGCAGACTATTTACGCCTACCCTTCCGGCGGAGGCGCCTTCATCGTCGCCAAAGAGAACCTGGGGACTTTGCCGGGACTGATCGCGGGCGCTTCGTTACTTGTCGATTACGTCCTCACGGTATCAGTTTCGGTAGCGGCCGGCGTTGAGGCGATAACTTCAGCGATGGTGGGAACGCAGTTCGCTGGTCTCCACAATCATCGAGTGTGGTTGTGTCTATTCTTCATTGCTTTTATCACGGTCGCAAATCTGCGTGGGGTGCGCGAAGCCGGTTCACTTTTTGCGGCGCCCAGCTACGCGTTCATCTTTAGTTTTCTGTGTCTGATCGGATATGGACTCGTGCGCTATTACCTCAACCCGGGCATGGTCCCCGCGCCCAATGACGCGGACTTAAAGATCGCTGAAGGCTATCAGGCCCACCCGCTCAGCTTGCTTCTCTTACTAGGGGCATTCGCCAATGGCTGCGCCGCACTGACGGGAATTGAAGCGATATCGAATGGAGTGCAGGCATTCAAACAGCCCGAGTCCAGGAATGCCGCCGCTACGCTCTCGTGGATGGCAGCCCTTCTCATTACCATGTTCCTCGGCGCGAGCGTGTTGACGCATCTTTACAACATTCACCCGATGGAACACGAGACGGTCATCTCGCAGATCGCGCGCATCGTTTTTGTGGGTAAATTGGGATGGTTCTATTACGTAGTGCAGGCCACGACCGCGGCAATCCTCGTTCTGGCCGCCAATACTTCTTATGCCGGCTTTCCGCGTCTGGCGTCGCTGTTGGCGCGGGATCGTTTTCTCCCGCGACAACTTACAAATCTTGGTGATCGTTTGGTGTTTTCAAACGGCATTGTCCTCCTGGCAATCTTTTCTGGTTTGCTGGTTTGGGCTTTCCGAGGAGACACCAGCCGATTGATTCCTCTTTACGCCGTGGGCGTCTTTCTTTCATTCACGCTGTCACAGGCCGGAATGGTGGTTCATTGGTGGCGCGAAGGAAATACGTTGCGGGGCATGCGAGAAGCTGCCGGACTTAGAAAGCCGATCGCGACCGGGACCCAGCTACAAACAGAAACCCACCTGGCCAGAGTCGAGGCCCCGAAGTCGATGGCTGACGTCGTGCAGCTTTCAAGGAAGTCGCATTGGAAAAAATATCTGGTCATAAATGGCATCGGCGCGATCGCCACCTTCATAGTGCTGATGGTTTTCATCCTCACGAAGTTCCTGCACGGCGCGTGGATCGTGGTGGTACTGATTCCGGCTTTGGTGTTGATGTTCCTAAAAATTCATCGTCATTACGTTGAAGTTGCGCAACAACTCTCCACCGAAGGGCTGGCAAGCTTGCGGCCCATTCGCCATGAAGTGATCGTGCCGATATCGGGCATCCATCGCGGCGTAATTGCCGCCCTGGAATATGCCAAATCGATCGCTCCCCACCATGTGACCGCGGTTTACGTAAATCTCGACGATGAAGCCACGCAAAAGTTGAGAGAGAAATGGCAGGAATGGGGTTCGGGAGTCAGTCTGGTTGTAGTTGCTTCACCGTACCGCTCGTTACTCCGCCCGCTCCTGAATTATGTAGACCGGGTAAAGAAGACCTCGCAGGGTGGAGTGGTCACCATCGTGCTGCCTGAATTCGTCCCGGCCAAATGGTGGCAGAACCTTCTGCACAACCACACGTCACTGCTCTTAAAAGGGAAGCTGCTCTTCAAAAAGGGAGTCGTGGTTATTAACGTTCCCTATCATCTGGAACATTGATTGGAACCCGGAATCTAAGCAGTCGCGGTCATGGTGCGGCTGGCGAGAAAGCAGGAGCGGCAATACACCGGGCGTCCCTGGGACGGAAAAAACGGGACCGTAGTTTCCTCGCCGCACTGGGCGCAGGTCACCGCTACTTCAACGCGTTGTCTAACTCCGGCAACCTGGGCGGCCGAGATCGCCGCCAATCGATCATTTTTCGCTTGTTTGCAGGGCTTGCAGCGCTTCGGTTCGTTTTTCAGACCCTTGTCATGAAAGAAGACCTGCTCGCCGACAGTCCAGATAAAAGGCTCGCCGCAGTCGAGGCAGGCTATCGATCGATCACGAAACTCGGACGATTGCTCAATTCCGATCTCCGGTGTCATGCTCTCTGACATTGCGATTTCCCTCCCCGGTTCACTAACGCCCAATGGTAGGCGCGTGGAGTAAGTAGGCTGTACGAGGGAGGCCGCGGAAAACTAAACTGGCGCTGGTTCGCTGGTGCAGTTTTGAAACGAGCAGAGCAGCGGCGGCCACAGCGGCTGCACTTATATGACTATGACCTGTCCCTGTCAAGCGTTTTACGGAAAATGTTTTTTGCGTATTTGTAACGGTTGTCGGCTTCCATTGCTTGATCGCAATCGACCTTAGCGGGCAACCGGTGCGAGCACAAACGCCTTTGCGAAAATGAAAATTCTGGTTATCGGTTCGGGGGGACGAGAGCACGCGCTGATCTGGGCGCTGCGCAGAAACGCGACCCGACCAGTCGAGATCTTTTGCGCTCCTGGTAATGCGGGCATAGCAGAAGTAGCCGAGTGCGTTCCGATCAGTGTCAATGATATCCCGGCCCTCGCATCCTTTTCTGAAAATGCACGAATCGATCTAAACATCGTTGGACCGGAAGCGCCTTTGGCTGCCGGCATTGTCGATGAGTTCGAAAAGCGCGGACGGCGAATTGTCGGGCCGGGAAGGGAAGCGGCGCGACTGGAATCCAGCAAAGCATTCGCGAAAGACTTCATGCGCCGTCATTCGATCCCCACCGCTCGATACCGTTTGGCGTCGTCAGCCGCGGAGGCGATTGAGATTTTGCAGAGCGGTGAATTTGGTGGTCAGGCCAATCCGGTTGTGGTCAAAGCTGACGGTCTGGCGGCAGGAAAAGGCGTCATCGTGGCCCAGTCACGAGCCGAAGCCATTGCAGGCATCGAGGATCTGATGGGCGGCGCGCTCAGCGCTGAGGCCACCCGGCGGATCATTATCGAAGAGGCGCTGACCGGACGCGAAGTGTCGTTGCTTCTGTTCTCAGATGGAAAAGACTTTCGCTTGATGCCGGCATCGCGGGACCATAAACGCGCCGGCGAAAACGACACCGGGCCAAACACTGGTGGCATGGGCTCGATTACTGATGCGAGCATCCTGGGCGATGCCACCCGGGAACGCATTGTTCGCGAAGTCATTGAGCCGACCTTGCAAGGCGCCCGAGACGAAGGCCTCCCATTTCGCGGCGTGCTTTTTGTTGGCTTGATGCTGACGCCGAACGGTCCGAGTGTCCTCGAGTACAACGTGCGTTTTGGCGATCCCGAGACACAGGCCATCGTAATGCGACTGCAGAGCGACCTGTCTGAGATTTTTCAGGCAATCAGTGAAAGCCGTCTGGGTGAGCTTGAGATCAAATGGTCCGATGAGCCTTCCGCTTGCGTCGTGCTCGCCGCCCGCGGTTATCCAGCTAAGCCGGAAATTGGCTCTGTGATAGACGGTCTGGCCCTGGTTGAGCAAGGGGAGAACCTGGCCGTATTTCATGCGGCGACCTCGCGCGGCCCTAATGAAGAGTGGCTCACGGCTGGCGGCCGAGTGCTTGGAGTAACAGCCAGGGGAGAGACACTCGACCTCGCTTTAGCTCGTTGCTATGACGCAATCGCCAACATTCATTGGGACGGAATGCATTATCGGCGGGACATCGGCCGTCCATTAGGGGCGGGCCCAAGCCCGGCGGCGTAACGCGTTACGTCTCGGCTTCGCTGCCTACCGCCCACTGCCCACTGCCCACTTTCTCTGCTATACTCCCGACCAAAATCGGTTGAAAATGCAACCGCATGCGCCGCAGCTTCGTACTATTCGACGGCGTGCAGAGCATTTTCGACGACCGCTTTGAAATCTGACCTGATCTTCGAATCTGAATTCGCCGGAGGATGAAATGGGACTGTGGACAAGATTAAAGCGTTCGATGCGCGCGCTTTTTGGCGGGATAGTCGAAAGGACTGAGGATCCCGAGCTCATCCTGCAGCAAACAATTCGCGACATGCGCGACCGCATCCCCGACCTGAATAACTCGGTCGCGCAGGTGATGGCTACTGAAAAGCTGCTGGCTAAGAATAAGGAGCGGCTGGAACAGCAGGTTGTCGATTTGGATTCGAAAATCAAAGCCTCGGTAAAGATGGGCCGCGACGATATTGCCACGGCCTACATTGGGCAGCTTTCACAGGCGCAAGTCGATCTTCAGAAAACCGGGCACCAGTACGAGCACTCTCAGTTGGCATCAAAGCAGGCTCTGAAGGCGCGCGACAACTATGTACTGCAAATGCAGAAGCGCAGTGCCGAAGCCATGCAGCTGATCAATCAGTCGAAGCAGGCTAGGCTGCAAGAGCAGTTGGCGCAAACAATGGAGTCGTTCCAAATCGGTGACGATGCTTCGACTTTCAACGAGATGCGCGACAAGATCGATCGGCGCGCCGCCGCCGCCGAGGCCAAGATGCAGCTCGGCTCGGCTTCGGTCGACAACCAGATGCAGGACATCGAGCGCGAGGCTATGGACATGCAGTTACAGGACAAGCTGCTCCAGTACAAACGCGATATGGGTTTGTTACCGGCGGGTTCTGAGTCCGCACCGCAGGCCCTGCCGGCTCAAGGTGAAACGTCATCGCAATAGCAAGCCGGTTTGGAGTTCCGCCGTTAGGCGGGAGTCGCCCGCAAAGATGCAGTCACCCCATGAAGGCGGAACTCCAAACGTTTTTGGTAACCGCAGTATGAACAGAGTACAGACACGTTTCGTAGGATAAATGGAATTGCCCAAGATCGATTTTCGGTATCTGAAAGAGGCATTCAAAGAGCCGATCAACTTTTGGGGCCTGGCCGGCTTTGCCATTGTGGCTGCGTATTTTGGGGATGTTACCCCGCTGATGGCCGGAATGGCCGCCGAAGCCCTTTATCTTGCCGTCGTGCCTGCTAGTCCTTTCTATCGCCGTCTGGTTGAGCGTCGCGAAAAAGAGCGCGCGCGGAAACTCCGCGACGCCCAGCGCGAAGCAGTGATCAAAGGGTTCGATCCGCGCGAGCGCGAGGCCGTCGAATACCTGCGCTGGATGAAGAACCAGATCTATTCCAACTACAAGAAATTCACCACCAGTAAACAGGTCCCCTCGAACATTCAAACCCTCGATCAGCGTTGGGAGGACTTTGTCGATCTGCTCGATGTCTATCGCCGCCGCAAACATCACTTGCGAGCCATCAATCGCCAGGCGGTGCAAAACCAGTTGAAGCAGGCGGAGCATGCCATCCAGACGTCCACCGACGATCGGGCCAAGCGCGTGCAACAGGCGAATGCCGAAATTCTCAGGCGCCGAGTCGCCGCCTTCAACGATCTGGAACGCTCAGTGCGCCTGGTGGAAGGGCAGTTGCAATCAATCGAGAACTTCTTTGGTCTGGTTAACGATCAAGTGGTAACGCTGCCAACTCCGGAAAGAGTTTCTGCTCTTCACTTCGAGGAACTCAGTGACTCGATCGCTATGACTCGCCAAATGCTGGAAGAAACTGCGGACACGTTTGGCATGCTCGATAATCAAAATCGCGAATTGGATTTGCTGCTCTCGAGCGGTTCGTCAAGTAAGTAGTGGGCCTAGGCTCCGCATTTCCCAGCGCCGTTAGGCGCGAAACGTTTATAGACTCCCGCACGAAATATTCTCTTAAAGCTCCGTTAGGAGCGAAACGACATGCCGCTCCTAACGGAGCTTCATTCAAAGAATAATTGACGCGCAGCTATAAATATCCGGCTCCTAATCGGAGCCAAAGCTTTTTCTCGTATGCCCTCGGGTTCTCAAAGTCGGAGCGTGCGGCGAATCGCTCTTCCTGGGCCATCCTAACGGCCTGATTCCCAGTCACTTAGCTCTTAAAGTAGCGCCTCAACAAACACACTCTATCGTGTTGAAAAAAAAAGTAACCACAAGATATTGACATCACCCAATCTCGGGTGTATAGTGCGACCTGCTCGGATTGAGGCGGCTGGCGGCGGCGGGGCAGAAGGGTCAAAACCCGACTCCGCAAGGTTTTCTGTGACTTCGAAAAACCGACCGTAATATCTGCAATACAACTTAAGTTTTTGAAAACGGCGATCATCGATCGTCGAGGTATTTTATTCCCCAAAATCGGCTCGCGTGCGGACCTCACGCGGGAAAGGTAAAATAGATGAATACGGCGAGTGGTGCGAAGATGACTAAGGCGTCTCAGACTGAAATCCCCGAATCGATTGTTTCCCTCAGGCGGCAGATAAAGCCGCTCGGCGTTAATGCCACGAAGGTCATCTCAAAGCGCTATTCTTTAAAGGATGCACGCGCCGCTTCGCTGGAGGAATGGTCGGACATAGTCGCCCGCGTTGTTGCTCATGTGTCGGTCGCCGAAGCCGATCCCGATAAGCGCGACGAATTCTTCAACACCATGTCCGATATCATGATGGCGCGTGAGTTCGTCCCCAACACACCCTGCTTGGTTAATGCCGGAAAGCCGAACGGACAATTGGCCGCCTGCTTTGTGCTTGATGTGCCTGACTCGATCGCCGGAATCATGAAGACGGCGACCGATGCCGCGATTATCCATCAGACTGGCGGCGGCACCGGCTTCACGTTTGAAAAGCTTCGACCGAGCGGCGCGATGGTCAGCACGACTCATGGCGTGGCCAGCGGCCCCGTGTCGTTCATGAATATCTTCAACACGACGACCGACACCGTGAAGCAGGGCGGCGTTCGTCGCGGCGCCAACATGGGCATGATGAGAGTCACGCATCCGGACATTCTGCGTTTCATTCATGCGAAGAATGACCAGCACTCGCTGACCAACTTCAATATCTCAGTGAATGTTACCGACAGGTTTCTCGCCGCGGTTGAGCACCACGAATGGTATCAGCTCGAGTTTGACGGACACTTGTGGTCTGATCCGATTTTCGATCCCGTCACCGGCCGCGACTATGTTGTTTACCGTCGCCCCGACGGTTCGACGATCACCTTCCGTGACAAAGACACCTTCGACACCGCGGATCTTTCCGATGCAATGATTGAAGAGCCGCCGGCGCCAGGCATGGCTTACGCTCCGGACATCTGGAACCGGATCATCGCCAGCGCCCACAAATATGCCGAGCCGGGCATCGCTTTTATCGACGAAGTCAATCGCCACAATCACATGATGAACTCGATGGGGCCAATCATGGCGAGCAATCCCTGCGGCGAACAGTTCCTGCATTTCGCGAACTCCTGCAATCTGGGCTCGATTGACGTGAACAAGTTCTACGACCGCGAAAATCGCCTGGATTGGGACCGTCTGGCCGCAGTCACACATCAATGCACGCGTTTTCTCGATAACGTCATCGACACCTGCGCCTGGCCTTTGCCGGAAATCAACGACGTCGTCAAGCGCACGCGCCCTTTGGGCCTGGGCATCATGGGTTTTGCCGATCTGTGTCTGAATCTGAAGATCAGTTACGGCTCACCTGCTTCAATCGACTTAATGGATGAGGTAATGGGTTTCGTTCGCCGCGAAGCCTGGACCGAAAGTCTCCGGCTGGGCGCAGAGCGCGGCGTGTTTCCCGAACTGGAACCGAACCGCGAAGCCTACGCCAAATTTATCTATGACGAGATTGGTATTTCTCGTGAAGTTCCGCTCACCCCGCGTAACTATGAAGTAACGACGATTGCCCCCACGGGCACGATTTCCCTGGTTGCTGAAACATCTTCCGGCGTGGAACCGAATTTCTCGTGGGCCTATGTCCGCAAGGATACTCTCGGCACCCGCACGTACGTTCATACGTTAGCCGCGCAAGCGCTCGGAGTAGATGTCGATCAGACCGATCCGGATTCAATCGACGCGGCTGCCAGCTACGTGGTTGAGCATGAGCAGGACCTCCCGTCGTATTTCATTTCGGCGATGTCCATCAGTGCAGAGCAGCACGTGCACGTGCTCGCCGCCGCGCAGCGCAACGTCGACAACAGCGTCTCGAAGACCTGCAACGGCGCCGTCAACGACACGCTTGAGTCAGTCGATCATCTCTATCGCCTGGCTCGTCAGCTTGGCTGCAAAGCGGTCAGCTACTATCGCGACGGCTCGCGCGAAAACCAGGTGCTCACTTCGATGAAGCAGGAAGTGAAGAACGAACCAACAACCGTCGTGACGACGACGACTGTGGTTGAAGCTTTGGAAGAGAGCGTTCCGGGCGGCACTGAATCAGAGAATGAAGCAGCGGCGCGACGTCTGGCGGAAGCTGAAGCAGCCGCGCGAAAGCAGGGCGCGGTTCGGCTCGAGCGTCCACGCGAACTTTCGGGCGCGACCTGGCGGATTCCGTTCGACGGCCAGAACCTCTACGTCACCGTCAATCACGATGGCCAGATGATTGCTGAAGTCTTTGCCACCGGCCCCATCAGCGGCGGCGTCGGCATGCTGGCTTCAAAGATGCTGCGCGGCGGTTTCGACGCCGCCGAAGTCAGCTACAGCCTGAACAAAGTCACCGGCACCCACGCCGTCTGGTTCAACGAACGCCTGCTCACCTCTCCCGAACAAGCCGTCGCCGAATGCATCATGATCACCAACCGGCGATTGAAAGGCCACCCCGATTCCGCCCGCGCCCTCGGCAAACAACAAGGCGCCAATACTACTCAAGTCACCGGCGCGATCATGTCCACCATGATCGGCAAATGCCCCGAATGCTCCGGCCAACTAGAGCATGCTAGTGGCTGTGATTTTTGTCGGGATTGCGGGTTTAGTAAGTGTAAGTGAGCGCAACTCACTGATATGTGTTTAGGTTTACCTAAATCTCATCGAGACGAATTCTTCGCAAAGCTGAATCTTGTCTCCCAACTCTCGCTACAGCGAGTTCCTCATCAGCGATTGGAGAAACACCCGTGGATGAACTTCCTAGGCAATCCTTGAATGTTCTGCAGCCTCCATCCTTTTGCGAGTATGTGAAAGGACCCTGTGATCAAGAATTCTCAGGGATTCAACCAACATCCGCGGTCTTCCTCTACCCAAGTCGTCCAGAACTGATAGCTAACACAATTGAAGAGGCAGTCGAGAAGCTTCAACAGGCCTACGGCGAAAAGAAGTGGATGTCCTGGAAGAATTTCGACGTGGCGGGGCAAATTATCTTTTGCGAGATATCTAAGGCAATTCGATTTTCAAACCTTGTCGTTGCCGATGTGACCACACTTAATTTTAACCTGCTATTTGAAATCGGCTATGCACTGGGTCTTAACAAGCCTATCTTGCCGATTCGTGACAGTAACTACATTCAAGACAAAAAAGAGTTCGATCAGTTAGGTCTGTTAGACACTTTTGGGTACCAGGATTTTCAGAATTCTAAAGAACTGGTAGATGGCGTGCTGGAACGAAAACCCGTGCCCTTTACTGCCCAGATGCCGGCGGTAAACAAGGAAACGCCAATTTATCTTTTGAAGAGTCATGTACAAACCGACGGCATGATCCGGCTCTTATCGTCCCTAAAAAAATCGGCACTGCGATTTCGGACGTTCGATCCAGCAGAAACCTCACGTCTGTCTTTGCAGGAGGCTTTCAAACAGGTCCATTCATCGCTCGGAGTCGTTGTCCACCTTCTAGCCCCTAATAGAGAGGGAGCAACCGTGCATAACGCGCGGTGTGCGTTTGTGGCTGGGATGGCAATGGCCGCTGGAAAAAATGTTCTGATGCTCCAGGAATCGACCATTGATCAGCCAATAGATTACCGTGACGTAGTCCGCTCATATCAGCACTCGAAGCGAGTTCCTGAATTAGTAATTCCTTTCATTAGAGAAGTCGTCGAGACTCTGCAAGAGTCCCGCTTTGTTCCTACTGTTTATCCCCTTCGACTGCTTGAAAAATTGGACATTGGAGATCTCGCTGCGGAAAACGAAATAAAAGCCCTCCGCGATTACTTCGTTCCGACCGGCCAATACAATGAAGCTAAGCGCGGACGGGCCAGACTGGTGGTGGGTAGAAAAGGGGCTGGTAAGACCGCAATTTTCTATGGCGTTCGAAGCACTTATGGGCGCAGTCAAGATCATGTTGTTCTTGATCTAAAGCCCGAGGGGCATCAGTTCATAAAGTTAAGGGAGTTCGTTCTTAACACATTGACAGAGGGACACCAACAACAAGTCCTGACTGCATTTTGGAACTATCTTCTCTTAATGGAAATAGCTCATAAGATAGTGGCCGAAGAGGAGTATAGATCATATCAAAATCCCCATCTTCGTAAGGCGTTTGCTGAGTTAGAAACGGCTTACGGCAAATCGCCGGACATCGAGCAGGGCGATTTTTCCGAGAGACTGTTGGAGTTGGTAGATGCAATCGTAAATAGGAAACATGATATCGGCGAGATAGTTTCAAATGCTGAAATAACAAGGCTGATATATGCACAGGATATCCGAAGTCTTAGCGAGGCTTTGAGCGTATACCTGAATGTCGCGAAAAAGAAAGACGTATGGCTCTTGTTCGACAACCTCGATAAAGGGTGGCCCGTCCATGCGGTCGAGGAAAAAGATATACTAGTTCTCAAAAGCCTTCTCGAGGCCACTCGTAAACTGCAACGACAGTTTGAAGCGCGTGAAGTGGAATTCCATTGCGTGGTGTTTATTCGAAATGATATTTACCAACACCTTCTATTGGATCCAGCAGACAGGGGTAAGGATACCGCGGTCATTTTGGACTGGAATGATCACGAAGTATTTAGAGAAATAGTTAGACGTCGCATGATTCATAGCACTGAAATCGAAGGAACTTTTGATCAGCTCTGGCCTCTTTTCTTCGAATCTCATATTAAAGGTGAAGAATCGTTTTCGTATCTATTAAGGCATACGCTCATGCGACCTCGAGAGGTGATCCGGTTCGTACGCGACTGCTTAGACGTTGCAATAAACAGAGGACACGACAAGGTCACCGAAGACGACGTTCTCTATGCAGAGGGGTTATTCTCAGAAGACGCGCTTGTAGATCTCACGCTAGAGCTAAAGGACGTTAGCCCGAAGTACGCAGACGTGCCGTATGGATTCATTGGCGCGAACGCTGTTATATCAGACGAAGAATTGTCAATTAGATTGCTTGAAGCTGGCGTTGATGAGCCGCGTCACGAGAAGGTCAAAGAGCTCTTGCTCTGGTTTGGATTCGTAGGCTTACACATATCCCCCGATAACGAGCGCTATTCTTTTGAGCATCAATACAACCTTAAGATGATGAAAGCAGGCGTTACCAAGCCGTTCACGTATTCAATCCACCCAGCGTTTAGAAAACATCTCGGCACTATCTCTTAGTTTAGGTGTTTAGAATTTGGTCGATGTCAGTCCTCCGCTGACGCGGGCTGATTACCCTTCCCTCCGTCTCAGGCTACTGCCCGTCACTCAACGTCGACGCTGTAACTGACCATCCACAATTCAACTTGCTCAAGCTGTGATCGCCAGCGCTCCTTGTACTGCTTCATCCAGCGCCGATGGCTGACCACATCGGGTGCGTCAACGACAAGTTTCACCAGGTTGTCGCGGATCAGCACACCTCCGTAACGCCATTGGCCTTCGACCCTTTGGGTTTCGTAGCTGGCGGCGCGTGGGTTTGCGGCTGTGCCGTCTGATGTGCGGAAAGGCTATGCCTTTCCGACAGATGCGCTCTATTTCTTGGGGCTACGCCCCGATTCTGAGGCGTAGCCCCAGCTGAATCAAACAGACTCTCCGGAAGGCCGAAGGCCTTCCGCACATCAGGCGGCGAAGCCGCGCAGGAACAGAACTCTTTATTAATTCAAGCGCGTGCTGCTATCCTCAACCAGTATGAGCCGCAACTTAGATCAACTCACGGCTGACGCAATGAAACTCCCGCTGAGGGATCGCGTGCAGCTTACTCAGCGTTTGGTTTCCACGCTTGATGACGAAGTCGAAGGTCATACCGAAGCTTTGTGGTTTGCGGAAGCTGAGCGACGACTTGAGGAACTTCGCAGCGGGAAGGTTCAGGGTTTCAGTGCCGAAGACTCGTTCCGGAATGCGCGTGAAGCTCTCAAGCGATGAAGGTCATTCAAACGAAGCGCCAAAGGCGCGTAATGTGAAAGCCTGGGGCAACGCCCCAGGTTGACGTCCCCAACACACCCAGAGCTCTGAAGGAGCGAAATAACCCGCGCGAGTTGAATCCTTGAGTCGGATGATTTCGCCGCGTTGCGGCTTTAGGAAACCAAAACAACGACGCATTCCTGGGCCGATGGCCCAGGCTATTACATTGCGCGCCTTTGGCGCTCTGACTCATTGAACTGAAGTGGGAGCAGGACCTCGCGCTGACGCGAACGAGCCCGCCTGGCACTTTCGGGGGCTCAGGCAAGCGGTTCAAACCTATCCCGAGCCGCCAAGCCAGGATACGTGGCATTTTGACGCAAATCTCGTGATTAGCCCATTTTTGCTTATGTTTTTGACCGACATGCACGTGCAGTTGGCCAGCGTGCGCTTGCAGTTGGGCAACATGCGCATGCAGTTGGACGGCAGGCAGGTGCAGTTGGCGGGCGTACACATGCAGTTAGACGGCGTGCAGGCGCAGTTGGCGGGCGTACACCTGCAGTCCGGCGCCGTGCGTGTGCAGTTTGGCGCCGTGCGCGTGCAGTTGGGTAACGCGTGCCTGCGGTTGGCGAACGTGCACGTGTAATCGGCTGGCGTGCAGAAGCAGTAGATTGAATCGCAGACGCCGCACTCCAAATCCGCGACCGCCAAAGCGGGCTCTGCCCGTTTATTATTTGATCTGGTCCCGGGGTGGCGTGCTCAGGTGGCGCTTACCCCGGGCTAACTTCTGTCGCCTTTCAGCGCGAAGAAACCTCCACCGTTTCAGCGCGACATGCTCATTGCGGGCAGGGATGCTCGCTCTTCGGGTAGAACTCTTTATCAATCCGAATGTCTTCTGCTATTCTCACGATATGGGTTCTAACCTTGATCAACTCACGGCTGATGCAATGAAACTCCCGGTGAGAGACCGCGTGCAGCTTGCACAGCGTTTGGTTTCAACGATTGACGATGAGATTGAGAGCGATACCGAAGCGTTGTGGTTTGCGGAAGCTGAGCGACGGCTTGATGAACTTCGCAGCAGGAAGGTTCAGGGTATCAGTGCCGAAGACTCGTTCCGCAACGCGCGCGAAACTCTCGGGCGATGAAGGGCCTCGCGATTGAAAAGCGGTGACAGGTCACCGCACTCCAAATCTGTCGCCCGCTGAAGCGGGCTCTTTTGTCTTAATGGATGGTGATCCTGGGGTGGCGCGCTTCGCGCTTACCCCAGGCTATTTTATTTCACGCCTTCAGCGTGAAGACTTGAGCCTCCCTCACGGTCGGGCTGCTCATCACTCAACGTCAACACTATAACTAACCATCCACAATTCAACTTGCTCAAGCTGTGATCGCCAGCGCTCTTTGTACTGCTTCATCCAGCGCCGATTGCTGACCACGTCGGGTGCGTCGACGACAAGCTTCACCAGGTTGTCGCGGATCAGCACGCCTCCGTGACGCCATTGGCCTTCGACCTTTTGGGTTTCGTAGCTGGCGGCGCCAAAGTAATCTACGATTTCCAGGACTGCTTCGGCGAGCAAAGAGGGCGGGTTCGTCACTATTTGGTGAAGGGCGTCATTGAACTGAAGTGGGAGCAGGACCTCGAATCGCCGCCATTTGCTGCTCATACGTGGTTCTCCCAATCACTGAGAAGGGAATGTTCTGGTCGGCAAGCGCTTCAAGAGCGGCTTCGGGAACGATGTGTTCACCCGATCGCAGCACACGTCCAGAAAAGCGACCCAGCAAAAAGGCCAGCGCGCGCTTTTCAGTCTCGCGATCAGGGAAGGTGATTGTTACCATTGCGGTTTGATATTAATTCTCTCTCGTCTCGGAAGGCAAGGATTCATGGACACTCTGCGATAGGTTCGCGTAGGAAAAGCGGTGACAGGTCACCGCACAACGGAAATAGAGAAGCGCTTGTGCTCGGCGAGATAAAGTCCGGCATTGGCAACGACTGCGGGATTCCTTCGCATGAGCAGCGAGAGAATGTCGGTATCGATGAGGACTTTCGGGAGAGTCACGTATGCGATCCGTTGTTGAAGAAGTTACTCCGGTCCAATGCAATCGTTTCGATTTCATTGACCTGGTCGTCAGACAAACCCTCGTAAACCTGGCCAGCTAATTCCACTAAGTCCTTATCTGAGTCATGGGGTGTTTCGATGGTCAGCCTGACGCGTTGCCCTTCCGAAAGGGGTAGTCGGGCGCCGTTCAGAGGCTTGAAGTTTCCATCGCTAAAAACTGCATCTATGACTTCGCTCATTTGGCGGACTATCCTTTCTCTTGCTCTAGTTCTTGCCTTGATCCTTATTCCCATTGTGCGTCGCTAATCGTTCCGCCAATATTTCTCGGTGCCAATCAGGGACTGGAACGTCTTCAGGACGCGCGGCGATGTGATCCCAGAGGGATTGAACGTAGTCGATCTGTTCATCGACTGAAAGCGCGTCAAATCCGGGTGGCGGCAGTGGTAGTGCTTGGGACATTTCGTGCCGAAGTATAACAGGATTTGAGGTTGCTCGGAAAAGCGGTGACAGGTCACCGCACTCCAAATCTGTCGCCCGCTGAAGCGGGCTCTTTTGTCTTAAAGGGATCGTGATCCTGGGGTGGCGCGCTTCGCGCTTACCCCAGGCTATTTTATTTCACGCCTTCAGCGTGAAGATTTGAGCCCTCCCTCACGGTCGGGCTAGTGGCCCGTTTGCGCTGCGCGCTCAATGCGGGCAAGGATGCCCGCGCTCCTGTTTGCGCTCGTATTGCCGATGCAAGATATATACTGTAGTTGACATATAGAGCAGGTTAGCGTAGGGTGAGAGTCGAACCGAGTCCAGCTTACTCCGCTCTCAGCTCCTCTGGCATTTTCCAGATCACCTGATAATCCACAGCTCAATTACCAGAAAGCCAAGTTTCATACGTTCCCCCAATCGGCGTGCCTATTAAGTCTGACCAGCAGTCTCTGACCAGCGTCTGGACAAAATTGAAATGCCCATAGGGCGAACTTAGAAACCGGGCGAATTTAAACTTAGAAGGCCCAGAAGGAAAACAGACAGATTATGAAGATGAATATCACTCCATTACATGACCGCGTGATTGTGAAGCGCATTGAAGAAGGCGAGCAGATTCGCGGCGGCATCATCATCCCCGATAGTGCGAAAGAAAAGCCGCAGGAAGGCGAAGTAATCGCGGCCGGCGAAGGCAAATATAAGGAAGACGGCACGCGCCAGCCTCTGGATGTTAAGCAGGGCGACCGCGTTTTGTTTGGCAAGTACAGCAGCTCGGAAATCAAGATCGATGGTGAAGACCTTCTGATCATGCGCGAGGACGAGATTCTCGGAATCATCACGCGCGCCGGTGCGGCTGCTGGTGGTAAGAAGAGCAAGTAGTTCGGGTGTAACGCGAATTTTTCGGTTGCGCTGGAGCCAGGACGCAAATTAACAATTTGCGCTACAAAAAAGATTTGGAGAAAAGATAAAAAGTTATGGCAAAGCAAATAGTTCATGGTGAAGAGTCTCGTGCGGCAATTCTGCGGGGCGTTAATCAACTCGCGGATGCGGTGAAGATTACGCTCGGTCCCAAGGGGCGCAACGTGGTGCTCGGCAAAACGTATGGCAGCCCGACGATCACTAAAGACGGTGTGACGGTGGCAAAAGAGATTGAGCTCAAGGACCCCCTGGAAAATATGGGCGCGCAGATGGTGCGCGAAGTAGCTTCGAAGACCAGTGACATTGCCGGCGACGGCACGACCACCGCCACGGTGCTGGCGCAGGCGATTTACCGCGAAGGCGTGAAGACAGTCGCCGCTGGTGCGAACCCGATGGCCTTGAAGCGCGGCATCGACAAAGCAGTTGAGCGTGCGACTCTGGCGATCAAGAAGCTTTCGAAGCCCGTCGCCGGCGACATGATTACGCAAGTCGGTACGATTTCAGCCAACGGTGACGCGACCATCGGCGAATTGATTGCCGAGGCGATGGAGAAGGTCGGCAAAGACGGCGTAATTACCGTCGAAGACGCCAAGACAATGGAGACGGACCTGGAATTTGTCGAAGGGATGCAGTTTGATCGCGGCTATCTGTCGCCTTACTTCGTTACCGACGCCGAGAAGATGGAATCCGTGCTCACGAATCCGCTGATTCTGCTGAGCGAAAAGAAAATTGCTTCGATGAGAGACTTGTTGCCGATACTCGAGCAGGTCGCCAAGATTAGCAAGCCAATTCTGATCATCGCGGAAGACGTCGAAGGGGAAGCCCTGGCGACTTTGGTAGTTAATAAGCTGCGCGGCACGATCAGTGTGGCGGCGGTTAAGGCGCCAGGCTTTGGAGATCGACGCAAGGAGATGCTCCAGGACATCGCGGTCCTCACCGGAGCGAAAGTCATCAGCGAAGACCTCGGCATCAAACTCGAGAACGTCACAGTTGAAGATCTCGGAAAAGCCAAGAAGGTGACGATCAGTAAAGAGAACACGATCATCATCGACGGCGGCGGCAACACCGACGACCTGAAAGCGCGCGTGAAGATCTTAAAGATCCAGATTGACGACAGCTCGTCAGACTATGACCGCGAGAAACTGCAGGAGCGGCTCGCGAAGCTCGTCGGCGGCGTGGCTGTAATTCGCGTCGGCGCAGCTACTGAAACTGAATTGAAAGAAAAGAAAGCGCGCGTTGAAGACGCGATGAACGCGACTCGCGCGGCGGTTGAAGAAGGAATTGTGGCCGGCGGCGGCGTCGCCCTGATTAGGGCGGCGAAGGCTCTGGACAAGTTCAAAGCATTTGAAACAGATGCAGACGGCGAAGCGATCGGCGATGAGGACGAGCAGATTGGCGTCAACATCATCAGGCGGGCTCTGGAAGAGCCGTTGCGCCAGATCGTATTCAACGCAGGCAAAGAAGGTGCGGTAATAGTAGAGAAGGTGCGCGCCAATAAGGACGCCAACTTCGGCTACAACGCAGCCACTGATACGTTTGAGGACCTTGTGGCCGCGGGGATTATCGATCCCGCGAAAGTCACGCGATGCGCGTTGCAAAACGCCGCATCAATCGCCGGCTTAATGCTGACGACTGAGGCCCTCATTTCTGAGCTACAGGAAGATGACAAGCCACGGGCAATGCCCGGCGGCATGGATATGTAATCCCAATCGTCCCGTTAGCAAATTGGGAAGCTACCATGTTCGCATGCGGCTTCTGTTATGTCCCTCCTGGGAAAAAGGTAAGAAAAAATTATGTCTACGAAACTTTATGTTGGTAATCTCGCGTTCACAACTTCGCGCGAGGAAATTGAGAGTCTGTTCGCGAAAGCGGGCACGGTTGAAAGCGTATCCTTGATTGAAGATCGCGAAACGGGTCGCTCACGCGGCTTCGGCTTCGTCGAAATGCAGACCAAGGAAGAAGGCGCTGCCGCCATCTCCCAGTTCAATGGTATGGAGCTGGGCGGCCGCGCGCTGACCGTCAACGAAGCCAAGCCCCGCGAAAATCGCGGCGGCGGCAACGGCGGCTCGCGTTACTAAGCAGTAAGCTATAACTTCTCAAAGGGACCTCCGGCGGAATATTGCCGGGGGCCTTTTTTTGGAGTGCGCGATTGGGCCGAGCTATTCAAGGTTCAGCTCTTCCTCCCTCTCCGTTTTGGGAGAGGGTTGGGGTGAGAGTTTAAGCGAACTGCTGTTTTGGCGTCAGGTTATGTACGCGTAGACAGGACGGGTGAATCATAAAATCCTTTCGCTAAGCTTCGCACCCTCACCCCTAGCCCCTCTCCCAAAAGGAGCGGGGAACCGGAAGAAGGGTGATTGCTTTCGAAAGGGATCCGGATAACCCTCAACGGAAAAAACCGTTCCCGCCCTCATCGTTCATTGCGTAGGATCGCCAGGTACACCGCGGTAAGGGTGACGGCGGCGCCGATTCCCACGGCGATTAGAACGTTTCTCATCACCGAATGACCGCGGTTGCCGTCGACTTTGGCCACGTCTTCATAACGGATGGTGGTGGCAGCGTTTGTCTTTCGGTCTCGCATGACGAAATCGTCGTCGCCGGCGCTATAGATATAGCCCTTTGTTTTCGTGCCGGCTTTGGTCGTAACCGTCGCCCGGGCTTTTTCTCCGATGCCCAGCTTGGCAATCTGGATCTTAGTCTTCTCTATATTGGTCTTTTGAGTATCTTTCTGCGGTTGGGCGGTTACTGTCTGCAGGGCCGGGCCCAGCAAGAGCAGTCCCGCCATTAACCATGATAGTGTCTTCATATTCTTTGCTCGAATCACTCTTTTCAGTTTCGTTCTAACTCTTGTGACCGTATAGCAATGATGATGCCATCCTTCGGATTGACGGTTTTGTCTGACAAAAGAGCGATGTCAGTTTATTTCAGTTGGCGCTGGAGGCGTGGTTGATGCAGTAAGCGTCCGACTATTGAATGGAGAATCTAATCGTTTCGACTCGCGGAGGTCAATCGTGGCATCCAAGCCAGGTGCGAATGATGAACTTTCAAAATCCGATTCACCCGCGGGGCGCGTAATTTGGCGGGTGAGACAATCAGCAATATTATGGAGGCTGTAAAATGAATCGACGTAACTTTCTATCATCTTCTTTGGTGCTCGGGGCCTTCGCGGTTCTGTCCAGGGTTTCCGGCGCTGAGTCGTTGCTGCCGAGTACGCAAGGCGAGAGCTCGAAACAAAAGGGCATCGAAAAAGTGATCAAGACGGACGCAGAGTGGAAACAGCTACTGACGCCTGAGCAATACAACATCATGCGCCAGAAGGGAACTGAAGCTGCCTACTCGAGCCCGCTAAATGACATGCACGAGAAGGGCACCTTTGCCTGCGCCGCTTGTGAGCTGCCGCTCTTTAGCTCGACCACCAAGTTTGATTCCGGGACCGGTTGGCCCAGTTTCTGGGCGCCGATAAAGAAACAGAACGTGCGGGAACAGGTTGATAACAGCCTGGGCATGACGCGGACTGAGGTGTTGTGCGCGAGATGCGATGCCCATTCGGGCCATGTCTTCGATGATGGGCCAAAGCCGACCGGCTTGCGCTACTGCATGAACGGGGTGGCGCTGAAGTTTGTTAAGAAGGTGTAACAGCTTGCGACTCGGTTGGAGTCGCAGCAAAAACCCCAGCTCAGATCAATGCCCGACGGGGATTCGCTGAAAACGCGTTTTCCCGTCCGTGTCCTGCCAAGAGATGTCCAGGACATAAGGATGGACTGTGCCGGTAATCACCTGGAGTCGTCCCAAAAGATCCCGGTCACTGTTGGCCGGTTTGCCGTTGATCCAGGTGCGGTGAGACACGATCGACTTCTCGGTAGGCAGGATACGCTCGATGCCGTCAAATCGGATGTGAGCTTGCGAGGGGCCGCCGCCGGGAGTTACTTCATCTTTCAGAAAGACGGTTAGCACCTCGACACACTTCAGCGTGCGATCAGTCGCGTTGGTCAGCTCCAGTAGCACGTTGGTTTCAGCCTCGAGGAATCTAAACGTAAACGCTTTTTCTTTGCTGCTCATCGTTTTTGCTTTCTTTCGGTCTTACGGCTCAGAGCGGCTTTGTTATTGCCTGACAGCGAGAGAATGTCGCCGGGCTGGCACTCAAGCACGCGGCACATCTTTTCCAGGGTCTCAAAGTTAATCCCGAGAGTCCTGCCCTTCTTTATTCTCCAGAGGGTTGTGTGGCTGATGCCCGTCTGTTTTGCCAGCCAATAAAATGTTCGGCCTTGTTGTAACAGGATTTGATCAACTTGAATTTCAATAATAAGGCGCACCCTCCTCGGGCGCTGTTATCTATCACCTGCGGCAAATAGTGTGTATGAGGCATATATACTACACGCGAAATATATGTGTGTCCAGCGCGCGGGTGGCACAAGAGGTGCAATCGAGAAAAGGCGTAGACGAGATTTGCTTTGGAAAACCAACGAGCGCATGGCTGCCCGCGCGTGGCCTTGCCTTAATTCAGAACAGGAGAAGTATGAAAAGAGTCCTATCAATCCTACTGGTAACTTTGATATTGGTGTTTTCGGCGGGACCGGTTTCGTCCCAGACCGTCCGCCGACATCGCCGTCATAGCCGAACCTTTTGGCAAAAGCACCGTGACAAGTTGACGGTGGCCGGGACGACGGCCGCGGGCGCAGGCATCGGCGCGATCGCCGGCCGCGGCAAGGGTGCGGCGATTGGCGCGGCGGCCGGCGCCGGCACCGGAGCCTTGTATACGTACAAACTTCGCAAGCGGCATCGACATCGCCGGCGCTACTAGCTGGTCACGGTTTTTGCGGTTGGCTGCCTGGTGAGTCTCGCAGGTGAGGGGCCAGTCAGGTTAACGATTGGCTCTCTCGCTGATCGTTCTGAAGCGCACCGTGACAACGCAACGGCGCTGCAAAATCATCGTATGGATATCTAAATCTCCGGCCAGCCAGAGTCGTAAACCCTCAGCCTCCTGAATGCGTCTAAGTACGCTTAGATAAATCGAGGAGGTCAATCATGAGATCAAAATATTTGAGACGATTAGGAGGTCTCGTTTTAGGAACGCTCTTGCTTCCGGGTGTGGTCAGTCTGTTGTTCAGCACGACGATCCAGGCCCAGCGAAGGGTTGTGATCGTGCGAACCTATCGTCCTTTCTATCGCCCCTGGTGGGGATACAGGTCATGGGATTATGATCCCTACTTCGACTATTACAGCCGGTATGGGCAGTATGTTTTTAGCAGTTCCGACGCTGCTAACAACCAGGGTTACCATGATGGATTGAAGACGGGACGGGGTGACGTGAAACATAGTCGCAGCTACGACCCTCAAAGGTCGCACTATTTCCAGGAGGCAGGTTTTGGCAACTTTGGAGAGGTCTATAGATCCGGGTTCGTACACGGATACGCTGCCGGCTATCGATCGTAACGAATGAGGGAGGTCCGTAGACTAGAGCGAGGATGCCGCGTTGAAGGACGCGGCATTTTCCTTCTCTGCTATTCGTGAGGTCTCGGCGGCTTCCGCCATGAGCTTGATCTTTTTCAGCTCAGCTTTCTTAAATCCAAAAAACGTGGCCATCTGAATGATTTGGCTGGGACTAACAAAATCGTTTGGATTGGAGCAGAACTTTTCCAGACCCGGCCCAAATTCGCGACAGCTCATCCCTTTCGGAATGTTGAGCCCGAGCAGGCATTTGCCGTCTTGCCGGTAATGGATGCAGAATTCACAAACTATCATGGCACTTGAGTTTCCTTGAGAGTCTCGCCGCGAACCATCTGCGCCAGCTCTGCGTGGTTCATCGCCACACCGCGTTTCATATTAAGACATGCGTCGCTGACCAGCCAAAAATGCGCGGGACGTTGGCCGTCTGCCGGCGCGAGATTCTCGAGCGCGCCTTCGTCGACGAGTACCGGTTTGAAGACCAGCATTTCTAAATTAAAGGCCCGCGCCTGCATCGCCTCTCGATTGCTCGAAAAGATCGGCACGCGAAAGCCTTCGCTCTGATCAAGAGCGAACCAGTCGCCATTGGCGCGTTGCATTGCATAGACACTGTTCATCGAATTGCTTCAGGTAGTCTGGATGATACCAGAGGAACTGAGGAGAGAGTTAGCTGGACTCAACCTGCAAGCAAGGCTATAGCAGGCTGGCATATATGTCAAGAATGCAATATATTCAGGCATGATAAATAGCGCGTATGCCAGGGAGAGCGACGTTGCCATGATTAGAATTCGCATCGACGAGCTGCTGAAGCAGCACCAACGGACCTTTTATTGGTTGGCCAAAGAAACCGGCGTCAGTCATACGACGCTCTGGCGGTTGAAGAAAGATAAAGCCCAGGGAATAACATTCAACACTCTGGAGAGGGTCTGTAAAGCGCTGAAGTGCGAACCCGGTGATGTGCTGACCGTCGGCCGAGCGAAAAAAAGTAAGATAACTTAAACTGCTTTATGTGCAGAGGAAACAAAAAAGCGGATCCGCGTGAGTGGGTCAAAGAGTAGAAACAAGTCGAGTCGCAAGATTGTCGGGTTTCCGAAAGCTGGCTGACCCGTTAGTCGCCGACGCGGTTGCTCAAAGGAGAGGCGATGAAGGTCTTATTGATCAATCCGGAATTCCCCGACACTTATTGGAGTTTCCGCCACGCGCTGCCGTTCGAGGGCAAGCGATGCGCATTTCCGCCGCTGGGACTGCTAACCGTGTCGGCGTTGTTGCCGCGGACATGGGAACGGCGCCTGGTTGATTTGAATGTGCGCAAGTTGCGATCGTCGGACATCGAATGGGCGGATATCGTGATGGCCAGCGCGATGATCGTACAGAAAGACTCTTTAGAGCACGTGGTGCGCCAATGCAAGGCGCGAGGTAAACGCGTAGTGGTTGGCGGTCCATACGTGTCAACCACCCTGGAAGCGTTGCCGGAAGCGGACCACATTTTTGTCGGTGAAGCCGAAACGACTCTACCTCAGTTTATCGAAGACCTCGAGCGTGGCACCACAAAACGAACCTACGAGGCGGCCGAACGCCCGCCGCTCGCGGTGACGCCAGTGGCTGATTTCTATCTTGCAAATATGAAGCACTACAGCGCGATGTCGGTGCAATATTCGCGCGGGTGCCCTTTCAACTGCGAGTTCTGCGACATTATTGAAATCTACGGCCGGGTGCCGCGCACCAAGAGCAACTCGCAGATGATGGCCGAATTGGATGCTTTGTACGCGCATGGCTGGCGCGGCACGGTGTTCATCGTCGACGACAACTTCATCGGAAACAAAAAGAATGTAAGGCGCCTTTTGCCGGACATCGCCGATTGGCAGAAGCGGCATGACTATCCATTTACATTTCTCACGGAGGCGAGTGTGAATTTGGCTGATGATGAGCCGCTTTTAGAGAATATGCGGCAGTCCGGTTTCAGGCGCGTGTTTCTCGGCATTGAGACCCCGGTCGAAGAGAGTTTGAAAGAAGCTCAGAAGACGCAGAACCGCGGCAACCTGCTCGACTCGGTGAAAAGGATCCAGAGCTATGGGATGGAAGTGATGGCCGGCTTTATTGTCGGCTTCGACAATGATCCGGAAGACATCTTCGAACGGCAGATCAAATTCATTCGTGAGAGTGCGATTCCCCTGGCAATGGTCGGAATTCTAACGGCGCTGCCTGATACTCAACTCTGGCGGCGGCTGTCGCAGGAAGGGCGTCTGCTCGGCGAAAGCTCGGGCGAGAATACAAACTGCCATTTGAACTTTGTGCCGAAGATGGACCCGGCGCGGTTGATTGCCGGGTATCAATCGATCATGTGTACGATTTACAAGTCCAGCGAGTATTATCGCCGGACCCTCGATTCACTTAAGCGAACTCCGCAGGAATGGGCTGAGAAAAACACCTACGGTTTCCTTAGCGGGATCGCGGCCTTTACGCGCATCACTGTTAGGCTCGGCGTGCTCGACAGTGAACGCAAAGAGTTCTGGCGTTTCTTTGCTCATGCATTTGTAAAGCATCGCGATCGAATGGCAGAGTTTCTGCGATTAGCGGTTATGGGCTATCACTTTCGTAAGTTGAACGATATGTATACCGGGGCCTGAGCGCCGCTGGTCGGGAATAGTTTCCTCCAAAAACTTCAGCGGTTAGTCAGCGGTTAGATCGACTAGTGATGCAGTTTGCGTTCAGAGTTCAACCTTGGGTTGTGGATTGACGGCACAAGCTAAACTTGAACTCTGAACTTATGCCTTCTCTCTCACAATTTCTCTGAACAACTCTCCGCCACTGAGCGTACTTGGGGTTTAGCTTTGCTCGCTGAAGGAATCGCCGGATAATGCCATCGCGACGGTGAATTATATGTTCTGTCCCCAATGTGGAACTGAATCTTCCGCGGAACTTCATTTTTGCCGGTCCTGCGGCGCCAATCTCAAAGTGATTGGCAAGGCCGTCACGCTCAGTGAAGCAATCTCCCGCTCTGACGGCGTCCCCGCCAAAATTAAGGAGATGGTGAAG
>Ga0137404_10000532_pt1 | contig 25173 bp, 32 predicted proteins | sample CZOMad2_1_16fung_FD_108285 | JGI IMG/M metagenome (GOLD analysis project Ga0137404, IMG submission 108285) | Vadose zone soil fungal communities from Angelo Coast Range Reserve, California, USA - CZOMad2_1_16fungal (Illumina Assembly) | ecosystem: Environmental > Terrestrial > Soil > Vadose... | reverse complement strand
GGCCGGCGCTTCGTCGAGGGACTGCCTGAAATCTACATCGTCTCAAACGTGACCGTTAACGGTCAGCAGATCGGCAGCTTAGGTGCCGGCGAAGCCGTATGGCACACCGACATGTCGTATCTCGACGTACCGCCGATGGCCAGTATGCTTTTCGCTCTCGAGGTGCCACCGAAAGGCGGCAACACCTCGTTTTGCAGTATGTACGCGATCTACGAGGCGTTGCCGGACGAGTTGAAGCGCCGGATCGCAAACCTGAAGATCAAGCACGACGGCACCTACAACAGCGGCGGCTATCTACGCCAGGGCGTCACCGCAACCGACGACCCACGGACGTCGCCAGGCGCGTTGCACCCGCTGGTCTGCACACATCCAGACACCGGCCGCCGCATGCTCTATCTCGGCCGCCGACGCAACGCATATCTGATGGGGCTCGAACTTGCGGACTCCGAGGCGCTCCTGGACGAGCTGTGGAGTTACGTCGAACGGCCGCAATTCGCCTGGGAGCATGTCTGGCGGGTCGGCGATCTCGTGCTGTGGGACAACCGCTGCACCATGCATCGGCGCGACCCGTTTGACGCATCGGCGCGGCGCATCATGCACCGCACCCAAATCAAGGGCAGCGCGGCACCGGCCTGATGCGAGGGCCCCCGATGATCAGATCGCCGCGATCGTCTGCACCTCGACCAGAAAAGGCTCCTTCACGAGCCGATCGACCATCAGCAGCGTGTTCGGCGGGTATTTTCCGTTTGGAAACATCTTCGGAAATTCGCGCTGGCGGAATGCCATGAACTTTGGAATGTCCTGCGAATGGACGAGGTAGGTCGTGAACTGAACGACATTCGCCCAGGATGCGTCAGCCGATTTGAGCGCGGCCTCGATGTTGCGAAAGACCTGCTTCGTCTGGGTGTCGAAATCGCCCTCGCCGATGACATTGCCTGCCGCATCGCCCGACAGCATGCCGGCGATGAACAGGAATTCGCTCGCCTTGACGCGCGTCACATGGGTGTATTGCCCCATGGGAGGACCAAGTTCTTTGGGATTATAGATGTTGATTTCTGCTGACATGGGATTTCCTTGGCGTCCGTGCTCGCGGCGCTGGTCTCAACTATTTCTGCATTCAGGATGAAATGCAATGCGGGGCGCAGGACGACGCTCATGCTATTGCCGCGTCGCGAGGCCCGCGCTAGGTTTCGGGGAAATGGTGCAGGAGGCACGCGTGACCCCATCGGACGACAGCAAGATTTCCGAAGATCGCCGCGAGGCGCTGCGTTACGCCTTTGCGGTCGGCAGCGGTGCAGCGCTGGCCTCGGCGCTCGCGAGCCCGGCATCGGCGCAGGCGGCCGCGGACAACACGCTCGACCGGATCCGCGCCAACAAAGTGCTGCGCATCGCGGTGCTGCCGGGAGAGCTGCCCTATTTCAACAAGGATCTCGCCACGGGAACATGGTCCGGCTTTGCGATCGAGATGGCCAACGACATCGCCAAGCTTCTCGACGTCAAGCTCGACTACACCGAATCGACCTACGGTAACTCGATCCTCGATCTGCAATCGAACAAGATCGACCTCGGCTTTGCCCTCAATCCAACGCCGCAGCGGGCGCTGGTCGTTGACTTTACCGCGACCGTCTTCCCGCACCCCTTCGGCGCCATGCTGAAGAAGGGGTTGGAAGCCAAGACTTCTGAAATCAAGACCTGGGCGGACATCAACAAGCCCGAAGTCAGGATTGCGGTCGACGTCGGCTCCGCCAACGAAACGGTGGCGCGCCGCTTCGCGCCGAATGCGACGATCAAGTCGCTGAAGTCACGCGATGAAGTCATGCTGGAGATGTCGGCAGGCCGCGTCGATTGCGTGGTCAACGCGCTGATCCTCGGTCTGACCGCAATCGCCAAGAACCAAAATCTCGGCACTTACAAGATCCTGCAAACGCCCTCGGTCGCCATTGCCTCCAGCATGGCGGTCCGGCGCGAGCCCGATAAACGCTGGCGCGACTTCCTGTCGGTGTGGGTCGACTACAACAGAGGCATCGGGCAGATGCGCGAATGGTTCGTCAAGGGGCTGACGCTTGCCGGCGTTAGGCCGGAAGATGTGCCGGTCGAACTCAATATCTGACGCGGTTTTCGAAGCGAACTTCCAAACCGTGGAATTTGTGCACGTGCTCATCAATTGAGATTGATCTGCGTGCTGGTCGATATCTGCTATGCTCCCAGAGCGACCCAATTCAGCATCCGCTGAGCAATCTCGATTATTTGAACCGCTCCCCGGAATAAAATATCGAGATGACGGTCTTTCATCTAACAGCAACCGAATCAAGGAACGCATGATGAAACTCAGAATTCTCGGCGCTGCCGCAGCGCTTGCACTGGCAGCGGCGCCCGCAATGGCCAGGCAGGTAATCTCTGGTCCAGGCCACTACGCCCAGAGCATCTATTGCGCGACACGGGAAGCGGGAAATCCCTACAGCAGGTATTGCGATTACATAGCCTGGAGCGGCTGGCGGCGGCGCGGCGGTTGGGACGGCCAACTCGACAATGCCTGCATGCGTAATCCGGGTTATAAGCCCCCCGGATGCTGGCCGTAGATTCGGCGGGCGCCAGCGCGCCCGACCTGCCGGCGGCCTGGAGCTTCGTGCCAACGCCCAGTCACGCCTTGTCATAGGTCATGCCGCGCTCAAACCGCCGCGCAACGAGCGTGGCGGGAAACAGGATCGCAAAGTAGATCAAGGCCACGATGGTATACACCTCGAGCGGCCGATAGGTGTCGGCGTTGATCAGCGTCGCGTTATAGACGAGGTCCGGAACGGCGATCACGGACACCAGCGAGGTGTTCTTTAGCTGTGTAATGGACTGATTGACGTAGGGTGCCAACATCGGTTTGAGCGCCTGCGGCAGAATCACCAGCCTGAGCACGCGCAATGGTCGCAGTCCCAAGGCCCGCGCCGCGAGCCATTGTCCGCTGTGCACGCTTTCGATGCTGCCACGGACGATCTCGGCGTAGAACGCCCCGCCATAGAGCGACAGCACCGTGACAGCAGCGACATGCGCCGGGATGTTCATCCCGATGACGACCGGAAACGCGTAATAGAACCAGATGATCTGAACCAGCAGCGGCGTGCAACGGAACAGTTCGATGTAGGCGAGCAGAAACCAGTCGATGACGGACAAACGCCCCAGGCGCAGGATGCCGACAACCAAACCAATCACTGTTCCGATGAAGATGGTTCCGATTGTGTAAGCGATGGTCCAGCCGAGCCCGAGCCAGAACAGGTGGCTGTATTTACCGAGGATCGCGAAGTCCCAAACGTAATTCATGCCGGTGCCCATCGACCGCGCGCAAGCATGTGCCGTTTACAGCGCATCAGAGATAGCGCCCCGGCGAAAACGGCGCGGCGTCGAAAGGTGGCTGCGTTGCCGTGATCATCGCTGCGATCGCCGCTCCCGTTGCAGGCCCGGTCGTGAAGCCGATGTGCTGGTTGCCGAAGGCGAACCACAGCCCGGAATGCCGTGGTGCGGGCCCGATCATCGGCAGGCTGTCGGGCAGCGTCGGCCGCGCTCCGCGCCAGGGTTCGCCGACCGCCTCGCCGAATTCGATCACGCCGCGCGCGGCCGGGACCACCGCATCGAGCTGGGCGAAGGATGAGGGTGCATCGCGCGCGTTCAGCTCGACGCCGGTGGTGACGCGGATACCCTGCTCCATCGACGTCATGAGGAAGCTGCCTTCGGCATCATGGATCGGACGCTGCAATGAACGTGCCGGGTTCGGCTTGAACTCCTGATGGTAGCCGCGTTCAAAGGCCAGGGGAACACGATAGCCCAGTGGCCGCAGCAGGTCGGCGGACCATGGGCCCAGTGCGACCACGACATGGCGCGCCAACATCCCGCCATCCGCGAGCACCACGCGCCAGCCGTCGCCGTCCGGCATGATCGCCTTGATGTCCGAGTGACGGATTTCGCCGCCGGAGCCCGCAAACATCCGCGCATAGGCCTTGACCACGGCGCCCGGCGAGTCGACCGAGGCCGTCTGCGTATGCAGGAGGCCAACCTTGTAGACGGGCAGGATGTTCGGCTCGAGCGCGGAAATCGCCTGACGGTCGAGAAGCTGGCTTGCGATGCCATATTCGGCCAGAAAGGCCTGCTCTTGCTTCGCCGCAGCGACGGCGTCGCTGCGCCACGCCTTCAGCCAGCCGGTCTCGCGGATGCGCTGCGCCGCATCCGCTTTCACTATCCATTCCCGATGCAGTTTCAACGATGCGCCGATCAACCCGTGCAGGGCCGTCGCCCGCGGTTTGGTCCGGGACGGTGCCGCACTGGCCAGGAAGCGGACGAGCCAATCGATGTTGCGCATAGCCCAGGCGGGATCCCAGCGCAGCGCGGCGTGCCGGTTGGTCAGGTAACTCGGCAGGGCGCTCCAGAGCGATGGCTTGTTGAGCGGCAAGATCGAACCGCTGGAGAGAATGCCGGCGTTGCCGTAGGAGGTTTCGCTGCCCGGCTCACGCCGATCGACGAGGATGACCGAAAGGCCCCGCTGCCGCGCCGCATAGGCCGCAGACACGCCGACGATGCCTGCGCCGAGCACGATGACGTCCGCTCGCTTGTCCGTGAAATTGTCCGCCATCGATCCTTATCCTCAGCGACCCTACATGAGAGCGAGGCCGCCATCGACCGGCAACAGCGTTCCCGTGATGTGTCCAGCCTCCGGCGACAACAGAAAAGCCACCGTTGCCGCCACCTCGTCGGGTTCGGCCAATCGCGCGAGCGGATTGGCCTTGGCGGCCAACTGCCAGGCTTGCTGGTCCAACGCTCCCGTTAGCCCGGCATCCTTGCGCGTATAACCGGGGATGACGACATTGGCCGTTGCACCTGAGTTCGCAAGTTCGATCGCAAGACAGCGGACCAGCACCTCGAGCGCGGCCTTGGCCGCCGCAGAACCCGGATAGGTCGCCTCACGCGTGAAGCGATGCGCAGCGAAACTGCTGATGGCAACCACGCGTCCTTTTGGCCCACGCAGCAAATCCGGCAGCGCGGAGGTCGCCAACTCGTGAAATGCGGTGGCCATGACCGCGAATGACCGTTCGAGCGCCGCGCGCGGCAAATTCGTGAAATCGCGTCGGTCCGCAAACCCCGCGGCATGGACGATGGAATCGACGCTCCCGAACGCCTCGTGCGTCGCGCCCACAAGCTCGGATGCCGTCCCGGCATTCGCCAGATCACCCGTGCGCCACGCCACATTGGCGCCGGCACGCTGACAGTCCGTGACGACCGCTTTCAATCGCTCGAACCCCGCCGCATCCGCCCCTTGGCCATGCAACATCAGGCACTCATCCCGCGCCGCCAACCGCCGCGCGACCGCAGCCCCGATCCCGGACCCGCCTCCGGTGATGATTGAAACGCGCATCGGCCCCCGTTCCTGATGCACCTGATCGGGCAACTATAGGTCCCGCCCATGCGATTGCCAACAATCGCAATGGTTTTTGCTGGCAATGGCTTGCATGACGTCAGTGATTCAATCTTCGAAGAGCTGGAAAGATACAGGTCCGCATTCTCGCGGCTCAATGCACCCGAGGTTTGCGCCATCCTCCCTCAAAAAAACAGAGGGCGTGGGGAATGCCGGGTGCCCAATGCACCCGCAGCCTCGCGTGCAAAGTGAAAAAGCACACGAGCATAGTCACCACAGGTCCACCGGATTCACCCGGCATTCCCGCACGCAATGGTTTTAACGGTTTCCTTCGGGCTCTCCCCGGTGATCGGGCTTTTTTGTCACCGTCGCCTTGCGGATATCCGCAAAGCTTGACGCCAGCGTCGAGACGTCAGGACCACACGACTTCGCCGTCCGCAAGCTGCGCCCTTCGTCCTTGAGCGCATCCGCGTCCATCGCATTCTGCCCCGCGCCCGTGACGATCGCGAAACGCCCCTTCGAGGAGCAGAACGTGCGAGTTGTAAAAGTGATTTGCCCGACGCCAGAAGCGAAATATTTTTTGCGACAGGACTGGACAGGTAGCATCAGCCTGATCCGCTTCAACAAATTCGCCGTTATGCGCAGGGTCGTTAGCCCAAGAGCCCATACCCGACAGCGACCCGCTCAGCGGAATTTGGTCCAGCCAGATGAAGTCGCCACACTATAGACCGAGGCGATCGCGAATTCGGCCGTAGAGGACAACACTCTTTGCGGCCACGGGCCACAATGCGTGGAAGCGAATTGGCTTCACCGCTGTGATCGGCATGTCGATCCCGGCCGTCTCGCCACCGATCAACCGTTTTGCCAATTGCTGTCCCATCGCGGTCGCAAGCGCAACGCCTCGGCCGTTGCACCCCAAATAGACCAGCGCGCCCGGCCCCGGCTCGTGCACATGCGGATAATGATCGGCCGTCATGGCAAGGCGGCTGTTCCAGCCGTGGGTCCAGCGGATACCTCGAAGCACCGGCCAAAGCCTGACGGCGTAGCGCATGAGGTAAGCGACCGCGGACGGATCGCTGATCCATTGCATCGGACCGCGACCGCCCATCAACAGGCGGTTCGACGCATCGATGCGATAGTAAACGGTGATGTGACCGCTTTCATACAGCACCGATCGCGTCGGCATGATCTGTCGCGCAATGTCATCGGGCAGCGGCTCGGTTGCGGCGATGGAGCTGAACACCGGCACGATGGTACGGCGCAGGCCCGGCCAGAGATCATCCGTGAAACCGTTGGTCGCGATCAGGACCTTCTCGGCCCGAACCACCGCGCGCGGGGTCTCGATGCGCCATCGTCCGGCTTCGCGCCGCAGCGAGATCGCCGGTGACTGGCCGTGGATGGCGGCGCCGGCCGCGAGCGTCGCGCGCGCAAGACCGCGCGCATAGCTGAGCGGCTGCAGGTCGCCGCCACGGGCGTCGCTCATTGCGAGAAGATATCGATCCGTCCCGGTCGCTTCGCGCAAGGCGTCCTGTTTGAGCACGCTCACGGGCATGCCGCGACGGATGCACTGTTCCGCGGTCGTCTCGACCGCGGCAACGCTCTGCGCATGATAAGCGGCACGCAGCGTGCCGTTCTGCCGCGCTTCACAGGCGATCGCGAGACGGCGGACCAGATCGAGCGTAAACACCGGTGTGTCGTAGGCAAAGGCGATCATGCGTCGGCCGAGATCGCCACCGAACGTCGCCTCGACCGTGTCTGGATCGAGCTTCAATCCCGGATTTAGCTGGCCGCCATTGTTGCCCGACGCACCCCAACCAGGCTCGTGCGCTTCAAGCACGATCGCATCGGTACTCTGCTCGGCCAGATGCAGCGCCGTCGAAAGCCCGGCGAAGCCGCCACCGATGATCGCGACCGACACATTCCTGTCGGTATCGAGCGCAGGCGTAGGCGTCGGCGAAACAGCAGTGTCGGCGTAGAGACTGGGCGGCAAGGGAAGCGGGATGTGGTTCACGGCAACAGGATCCGGCCAATTCGCGTCACAAGGGATGCAGCACGCGGCGCAGGAAATCCTGGGTCCGCGCATGCTGCGGCTGGTTGAGTACGGATTTCGCGGCCCCCTGCTCCACAATGACACCGCCATCGATGAACAGCACGCGATCGGCGACATCGGCGGCAAATCCCATTTCGTGCGTGACCACCACCATGGTCATGCCGTCGTCGGCAAGCTTGCGCATCACGCCAAGCACTTCGCCGACGAGCTCGGGATCGAGCGCGGATGTTGGCTCGTCGAACAGGATCGCCTTGGGTTGCATCGCGAGCGCACGCGCTATGGCGACACGCTGCTGCTGACCACCCGAAAGTTGCGCCGGATAGGCATCGGCTTTTTCCGCAAGACCCACCCGCGCCAGCAGCGCCCGGCCGCGTTCGAGCGCCTCGGCGCGCGGTTCGCGCTTCACGAAGATCGGTCCTTCGACGACGTTCTCGATGGCGGTGCGATGCGGAAACAGGTTGAAGCGCTGAAACACCATCGAAACTCGCGTCCTGATTGTGACGATCGACGGCGTATCGCGCTCGACCCGCGCGCCCTCCACCAGGATGTCGCCGCTGTCGTAGCGTTCCAGCCCGTTGATACAGCGCAGGATAGTGGATTTGCCGGAGCCCGACGGACCGATGATGCAAACTACCTCGCTTTTTTCGACCGAGGCGGTGATGCCCTTGAGCACTTCGAGCGAACCGAAGCTCTTGTGAACGTTGCGAAGTTCGATCATCGCTTGTTCGCCTTGTTCTCGAAATGGCGAACCAGCAGGATGAGCGGAATGCTCATGGTGAGATACATCAGGGCGACGAGCGTGAATACGCTCGTGTTCTTAAAGGTCGAGGACGCGATCAGCTTGCCCTGCAGCGCGAGCTCCGCGACCGTGATGGTCGAGGCCTGCGAGGAATCCTTCAGCAGCATGATCATGATATTGCCGTAGGGCGGCAGTACGATACGCACCGCCTGCGGCAAGATCACCCGACGCATGGTCAGCCACCAGCCCATGCCGATTGTCTGCGCAGCCTCGATCTGTCCTTTGTCGATCGCCTCGATGCCGGCGCGGAAATTCTCCGCTTGATACGCCGAATAGGCGATGCCGAGCCCAAGGATTGCCGCCTGCAGCGCGGTGAGCGCGATACCGAAATCAGGCATCACAAAGTAGAGGTAGAACAACAGGACGATGATCGGGATGCCGCGGATCACATTGATCAGCCCGCCGCTCAGCAAAGACAAGGCTCGCAACTGCGAAACCCGCATCAACGCCCAGACCAGACCGAGGATGGTCGACAACACCAGCGAACCGACGGTCACGAGGATCGTCAAGCCGACGCCCTGCAGCAGGATCGGCAAGAACTCGGTGGCGTCGCGCAGGAATTTTTCCATTATTCAAATCGCGCGTTGCACCGTCAGGCGCCCTTTGGATTAAGTCCCCATTTGTCGAGAATCTTGTCGACCCCGCCATTCGCCTTAAGTTTGGCCAGCGACGCGTTGATCTTCTTGAGCAGATCCGCATCGCCCTTGCGCACGCCGATAGCAACCGTGCCGACGATGGTCGGCTTATAGGAATCGACCAGACGCACTTCCGGAAATCCGCCTTGCTTGAGGTTGTAGGCAAGGATCGGATAATCGCCGAAACCGGCCTTGAGACGACCCGTGTTCACATCGCGCAGGATGTCCGGAATGGTGTCGTAGGCCTTGACCTCGGCGAACAGTCCGGTCTTTTTCAACGCATCGACAAAGGCAGTGCCGACCTGGGCTCCGACCACTTCGCCCTTGAGATCTTCCAGCGCGGCGTAGTTCTTGGTATCGGCCTTCGGCACCAGCAGACCCTCGCCGTAAGTGTAGACGGAATCGGAAAAGTCGATCACCTCCTTGCGCGCCGCAGTGGCGAACATCGCCGCCGAGATGATGTCGATCTTGTTCGACGTCAGCGAAGCGATCAGGGTAGAGAACTGCATCGGCTCGACCTGGACCTCGAAGCCGGCATCCTTGCCGATCGCGGTGATGAGGTCGACCATCACGCCTTGAATACTGTTGGTCTTGGTGTCGAGGAACGTGAAGGGAACGCCGGTCGGGGTCGAGCCCACCTTGAGTACCTGCTGCGCTGACACCGGCGCTGCGGCAGTCAAGACAAGGGCTGCGATGGCGGCCTGCAAACGACGTTTGAAAGGCATTGTACCCTCTTTGGAAGTTTGGGCACCGGCCGGCGTCGTCGATCTGCAACGGGAATTTTTTGGATTCGCCGCCCAAGCCCATTTTCACGATCATGAATGGCCACATCGCCAGCTATCCTGCAAGCGAATTTCATGCAGACGACGGACGTGATGTGGCGTCAGCGGTGGCAGGCGGCGCCGGCGAAGCGTCGGTCACGCGCAACGCAGAGAGACGGCCGAGCTTTCGCAGGTCCTAGGCGGCCCGGTTTCCAGGCGAGATTGGGACCGTTCGATCCGGACTGCCTTTTGGCGGCGCGCCATCGTTTGCGGGTTGTTGCAGGGCGATCTCTTGCAGCGCTCGGTGGTGCCACATCTCGGCTTCAGCGAGTAATCGCCAGCTCTCGAGAGGACGAAAAGCGGCGACCTGGCGGCACAAGGATTCCATCGCGCGGTAGCGAGCGAGATCTTGCATCTTTGCCCTCCAGTCGCCCTGCCCTCCCAACATCTAATACCCATTTCAAGACAGCGTCATTACGATTCTCACGGCTGTGCACGATCTTTCTTCGGCTTCCTTTGTCGCGCAATTGGAGCTCGGTTTCGCCGTATCATAGCCAGGATTTGATCGCCTCTGCGACGGGAGCCTGTTGCATTCGTGTCGGATGCCTTCTCATATTCTCATGAGGGTTGGATAGTGAGGCGGCATGCAATACCGCGGTAGTTCGTTAGGCTGCTTGGCAGCGATCATGTTTGGCACGGCCGTATGCCACGCCGTTGGCCAGTCGGAACCGCTATCGGGCGCTGCGGCGTTTGGCGATTGGCGTGCCGACAAACCAGGCCTGGTCCGGATCATCAGACCTGAGGATTTGCCGAGGCCGGGGGCGACGCCCTCGGCCGCCAACGTCTCTCGCGTGATCGCGCGTCCGGCGACGGCCGTGCCACAGGTGCCCGCGGGCTTTAAAGTTGAACTTCTCGCCGAAGGCTTGAACGGACCGCGCGAGATGCGGGTGGCGCCCAACGGCGATATCTTCGTTGCGGAAACCCGGGCCGGAAGAATTCGCATCTTGCGTCTGGCTGAGGCAGGCGCAAAGCTTGCCACGAACGAGATTTACGCGAGCGGCCTCAACAAGCCCTTCGGAATTGCGTTTTTCCCGAGCGGGGACAACCCGCAATGGGTTTACGTCGCCAACACGGACAGCGTCATTCGCTTTCCCTACAAGGCGGGCGATACAAAGGCCGCGGGCAAACCCGAAACCGTGGTGGCCGAGCTGCCGTCCGGAGGACATTCGACCAGGAACATCGTCTTTACCCGGGATGATCGACGAATGCTGGTGTCGGTGGGCTCGGCCAGCAATGATGCCGAGGGAATGGGGCGCCAGGTTGGCGCCGATCCGGCGCTCGGCGCGAGCTGGGGCGCTGAATCCAGGCGTGCGGCCGTGCTCGCCTTCAATCCCGATGGAACCAATCCGCAAATCTTCGCCACCGGCATCCGCAATTGCGTGGGAATGGCCGTTCATCCCGCTACCGCCGACTTATATTGCTCGACCAATGAGCGCGACGGCTTCGGCGATAATCTGGTGCCCGACTACGTCACCCGCGTGCGGGAGGGCGCATTTTTTGGATGGCCATGGTTTTACATCGGCGGCATCGAAGATCCTCATCACGCCGGTGAACGCCCCGAACTCAGGGGTAAAGTCACTATTCCTGACGTTCTGATCCAGGCCCACTCGGCCTCGCTTGGGTTGACGTTTTACGACCATAGCGCATTTCCGGCGGAATACCGCGGAGACGGCTTCGCCGCCGAGCATGGTTCGTGGAATCGATCGAAACGCACGGGCTATAAGGTCATCCGCATTCGGCTTAAAAATGGTGTGCCAACCGGCGAGTACGAGGATTTCGTCACCGGATTTGTGATCGGCGACTCCGAAGTATGGGGTCGCCCCGTAGGGGTCGCCGTTTCACGCGACGGCGCGTTGCTGGTGTCCGAGGACGGCAATGGCACGATCTGGCGTATTTCGCATTGAATGATGCAGCCTCGCGCGCGCGAAATCGGGTGACGCGTTTACGTCATCCGTCGTCGTCTTCAGCCTCGCCGGGCGTCGATTTGTCCAGCAGGCCTGTCACAGAGCCGGTCGAGATCGGGTGAGCGGCCAGCCACTCCTCGCTCTCGGCAATATGCACATAATGCGCGGCCATCCTTAAAAGCCGATCGCGGGCTTCGATACTTTCTTCGTGATCGGCCCGGTCGGTGAGTTCGGCGGCGCGGCGCATGAGATCGGATGGATCCGTCATCGTTGTTCTCCTCCGAATTGAAAGTGCAGGGCTTTTCTGATCCCCGCCAAAGCAGCCCTGCCTTCCGCCGGTGGCGGGCTCCGGATACGCGCGGGCGGCGAGCCAGTGGTCGACGCATCATCCTTTGCGGTAACGTGGTCTGCTAACCGGTCGTTCCCTTGGAGCCTTCGACGTACCCCCTGCGTCCAAAATATTTTCGCTGCCAATGGCATCGGCGGGAACCCGCACCGCGTTCTCCTCGTTCCCTAAAAGGAACGGGTAGCGCTTCGGCCAATCCCGGCGCGCAGGCGCTACCGCGGGAGAGGAGCCTTCCATGTGTGACTACAGCCTGCACGCCGTACAGTCCCGCCCCGCCAAGGTTGGCGAAACGCTCATATCGACAAGTTTCCGCATGGCCTCGACCTCCGGCTTTGCCCCACGGGATAACCGGGAGATCGCGGTATGCCTGTTACCCGGCACGGAGTTGGCGTTCGAAGAGGATGTGAAGTTCTATCATCGATGGATTTGGGCCAAAAAAACCGGTTTCCGGGTGGCGCGCTTTTGCCAGATCGACATGCATCTCTCCGATCGCCACCATGATGCGCTCGAGCTCCCTGACGGAAAACTGGTGCTGGTGACCCTGCTCACCCCCGGCCAACGTGCAACCGTGCTTCAGCTTCCGGTCAGCCGCGAGGCTGCCGATCGACTTCGCTCTCCGGCGCCACATCCGCAAACGGCAGCCTGAGCAGAGAAGGTCAAAGTTCGCCGGTTAAGCTCGCAATTCGAGCCAGGAGGCGGCTGCATGTCCGGATAGCCCGGGTACACCTGATGAAAAACGCCGCTGGCAAATGTCCAGCGGCCTTTTTTCAACCCGCCGGCCGCTCTCGAGCAAGATCGGTTCTGATTGAATCAGAACCGACGCTCTAATTTCTTGTTTTGACGCGTTTTCTTCACGCGAACCCGTATCCACTTCGCTCGAAAACGCTCTAACTGTACACTCCAGCCGCCCAGCGGATCGCCAAATAGGCGCACAACCCCGTCAGTAGCGTGAGCACACAGGCCAACATCACCCGCGTTGCGATTTCCATACCGTTGAGATCATGTCGCAGATCTTGTCGCACAATGTTTCACTCGTCCGCGGGCGCCAGCAGCGCCGAAATCCTGAGCTGAATCGGATCACGCTCGCCTTTTGCAACAGCGGCAATGATGCGCGAAGCGAGTTTGGTCTTCATCGCAGGAGTCCGCTGGAAGGCCGGCAGGATGTTCACGACCTCATCCAGCGCGGACCGCATCAACGCGACGTCTTCGGGCAGAAAGGCCGGCCCTGGTACGATTTCCATCGTCGCCTCTCTCTTCGGAGCCTCACGTTTCAATATGCCGCCTTACCCGGCGAAGGTCTGTTCGATAGCCGACGCAGGCACCTTCAATCGCAAATTCCCGTTGCGGAAACCTTGCCCGCATGGCTCCATTTTTTCCAAAAATAGAGGATTCCGGAGCGCCTCGGGCTGTCGGGGGCCGCAAGCTCCGTTCGAACGAAAATGATTTAATTGCCGAGGGTCAGCGATGAATGGCGGTGGCGCGCCCAGGATAACTCTCCACGAACTCTTGAAGGTGATCGGGCAGACCTTCCCCCTCGATATCGCAGCGGGTCTGAATCTCGCGGGCGATCTGCGCAGAGACGTCTTCGGACCAGTGCTCCAGGGTGTTGAAGGCAACCACGCGGATGGGATCGTTAAATTGCCCCGCCAACAGGTCGGCGATGATGCTCTCGAGATCCGTCCGCTCGACTTCGCTTTCGCGGTAGACGCTGGCGAGCCCCCCGAACCGGTCGACAACGAGATAGACGGTCTGGTCCGCGCCGTAGGGCACGGTTGAGGGCGTATGCATTTACAGGCTCCGCACCATGGACCAAGATCAAGACGATGCCCGCGGATTCGTTCCGCGGAACGGCTGCGGCAGAAATGGCAGGAGACGAATACCCACTGAGCTGACTACATTCGGCAGACCTTGGGTCTATGCCACCGAGCGGTGAATATCCGGCGGGCCTGGGAGTGCGTGGTTGGAGGATGGACGATGGTGGAGCCCGTGCCGATTTTGACAGTCGGGGACCTGAAATCCGAACTGGCCAGATGGTCAGACGACGCGCCGGTGAACTTCTATTGTCCGCGCAAAGAGCAGGAATTCCGATTCTACCGTTACCAGCCCGGCAAGGACGCCCTGGTTCTCGAGATCAACGAGTTTCCAGAGACTCCGCCCGTGGTGCCGCCCGGCATCAAACCAAACGAGTGACCGCCGCCGCCTTACGCCGGCCGGCCCTGCCGCCGTTTTCGCGCGCAGCTGATCACAGCAAAGGCCAGCGTTAGTGGTGGAGAAGCATAATCAGAATGATCAGCGGGATCGGGATTCCAAGCAACCAAAGCAGGATCGGCATGATGATCTCCTTTCGTTTTGTTTGAGGGTTAGCGAGCCAGGGCTGTCCTGCCCCAGGTTCCGTCTCGGAGGCCACCGCCTTCGGTTGCCGCCAGCGCAGCCGCGAACGCTCCGATGAAGAGCGAAAGCGTGAGCCAGATCGCAAGCTGCATCGCAGCTTTGCGGGCCTTGTCGAGATCGGTCTTGATTTGCGCGGTCGTATCGTTGACCCGCTTGTCTGCGTCGGCCTGGCTGAGGCCGGTTCGGGCGGTGACCACCTTGGCCAGATAACCGCGATCGGCCGCAGAAGGCTCGGCGCCGTTGCGGAAATCGGCGGCGAGCAGGCGGGCTAATTCCCGGCGCGTTTCAGCACCACCGGCGTTGGCAGAGTTGTCCGCGGCGGGAGTGTCGCGCCGCAACAGCGTATCGACATAAATATCCATTGGACCGCTCTGGGAGGAGGCGGCCGACTGCGTGGTGCCCGCCGTCATCCCCGAAATCAACGAGGTGGCCGGAGAAGCGAGAAGAATCGCGCCAAGCACGGAAGCCAGCGCCCAAGCCAGGAAGCCATGGGCGGTATCGCGGAAATGAACCTCGGTCGTGTGAACGCCGATCCACCGGTTGCGCAGCCGTCCCGCCATATAGCCGCCGAGGGCCGACGAGATCATCGCCATCACGATGAAGTATAACCCCGTGCCGATTTCAAAAGTGGTCGCCGAAATTCCGGAATTGGACCACGGGGAGACTACCGAAAATCCGAGTCCGGCCCCCAGTGACAACAACACCAGTGTCAACGCCAACGAGGTGACGGCGCCGGCCAAAACGGCGGCCCATGAAATGCCCGCCACCGCGGGCTCCTCGACGCCTTGAACTGTCTCTACGCGACGCATCACCTGTTCCATCGTCATTCTCCCAGCCAATTGATCAGTCAATTGATGCGGGACAAATGTTGGGACATCGCGAAGGTTCCGATTCGGTAAGCGCTCAGTAAAAGCGCCCGTTCGTTGGAACAGCCACCTGGTTCCCACGTTCTCCGTCCACTCATGCAACAGACTCAAATAAGGATTGGAGCAAATCATGAACACCAAATCGCTTGCCGTCGTCACGATGGCCGCCGCGCTTTCGCTTCCGATGGCTGCGTTCGCACAAGACGGTGCAGCCGCTGGCGCCACGACCGGTGCTGTCACGGGTGCGATCGTTGGAGGGCCGATCGGCGCGGCCGTAGGCGCAGGCGTCGGTGCCATCGCCGGCGGCATAGCCGACGATAGCCGGCCGCGCTTCCGCAGCTACGTGACGGAACATCATGTTCCGTCGTATCGCTACGAGCGTGAGGTTCGCGTCGGCGCGGACTTGCCGTCGAGCGGCGTGACCTATTACGAGGTGCCGCGCGAGTATGGCGTCACCAAGTATCGCTACACGGTCGTGAATGATCGCACCGTGCTGGTCGATCCCGCAACGCATCGGATCGTCCAGGTGGTCGAGTAAATCGAAGGTTCAACGGCCCGCCTCGGCGGGGCCGTTGCGCTTGGTGGCCAAAGGAGCCGGCTCATGCCTGCATTGTTCGCCTACCTGATCGCGCTTGGCCTGCTCTTTGGCGCCGGCTACGGTGCACTGAACTGGCTGGCCGAACCGCCCGTGAAGATGGCCGCAAAGGCAAAGTCGAAATCAAAATCACAATCATCATACCAGCAGGCACCTTCATCATATCAGGCACCTTCACAGGAGATCGCTGAAGCGTCGCCGCCAGCAAGTAAACCCGATAAGAGTTCGGTGACGTCCACAGCCAACGATCACGATGCGGCCGCTGCGAAAGATCAGAAAATCCCGTCCCAGGCCCAGCCGAGTCTAGCGACGGATGACCCAGCGATGCAGCCCGCTATCGCGAGCCCGGCTGCCGGAAACGAGATCCGTTCTGCCAACGCGGAAATGCCCTCTGACGACGGCCGGCGAAAGGCCGATCCATCGGTCAAACCTATGGCCGCAGATCCCCCAAGGAGCCAGCCATTCAGCGCTGCTTCTGCTCCCGCAGCGCTCGATAGATCCTCGAAGAGGTCTCATTCACGGCAAGCCGGTAGTCATGTTGAAAAACGCAAACTCGTGGCCATGACCTTGCGGACTATCGAATTTCCCGACGGTCGACGGATTACTCAGCTCATTCCCCTGGGGGGCGGCGACCCGCTACCTCGATAGGGGATGATGATCTGCTGGCTCAGCGAGTTTCTAGCCGGCGCGCTTTTTTTGCGAACGATCCAGCGCGCGCGCAAAGTAGTTTCTGGCCACGTCATCCAGTGCGGCCGAGATCAATTCATCGGACTCGGTCATGCCACCCTTTTGTTCTCTCTCAAGCCGTTCCGCCTCCTGGATATATTCCACCGCTAGCTCGCGCAGACGGTAGAACTCGGTATCCCTCGGGATCGGATAGACGGTCGCCAACAAATTTCTGGCGCGCGCACGTGCGCGTTCGCTCCTCACGCCAACCATGAGCGCCTCCTGAACGTATCTAGTTTTTCAAATTCCGACCGTGATTGGCCGTACGGTCCATGACCAAAAGCGATTAAAGCTGTTCGACGATAACCCGCGCCGAAATGTCGGGTTCCGGACAAAATGGAATTTAAATCGCTGTTCCCGCGTCTGCTCCCTATAGTCCGACGCCGCCGGCCGATTGGCCCCGGACGGCTGTGCAGGACGGCGAGGCAGCTTCACGCACTGAGAAGCAAATTCAACAGGCCCCACGACCCTGGCTTGGAATCATGCCCTTACCCAAAGCACGGCGCCGCCTTCTGCAGGGTGGGCTTGGGCGTGGCGGCGGCCGTGCAGGCCGCGTAATCGGCGGGAAGCGGCCCATCCAGACAACGCAGCTTTTCTGGATGTGTTCCGACACCGCGTGCATTCGATGCACCCTGAAGACACGCGATCGAGTAAATTGGCTCGATCAACAGCCAAGCTATCGATGAGCCGCTAGCACTGAAATCGTTGAAAACGACAGATCGTTGCGGAGAGTGAGAGAGCAGCGCTCAGCGCCGCTACGCACTGCGATAGCATCGGCAGGCGACGGCAGTGAGCGTTTCCGACGGCATTTATTTTGGCGGCTGAAGACCCGGGCTGTTGGCCCACTTTTCCAGGTTCTGGAAAACCCGTTCATGGCTCGGGCGGCTGGGCGATTTTGGCTCTTTTGGATTTTGGGGAAGCTTGATTTCCTTATCCATCGCGCTCTCCTTCATTGAAGGAGATTACCTCATCCAACATCAAGGTGCAATTAATAACATATTGATTTTATTATAGTATTTTGATAAGATTTCGCGAAAGTTTCGGAAAATAGATCGGAAAACAGATCAGCGTCTTCGCGCGCCGCATGAGGGCGATACATGATGATGAATGCCCTGCATGCCCGCGATGTTGACGGAGAGACGCGCCCACCTAGCAGCCAGAGGATGAGCCAATGGCAAGCCATCGCAATGAAGTGCCGCACAAGGAACTGAAGACCTGTCGACAGATGTTTGACGAAAGCATGAAAATTCGTCGGCAAATCGACGATGGACAACCCAGGAAATCCGAGGACGATCTGCAACGCGAACTGTTCGGACCAAGGGGCGTGCCGGGACAACCGGATCCCGCAAGGATGGTGCCGCAACGAAAGAAGAAGACCCCGACGAACTTCGATCCCGGCCACACCGCCTGAGCGATCGCCTCCACGTCGAGGAACTTGAACGAAGCGCGGGGAACGGGCGTCTTCGACCTCGTTTAGCAGCCCTAAGGGCGGATTCCTGCCGGCAATCCATGCCGCCTCGCCTGTACAAGCTGCCGGATTCCATCGCAATATCTGGCCGCGCATCGTCACGCGAATACCGCCTCGGGATTTCCGGCAGTGTCTTCACCGGTGGAAACTGAAATCAAGCTTGAGCTTCCGGCCGCAGACGTGCGGAAGCTCAACGAGCTTGCCGCTGTCCGGCGTGCGAAGTCCAATGGCGGAGCCAAGCAGGTCTCGGTTTATTTCGACACCGACAAGTTTGCGCTGCGCAAGAGCGGCGTGACGTTTCGGGTGCGGCGAAACGGCTCGCAGTACGTTCAAACCGTCAAGGCGCCGGGTAACGGGTTGCTGGACCGCACCGAGTTGGAAACCGAACTCAAGGGCAGCAAACCCGACTTCAGTGCGATACGCCACACGACGCTGCGGCCTCTGTTCACCAAAGCGCTTCGCAAAACCTTGCGACCTGTGTTCGAGACCCGGATTGATCGCACAAGCTATCCGCTCAAGGTCAAGCAATCGCAGCTCGAATTGACGTTGGATCGCGGCAAGATCGGCCTCGGCAACCGCTCCCGCCCGGTCTGCGAGATCGAGATCGAGCTCAAGGCTGGCGACAAGGCCGAACTTTTCAAACTGGCTCGCACCATCTCTCGCCTCACAACGGCTGAAGTTTCCGTCAAGAGCAAGGCGCAGCGGGGCTACGAGTTGCTCGATGACGATGAAAACTCCCCGGCGAAGGCGGATGCTGTCAATCTTTCAGCCGACACCGCAACGCGTGATGCCTTTGCCCTGATCGCGGCTTCTTGCATCAGACAGGTGATTGCCAACAAGCCCGCGGTGCTTGCCGGAGATCCCGAGGGCATCCATCAAATGCGGGTCGGCTTGCGCCGGCTACGGACGGCAATCTCGCTGTTTTCCGAAATCCTGGAAGATTCCGCGACCAACGCCATCAAGTCGGAACTGAGATGGCTCACCGAGGAGTTGGCCCCGGCGCGGGAGTTTGAAGTGTTGCTGACGCGCGTCGTAGCTCCGGCACGCCGTCACCATGCCCGGCTGATGGGAATGCAGCACTTGTCCCGCGAATTGGCGAAGGAGCGAAAGCTCTCCAACGAAAGAGCCCGGGACGCGGTGCGCTCGGAACGGTTTCGCCGCCTGCTGCTGCGCGTCGCGGCATGGCTCGAAATCGGCGGCTGGCGTAACCCACACGATGATCTCTTGCGCAAACGCGGAGATACGCCGATCGCAGCCTCTGCCGCCATGCAATTGCAGCGACGCTCGAAGAAGATCAGAAAGCGAAGCCGGCTGCTTCCGAAACTCGATCAGCACGAGCGACACAAGCTGCGTATCCAGGCGAAGAAACTGCGCTACGCGGCCGAATTCTTCGAAGCGGTGTTCGCGGGCAAGCGGCCGTCAAGATTGCGCAAATCGTATCTCGCGGCGCTCGAAAAGATGCAGGACCGCCTCGGTGACCTCAACGACATCGCCGTGCACGAAAGCCTGACCGCGGATATTGCATTGGACCCTGCACCCCACAGGGATTCCAGCAGCCGATCCCGCCGGGCATTCGCCGCTGGCGTGCTGACCGGCCGTGAAGAGGCGCGGCTCGCCGCCGTGCTGAGCGCCGCAGTCAAAGCCTCCGACAGGTTTGCGAAGGCAAAACCATTTTGGAAATGACGCGTCAGTATATGGTCGTCCTCGCGATGCGGTAGGGCCGCCCGCGGCCATGACGCGCCCGACCGTCCAGCTGCGATGTTCGCCCACAAAAGCTCGGCTGCGTAGGCTTCTCGCAATCGCCGAGAGCACTCGAATACCCCGAAAAGATGAAATTTCTTCATGAGTCCGGTATCGGACAGACCGGAGCGAGCGCGCGATCTTATGGTCCAAGCCGGAGTTACGGGGATGCGTATCTTGAGCTCCAATCCTGAGCGGCCGATGTGCCCGACTTGCAAGCACCGGATGGGCTTGGCGCGGATTTCTCCGGGTGAGCGTGGCTTTGAGCTGCGGAGTTTCGAGTGCAGCACCTGCCATCGCCTCGAAAAAATATCGATTGCCGTGGACCCGCTGAAGACCGATGCCCTGGGCTGGCTGGCCGGCGAGTTGAGGCCCCCGCGCTAAATCATCGGAACGGCAAACCGCTGTGAACGCCGCTTCCGAAATACGCGGTGCTATGCATCCTTGACACCGAGCGCTGCGCCATCCTGACACGGCAGCTATCGAGCCACCTGCTTTTCAGCCGCCGCAACTTTCTGCCGGAGGTTTTTCTGCCTGACCCGCAAGGAAGAAAACGGCATCCCCAAGGCGCGGGCCTGAATTCGGCAACTCGTCATGTTGCGCTTCAATTTGGCCGCCGCTCTCAAGGGCGTGCCGCCAGCGGCGACGATCTCGGCCAGTTGCTTCAACTCTTCTTCCGACCATTTACTCTTACGCGACTTCATGTGACCGTTCCGGAGCGCGGCTTCGCCAAACGGTTTCAACGCTTGGACGGCTGGCACGAGCAGTGGCTGGTCGATGGCGGTCTAGCGAAATATTGAAAGGCTACATCGGCCCTGCTGAAATCGGCCAGCGTTGCTAAAAATTGCTGCAACGAACAATTCAGATGAGCCCGTTTTGTTCCGAGGTTCTGTAGCCGACACTGATAGACCGGGCTGCATCCTGCTTAGGCCGGAGCGCCAATCATGCACGCCGGCCGTCACGGGAGCACGCCGCGCCATCTCCGAAGGCGGCACCCGGGCAGGCAATCACCGGCCGCCGCCCCGCCTGGAATGCTGCGCCTGCTAAATGGTGCGCCGCCCGGAGAGCGAGTGATAAATCACCAGAACGACGATGGCTCCGACTACCGCCACGAACATGCTGTAGAGATTGACCCCGCTCACACCCTGGGCGCCGAATAGTGAAAACAGATAGCCACCGACGATCGCTCCCACGATTCCCAGCACGATGTCGAGGATCAAGCCCTCGCCCTCTTTGTTGACGATCTTGCTGGCGATGAAACCTGCAATCAGGCCGAGAACAATCCAACCGATGATGGACATTTTTGAAGCTCCTGTTGAACCAAGTACGTCCCTCCCCTAATCCGACGGGCTTGTGCGGGTTCCATCTTTTTGTACTTCCGCCAATATTATCCCGCTTGGCCAGGCGGTATATGGCTTGTTGGGCGGCCGCGCTCTGGCGTGAAAGAAATGGCGGTGCGCCTCAAGATGATCGCCGGAGAGGCTTGCATCCGAGCTCATACTGGCTGAGGCAAGTATGCGGCACCGACCCCGCAACGGAAACTTGCCTTCTCACTGCGCCTTGGCTGAAGGTGCGCCCGCATAGGCGCTCAACGAACACTTGATGGGCGCTTTGAATATCTCGGTGCCGCGGTCGTCTCGCACCAATATATAATTTCCGGGCCTGGCGAAACTCGGCCGTTCGGTTCCAATCCGATGGGCAATGAAGCTGGCGTGCCGCTTGGCTTCCATTTTGGACGAACAATCGTGCCCCATGAAATCATGGGCGGACAGGCCGCCAGCAAGGTCAAAGAAAAATCGCCTCATCTGATTGCAACGCGAGGCCGATGTGGCCGTTCCGGGATGACGAGAATATGCCGCGGTTGTGACCGATGGCGCGAGCGCTCGTCGTTCGAGCTGCCCGATGGCGCGGGCATCAGATCACGCCGGCAAGGCGCGAGAGCCCGACATGCTCTTGGAATTGTGGCGCAAGCTACTCGGCTGGCTTTTCCGAGAGAACAGAGAAATCCTTCGACTTCTGGCCGTCCAGGACCTGCATAAATCCCTCAGCGGCAAGGCCGCGCTTGAGCAGTTCCCGTATCGCCGCCGCGCGGCTCGGCATCCGCTTTGCAAAACGCCAAGTGTCGATGGCCCGAAGTTCTTCCTGCATGAGCATAATTTGGAGTCGTTCGCCTCGATTAAGCTCACCCATTCGACTCTCCCTGCAATCAATTAAACCCAACCAAAAAGCCCAAAATGAGTTCCTTACTATCTTTACTCATTAAGCTCTTTTTTGGATTTCGCCAACAAGAGCCTCAAAGGTGCCGAATGCGATACTAACTATTTGAACATATTATTGTTTTGTTGATTTATGGACTTTCGAGGCGCATCGTTTCCATCTGAAGGGAAACAAAATGTCGATCGCAATAGACCACGGGACCGTCGGGCTCGCCGAGGCCGACCATCGCATCGCGAACAACCTGGCGAGCCTGAGCGGCGTTATTCGCCTTCAGCGCAACGCCATTTCCAGAAGCCGCCGGAGCTTTACGACCGAGCAGGTTTGCATGCTGCTCGACGATATCGGCGCGCGCATCGAGGTTACGGCAAAACTCCACAAGTCGTTGGCGCTGGCCGTCAACGGCAAAGCCGTAAACCTTGGCAATTTCTTGCAAGAGATTTCCGAGATGATCGGCACCCTCAACTCGAAAGCAAAGATGGAGCTAACCGTCGACCAATCCTGCGATGCCACCATTGATCCCCGTCACGCCCTTCATGCCGGGCTGATTACGGCCGAACTCCTGACCAATGCCAGCAAATACGCACATCCGACGGGCTTGCCCGTGAAGGTTCATATACGCTGCGAGAGCAAGAGCGATGGCTCATTCGCTGTCGAAGTGACCGATGATGGTATCGGTTTTCCCGAGAACTTCGATCCTTTGACGGACGGCGGTTTGGGATTCCAGCTCATGCGCGCATTGGCAAATGGATTGGGTGCGGAGCTTCAATTCGAACACGGCAGCCTTGGCGTGCGCGCCCGCATCGTCAAACCAAAACACTTGGCGTCATAGTTTATGCCCAGCATGCGATCGAACAACGCCAGGAAAAATGCCCCGGCAAGATCGAAAGCGGCAATCTGAATGGCAAAATTGGCGCTAGACTGCCGCACTGGATCAAGCGGCTGAGCCGATGGACGTCGTCGAGTTGATTAGGGTGCTTCGGAAGCACCAGGATACTGCCGTCGGGTATGCACTTGCCGCGACCGTTCTTGGACTTGCGGTCGTCATTCGCGAACTGGTCGATCCATACATCAACATTCCATACATCACGCTGTTTCCAGCGATGGTGATCTGCTCGCTGGTTGGCGGACGGATGGCGGGAATACTCGCAGCGGTGTCGGGAGGGCTGATCGCGTGGTATCTCTGGCTAGCTCCGCGGCATTCCTTTGTGCTTGTATGGCCGGCCGGCCATCTTTCAGTCGTGTTATACGCGGTGACCTCGACCATCCTGCTGCTGTTGACCCGGGGGCTCAACGAAACGCTCAAGGCGCTTGAGAAGGAACGAGACCTTTCCGCTGAATTGTTTCGCGAACTGCAGCATCGAACGGCCAATAATCTGCAGAGCGTATCGGCGCTACTGCGGCAGAACCGCAAGGCAATTGAGGACAATCCGGGCAAGGCCATCCGCATCATCGACGGAGCCATGAACCGTTTTGAGATCATGAGTCGCATCAATCGGCGTCTTTACAGCCAGGAAATGCTGGATGTGGCCATGGCATCCTATCTCGAAGACCTCTGCCGCGATATGCTCGCCACCCTCGGCAACGATCGGATCGCGATCATTGTTCGGCCGAGTTCGATTGTGCTCAACCGCGAGCGGGCAATGCTTGTCTCGCTGCTGGTCGCCGAATTGTTGATGAACGCCAGCAAACACGCCTTTGACGCCGGCGCGCCGGGATCGATTACCATCGCGCTCGATCACGAGGATTCAAGTTACCAGCTTAAATTTGCCGACAACGGGCGGGGGCTGCCGGATGATTTCGATCCGTCGGCCAACGCCGGTCTGGGGATGCGGATCGTGCAGGGCCTGGTGAGCCAGCTTAGCGGCTCTCTGCACACCGGCTCGGGTCCGTCCGGTACCACCACCGAGATCAGGTTTCCTGCGACCAATTGAACAGCGTTAAATTAGTCGCTGGATTTTTCGGAAAAAGCGCTGTGATATCCGTGCCCCCGAAATGTGGTGCGTTGCAGCGAGCGGAGATCGCAACAAATTTAGCTCTGGCTTGATCCGGTCCCGAGTGGTTACATTCCTGTTGGGGGCGCAGCCAGCGAGGAGGCGGCAATGGGCGCCAGAGGAACGGTATTTCAGCCCGATTTGATCGAGTTGATGCGAGCAGTCCTGGATGATGCCGCGGCAATGCTCCCGGAGGCGAAGCGCACTTCGGCGATGAAGGCGGAGATTGCTTCGCACATTCTTGAATGTGCCGCCAAAGGCGAGCGAGATCCGGCCGCGCTGAAGACCGCCGCGCTGCTGGCGGTCGTCGAGTGTTCGCACTATTCGCATGATATTTCGCCGGAGCGCCGGGTGGTCTGAGCACCGCACAAAGCCCGTGACATTTTTCCCCGGAGCGCGCTGCGACGGACAGTCCATATTGCGGATACGCATGGTCGGCGCGAAAAGATCGTATGACCAAAGCCTGGCCATGTGAGACGGCGCTCAGATCGACTCTTCTGCACTGATACGGATCATGTAGAGCCGGTTTCTGAATTCGTCCGTAACCTCAAGCTGCAGATCTTGCCCGGGCCTGAGTTTGCCATCGATGTCGCGCAGCAACTCCCCGGCGATGATGGTCGCTTCGTGCCAAGCGGCATGCTTGTCACGAAGTTCTTCGCCTTCGGTGTCGAGATTAGAGCGCTCATGGCTGACGTTGAAAAAATATCTCGGCATTGCAGGAAAATGCATGTCCAAACAGAATGTTCCGCGAGCCGCCAAGGGGTGCGGGAGTTCCACACTCCTCGAACGAAGCTCGGTAATAATGCAGATCAAAACAGATCAAGCATGATCAGCCCAAAAGGGCCGCCAATCGGGAACTCGCCACTGCAGAGCATGATGAGATTAGATTGATCTGCAATGGCAACGGAAGTGCACTCCCTCTCCCGTTGGGAGAGGGTTGGGGTGAGGGGTTACGGTCTCTCGTAGTTTATTTTCCCCTTCACCCGATTTGCTATGCAAATCGACCTCTCCCCGCCGGGGAGCAACTGTGTTGAAGTAGACCAGTGATCGGCCGGGCTCAAGGCTGGCGCGTGCCGCGCCCCCGCCTTCGGCGGCTGACGGCCTTGACCCCGTCCGCTCACCGGTCTGTTGGCTTTGCACGCGCTCGGTCGAGGACCGAGCGCGTCATGGCGCGCTCGTTAGCTCACCGCGTAGCGACTGGCATCCCATTTCTCGCCGCGCGCGATCAAGGT
>Ga0137404_10000531_pt1 | contig 25176 bp, 21 predicted proteins | sample CZOMad2_1_16fung_FD_108285 | JGI IMG/M metagenome (GOLD analysis project Ga0137404, IMG submission 108285) | Vadose zone soil fungal communities from Angelo Coast Range Reserve, California, USA - CZOMad2_1_16fungal (Illumina Assembly) | ecosystem: Environmental > Terrestrial > Soil > Vadose... | reverse complement strand
CCGGAGGTGCGGAAGATCGTCATGCGGCGCCGCAACCGGGTGAAGACCTACGTCTCCGAGATGGTCGCCCAGCTGACCGGGGAGTGGGAGAGCTATCCGGGCCTCCGCCCGGCGGGGGAGCGCCTGCAGGTCCCCGTCCTCGCCGCGGGCCTCTGCCGGTACGTCGAGCACAACCAGGCCTACTACGATGAGATCGCGCGCCGCCTCGCAGCGAACGGCCAGACCGCGCTCGCCGTCGACTACGAGGACCTGTTCGGCGCCGGACCCGAGTCCGTGGAAGGGGTCCTCCGTTTCCTCGAAGTCGCGGTGGCGGAAGCGACCTTGCAAGGCGCGACCCGCAAGCAGAACCCCACCGACCTGCGCCAGCTCATCGCCAATTTCGACCAGCTCGCCGCCGCCTTGCAGGGGACGGAGCTGGAGGGCGAGCTGCACGCCCTCGATCTGTAAGGGGGAGCCCGGCGGGGCTCTGCCCCTACCTGCCCTGCCTCTCCTCTGCGGGCCGCCTCCTGTATAATTCCGCGCGCACTGGGTGGGGCGGCCGCGTGAGGTTCCTTGCCGGTTCCGGCTCCCTGTCGTACAGGTCTGCCCCAAGGAGATGAGATGACGGACATCAGTTCCCCGGTCGGGACGCGGACCGCGATCCGGCGCATGCTGAAGGAGCTGCCCGCGGCGTCCCCCTACGCGCCCACCGCGGAGGCCCTGAAGCGGGCCAACGAGCTGGGGGAGAAGCCGATCGCGGCGACCCTCCAGCGGTTCCTGTCGATGCCGCAGTCGACGATGATCCTCGCCAATCCCTCCCTCCACCAGCTTCCCGTCGACTGCCACGGCGCCCAGGTCAAGCTCGACATCCGCGGCTTCTCGATCCGCGGCATCGTCTCCGAGGACGAGATCGTGCGCGGGGCGGTCGGCCCGGTCGAGGTGATCTTCGCCGGCCTCTTCGGGCGGCGGCCGGAGCAGCGTACCGGGGAGAGGATCGACGAGGCCGCGGTTTTGGGCTGCCTGATCGACCGCCCCTTCCAGCGCGCCGTGGACCACCGGGTGGGCGAGGTCGCCGACTTCGTCGCCCGCTACCCCGGGCTGGGGCCGGAGGTCGCGATCCAGTACCTCTCCCCCCTGCGCAAGGCCGCCCGCAAGCAGAAGGGGCTCGCCGACCGGGGGTTGAACGACGAGCGCCGCCCGGGCGCCCTGTTGGTCGAGATGATCGCCACCCACATGGAGAACGTGGCGGTGGGCGGCCTCTCGATGTACGCCAATCGTCTCTGGATCGACCGGCCGGGCCTCGCCGCCGCCGACCTGGCGCGCGAGACCGCCGCCTTCGTCGCCGCCGAGCGGCGCCATCCCGACGGAGCGCGCGGCGCCTTCGCGATCAGCTACGGCCTCCTCCTCGGCCGTAGCCCCAGCGCCGTCGAGTGCCGCATCCTGGAGCGGATGGGGACCATCCAGACCCATCACGGCTCGGCCGGCTCGAACATGGTGGCCCGCTACCTGGCGACCCTCCACGCCTCTTCGGTCTCCGACTTCTTCGTCGCCGCCCAGATGGTGATGGACAGCGCCCGCCACTTCGGCGCCATCCACGACATGACGGCCTTCCTGCGGCGGCTGGAGCCACTGGCTCCCCCCGAGCGCGACGCCGAGATCCGCCGCGGTGTCCTGGGCGGCGGCCTCCCCACCTTCGGCCATCCCGAGATCACCGCCGCCGGCAGGAGCGGCGAGGTCGAGGCCGATCCGCGGCCGGCGATCTACGTCACCCCGGTCTTCGAGGCCCTCGACCGCGGCGAGCTCGCGCTCTCCGCCCACCAGCGGGAGCGGCTGGGCATCCTGCAGCGGATCTACCAGATCGCCTTCGTCGAAGGGGTGGTCAAGCGCGAGGGGCAGGAGCCGCTGCGGCTCACCCCCAACACCGACTTCGGGGCCTGGATCGTCCAGGAGGCCCTGGGCATCCGCGACCCCGACCGCACCTTCCTCACCTACGTCTTCCGCGGCTTCGGCTGGATGATGGACGCCCGCGAGCAACTCCTCCAGAAGATCATCCGGCCGGTGATCGCCCCCGACCCGCGGATCGTGCCCAAGTCGGCGGACGAGACCACCATCCCCGACCTCGTCGGGCGCTTCCACCAGCGCCTGGCCGAGGACGCTGCGGCGTTTCAGTCCCGGTAGGCGGCGCTGTAAGGAGAGGCGGCTCAGTGGGGACCGGCTCAGAGCGTGTGAAGAAATCGTCTCTGCCTGGGGTAGAGACGCTCCCAGGTCGTAACGATGCCGTGTCGGAGGCCACGGGGACCCGGGACGTCTCCGCCGGGGCAACGCCCTGGCGTGTTCCAGGCCCCAGACGGTGCCCAACCGGAGGCAACGCCAGAAGAGGGCGGGCGTGTATAGCGAGCGACCTCCTCCTGCGGAGACGTCCCGCGGTCCCCGTGGATGGAACGATATCGTTACGACCTGGGAGCGTCTCTACAAAGATCCCTCTCTTGCGGGGCATTTTTTCACAGCCCCTCAGCCCTGGGTCCGACCCATGGGATTCTCGGCCAACCGGTCCTGTGCTTGTGGACGATCGACCAAGCGATCCTGATATTCCTTCTGCACCTGCAGGTAGTGTTCAAAGAGCCGTTCGGGATCATGGCCAAAGCGGGCTGAGATGCGATGCCGAACCTCTCGAATCTCCTCGATCACCGGGTCACTCAGCATCTTGTTCATCGCTTCCTCCCAGCAGCTCCAAGGGCGTCACCAGCAACGGCACGATACAGGTCTAGGCAATTTCCAGGCCGGCCGACTCGATAGCAGGACGGAGGGCCGCGAAGAATCTGTCTCATTTGTACAGATCAGCCCAGGTCAGACGTCTATATAGTTCTATGCTCCGATAGTTCGCAGTCTATCCCGCCCCGGCCTCCGTTTGACCTGTCGGTGGTTCGTCTATTGGCGCCGTCTGTCTTGAGATCGACATTTCTGGGTTTGCCCTTGCCAAGCTTACCTATGGCGATACCTCTGTTGTATTTCTCGGTCGAGTCCTGGACAATACTAAGTGGATCTTGCCGAAAGGAAGGCCGATGAAGAGCTTAAGCATTGTGGGAGCGAGAGTTCCTCTGGGCATAGTGGCGTCTCTCGTTGCCTTCATGAGCTTCCCTGGCAGTGTCAGCCTTGCTGCTGACCAAAACCCACCAGCTCCGGCGCCTGCCGTGTCCCCGACAGCGCCGCCTGCGACGACGAACGCGAACCCAGCTCCTGCCCATCCACAGCCCGCAACACCCGTCCAGCGCGCTGCTGAGAGCCCAAAGCCGGGCGCTGCGCCAGCAGCCGAGCCAGCGGTCAGGCTGTACATGCCGGATGGCCAGCTCAAATCCCACTCGCTTCGGGTTTACGTGACGCGGGACATTCTACTCAGCCAGAACCCGCGGCTTCGGCTGCTGCGCAGCCACGCGGTCACTAAGAGAGCGGTCGATGAAACCGCGCTGGAAGAACCGGGGGTTGTCGCGCCAGGCCAGGAGTGGGAGGAAACCGAGAAAGGTCAAGAGGTCCGGCGCTCCGGGACACTCCTGATGTTCGACATCAGCAGGATGGACTTTGGCCAGCGGGCAATGCTACGGGTGATGCCGGTTGTGTCCTGGAAGGAGGGCGATACCGACCGCATCGCGGTCGGCTCCAAGGAGGTCAACGTGGGGAATGTCGTCGGCGCCGTCAGTTGGACCCTGGTTGTCGTGCTCTTGACGCTGGGGGTCGTAATTGGCCTGGCGTGGCGCAGTCAAAGCAGCCCACTCCAGTTTCTGACCGGCGTCGACGGCCACCTTTCTCTGGCCCAGACCCAGATCGCGTGCTGGACGGTCGCCGTGGGCAGCGTCGTCCTAGCCTACGGCCTCATCCGCCTGGAAATACCAGACATCCCCTCTTCCGTGCTTGTATTGATGGGCGCCTCGCTGACGACCGGCGGGGTTGCCTATTTCCAGGACGCGCAAAAACAGCAGGCGGCGGTCGCTGCGGGAGGGGCGCCTCCAGCCAAGCGCTCCTGGACGGTAGAGGACCTGGTCCGCGTTTTCACGGGGGGACAGGCGGGGGAGCTGTCGCTCTCTAAAGCGCAGATGCTGTTCTGGACCGCTCTTTTGCTCGTGCTCTTCGTCTCGAAGAGCATCCTCGACGGGGCGATATGGGAGGTCCCTTGGCCCCTCGTGGCTTTGATGGGATTCAGCCAGGCTGGCTACTTGGCCCCGAAGCTGGTGTCGCAGTCTTGAGCGGTCTCCCAGTCAGTGGGAGGTCTGCGAAGCCTTCCCTGGGCGCCACCCTGGGGTTCTAGAGCAGTCCTTCATGCCGCTCCGCGGCACCAACGACCATGAAAATGTCGCTGCGCGGCTATTTTCAGAACAGCGCTGGCGTCCCCGCTGGCCGGAACGTCGGCTGCAGGGCGGGCGGAACAGTCTCAGCCCCTTAACGGTACGCCGCCGCCTGAATCCCATAAAGCTCGGCGTACGCCCCGCCCGCCGCCATCAGTGCCTCGTGGGTCCCCACCTCGCGGACCCGGGCGCCGTCTAAAACCACGATGAGATCCGCCATGCGCACGGTCGAGAAGCGGTGCGAGACGAGGATCGTCACCCGGCCCTTGGTGGCACCATCGTCGCCACCGCCGTTCCGCGCCGCCGCCGCGAAGCGTTCGAAGAGGGCGTGCTCGGTCTCGGCGTCGAGGGCCGCGGTGGGCTCGTCGAGGACCAGGAGGAGGGGGGCTTCGCGCATGAAGCCGCGCGCCAGGGCGAGCTTCTGCCACTGGCCGAAGGAGAGCTCGACTCCCTCGGGCCAGGCGGCGCCGAGCTGGGTCGAAAGCCCCGCGGGCAGCCGCTCGACCACGTCGCCCGCGCCGCCGCGCAGGACGGCGGCGCCGACCGCGGGCTCGTCGTCCAGCCGCGGCAGGTCGCCCAGGCCGACGCTCTGGCGCACCAGGAGCTCGAAGCGGAAGAAGTCCTGGAACGCCCCGGCGAGGCGCCGACGCCAGCCGTCGGCGGGGAGGCGCGCCAAGTCCACCCCGTCCACCAGGATGCGCCCGGCGCTCGGGGTGTAGAGGCGGCAGAGGAGCTTGACCAGGGTGCTCTTCCCGGCCCCGTTCTCGCCGACGACGGCGACGACGGCGCCGGCCGGCAGGGTGAGGGAGACGTCGTCGAGCACCCGTCGTTCGGTCCCCGGGTAGGCGAAGGAGACGTGCTCGAAGCGGATGCCCTCGGTCAGCCGTTCTGGGACCGGCGGCGCCGACGCGGCATGGCCCGGCTCGGCGAGCGAGGCGGCGTAGTCCTCCAGCCAGGCCAGGCGGCGGGAGCCGTCGAGCCAGATGCCGCGGAGGAAGCCGATCTCGCCCACCGTCGCCCCAATATAGGCGGAGAGCCGCGCCCCCGCGGCGAGGACGAGGAGGACGTTGCCGGCCGCTCTCGCTCCGACTCCTGCTCCCGGAGTCATTGCGACGAGCGCCACCGCGCCGACGTAGGCGGCGCCGAAGACCGCCCAGGCGAGCGTGTGCCAGAGCGCCGAGCCCCAGCGCGCCTGGGCCACCGGCCCGTACCAGCGCTCCCACGCCGCCCGGCGCCGGGCGACCAGGCGGTCGCCGATCCGGGTGACCCGCACCTCTTTGCCCGGCGGCGCCGTGGTGGCGAGGTCGAAGAGGTGCCGCGCCAGGCGGTTGGCAGGGGCGCCGCGCTGCTCGGCGGCGCGCTCGATTCCGGGCCGCCAGGCGGAGGCGAGGACCGTCGGCAGCGCAAAGAGGACGAGGAGCGCCAGCACCGGCCGAATCGAGGCGAGGAGGGCGACCGTCACCCCCAGCCGAAGGATCCAGCCGCAGGTCGAGAACATCGACATGTAGATGTGGTCGAGCATGAACACCTGGTTGCGCAGCACCGCCAGGCGGTCCAGGTAGTCCGGGCGCTCGTGGTGGGCGAGGGTCGCGATCGAGGCCTGGAGCCGGGCGACGTGGGATTCGAGAGCGATCGTCAACCGGTCGCGGAAGCGGCGCTGGGTGCGGTCGCTCGTCACCCGCAGGAACCAGGTCGCCGCGGCCGAGGCTCCGAGCCCGATCGCCGCCCCGACCACCAGGCGCCTGGCACCGGTGACGAGGCCGTCGGCGAGGAGCTTCAGCCAGAGGGCGAAGAGGGCATCCGGGAGGGCCGCCGCGAGCGCCAGCCCGAAGGCGACGAGGAGGAGGCGCGGCTCCGCCTGGTAGCCGCGCTTGAGGACGCGCAGCATGGCCGGCCAGGCGGCCGGCACCGGGACGTCGTCAGGCGCGGCGACCCGCTGGGCCTCAGCCGGCGAGCTCGGCATCGAGCGGCACTCCTTCCTCTTCGGCGCCCTCGCCGAAGCGCGACGCCTGGAGATCGAACATCTCGCGGTAGCGGCCACCCTGGGCCATCAGCTGGTCGTGGCTGCCCAGCTCGACCACCCGGCCCCCTTCCAGGACGCAGATGCGGTCCGCGTGGCGCACGGTCGAGAAGCGGTGCGAGATGAGGATCGTCGTCACCTTCCGGGTGGCGGCCAAAATTCGGTCGAAGATCTCCGCCTCGCCCCGCACGTCGAGCTGGGCGGTGGGCTCGTCGAGGAGGACGACCCCGGCGCCCGTCTGGACGGCGGCGAGCGCCCGCGCCAGGGCGACCCGCTGCCACTGGCCGCCCGAAAGCTCGGTGCCACCCTCGTAGCCGCGGGCGAGCACGGTGTCCAGCTCGGCGAGGTGCGCCGCGCCGGCCTCCCGGAGCGCCGCCTGGATCGCCGCGTCCCCGGCCTGCCGGGCGAGGAGCGGGTCGACGTTCTCGCGGAGAGGCAGCTCGAAGCGGATGAAGTCCTGGAACACCGCGGCGAGGCGGGCGCGCCAGGCGTCGAGGTCGATCTCGCGCAGGTCGACGCCGTCGATCTCGATCGTGCCGGCCTGGGGATCGTAGAGGCGGCAGAGGAGCTTGGCGAGCGTCGTCTTCCCGGCGCCGTTCTGGCCGACGATGGCGAGCGAGGAGCCGGCGGGGAGGGTCAGATCGAAGCCGTCGAGGATCGGCGCGCCGGCCGGCTCGCCGGTCTCGTCGGGGCGGGGATAGGCGAAGCGGACGCCGCGGAAGCGGATCTCCTTGGCCGGCAGGCGCTGCACGTCGCGAGCCTCCTGGTTATCGCCGGCGTCGCGGGCGTCCCCGGCGAGCGTTCCCGCCCGCTCCATGGCCTCCTCCAGCCGGAGGACGGCGCCGACCGGCGCGGCGGCGCCGTCGAGCGCCCAGGAGAGGCCGCCGAAAGCGATGGCGGAGACCGCGATGGCGGCGCCGGCGAAGGTGACGGTCCGGGCGAGCGGCAGCCGCCCGGAGGCGGCGTCCTCCGCCAGTGCCCAGAAGACGAGCGCATTCGCCGAGAGGACGAGGAAGAGGCTCAGGGCGACCGGCCGCTCGCGCAGGCGGGTCGCCTCCCAGAGCAGGTCGAAGAGGCGGCGGCGGCGCGCGGCGAAGCGCTCGACGACCCAGTCGGCGAGCCCGAAGAGCCGCAGCTCCTTGGCGGCGGGAGCGTCGACGGCCAGGCGGTAGGCGTAGTCGGCGTGGCGCTGCGCCTCGCGGACCTCGGAGGTGTTGCGATCGAACCAGACCGCGCTCTCGCGCAGCAGCCAGTGGGTGGCGAGCCAGGCCCCGGCGAGGAGGAGCGGCGCCCACCAGGCATAGGCCACGAGCAGGGCCGCGGCGGCCAGGCCGCCCACCATCTCGACCATGCCGGCGGCGATGAAATCCATGGCGATCGAGAGCGGCGGACCGGTGATCCCGAGGTCGAAGTCGCGCGCCATGGAGAGATCGGTCGCCAGCCGCGGGTTCTCCAGGTGCCCCATGCCCGGCGGGCGGACGCAGGCGGTCGTCAGCTGGTCGTAGAGCCAGGCGGCAGTCCGGCTCCCGAGGTTCGTGCCGAGGGCATGGTGGAGCGGCGCGAGCACCTGCAGGAGCACGAAGACGGTCCCCACGAAGACGAGCGGCCCGGCGAGCGGCGCCCCCCGCTGGACGGCGCCGACGAGCAAGCCCATGGCGACGGCGAAGAGCGCCGGGAGGAGCCCCCGCACCGCAAGCACGAGCCACCAGCCGACCGCCAATGGTCGGTCGGCCCGCGGCAGCACGCGGAAGAACTGCCATTCGGATCGTGCCCGGAGACGCTCGATCATGGTTCCTCGGAACTCTCGGTTCGTCATGGCGCTTTCCTTACCGGGATAGGGTACCATGAGACGGGGCGCAAAGGCGATAGTGGAGCATAAGTCCTGCTTCGTCCTTCTATGGGCCCTCTCGGGAGGCTCTCCGGCCGGCTGGAAACCGAGTGGGAGCCCCTCGGGCGGCGATGCCGCTCTCCCTGGGAGCCGTGGGAGGACCCCGAGATCTTCCCAAAACGGCTCCAATTCCATTTTGGGTGGCGCCAAATGGATTTCGGGGCGCTCGAAATGCATTTCGGGTGACTCGAAATCGATTTCGAGAGGCTCGAAATGAATTTACTACGCCTTGTTTCCGATTTCGGCTGACTTTTTTTGAATTTCCAGCGGCCCGAAATGCATTTCGAGCGGCTCGAAATCGATTCCGAGTGACTTTTTTTGAGTTTCGAGCCGTTCGGGCTCCATTTCGAGGGACTGCAGCAGCATCTCGCGGGAGGCTTGCTGCCATTTTGGCCGCTTGGGGCGCTTTTACAGCCTTTGTGTCCTCTTCCGAGGGCGGATCCTCTCGGGAGACAGTCGGCTTTTACGAAACGCCTTCTGGCACTTGGGTCGGGTCGGCACGACCGCTAAACAATCCTCCTCTCTCCGGGTCTCCTCCCTCTGGACCCGTTCATGGCCGGCAGCGCAGGCTATGCAGCTGAAGAGGAGATCTTGATGGAGTCACGCAAATGCCTTCTCCCTCAAGAGCTGGCGATCTGGATCACCCCTACCGGGGAAGACGTCTATCAGGTGGAGGCACGATCTTCTGGCCAAGGAGAGGCGTCTGCCTCGTTCCATGCTTCGGACCTTCCCGGGGAGGGGCAGTCGCTTCTCCACCGAGAATTTCTGCGAGCGCGAAACTTGACGCCGCAGGACCTGTCCACCGCCGGAAGAGACATCCAAGAGATGGGGGCCAAGCTTCATCAGGCCCTCTTCTCCGGTAGCGTCCGGGAGTTGATGCAGAGGTGCTGCAGCAAGGCCCGCCAGGACAAGCAGTGGCTGCGCCTCAGCCTGAGGTTCAACCCCGCCGATCCGAAAGCGGCCTGGCTCGACCGTATCGCCTGGGAGTTGCTGCAGGATGGGGACCAGGGATTCCTGGGCCTTCACCCGGATTGGACGATCCTTCGCTATTTACATTCTCCCTTTCCTCCGCAGGCCCTCCAACTCTCTGCTCCCCTCCGCATCCTGGTCATCATCGCCAAGCCCATTGGGCTCTCGGATCTGGAGACGGAGAGGGAACGCGCGGGGATTGAGAGGGCCTGGCAGTCCTCGGCGGGTATGCAGCTGGAGTTCCTCCAGCCCCCGACGATTCCTGCTCTGTCACGGTGTCTGGCCCTGCGAGATCCCTTCCACGTGATCCATTTCATGGGACATGGGCGATTCGATGAGAGCAGCGGTAAGGGCTATCTCCTGTTTGAAGACGACCGGCGGGCACCGAAGCCGGTTGACAATGACCTCTTGGCCACCTTTCTGCGAGGGGGGGGTGGTCCCTCGCTGGTGGTGCTCAATGCCTGCGATACCGCCACGGGAGGTCCCAAGCCTCTATCCGCCTTGTCCTCCTCCCTCGTCCGTGACGGCGTCCCCGCGGTGCTCGCGATGAAAGCTCCTATTCTGGACGCTGCGGCAGTTGCCTTCTCCACCGCACTTCATGAGTCCCTTGCTGCCGGCCAACCCGTCGACCTGGCGGTCACCGCGGGAAGACGCGCCCTCTATGCTCAGCAGGACGATCGCTTTGATTGGGCCATTCCGTCTCTCTATCTGCGGGCGCCGAGCGAGCGGCTCTCCGCGGCCAATGGCGCTGAGACCCGTAGTGCACTGGTCGCCAAGAAGATTATCGCCGACGAGTTCACCGATATCGCATTCGAGCTGGTTGGATGGACGGGCGGACCAGTTCCCAGCCCTGCGAGCCCAATCCTCAAAGAAACGACCGCCGATGAAATAGTTACGCGAGTCTTCAGGACGGCAGCCTTTTCAGCAAGTGAAGGGAAAGCTAGCAGGAAACCAGATCCTGAGTAGCGGCAGGATCTCTTAGCCTGTACGTGCGCCCGTTGCCAAGCGGAGGGAACCTATGGCGGCAGAAAGCACACCCGCACACGAGATGTCGCAGCAGAATCAGGCCGGAGCCAAGCCTGGGACGTCCACGCCTTCCTCAAGTCCAAGTCCCAAGGGGCTCAGCTCCAACCTTAACCTCACGGAAACTCAGCTGGCCGAACACCGGAACGACGCCTCTCCCGTGCCGAACCACTCCCTCGTCATCTGCAAGAGAGTCGGAACCGGGCATGTCGTTCGGCGTGTCATCCCGCCCAACAAGATCTTTCGAACCTACCTGCGTCGCCGACGCCAATCGTTCTTTGCCTATGCCGTGCCCCACGGCAGGAAGTGGCTTATCTTCAAGAATTCCTACTCGATTCCTGGACCCGTGTCCAATATCGAGCTGAGCTTCACCCTGACCTACGAGGTCGAGCAGCATGCCAAGCTGGTCGAGATGCTTCGCGATGACCCGCTCCAAGTCCTGAAGAGAGAGGTGGAAGCCAAGTTCGCCCAGGTTTCTCAACAACTTACCTGGGCGACTCCGACGGGAGAGGACTTCGCCCTGGAGAGCTACTCTCTGCCCTATCCCGAGCTTCGGCAGTTGAACGCCAGCGAGGCCTGCGTGGCCAGCCTTTTTGAGGATCTTCAGGCCTTCGCCCTTGTCTATGGTCTGCAAGTCACCGGGCTTTTGGTCTCGCGCAATCTGTCCCAGCCGGACCGCGACTTTCTGCGTGAAATGGAACGGCTGCGCCAGGCGGAGAAGCTGCAGAACCTTCAGCATCGGATCACTTTGAACGAATCGGTCTTCCAGGAGCTTCTGCAGAAATTGCGGATATTGATCAGCAGGATAGACCCCGACTCTGTCGGAACGGACATGATCGAAAAATTGCGTGAGTTCACGGCGCTGCTGCAGGGGCTTGTCGCCCTGCCTCCCGCAGACCGGGCTCACCTGGGCCACTCTGCGGCGAATCCGGCCCCCACGAACGGCACGGACCGGAGAACCGCCCAAGGCTGAGCAGTGCGCGGAAGGGGTGCCGCGACGGACCTTAGGAGAACGCCATGCCATCAGGGGAGGATTCTACCGACCGTGCCACGGAAGGGCGCCCGCCTCTCGCAGGCACCGATCCGAGCCCTTCTCCGCCCGGCGCGAACGAGAAAAAGCCCGAGAAGCCCGACATCCTCAACAGCACCTCGATCCACAAGCTGGATGCGTGGCAGGCACAGTTCGCCTCGATCATCTTCAACGTCCTTGGCTCTCGCGAGCGTGGAACGCGGGCCAAGCTGGCGAAGAAGGATTTCAAGACTTTCGATCTTGACGGCATCGAGGCGGAGAGCCTCGTTTTCGAGAAAGACGGCATGGAGGCCATGGCCTCCGTGTTGACCCGCAGACGGCTGCTGGTGCTCGCCGGCGAGCCGAAGATCGGGAAACGGAGCCTGGCGGTAGCCCTCACGTATCGCCTCTGGGTGCAGGAGCGTCTGGTGGCGATGCTCTTGCTGCGCCAGTCGCCGGCGCGGGACATGCAGGTCAACCTTCTCTCTCTCTTCGATGACCTGGAATCGCGGGATCAACTCTTGATCTTCCCCGATGTCTTTGACGGCGGGAACGCGGAGCTGCGGCGCTTCTTCACCGGCCTGACAGAAGGCCGCCTAGACGAGATCACGAGCCTGCTGCAAGAACGACGGACTTTTCTCGTGCTCACTTCCGACTATGAACGCCTCGGCGAGGAGATTGGGCATCGGCTCAAGGGCTTGCACGTCCTGCACGAAGTCCAGCCGCTTTCCTGGGACCTCCTCGAAGCGGGCTTTCACAAGAAGATCAAGAGTAAGCGTTCCTCCTTCGAGTTGCAGCCGGGCCTGGTGGCGAAAATCGACGAGATGCTCGAGAGCTCCGCCACCAGCAGCGAGATCGTCCGGACGCTGAAGACGATGCCCAAGATCGCTGACTTCGTCGACCAATGGCTGCTGTTGGTGGCGGAGGAGAAGATCGAGCTGGGCCAGGCGTTACGTCGAGCCTCCTCTCTCGAGGCTTGGCTCCTCTTCGATCTGCCGAAGAGCTTTGAGGAATGGTCCTTCACGCTCGCCCTGGTGCTTTGCCATGCTTCGCGTTTGACGCCCTCCTGCTCTTGGCTCCAATTTGATCTCGTGAAACGAGAGCTCGTACGTTTCCTGCGGCGCGATCTGCGGCGAGGACTGAAGTCAGCCGAGAGAGCCGACACGCAGGCCCTCAGCCTCGACGAGGCCCTTTGCCGCGCCGCGCGGGCAGAAGTTCGCCAGGCCGGGTCGCCAGGCGCTTGCACCATCGGCTTCCGCGACGAAAGACATGCGGAGGAGATTTGGGGGGTCCTTTTCGGCGCTGGGCGCCAACTGCTCAGTCTTCTACACGCTTTCTGCGAACAGCAGGTCCTTTCGGCGCACAGCCTGGTTGCCGAGGTGGCAGCTCGGGCCCTGGGACGGATGGGAGAAATCGATCCCCGTGGAATCGTGGTTCGCTGGATGAGAGAGCTGCATACGCTGGTCGACGAGGAGCAGCGTGCCTCCCGGCTCGGCGCGTTGTTCCAGGGTATCCTGGCGAGCCAGGACGCATCGTATCGCGACGAGTGCCTCTGGTACCTCCAACTGCAGCTCGGAAGCAGTGCGCCGGCAGAGGCCTCAACGGCGATCCAGAGTTTGCTATGGATCGGGCTGCTGGATGCCGACCATGCGGATCTCGCTCTGGAGACCCTGCGGTGCGTGGCGAAGCAGAGGCTGACTACCCAGTTGAAAAACGTCTATCGAATTGAGGCAAAGCTACATAGCATCGAGCCCTGGCTCCAGGTGATCCGGGATCACCCGGATGATTTCCGGCGTACTGCCGCGGAAGAGGGCCTCATCGCCGCTTTTCTCCTGCTCTTCCCCGAAGAAAGCCAACTCTCCACTCTGCTCGCGGTCGAGCAGACATGGGTCCGCTTGGGCCTGGCCAATGGCCCCTCCTGGTTCCTTTCCGCCTTACTGAGCTGGATGAGAAGTTCCGAGCCTCTGCTCCGGCCCCTTACGGTCCTGCTCTTTCTGCGCTGGGGGGGCATCGCGGACACGCTGGAGTCGATCCGGGTACCCTTCCCGGCGGAGACGGAGGCGAGAACGTTTGCCACTGCCGATTTCACCTGGCTCCTCGCGGGCCTCTACACATCCCAAGAAGCCGAGTACGCGGAGGCGCTGGGCGGCTTTCTCGAGGAGCTTTTCGACTCTCTTCTCTCCTCCTCTTTTCCCAGCTTGATGAAGCAGGAATTCAAACCACGGCTGCGCCGCCTCCTCAAGAGTTGGGCCAAGCAGGGGCTTGGCCCTCCAAGGAGCCGGGATGCCACCCTGCGGCTCTTCAGGCGGATCTACGATCGGAAATCAAAATTCTCCACGGAGCTCTATTCGTGGGTACGGGGCTCCGATTTTGCCAAAGACTCTGAGCTGGCCGATCTCCGCTCGCTCGCGTTCGAGGTCGAATAGAAAGGGCCTGCTTGAGGCGGCGAAGGCACCGGAGCTCCGAGCTTTGCTCGAGGCCGCCGAGTAGGCCCGGGTCATACTTTTTGTATGAAAACCGCCATCTCCACGCGCGCCGTGTCCTGGGGCGGTCGGGGTGGTAGTCGCTCAAGGCGAGGTCTGGTGGGGCCGCGCTCCACTGCCCCTGCGCAGCCGACAGAGAGCGACGGCGCCCAGCCCGAGGGCCAGCGCGTAGAGGCCGGCCGGGGAGAGAGTCGGGATCGCGGGCGCCAGGTTCGGCCCCACGGTGCCCCTGGGGCCGAAGTAGACGTCGTCGACGCTCAGCCTATGGAGTTGCGAATCGATGTTCTCCCTCATCGTCGCGATGACCACTGCGCCCGTCGCGCCGGGAGGCGCGGTCACGTCCGGACCGGCCAGGGTCCGCCACGGCCCAGGTGGGTCCTGCACGGGGCTCCGCGCGACCGAGTTGGTGAGGCTCACGGGGTTGGTGCAGCCAGGATCGTTGGTGAACTGCAGGGAGAACAGGAAGGCGTCCGTGATGACCGCGGTCCCGAACCGGTATTGCCCACCCCAGCTGTAGGTGACTCCCGGCGTCACCGACACGCAGGGGCTGACGGTGCTGATGAAGGACCCGCCGACGCCGTAGGGGCTGGTCAGGATGGCGCTGCCACCCGGGCCGAAGGCGCTGTTGGAAGGATCCCAGAGGAGCGTGTTGGGGTAAAAAGATGGCGGCGTCCAGCCGCTCACGCCCTGGTCGAACTCCGCGTTGGGGATGAGGTTCTGGGCCTGACAGGGAACGAGACTGCAGAGCACGAGGGCGAGGAAGGCAAGAGTACGCATCTGAGACCTCCTTCTAGAAGGTATCGGAGCAGCAGGCGATCTCCAGACCGCTACGCCGCTCCTCCAGTGCGGGTCCCCGATTGGGGTGTGGCCGCGAGGCCCCAATTATTCCACAAAACGAGGCGCTTTATGCTATAGCAGCAAGGAGAGACGAGGCAGGCTCTCCTACCCAGCCTCTCCCGCGGCGAGGACGACCAGAGTCACGTCGTCCGCCTGGCCGTCCCCAACGGCCACGCCGGACCAGCTGGCAAGCCGTTCGAGAAGGGCCGTCGCGAGCGCTTCCGGCGCCTGCCCGCGGTGCTCGGCGAGGAAGGCGCTCAGGCGTTCGTCGCCGAAGAGCTCGCCGCCGGTCCGGGCGGGCGCCTCCGGAATCCCATCCGTGAACACGACCACCCGGTCGCCGGGGGAGAAGGGGAGGGACGCCTCGGTGTAGGCGGCCCGCGACAGGCGGCCGAGGACCGTGCCGGTCGGCCCGAGCTCGGTGATCTCGGGGGTGCCAGCAGCGCTTTCCAGGAGCGGCGGCGGGTGGCCGGCGTTCGCCCAGGTGAGGCGGCCGGCGGCGAGATCCACGAAGAGGTAGACCGCGGTGATGAATTGGCGATCGAGCTGGCCGTGGAAGATGCGGTTGATCCCGGTCAAGACCCGCGCCGGGCTCGCCACGTGCTCGGCCTGGGCCGCGACCGCCACCTTGAGCATCGAGGCAATGAGCGCCGCCGGCACGCCGTGCCCGGAGACGTCGGCGACCAGCACCCCCAGGCTCCGGCCGGGGCCGGGCAGGAAGTCGTAGAAGTCGCCCGCCACGTCCTCGGCCGGCAGGTAGCGCACGGCGAGGTCGAGGCCGGGGAGGCGTGGCAGCTCGCGCGGCAGGATCGAGGTCTGGATGCGCCGCGCCGTCTCGAGCTCCCGCCGCACGTCGGCGAGGCGGGTCTCGCCGAGGAAGACCCGGCGCGCCACGATTGAGCCCAGGCCGGTGAAGAAGAGGAGGAAGCCGAGCGGCTCGATCCCCGCCGGCCAGGGCAGGAGGCCCAGGCCGCGCAGGTTCTCCGGCAGGACGAAGAGCGCCAGGACCAGGAAGCTCAGGCGGAGCCGCCAGAGCTCCCAGCCCGCGGGCTCGCCCGGCCGGAGGAGGGGGACGAGGAGGACGAGGACGGTCGCGAGGACCACGACCGATCCGATCGGGGCGAAGGCTCCCGGCGAGCGCCGCAGCGCCTCGACGGGGATGACGACGAGCGCGAAGGCGGCGGCGATCCCCGCCAGGGCGCGCATCAGCCGGTGCCAGCGCGCCGGCAGGAGCGCGTCGAAGAAGAGGAGGAAGGGGATGCCCACGAGGTAGGTGATGATCGCGATGACGGTGCTCTGGGCGAACGGGGTGAGCCCGAAGAGCAGGCGCGCGGCGAAGCTGCCGGCGAGGAGGCGGGCGCCGTACAGGGCGGAGAGGAGGATGAACGGGACGAGCCCCTGGCTGCGTTCGTCGCGCCGCCGGCCCAGGGCGAGGAGGGCGAGACCGGCGCAGGCGAGGCCCAGGATGAGCACGCCGAAGGCGAACGGGACGAGGTCGGCGCGCAGAGTGGCGCGGAGGGCGGGAGAGAGGGTGGTGGAAAGGGTTGGGGCGGGCATGGAGCTCCCTTGCGATCGCCCTATCGTATCTCGCGCCCCGACGGCTCGGCGGCGGGGTCGTGGTTGCCGGGGGGGAACGGCCAGGATTAGGGCGAGGAGGGTGCGGAGTCAGGCTACCGTCTAGGGGAGTTGCAAACCATATTCTGTGCAAAAAGCGTCAAGCTTGGCCCTTATGTCATTATCCATGTCAGCGAGAGCTCTACGTGTCCCATCGCGGTTGAAAGCGCCATCGTTATAGATGGCATGTACCACGCGACGAATAAGGGTGTCACTATGCTTATAAGCGATAAACTCTACAGTGTTGCCTGAAGAATAAACACCGACATGCAGGTGCGGAACTGTGCTCCCCCTTGGGTAATAACCCGATCCTCCTTCAAAGCTGAATCCTAACCCTTCAAGCCTTTGACGACCTGTCCGTGATGCCGTGCTGGTTGCAGAGGTCGTGGAGGTGGTCGTGGTCGTGGTCGTGGTCGCGGCAGCGCTTGCGGGGGTACTGGCAGCTGCGGCGGAGCTCGCCGCGGCGCTCGAGTCGGTGGTCGCGTGAGTGGTCGTTGCGCTGGCGGCGGCTGCGCTAGTGTTGGCGGCTGTCGTGGTGGTGGTTGTCGTGGTGGTGGCGCTCGAGGTGGTTCTCTCGGTGCTCCTTGGCGCCGAGGCGGTCGAATGACGACTACGGGCAGAGTAGACCGGACGATCCGGGCGCCGCTCCTTCCGTTCCCTCGAGGCGAGCTGAATCGTGGCTTCCGAAGTGATCGGAGCGAGCTTGGTGCGCTCTGGTGCAGCGCCTTGGAGCCTCGTCCTTCCCTGGACGGCTCTTGCTTGGGCAGTCTGCGCCAGCGCGTTTTGCACGTGTGGCGCAACGGCCTGAACCGCCCCCGGCGACCTCTCTGGCATCTTCGCTTGAGCCGCCTTGAGAACGGCAGCCCGCACGTGCGCCGCCGGTACCCGAGCCGGGGCGTGAGGAGGGAGTAGTGGCTTCCGAGAGATGGACGCCTCCTTCAGCCAGGGGAGAGCTTTCGGCTTCTCTCGCGGCGTTGGATTTTTTCTCGCCTCAGACTACTCCTGGAGCACCAGAATGACAAGCAGTTGGGAGATGGCGGGTGGTGGAGAGGGTCGGGGCGGGCATGGAGAGACCTTGCGCTCAAACGATCTCGTGTTCTTCCGTCAGGAAGAGAGCCACCTTGCCGGGATCGAGGAAGTTCCTCTCGTCCGCCGTCGACGCCTGCCATTCTGCCGAGTTGCGCGCGGTTGCCAGAGCCGCCAGGTCGTCGAACCACAGCTCCGCCATCCCGTCGTACTCCGGTGGCCCGGTCTTCCCGGGCTCCTTGAGGGTATGGCTCTGCACCAGCTTGCGGAGCCCCGGAATCCGGGCACCGAGGGGTCCGTGAACGTCCTTCCAGTAGTGAAAGAACTCCTGGTCACTCAGCCCGGGCTTCCGGGTGATGCAATAGACGAGCTTGATCATGGTTCCCTCCGCCTCGCCTCGCGGCGCGGTGATAGTCTACGGGAGAGTGGACCCGATCGGAGGCATGCTCATGAAGGCGTATGTGATGACGACCGGCACGGTCTTCGGCCTCATTGTCGTGGCCCATGTCTGGCGCGTCCTCGAAGAGGGACCGCGGCTCGCGACGCAACCCGGGTTCCTTCTCCTGACCGTTGCCGCCGCGGCGCTCTGCCTTTGGGCGGGTCGGCTGCTCTGGCGCGCCCCGCGGGCGTAAACCGGCTCATGGAGAGCCATGCCGTGCTCTGGTCCGGCGGCAAGGATAGCTGCCTTGCCCTCTGGAAGGCTCGGGAGATGGGGGTCCTCGTGGAGGGGCTCGTCAACTTCTTCGATGCCGCGAGCGGGCGGGTGCGGTTCCATGCCGTACGCGCCGCGCTGATCGCGGAGCAGGCCCGCGCGTGCGGCCTTCCGCTGGCGCAGTACCCGACGCAGCCCGAGTCGTATGCCACCACCTTCGGGGAGGCGCTTGCGACGTTGAAGGCGCGCGGCTATGCCGGCGTCGTCGCGGGCGACATCCACCTCGCGGACGTCCGTCAATGGAACGCGGAGCGCGCGGCCGCCGCCGGGCTCCGTCTCCTGGAGCCGCTCTGGCACCAGGGCGGCCCGGCCCTGCTGGAGGCCTTCGTGGCCGCCGGTTTCCGTGCCGTGATCACGGGTTGCAGCGACCGCTGGCCCGGTGCCCTCTGGCCCGGTCGCGAGATCGACCGGGCGTTCCTCGCGGACGTCTCCGGGATCGCCGACCTGGATGCCTGCGGGGAGAACGGCGAATATCACTCTTTCGTCTTCGATGGCCCCCTCTTTTCTCATCCCATCCAGTGGGTTCCCGGCGAAATTCGCCGATCGGAGGGGTTCTCGCAACTCGACCTGGTGCCGGGATAGGAACAGCGTTTCGACGAAGGCGGTAGACGTCCGAGGACGGGCACGCGAACCTCGTGCACGACACGGCCCTTCTCCCATTTGAGCATGGCGGCATGGACTGCCAATCCCGGCAGGGCTCTCGCGAGAGCCCTGCCGGGAAGGCGGGCGGATTGATGGGAGAAACGGTCTTGAGTCACTTGCCGCAGCTCGACCGGCCGGCGGCGGAGACGATGGCGCCCTTCTCCGCAGGGGTGATCAGCCCCTGCCGAACGAAGCTCTGGGAGGCCTCGGCCACGCAGGAGACGTACTGGCCGTGGTTCTTCCAGGACTGCGTCGTGTCCCGCGGTCCCGCGCACGGGCAGAGCTCGGTGCCGGAGAGGGAGAACAACTGGTCGGGCGCCCCTGGGACGAGGCCGCAGGTTGCGGCGCGAGCCCCGAAGCTCACGCACACGCCGTCCCCGAAGCCACCGCCCGGGTTTCGCCATGCGGCGGGGTGGTTCGAGGTGACCGTGCGAGAGGTCCAACCCCACTGGCCCCCCAGGGCGAAGTCCATGTTCGCCACCACTGCAACCCAGTAGGTTCCCGGCGCCAGCATGCACGCGGGGGCCAGGCTGAGCGTAAAGTTGGCTCCGGCACCGCCCGGAACGATCGCTGGGTAGTTGCAGGCGGCGATGGCCGATCCGGGGAACGTCCCCGAGTTGTGGTAGAAGGTCACGCGGACCGTGGGGGCCGGGCCGGACCCGTTGAAATACCCGCCGAGGACCGATACGGTATCGACCTCCCAGCCTCCTCCGGCAGGCACCACGAAGTCGTCCGCCAACTCGTCATCGAAAGCGTCGAAGTCGGCCTCGAAGTTCTGGCTGGTTACAGAATTTGTGCCGTTTGGCGAATCGAGTTGGCTGTAAAGGACGCCCGCCATCGTCGATCCCGCGCCCATCAGGGCCATCGCGGTCACGACCGTACACACGAACCATCTGGATGCGCTCATCGCCCATCTCCTTTCCGAAGAAAGGTTAGCATATGCGAAGTGGTGTTTACCATCCTCTTAGCGCTGAAGCGATTTGGTCCTCTCTAGATGAGGATCTCGTCTCCTCCCCGGGAGAGGGGAGAGAAAGTCCCGGTAGCGAGCTCCTATCCTATTCATGGCCGCACCGCGCTATGCTCCAGGGCTTGAGCAGAGAACAGACAAGGAGGATTAGAGATGAACGAGCTAGAGAGGTTTCTGGTGTTGTGGGACGCCGAGGCCGAGAAGACGGCCAGCCTGATGCGCGCTTTGCCGGCGGACCAGTACGACTTCCGGCCGGACGCCGGAGGGCGGTCGATCGGCGAGATGGCCTGGCACCTCTCCGAGGGCGACGCCTACAACGCCTTGGGCATCGAGGCTGGTGGCTTCGCGTTCGACATGAAACCGCCCGGGATCGAGCGGCCGCGCACGGTCGCCGAGCTGGCCCCGGGCTACGAGCGCATCCACGCCGACGCCAAGGCCCGCCTCCAGAACCTTCGCCCCGAGGACCTGGAGCGCAAGATCAAGTACTTCGACGGCAATGAGATGAGCGTCCGCGACATCCTGTGGAACGGGTTGCTCCTCCACATGGTCCATCACCGCGGCCAGCTCGGCATGCTCTGCCGCCTGGCCGGCAGCGTGAGCCCGGGGATGTACGGACCGAACCGCGAGGAGATGGCGGCGATGCGGGCCGCGGCCGCCGCGGGCTGAGGCGGGTCGACCGAACGGCTGAGGAACGGTGGGCGGCGCCGTAGGGGGCGTCGCCCGCTACCCTACCTCACCCGAACACCTCATAGGCGTTAACTTATGCGCTCGCGGCCTGACCCTGCACACAGCGTACAGGCGCGCGATCGTCGCGTGCAGGTAACACGGTCGCTGCCTGCAGGTGCGCGATCACTGCGTGCAGGCACACGAGCGCCGAGAGCCAGGACAATTCTCGCTTGACTCACGCCCTCTTTCGCGATCCCACTCCTCCAGGCTCGCCGCCCCGAGCGCGGCCGGAGGATCTTCGCGGAGATCTTGCTACGATAGCGGACGAAGTGAAGGAGGAGATCCATGGAAGTGGTGCTCAGCGTCCCGGATGACATTCTCGAGAAGCTTCAGGCGCAGTGGGACGACTTGCCGCATCATGCGTTGGAGGCACTGGCGGCCGCGGCCTATCGAGCCGGGCGCGGTCCAGGGCGTCCAGGGGGCCGAAGCGCTGGTCGAGGAGCCTCCCCAGGAGCTCGGCCGCCCCTGGCGCCGGCCCTCTTCCCGGAAATGCCGTGAGAATCGCCTGGCACCTCTTCGGGGTCCAGAATCCCTGGGATGCCCTCAAAAAGGTCTCCGGGTCGACTTCCAACGCCTCCGGCTCGACTTCCGATCTCTCCGGCTCGACTTCCGAGCCCTCCAGGTCGACTTTCAACCTCTCCGGGTCGACTTCGGACGCCTCCGGCTCGACTTCCCATGCCTGGAAAGTAACTTTCCAGGCATGCGGGAAGACTTTTCAGGCCTCCGGCTCGACTTCCAAGGCGTGGAAAGTGACTTTCCGCGCGTCCGGATGCGGCCGGAGAGCGTCTGGAAGCTCCCGGAGAGTTTTTGGCAGGTCCCGGAGGGATTTTGAAACCTCCCGGAGGGATTCCGGAAGCCCGCGGAGGCGGCCGGGAAGGGGCCGGAGAGGTTTCGGGACTTCCCGGAGACCGTCCGGAAGCGGCCGGAGGGAATCCGGAACCTCCCGGAGACGGTCGGGAAGCGCCCGGAGGAGTTTCGGAAGCGGCCGGAGGGATTCGGGATGCTCCCGGAGGCGATTGCGGCCGGCCCGGCGACGGCTTCCAGGCCGTGTCAGGGAGGAGGCCCCCTCTCGACCTGGAGCTCGCTGCCAGGAAGTTCACCGGCGTGTTTTCATTCGATAATGAACGAGCACTCTTTGCCCGGCGGTCTGATCCAGGTAGGAGAAACCAACGTTGCCGTCATGCCCCAAGGCCAGTCTCGGTTCTCGGCAGAAGTTGCTCTTGCCGAAATGTTCTTCGAAGACGAGTTGCCGGTGTGCAAGGTCCAACAGCGCGAACGAGACCCCACCCCCGCCGCGGATTGCCAGCTTCTGGGCCAGGAAGACATACCTGTGATCGTCACTAAGCGCCATGTCCTCAATGCGCCAGTATCCACCGAGGAGGGTCGTAGAGAGAGGCAGGACTTGCTCCCTGGTCCCGGTTTTTGCATCCAGCAGAAAGAGTCCGCCTATCCGCCGAACGAGGGTGACATCAGCGGAGAAGAGGAGGAACTTACTCTGATCCTCGAGATAGAGCGCCACCGGAGTGAAGCTGAAGTCAGGCACCGGTCGGCGCTCAGAGCCCACAGGATGGGTCCGAGGCGGGAGAAGGATCGTTCCGTCTTTTGGGGAGATCAAGGTAAGGTCGGAGAGCACCAGCCCCCCGGCGCTTGCGCCGATGACCCCTTGGTCAATGGTAAAGGTACCCGAAGCGAAGCCCAGAGACCGCTGCCAGGAGACGATCCCTGCAGGGTCCAGGCCGACCAGAGAGGCAGTCGTAGCACCGGCGATGCCCGGAACACCTGTCTGGCAACGGACCTCGTCGACTCGCGGGCTGAGGAGCCAGGTGGCACGCAGGTATTCTTTACTTTTGTCCGGACAGGGAGACCCACTGATCGTAAGCGAGCCATTCCAGAGCAGCCGGCCCGAGGTGTCAAAATAGGGACGATCGATACGGGTGGTGGGCGAGGAGTCGCTGGGAACGGCAAGGCGCTGCTCGCCCAGTTTGACGATGGGCAGTTGCAGGTCCGCTCCATGGTCGACGGCCGCAGAGAGTAAACAGACGACAACGCTACAGATCGATAGCCTGATCATGGTTGCTCCGAAATCCGTTCGTCTGGCGATTGTAGCGGAACGGGGTCGAGCCATCGGCCCGACCCCGCCACTACGATGCGTACTAGGGGTTGACCGCCGTCGAGTCGAAACGCTGACCGCTGTCGATCGCGGTCCCTCCCTCGTTGCGCGGCACTCCTACCTGGACAGAGCCGAAACAGCGTTTGCCATGACCGTCCCTGGCCATGAAACGAATCTCATAGACTCGGCCATCTCCGCTGCCACTCCTCTCCGCGCGCAACCGGGCGGTGTCGGAGCAGATGGCGTCAGGCGCCGAATGACCGCTCCGCGGAGCGTCCAAGGCTTCATCCTGGGTGATTCCGGTCAGCTTGACTATCGCCGGGCTTCCATCGGAAGTAGTCAATCCCTCGATGTGGATGTCGACGAAGCGGTGGTCAGGTGGCCAAAGCGAGGCCGGGCTCGCCGTCGCTGCCGCGCAGTCGAGTGCCCGTGGCGCAGCCCCGGCGATCACCGTTGCCGAAGCGTTGTTGCGTACCTGCGGCGCCCCGGCTTTCTCGGCGAAGAGCGTGATCGTGTCGCTGCTCCCTTCAGCGGCATCGGCGCGCACCTGCACGGTGAACGTCGCATTCTTCTCGGCGCCTGCCGGAACGACGATGGAGGCCGGCCCGGAGATCGTCCAGGGGAGGCCGCCGGTGGCGCGCAGTTGGAAGGTCGTCTCGGCCGCTCCCGCATTTCGCACCCGGACCTCGATCGTGGCACTCGTGCCGGGCGTGGCGATCTGGCTTGCCGGCGTGGCATCGACCGCCACCGTTTGGGGGGTGGAAGAGAGTGGGACCTGCCGGATGAACTCGGTGCCGCCTGCCGTCAAGCCGGTCGTCTCTACGACAAAGGCCTGACTTGGGACGGAAAGGTCGGCACGGAAGCGGCGGACGCCGTCGATCGGCGTCAGCGGTGCCACATCCTGGATCAGCGCACCGGATGGTTTACGTAGCGATACGGAAAGGGATCGAGGGGCATCGGTGAAGCGAAAATCCGCCACCAGGGTCGAGCCGGCGACCGGTTGGCCCTGAAGCGGCACGACGTCCGTCTCCGGCCGCTCGGCTCCAGTCGACCGCTCCTGCAACCGGACGCTGTCGAGCCGGAACGTTGTACCGCCAAAGGTGCGGAGGATGAAAGAGCCGGCTCCGGTCATCTCGACTTTCCAGCGACCGACCGCAGGCGCGGTGATCGTAAAGCTCTGTACCGAGCTGAGAGAGCGGACAACGACGTCTCCATCGGTCGCCGCCACCGGCGTACCGTTCGGCCGCCGCAGGATGACGGAAGGAAGGATCCCGGCCTGCGAGGCCGTGATCATAAAAGTGACGCTCTCGCGCAGAGTATCGTCAACCGGTATCTCGAACGACTGCGGCGTTGCGTCGACCAACTCGACGTTGCGGCTCAACAAGTTGGCCACATCGGGCCTGCTCAGCTCAAGGAGGGTCGGAACGACGTCGTCGACCTCTGCGCGGTCCACGTTGAAAAGGACGCCCCCCGTGGCCTCAGCCAGCGCGCGAAGCTGCGTACGGGAGGAGGCCGAGGTTAGAGGATCACTCTCCGCTGCTCTCGGCATCAGGGCTGGACTTCCGGTTCCCGGCTCGTTGAGGGACGGCCTCTCCGCAGCCCCTTTCGTGCCGACCGCGGATTCGGAAGCACAATCACCAGTGAGAATCGCGTCGATGCTGGCGCCGCGAAGGAGTGCTTCGGCCGCCACTTGGGGACCCAGGAAGGCATCCCTCGCCGAAGCGTCCGTCGCGACGAGAAGGCGGCCACCCTGCAGTTGCATGTCGGAGCCGACCGCGGGAATATGCTGGAGAGCGGCGAGCATCGCGGAGTTGGAGGCCTCGGGGCAGTCGCCGCCGCCCGAAGCGGAAAGGGCATTGACCGCTCGGCGCAAGTCCTCGACGTCGCAGGTCTCGCCGTGGTCGGTCACCTCGTCCTTGAAAGTGAGGAGCCCCAGGGTCGGGGTCTCGTTGCTGGCGATCACATCGTCCAAGAAGGAATTGACCTGTGCCTTGACCCCTGCGATGTTGTCACTCATACTGCCGGTGTCGTCGATGACAAAAAAAATCGTCCGCTGTCTTTGCTTGAAGAGCTTTATGAGCTGAGTTGCTTTCGGCTCACCAAAGCGGCTGCGGATATCCTGTTCTACGAGGTCTAGATACCCCCGGGTCGCCGTCCGCGCAGCGTCCAGGGCTTGGGTGTGGCGACCCCCGTTGGGCTCGTCCGGGGCATCTTTGTTCAGGTCGCGATGGCAGCACATATTGGCCGGCTGGAATCGGCACTGGTTTCCAGTCAGAAAGTTGAATAGGCTGAAATAGCCCGTCACCAAGCCGCCAGGCGCGAAGCTCGGTAGCGAGCAGGTGGCTGTGCCGTCACTCATGTTCAGAACATCCGGTACTGGGATCCCATTATCGATCGAATTGGAATGGGAATAAATGTCTTGTACTGTATGCAACGCCTCTCCAAGCGTGTCGAGGGCTTTGCGACGTCGGCAGGAATTGAGGGCATCACCGATCTGCGTTCGCTTCGTCCGAAGGCGGGCTGAGGCGGCGCTGAGCATATTGTTGTCAGCGTGCGCGGCATCGCTATAGGACTCGAACACGTCCGTCCAGTAGTTCGAGTCTCCAGCCTCATCGGCTGAATCCCTGTCGAAGCTCAGGTTTGCGAGGATATCCTCGGTGATCTGCTCATGGTAACGCTGCTTGAAGGCGAAGGCGGAATCCTGAAAAACGATCAGCAGGAGCAAGAAGATCTGCATTGGGACGATCTTCCTGCGAAGTTGGGAGGACTTTCGGATCATGGGTCTCTCCTTCATTGATAATTGTTCATCTGTGCGTATGCGCGTAGAGCTGTTT
>Ga0137404_10000529_pt1 | contig 25223 bp, 27 predicted proteins | sample CZOMad2_1_16fung_FD_108285 | JGI IMG/M metagenome (GOLD analysis project Ga0137404, IMG submission 108285) | Vadose zone soil fungal communities from Angelo Coast Range Reserve, California, USA - CZOMad2_1_16fungal (Illumina Assembly) | ecosystem: Environmental > Terrestrial > Soil > Vadose... | reverse complement strand
GGAGCGTGAGCGAGAATGCTCCGCTGCAAGACAGATTCCGCGAACGAGCCCGCAAAGGGCGGTCCGGTATCAAGCTCGCGCGACGAAAGCTGCGGTTCAGCCGCGGAAATTAATTCGGCAACCATCCAATCCTGAATTGGAAGAAAAGTCTTGCTCGCAACCTCAACAACCTTTGCTTCGCTGGTGATTGTCGCACGGAGCATCTTACAGCAAGGCATTTCCTCCTCGCTGCTCTTCTTCGACGGCGCTGGCTGATTCCCGTGACAATGCATCGACGCCACAGCCGAGTCGGTTTTGGCAATCAGTCCGCCTAGTGCGCAATGATTTGAGATCGAGAACCACGCCACGATAGTCGATAGGACTACGGCGAGCCGAATTATCTTATCGCGCGTCCGCTTCACTGCTCCTTGTTCGATTAACGCAAAGGGTGAAATGTTCAAATGTTTTTCACCGACCGAGCGCTGTTCTTTTTTGCTAGCGCCAGATGTTATCACGGACAAAATTAATGCCTATGAAAAATTATGCGAAGATCCTGTTTTCAATTCTGGTCGCGGCCATGTGCACTGTCTCCTTTGCAGCGGACAAGCCGAATTGCAAAAAGACTGGCAAGAACTGTCCCATGAACGACAACAAGGAATGCAATTGCGGGAAGAGCTGCGACTGCGCTAAGTGAGCGAAGCTCCCCCTGCTGGATCGCGCTGTTTCTAGGTTTCGTTTGCGCGATACAGTGCAGCTAATCAGTTTCTGGTGTCATGCGACCGCCTTCGCGGTTTCCATGTCTTCGGTGTATTTGCCGAAGCGTGCCTTGCTGTTGCATAAGGCGCGATGATGCAACGCCTTTTGCGCAGCAGCGACATTCGATGCATCGCCTTTCCAAGCTTTAAGCACGGGAGCTTGCAAAGCGCGCCCATAAGAGAAGCTCAACTGCCACGGCAGGCCGCTCATCCGGTTCATGGCGTTGAGATGCTCGGTCGCTTGCTGATCGCTCTGACCACCGGACAGAAACACCAGACCGGGAACCGCCGCAGGCACCACGCGCTTCATGCAACGCACCGTGGCTTCTGCGACCTCCTGCACAGACGCTTGTTGCGGACATTCCTTGCCCGAAAGCACCATGTTTGGTTTCAGCAGCATGCCTTCTAACACAACGCGATGTGCGGCCAGAGCATTGAAAACATTTCGCAATGTTAGCTCGGTCACTTCGAAACAGCGTTCGATCGTGTGCGCGCCGTCCATGAGCACCTCCGGCTCGACGATCGGCACCAAATCCCCTTCCTGACAAAGCGCCGCGTAACGCGCCAACGCCTCCGCGTTCGAGTCGATGCAGGTGCGCGAGGGAATTCCGTCGCCGATTGCGATAACGGCGCGCCATTTGGCAAAGCGCGCGCCCAACTGCCGATACTCCACGAGGCGATCGCGCAACCCATCGAGACCTTCTGTGATTTTCTCGCCGGAGAAATTCGCCATCGGCTTGGCGCCTTTATCCACCTTGATACCGGGAATGATTCCCTGCTGCTCCAGCGCTTCGACAAAAGTGTGACCATCGCGAGTCTTCTGCCGTATCGTTTCATCAAACAGGATCACGCCGCTGATGAATTCACCGGCGCCTTTGGTCGTGAACAAAACTTCACGATACGCGCGCCGGTTTTCCTCCGTCGAAGGGACATTGATGCTTTTCAACCGCTTCTCGATCGTTCCCGAACTTTCATCGGCTGCGAGGATCCCTTTTCCGGGCGCGACCAGTTTTCTTGCAACAGTTTCCAAATTTTCAGTTTTCATAATTCTCTTCTCAAGATCATAACGAAATCACCGCCTTCTTTCTTAAAAAATGGCCGGAGAAATGCAAACGAAAACGATCCAGAGCATGACCAGGAGCGGGAGGGACGATGAACACTTTCCTCGACGCGCGGTCTCACCTGTGATAGAGGCAGATTTAATGCTGAACAGGATCATGATTTCATTGGCGGTGGCTGTCGCGCTGGTCGCGACTCCAGTTGGGGCCGTCGCGCGATCGTGCATCCTTGTCAACGCGGCAAGTCCAAAGGCCTGTCAACCAAGTTGCTGCGCGAACAAAACCTGTTGCGCGACATCTTCAAAGAACACAGCTCCGGCCTCGCAGCCGCTTGCGAAAACTGATTCCGCTCAGCAACTGAGCGCAACCTGTTCTGCAACTGCCACCTTGCCTTCGGCAAATTGTGCAACCGGAACTGAGCAGTTCCGGTTGCACGTCACATCGCTGTGGGCGCATTCGGCGCCGCAGCTCGCGCTGCTCTGCACGTTTCTCATTTGATCCACGGACGCTGACGCCCGGGGTATGCCCATTTACCGGCATGCCTGGTCTTCAATCGTTCTCTTGGATCAATGAAAACAACTTACCCTATACTACTTAATTTAATTTTAGCTTTAGCGTTTCGGACTGCGCAGGCCGGAGATAACGAGAGCGCAGTTCGGCAAGGCCGCCTTTCGCTCGATCAGGTGATCGGCGCGGTGCTCGCGCATAATCCTGCAATCAAAGCGGCGCAGGAGAAGTGGCAGGCGATGAAGGCGCGCGTGCCGCAAGCGGCCGCGTGGGAAGATTTGAGAGCGCAGGCAAGGTCGCGCGTTGCGCGCTATGTCTCGATCCCGCCGGATGCATTCACAGATCAGACCTTCATGCTTCAGCAGGAAGTTCCAATTTCAGGAAAAAATCTGAGTCGAGCACGAGCAGCGACGGCCGAAGCCGGCGCGACCTTTGAAGATTTTCGGCGGACCGAGCTCGATGTACTCTCGCGCGCCCGAGCGGCCTTTCATCGATTGGCGAACGAATATGCGCAGCTCGAGGTAAACCAACGCAACGTCGACCTGCTCAATCAATTCGCTGAAGTAAACCGGCAGCGCTACGAAGTTGGCAACGCCAGTCAAGCCGATGTACTAACTGCGCAAACCGACGCGGCGAAGCTGCTCGAAGCACAGTCTGACATCTTCCGCCGAATTTCAGACGCGCAATCGCAGCTCAACGTGGTCATGAATCGGCCAGCGCAGTCGCCGCTTGGTCAACCATCTCAGATTCCATTTCAACCACCACATTTCTCATTGCGAACGTTGCAAGCTGTCGCCCTGAGCGCGCGACCGGAAATGCAGCGCGCGCAAAATCGCGTCGACACCGAGAGATTTCGCCTTGAACTCGCGAATCGCCAGTGGTTCCCCGATCCGACAATTGATGTTCAAGCGCAGCGATACAACGGTTCCGGCCAGGCCGTCAGCGAACTCGATATTGGCGTCTCCGTTCCTCTGCCTTTTGCAAATCCGAGAAAATATTCCGCGGGGGTGACCGAGGCCCGGCGGAATTTCGAAAGTGCGCAGCACGAGCTCGAAGCTGCTCGCACCGAAACGCTCGGTCTCGTCCGTGATCAGCTCAAGAAAATCGAAACAGCGGCCCATCACTACGAGCTTTATAGCGACAAAATTTTACCGCTCGCGCGGCAGGCAGTGCAGTCAAATCGAGCTGCCTACGAGACAAGCAGCGCGAACTTTCTGGAGCTAATCACTGCGCAGCGCGTCCTGCAAGACGTTGAATCGACGCACGTAAATCATCTTGCCGACTACCAGGTCGCGGTTGCCGAGCTCGACGCCATCATCGGCCTGGAGGAGTCGCTTTCCCCGCAAAATTCTGCGGAGAAGACGAAGTCAAAATGAAACAACTTTTCCAGAACCCCGCCTTTCGTTTGGCAATTGCCGTATTGCTGTTTGCGATCACGCCCGCGTGCTCGAAACGCGATGGCGCAGGCGGCAGAGGCAGCAACATCGATTACTGGACCTGCACGATGCATCCTTCGGTGCATTCGAAGGAGCCTGGTAAATGTCCCATCTGCTCGATGGATCTTGTGCCGGTGATGAAAGACAGCGCAACCCCGGCAAGCTCCAGTAAAAACCCGCCTCATCACGATCACGCGGCAATGCTGGCAGGAAAGCCGACCGGCAGCAGCGCGACTTCATCGCCGTCACACGAATTTGTTGTGCCCGTCGAGCGTCAGCAACAGATCGGCGTTACCTACGCGACAGTGCAAACGAAACCGCTTAATCACAGCATCCGTGCGGTCGGCCGCGTCGTTCCGGAAACGCAACGAGTCTGGCGCGTCGTGTCGCGAACGGCCGCCTACGTGCAGGAGCTCGGCGTGAACGCTCCAGGCGAGTTCGTTAAAAAAAATCAAATGCTGATGAAAGTTTACAGTCCTGAGTTGCTCACCACGCAACGCGAATTAATCGATTTGCTGCGTTCGCGCGACCGCACACCGAAAAGCACGCACTCGGCGCGCGAAGATTTCCAGCGTTTGATCGAATCGGCGGAACGTCGGCTCAGACTCTGGAACGTTACTGACGAACAGATTGCGAAGATTGAACAAACACGACAGGCGGAGGAGTCGCTTCCGATCCTGTCGAAAGTCGATGGCATTGTTCAAAGCCTGCCTGTGACGCAGGGCGCGAACGTCGCCATGGGCAGTCCGCTCGTGGAAGTGGCCGATCTCTCGGTCGTGTGGGTTTGGGGCGAGTTTTATCAGGACGAATTACCGATGCTTCAAATTGGCCAGGAAGTCACAGTGACTTCTTCCTCTTACCCCGGCGAAAAATTCCACGGACAGATCACACTGATTGATCCTTTCATTGATGCGGCGAAACGAACCGGCCGGGTGCGGATCGATATTCAGAATCCGGAATTAAAGCTCAAGCCGGACATGTATGTCGATCTTGTGCTCGATATGAATATGGGAGCGTCGCTGGTCGTGCCGGTAAGCGCGATTATCCCGACGGGCAAGCGCAACATCGCCTTTGTCGATAAGGGTGAGGGCAAGCTCGAACCGCGCGTTCTCGAGCTGGGTGGAAAGTTCGGTGACGTTTACGCCGTCAACAGTGGCGTAAAAGAAGGCGAACGTGTCGTGGCAAGCGCGAATTTTCTAATCGACGCCGAGTCGAAAATCCAAGGCGCACTGAAAGATTTCCAGCAATAAACGGAGCCAATCGTGATCGAGCGATTAATTGAGGCGAGCGCGCGGAACAAGTTTCTCGTTCTCATTTTCGTTATCTTTGGCGTCGCGGCCGGCATTTACGGATTGCTCAACGTTCCACTCGATGCCATCCCCGACCTGAGCGATGCGCAGGTGATTGTTTACACCGAGTGGGAAGGACGTTCACCCGATCTTGTCGAAGACCAAATCACTTATCCGATTTCCACCGTCTTCATCGCCGCTCCGAAAGTGAAATTCGTGCGCGGCGAATCGATGTTCGGCAAATCGTTCGTTTACGTCATCTTCGAGGACGGAACTGACATTTATTGGGCGCGATCGCGCGTCATTGAATATTTGAATTCGGTGCGCGGCAAGTTGCCGGAAGGCGTGAACCCGACGATCGGCCCCGATGCGACGGGCGTGGGATGGATTTACGAATACGCGCTCGTTGACGATAGCGGCAAACATGATCTGGCCGAGCTGCGTTCCATTCAAGATTGGAATCTGCGTTACGCCCTCGAGTCGGTGAAAGGCGTCGCGGAAGTCGCGCCGGTCGGTGGCTTCGTAAAGCAGTACCAGGTCGATCTCGATCCAAACGCGCTTGTCGCCTACAACGTCCCTCTCAGCGACGTCGTTAGCGCGATCAAAACGAGCAACGCCGACGTGGGCGGCAAGACTTTCGAGATCGCGACCACGGAATATTTCGTGCGTGGCCGGGGCTATATTAAAAGCGTCGCCGACATCGAAAACATTGTGCTGAAAGTCGATAAAGGCACGCCAGTTTACATAAAGAACGTCGGCACTGTCCACCTGGGCGGCGATATCAGGCGCGGAATCGCGGAACTGGACGGAAGAGGCGAGACCGTTGGCGGAATTGTTGTGATGCGTTACGGCGAGAACGCACTCAATGTCATCGACGGCGTCAAAAACAAAATCGACGAGATCAAATCATCCCTGCCGGCCGGTGTGCGCATCGTGCCGACTTACGACCGCAGCGAGCTGATCCGGCGCGCCATCGCGACCCTGCGCGAAAAACTGATCGAAGAAAGCATTGTGGTCGCGCTCGTCTGCGTCGTTTTTCTCTGGCATGTGCGTTCCTCGCTGGTGGCGATTATCACGCTGCCCGTCGCCATCATCCTGGCGTTCATCCCGATGTGGTGGATGAATCTGACCTCGAACATTATGTCGCTCGGCGGCATCGCGATTGCGATTGGCGCGATGGTCGATTCAGCGATCATCATGATCGAGAACGCGCACAAAGCGCTCGAACTGTTTCGCGATGAACACAAGCGCGAGCCGAGCGCGAGCGAGCGCGCTGGGGTGATCGTCGGCGCTGCGAAAAGCGTCGGTCGGTCGCTCTTTTTCGCGCTGCTCGTCATAACGGTCAGTTTTCTTCCCGTCTTTTCATTGACTGCCCAGGAGGGCCGGCTCTTCAAGCCGCTCGCGTTCACCAAAACTTTCTCGATGTTCTTCGCGGCATTCCTCGGTGTGACACTGGTTCCCGTGCTGATGATGCTTTTGATCCGCGGCAAGATCACACCCGAGATAAAAAATCCAGTCAACCGATTTTTGATCTGGGCCTATCAACCGCTCGCGAATTTCGTCCTGCGCTATCGCCTGTTTACGCTCTCCTGTGCCGCGCTCCTTCTCGCGCTCACGATTTTTCCTTTTAAAAAACTTGGCAGCGAATTCATGCCACCGCTCAACGAAGGCACGCTGCTTTACATGCCGACAGCCGTGCCAGGAATATCAATCGCCGAGGCATCGAAAATTTTGCAAATCCAGGATCGCCAACTCAAAAAACTTCCTGAAGCGGTCACTGTATTCGGCAAAGCGGGTCAGGCGGATACGCCAACCGATCCCGCGCCGCTCTCGATGTTCGAAACCGTTGTCGCGCTGAAACCGCCCGATCAATGGCGAAAGGGAATGACTTGGGACAAGCTGCTCGCTGAGCTCAACGCCAGCATCAAGACGCCCGGCATGGCGAACATTTTCTGGATGCCGATCCAGACGCGCACCGAAATGCTCGCCACCGGTTTCCGCAGCGTGCTCGGCATAAAAGTTTTCGGCCCCGATCTCGGGCAGATCCAAAAGCTCTCGGTGCAAATCGAAAAAGAACTCGCCGATTTGCCAAACACACGCAGCGCCTTTGCCGAGCGCACCGTGGGCGGCTATTTCCTCGACTTCACCGTTAACCGCGAAGCCGCGGCGCGGTACGGTTTAAAAGTTGGCGACGTCAATGATATCGTTGAGTCAGCAATCGGCGGAAAAAACATTACGACCACGGTTGAGGGGCGCGAGCGTTATCCGGTCAACGCGCGCTACGCGCGAGATTTTCGGCAGGACATCGACGCACTCAAACGTGTGCTTGTTGCCACGCCCACCGGCGCACAAGTGCCTATTGAATCCCTTGCCGACATTCGTTACAAAACCGGTCCGCCCTCTGTGCGCAGCGAGAACGGAAAATTGGTCGGGTTCGTTTTTGTGGACATCACCACGAGCGACATCGACGGCTATGTCCGTAAGGCGTCGCAACAGCTCAGCCAGCGCATTCAATATCCGCCAGGCTATTACATTTCGTGGGCAGGCCAATTCCAATATCTGCAAGCGGCCAAGGAGCGGCTCAAGATCGTGATCCCCTTCACATTGCTGATCATTTTCGTGCTCCTCTACATGAACACGAAATCGTTGGTGAAAACTGCAATTGTGTTACTCGCCGTGCCGTTCTCGTTGATCGGCGCTTTCTGGCTGCTTTACATCCTTGGCTACAACATGAGCGTCGCCGTTTGGGTTGGACTCATCGCGCTTGCTGGACTCGACGCCGAGACCGGTGTCGTCATGCTCCTCTACCTCGATCACGCATGGGAAAAATTCCGTGGTGAAGGTCGGATGAACAACACGCGCGACTTGCACGACGCCGTGATTGAGGGCGCGGTGGGCCGCGTGAGGCCGAAAATCATGACCGTGTGCGCGATTCTCTTCGGTCTGCTGCCGATCATGTGGTCGCCCGCGATGCAAGCAGGCGCCGACGTTATGAAACGCATTGCCACACCGATGATCGGCGGCGTTATCACCTCCGCAATCCTGGAGTTACTCATTTACCCCGTGATCTACGTCATCTGGCGGCGACGCGAACTGCCAAATAGGACTGAAGAAGAGCCTGCACCAATTGTGCCGCCGGCGCTGGTACCATCTCACCGCGTTCGGCATCATTTGCCAAGAATCATAGCCACCACCCTCATCGCGATTGGGCTGATTTACGGCGCGAGTTTCGTCTGGCACAAAGCCTCTGCGAGAAAAATTGCTAGTTCGCCTTTTGCCACCCAGACCGTGAACGATCTCACGGTAAAGCTGATGGCTCCAGCAGGTCAGCCTCAAAAAGGCGACAACGATGTCTTAATCGAGTTCCGCGATCGCGCTGGGCAACTTGTCGATGTTGGAGATGTTAATTTTACGATCGAAATGAACATGCCGGGCATGATGATGTATGGCGGCGGCCCGGCGCAAAAAACCGAAACAACCGGCCAATACCGCGCCAAAGTCAAAGCCGACATGTCCGGCGATTGGAACGCCAAAATCTCTTTCGATGGTCCGCAAGGTCAGGGGCAGCAAACTTTTCCCTTCACCGTAAAATGATTTTCAGCTCTTAGGAGTTTCACGTTTATGATGAAAGGAGGTGATGAAATGAAAAAGGCGAAATTGAGTGTTGGTCTTGTTCTGGCGTTACTCGCAACTTCCGCGTTTGGCGCCGGCCAAAAGATGACTTGCCGCGAAACAGGCAAAACAATGGACAAGTGCTGTTGTGAGATGAAAGACGGCAAGTTCTACTGCAAACTGACCAAGAAAACTTACGACCAGTGCTGTTGCGACATGAAGTGAGAATTGCTCGCGCATTCGCGAAGGTTGGGAATCCTCCTCGAGCTAAACGTTGCCCTGACTGCGGTGATGGGAGTTTGCGGACTAGCCATTCGTGATAAGAAAGGAGGTGGCTAATAATGATGATGTGTCCGATGTGGATTTGGAGTGTCGTTGGCGTTCTACTTATAGTTCTGCTGATCGTAGTCATCGTGAAGTTGCTGAAAAAATGAGTCCGACCCCGATGACGGTGGTTCGTTACGTAGTTTGACGTTCTTGTTTGTCTTGCTATAGCATCTGAGCGAATGCGAGCGTCCATAACGGGAATCGCCCTCCTGCTGCTGACCTTGTGGGTTCCGGCAACGTCGTTGTGTTTGGCTGAGAATGCCGGACTCGTAGCCGACAGTGATCACTGTGGTGACTCTCCGTCATCGCAGGCGCAGCCTTGCTGCGCGCTGGCTTCGGCTGCTTACAAGCTCGATGACAACGGTTCCGTCGTCATGCCGGCGCCTGGCGACTCAGTGTCGCTCTTTCGCGATACAGTCGATGTTCATCCGCCTTTGCTCATCTGCCTGGCACGGAGCGGTTGTGAATCGCCCCCAGAACTTCGAAGCAGTTGGCAGTTTTGCATTCGCGCGGCGGCAAGTCCGCGCGCTCCTTCCTCCGTCTCGTAACTAAATCCTCGCTCTGAGGATTGTCGGGCGGCGTCTTCGTACGCCGCGGTCTGTTCGTTGGAATTCCGGTTGTGGAACAGTTATGAGGCAAAACGTTTTCGGATTTTTCATTAGTGTGTTGATCACCGGCGTCGCACCGGCGCGCGCGGAGAATTCGTCGATGGCGCCGAATCACACAACGCCGGCGGCACTTGTGCGACAGGCGCTCGCGAATAATTCCGAGTTGAAATTCTACGCTGCCGAAATTGCTGCGGCAAAGGGAACGCTGAAAACCGCGGGAACGATTCGGAATCCAGAGCTGAATACACAGGCTGGGTACAAGAACGCGCGCGACAACTCCGGCGGTCCGAGTGGCGAGGGAGCGGCGTGGTCGGTTTCAGTCAATCAGACGTTCGAATATCCGGGGCGAATCGCTTTGCGAAAGGCGATGTCAATCTTGCCGACCTTCATCTCCAGCAGTTTCGACTAACACTTGCCGCGCGCGTACGCACGCTGGCTTACAGCATTTCAATCGCGGAAGAACGGTCGATGGCAGCGCATGAAGTGGCCGATCGGTTTCAAGGATTGAGCGATGTTCTGGCGCAGCGCCCGCCTGCGGGTGTGACACCGTTGTTGGAAACGAGGATCATCGATGCGAACATGCTGAACTTCCGGCGGCAAGAACGTGAAGCGGCACTAGCGGCAAAAACGGCGGCCGCAGAACTGAATCAACTGTGTGGCCGACCAGCCGATGCCGCACTTCAAGTGAACGTAGACGACTTGAAGCTTCTCGAAATGTCGCTGCAAACGCTCATTGATGCTGCGCGTGCCAACGCGTTCGACATTCGCATTCGTCAGAGAGAATTGGCGCAACAAGGATTCAAAGTCGCCCTGGCGAAGAACGAACGTTTTCCGGCCATTGCGGTCGGGCCATACTACTCCCAAGAGAACGCGGCTGACAAAGAGCAGCAAGCGGGCATTGGCATTTCATTGCCATTACCATTGTGGGACCGGAACGTCGGAAACATCGAGACCAGCAAGGCACGTGAACAACTAGCGCAAGCATCGCTCCTCACGACGCAGCGAGAAGTAGAACGACGCGTCACTCAAAGCGCTGCGACATTTGAGGCAAAGCGCGAGGAGATCGCGAAATGGCAGGTGGACACGATCGCCAAATTCCGGGAGGCCGCTGAACTCGCGGATCGCAATTATCGACTCGGGGCTGTTGCGCTGTCGGTTTACGTGGAAACGCAAAAGCAGTATCTCGAAATAGTCAGTGCGTTGCAGGAGATGAAGAAGGATGCACTGCAAGCGGCACAAGAACTGGAAATTCTTACCCGACTAAGGCTCTACCGCGAGGAGGAGCGACCATGATCGATAAGATTCTGGAATTCGCTGTGCGCCAGCGTGTGCTCGTGCTGATGGGTGCGCTCGCACTGCTGTTGGTCGGCCTTTGGTCGGCAAACAAATTGCCGATGGACGCGATTCCCGACATCACCGGTGTGCAAGTACAAGTCAACATCACGGTGCCTGCGCTTGCCCCGGATGAAGTGGAAAAACTAGTGACGGTGCCGCTCGAAATGGCTCTCGGCGGTGTAGCGGGCGTAACGGAGATGCGATCGCTTTCGCGCTTTGGTCTGTCCCAGATTATCCTGCAATTCACCGACAAAACCGATGTCTATCGCGCACGTCAGCTCGTCACCGAGCGCTTGCAAAGCGCGACTGATTCGTTGCCGCCCGGCCTGACTCCGAAGCTCAATCCGATTACTACCGGCTTGGGCGAAGTGTTTTATTACAGCGTTGATTATTCATCTGGCGCGGCCCATGCGCCTGCGACGCGTGAAGCACAGCTAATGGAGTTGTGGCAAATCCAGGAATACATCATCAAACCGCAACTGCGCACCGTGGCGGGAGTCGCAGAAGTGAACGCCTATGGCGGTTACGTGAAGCAAATCGTCGTGCAACCAAAGATCGACAAGTTGCGCGATGCGGGGCTGACCGTGAATGATCTCGCGCGCGTAGTCGGCGAGAACGTCGAGAATACCGGCGGCGGCATCGTTAACTCGGGCAATGAACAACTCGTGATTCGCGGTGTTGGCCGTGTCGTTTCACCACAAGAAATCTCCGAGCTTCCGGTAAAGTTCGCGGCCGGCGTGATGCCGATGCGCGTCAAAGACCTGGCTGAAGTTCAGATCGGCCACGCATTTCGTACCGGCGCTGCAACCGACAGCGGCCACGAAGCCGTCATTGGCGTCGCCTTGATGCTCATGGGCGAGAACAGCCACGCAGTCGCGGAGCGTGTCATGCACAAAATGGCAGAGATTCAGAAGCTGCTGCCGGCTGACGTAGTCATTAAGCCGCAATACAACCGGAAGGATCTAGTGCATCGAACGATCCACACGGTCGCAACAAATCTTTTCGAAGGCGCGTTGCTCGTCGTGGCGGTGTTGCTGTTCCTTCTCGGCAACTGGCGCGCGGCGCTGATTGTCGCGACAGCGATCCCGCTCGCATTTCTCTTTGCCATCACCGGAATGACACGTTTCGGCATTTCCGGCAATTTGATGAGCCTCGGGGCGATCGATTTCGGACTCATCATTGACGGCGCCGTGGTGATTGTCGAAAATGTCGTCCGCCAGCTCGGGTTGAAACAACATCAACTGCGCCGTGCGCTAACGACAGAAGAACGCCTGCACACTGTTGTCGTGGGGAGCAAACAAGTCGGCACCCCAATGTTTTTCGGCGTGCTGATCATCGCGATTGTTTATCTGCCGATCCTCGCGCTCTCCGGTGTTGAAGGGAAAATGTTTCATCCGATGGCGTTGACGGTAATGCTGGCGCTTGGCGGCTCGCTCGTCCTCGCGTTGACTCTGATGCCTGCGCTTTGTTCTTTCCTGCTGCGGGGAAGAATAAGCGGAACGCGACAACTTGGTGGTGCGGTTCTGCAAGCGAGTTTACGCGCCGATGCTGCACCTCTCGCTGCGGTTGCGATGGCTCGTCGTGCTCGGAGCGGTGGCGCTGTTTGCGTTGGCAATCATAATCTTCAACCGGCTAGGCGCGGACTTTATTCCCAAGCTCGACGAAGGCGCATTCACAATGATGGTTTATCGCGCTGCCAGCATTAGCGTTGACGCAACGGTCGAAGCTCAACGCAAGACTGATCTCGAAATCAAAGCGCGCGTTCCTGAAGTCGAACAGGTGTTTTCACGCATTGGCAGCGCCGAAATCGCCACCGATCCGATGCCGCCGAGCGACTGCGATTTTTACATCTACTACAAACCACGCAGCCAATGGCGGAAGATCGACAACAAACCAATCAGCAAAGACGAGTTGGCAAAAATCATCACGACAGAAATCAAAGCAATCAATCCCGGCGCATACGTGATGGTTGCTCAACCGGTCGAGATGCGCTTCAACGAAATGCTCGAAGGAATCCGCGCTGACATCGCGGTAAAGATTTTCGGAAACGATTACGATGTGCTGGAGCGCCTCGGCGCGGAGGTCAAGGAAGTGCTGGAACAGATTCCCGGCACGCGAGAGGGCGAGGGCGAAGTGGAATTTGAAACGACCGGTCGCGTGCCAATGCTCGAAATCAGGGTGAAGCGCGACGTTCTCGCGCAATACAATCTTCACAGCGGCGACGTCAATCAGACGATTGCGGCGGCATTGGGTGGACAAACGGTCGGCACGTTGGTTGAAGGCAATCGCCGGTTCGACATTGTTGTGAGGCTTAACGAAGCGGATCGGGAGAATCTCGAGACAATCCGCGCATTGCCTGTTCGTGTCGGTGAAGCCGGCATGCTGCCGCTTGGCACAGTCGCGGATATCGAACGGGTTAAGACAGTCTCGCCAATTTTGCGTGATTCGGCGCAAAGACGAGCGGCGTTAATGGTAAATCTGCGAGGCCGTGACGTGGAAAGCTGGGTGCGCGAGGCTGACGCCAAAGTGCACGAGCAGATGCAGCTCCCGGAAGGTTACAGCATTGAGTTCGGTGGCCAATTCGAGAATCTGCGGGAAGCCAAAGCGCGCCTCGCCATTATCGTGCCAACCGCATTGGCCTTTATATTCATGCTGATCTTCATGGCGTTCGGCAGCGTGCGACAAGAGCTCCTTGTTTATTCCGGCGTCCCGCTCGCGGTCACAGGCGGCGTCGTCGCGCTATGGCTGCGCCACATGCCGTTCAGTATCTCCGCTGCGGTGGGCTTTATTGCTTTGAGCGGCGTCGCCGTTCTTAACGGTGTTGTGATGATTAGCTATTTCAATCAACTGCGCGAGCGCGGACTCGATACCCGGTCTGCTGTAATCGAAGGATCTTTAACACGCCTGCGGCCAGTCCTCATGACTGCGGCTGTAGCAGCATTCGGCTTCATCCCGATGGCTCTCTCGACCAGCGCGGGCGCGGAAGTGCAACGGCCATTGGCCACGGTAGTGATTGGTGGGATTATTAGTTCGACGTTCCTGACACTGCTTCTCGTGCCTGTGTTGTATGACTGGGTAGAGCGACGAGATCGGGCGAGTGAGATACCTAAGCAGTCGCCACAGCCGCGATATGCAGATGTTACTTGATCCTGAACGCGCAAATCAGCTTCGTGCCAGGCGGCGGCGCGAAAATCAAGATCGAGATGTCCGGCGATTGGAACGCCAAAATTTCTTTCGATGGTCCGCAAGGGCAACAGAGTTTTTCAATGACAGCAAATGAAATTTACGTCCCAGTGATTTGGACGTGACTAACGTCGAGGAGCTTGATGACGAAAGGAACTTTGGTCCGGGATGAAACAACGTCCATTACGGCTTCGCGCGCTGATGCTGTACGGCTGGCGCTACTGCTGACGTACATCACCATCGGTTGGATGACGATCGAAGGAGCGGCATCAGTCCTGCTCGGCTGGGCGTCGAAGAGTTTGTTGCTGGAAGCGTTCGGTATCGACAGCGTCATCGAACTTTTCAGCGCAGCAGTGTTGTTGTGGCGACTGCGAGTTGAATCGAGCGGCACTGCGACATCTGAACGCGTCAATCTTGTTGAGCGGCGCGCTGCGCGTTTGGTCGGGTACTCGCTCTACGTTTTGGTTGCTTACGTCGTTCTCAATTCCGGCTACGGATTGTTCATCGCGAAACGCATCACGGACACGCACGAAAGCGTTTGGGGCATTCTCATTGGCGCTGTGGCAAAGGTCGGCATGCCGATTCTTGCGGGTTACAAATTGAAAGTCGCAGCTCGCCTGAATTCCCGCGCGTTAAGAGCTGACGCAATCGAATCAATCACGTGCGGCTACCTGTCGATCGTTTTGATGATCGGCTTGGCGGCAACCTGGTTGCTCGGTTGGTGGTGGCTGGACAGCATCGCCGCTCTGGCGCTGATCCCATTCCTTATCAAAGAAGCCCGCGCCGCCATTTCCGGCAAGCCTTGCTCTGTCTGCAGCGACACGAGTTTGCGCACTGGCATTCGTGATGAGAAAGGAGGTGGCCGCTAATGATGATGTGTCCAATGTGGATGATGTGGATTTGGGGGATTGTTGGCATTCTATTAATCGTGCTGCTGATCGTGGTGATCGTGAAGCTGCTGAAAAAATAAGGCTGCTCAGAGGAACGAATTCCACGAGCAGCCTCGCATAGGATGGATTGGCGCCAGATACGCAGATGTTACTTAAGCGTGAGTGTGCAATCACCTGCCTGCGTGTTCTCCGCAGGTCCTAGGGCTGACTAGCCAAGCTCGACGTTAGCGCGCTCGCGATGCATATTTGATCTTGCCGACTCGGAATGCAAGGAACACTCCTTCCCCATCGCCTGGCTGCCGTCTGGTTTGCGGACGTGGCCGGGTATAGCGCACGTGCTGCGGAAGACGAATCCGGCGCGCTTCACCTGATTGAAATCCTTCAAACACTCTCCCGAGAGACCGTTCAGCGCTACGAGGGTCGAATCGTCAAATTTATCGGCGATGCGGTTCTCGCGGAATTTCCAAGCACCGCGCTTGCGTTGCAAGCCGCAGCGGCCTTGAGCAGAGATTATGTGACCCAATCGGTAGCAAGCGGTCAGGCGCATAGCTTAACTGTCGGCGTCCATGTCGGTGACGTCGCCGTGAGCTCGGAGGGCGACCTGTACGGCGACGCAGTGAATGCCGCTGCGCGCATACAGGAAGCAGCCACACCCGGGCAAGTAGTCGTTAGCCAGGACGTATGGCGCCAATTACGCAGTCGTCGCGAGTTCTGTTTCGAAGCCTTAGGAGATCGGTCCTTAAAAGGCGTCGGTCCCACTGGTCTATACGTCGCCACAGTCGAGGACAGTGGAATTAGACCTCCGCCAGGTATTCCGCAGGGGAACGAATCGAAGGAAGAGACAAAGAAAGGGATTCGGTCGCTTGGCGTCTTGCCGTTTGCGGATCTCAGCGCCGAACGCGATCAAGAATACTTCGGCGACGGTATAGCAGAGGAAATTTTGAATGCGCTTGCCAAAGTCGGCGCACTCCACGTCGCAGCTCGAACATCCTGCTTTGCATTTCGTGGAACAAGCATCGATGCGCGCGAGATTGGGAGGCGACTTGGTGTGGAGACGCTTCTTGAGGGCAGTATCCGAAAGGCTGGCAACCGGGTCCGCATCACCGTGCAGCTCATCGACGCGCGGAATGGTTACCATTTGTGGTCGGAGCGGTTCGACCGAGAGATTGAAGACATCTTTGCGATCCAAGATGAAATTGCGGGCAGTGTCATTGACGCGCTGGGGCTTTCGCTCACTGATCGCGAGCAGCGCCGTTTCCTTAAAGCATCGACGAAGAATGTGGAGGCATATGAGTTTTATCTTCGTGCGCGAAAACTCTTCCAACGCTGGACACGCCAGAGCATAGAGCTTGCGCGACAGATGTTCGAGCAAGCGACCGAACTGGACCCGCATTTCGCTGCCGCTTGGGCAGGCCTCGCAACCGCCCACGTGTACCTCTTTAGCTGGGGCGGACGCGATCCTGATCTTCACAAGGCCCACGACGCGAGTACACGCGCGCTAGAGCTCGACCCTGAGCTGGCAGACGCGCATGTTGCCGCAGGCCAAAGTTTCTCGATGGAGCAGAAGTATGGCGAGGCGGCCGTCGAGTTCGAGAGAGCCATTGAGCTCGATCCCACGCTGTTCGACACTTATTACTACTATGCGCGATCTTGCTTCAAAGCTGGAGATCTTAACAAGGCGCTTAAACTCTTCGAGAAAGCGCAATCCATCCGACCGGAGGACTATCAATCGGCGGCGTTAATCGGTCAGGTGTTGCGACAACTGGGCAGGAGCGATGAGGCTCGACGCGCCGATCAGCTCGCAATCGAGACGATAAACAGGCACTTGGAGCTCAACGCCGACGAGGCGCGTGCTTTCAACCTAGGTGCCATAATTCTTGCAAGACTTGGAGAAGTCGAGCGTGCCAAGCAATGGAATGAGCGGGCGATGTCTCTGGCGCCGGATGACGACGCGATTCTCTACAACGCCAGCTGTGTCTTCGCGGTCCTTGGCGAGGAAGACCAGGCCCTTGCTGGCTTGCAGCGGGCAATCGAAGCCGGGCTCGCCGGCGGCGATTGGGTTTCGCACGACCCCGATTGGGAACGACTCCGCGATCATCCGCGTTTCCAAGCTCTGGTGCAGCGACTCCGAGCCTCGTAAGGTTAACTCACGGTTTTGTTGAAGGGCCATCACCCTTTCGGCATGATGTCATCAATGGCGATTTTCACTTACAAATTGTCCCGTAATTCAGCCGTTTCACGCAGCGGCGCAACGGCAGTATTCCTTCGAGATTAATTTAGTAGCCGCCGAAGCTGAAGCTGAGGTAGGGCCAGTATCCGTATCGGTACGGATATTGTCCGCAGGGATAATACCCGTAATACGGATCGTAGCACCAACCCGAGCGGTATCCATAGCCATACCCGTAGTACGGATAGCCGCCATAGCCTAAACCGTAATAGCCGTACCGAGAATATCCGGAGTACGGATACCAGGAACTACCTCCCCAGTGACCGCCGCGAGCTCCGTAAAATGCACGGCCTCCATAGCGCGCATGGCCGCGCGCAAGGACCGCATGACTGTGGCCACGTCCGCCGCGAGCACGAAAACCAGCGTGGCCGCCCTTAACATGCGCGGCCGCCGCATGTCCGTGACCGTGCCCGCGATGTCCGGCATGTCCTCCACGAGCATACATCGGCGGCGTTATTGCCAAAAAAGCCGCCACCACAAGCGTTCCAAATGTTGAACGGAGTACGTTCTTCATATAACACCTCCTTATTACTTATTTCGTTAAACGAGGCGGCATTGGCTGTCCCTCGGCCTTTTCGCAGGAGGAGCCTGCTCTCGCTTTGCTTCATGTCTCCTTACGACACGGACTGGCGCGAGGCAGTTAAAAGTAGTTTGGTGTGCGACCTCAGTTGATTCGCATGTCACCAGTGGCGATTTCAGATTTCAAATTGTCCCGTGATTCCGAGCGATTACGCCTGAATGGCTTTTGCAACGCCGATTCCCGCGGCAATACCTTTAATCCGAAGTTTCCTGCGAAGCCGCGCGCTGCCACGGCAATCTTCCTTCGATTTCCAGTTGGAGCGACAGGCTCAGAAACGTTCGAATTAGCACGATTAATCCAAGCACGGCGACGTTTTGCATGGTCGGCGCGACAACGACGGTCCGAATTAGGTCACCGGCGATAAGAAATTCCAAACCGAGCAAAATCGCGCGTCCCACGTCCTGGCGGTACCACACGTAATAATTCCCGGCACCCTGCATGCGACGAAACGCGAGGCGCACGGTGGCAAAGAGCGAGCCGCCTACAACGATCAATACCCCCACGCCATCCATGCTGGTGCCGACGATGTCCATGATCCGCCGAAAAGATTCCATGGCCGCTCTTATTGCAGGAAACCGCGGCGACTTTCAATCTTGTTTCTGGGTAACGCGTTGAGGACAACGCGTTCCACCTTCGCTTCAGGGCGGCGATCCCGGTGTGCTCAGCTGACAATCGGGCCACGTCGGCGAGTCGGGTGCATTTAGCGGACTCATCGGTGCGGGGATAGGCACCGCCGGATCGAGCACGCCGATACGCTTGTTCACCCAGAGCACCTGGTACGCCCAGGCCGGGAGCGGCGCTGCCTTTGGCGTGCACGACCAATTATTGAAGTGGAGGTTCACGAGATAGAAGTTCCGCTTCAGCTTCCGGATCACCTCGACAATCTTCGGATCGTCGAAGCCATGCATCTCCATCGCGATCTGTGGAATCGACGCCAGCAGTTCGTCCGGGACTGCGAGGAGCGAATCCCATTCCGCACCTTCGATATCCATTTTGATGATCAGGCGCCGGCCGGTATCGCCGTTGTTCCTGATCTGGTTTTCCAGCGTGTCGAAAAAACGCGACCCTCGATAGCCGGTGCGATCGCCGACGCATTCGTTGTGAAACACGAACCTGCCGCCGTTGCAGGTTGGCCGCGCGGGATCAAAACAGTCGTACTGACTCACCGGAACGTGATACCGGCGCGACACCTCGCATCCCCAGTCGTCGTTCGTGCCAATGCCGTACGAGTATGCTGCATCGATCGGCTCAACCAGATTTTCGCACATCAGATATCCGCCATCATTGGCGCTGCCGAAGCGCTGCAGCGTACAGTTCTTCAAGGCCACCGGCTGAAGTTCCGCAAGAACCGCCTCGCGCAGCTTGCGGCCGGCCGCGTGGCGCGCGAGATCACCAACAACGACAGCAGCGGCTGCGAGAGCGACTATGATTAACATGATACGGATGACCCGTCGTTTCACGAACGTGTGTTTCATGGATCGCGGGAAGTGACGATCAATCTCAGGCTTGTATAGTCATCTCCTCTTTTTCCTTTCGCTCGGCCGCGAACTGAAAAAGCTCCGCTAATTTATGAACCGATGTGGGTTTAAGGAACGAAGGCGAAGAATGACGTCCATAGGTAAAATGAAGCTTTCCAACGTCGCGGTGGCTTTGGTCATACTGACGAGTGCTCTCGCACGTGCCAATATGGCCAGCGCCCATGGCTTTGCCGGCGCGCGTTTTTTCCCGGCAACGTTTTCGACCGACGATCCGTTCGTAAACGATGAATTGTCGCTTCCTACAGTTTCCACGATCGAAACCCCTGAGGGACGCTAGACCGAGATCTCCGCCGACATCGCGAAGCGGATTACACCGAATCTCGGCATTGAAGTGGGCGAGAGTTTCCTTGAGCTGAATCCAAACGACGAGCCCGAGACCAGCGGCTTTGGCAATGTCGAGCTGGCCGCGAAGTACCAGTTCTTTACTAGTGAAGCGCACGAGACAATTTTCTCGCTCGGCGCAGGCGTAGAGATCGGCGGGACGGGACAGAAGCGAGTCGGTGCGGAAACATTCAGCACGTGGTCAGCCGCATTTTTCTTTGGCAAAGGTTTGGGCGATTTGACTGAAAATCTCGCGCTACTGCGGCCAGTTGCTGTCACTGGTTTGGTTGGCGTGGCCATTCCAACAAGCGCGAGCACTCAGATCAACAATGTGGAGATTGAGCGTCACCCAAACGTACTGCAATATGGTTTCGCATTGGAATACTCCCTTATTTACCTGCAGGAACAAGTAAAAGACATCGGCCTTCGTGCTCCCTTCGACCGACTTATACCGCTGACAGAGTTTTCCTTCGGCACGTCATTAAATCGCGGGCAGAGCGGGCAGACGACTGGCACGATTAACCCCGGCGTGATCTGGTCAGGAAAATATGCACAATTTGGCGTGGAAGCAGTGATTCCAATCAATGAACGAACTGGAAAGTCGGTCGGTGTGATCGCGCAACTGCATTTCTATCTCGACGATCTGTTTCCGCGCACCTTGGGTCGGCCGCTGTTTGGCTGGAGATAGAAGCGCGATGCAAAAGCGGCTCGCCTCTTTCGCTATCGGATTGCTCAGTTTGTTAGCGGCGGCGATACGAGTCGATGCTCACGCATTTCTCGCTCGCGCCGAGCCTCAGGTTGGAAGCAGAGTGACGAAACCGCCAAATGAAGTGCGGATTTGGTTTAGCGCACCGATTGAGACACGTTTGAGCAGCATCAAAGTTTTTGATGCGAGTGGAAAGCAGGTGGACAAGAAGGACACGCACTTGGATGGCCACGATCGCACGTTGCTTCACATCTCGCTGAGACCCAGCCTAGCTCCAGGCGCATACAAAGTTATCTGGCGCGTAACTTCGGTGGACACGCATGTGACCAATGGCGATTTCAGATTTGAAGTTGCGCCTTGATCCAAGCAATTACACTTCAATGACTTTTGCGTGGCCGGTTTCGACGTAACCCGGGGTTGTCTATATGCCTAATCGGGTATATAGATCTCCCATGACACTCCATGGTTTACTGAATGCGCTCGACGCAAATCCAAAGCGGTTTCCGCGATTTGTATTGCCGGATGGCGATTACATCCCTGCACACGCCCACGTCACTGAAGTCGGGCATTTGGTCAGAAACTTTATCGATTGTGGCGGGCTAACCGGACAAGAAGAAAAGGTCGTGTTGCAAACGCACGTCGGCAGTGACACCGATCATCGGTTGCGATCGGACGGCTTTGCAAAAATCCTGCGCCTCGGAAATCGGGTGGTTCCGAGTGCAGACCTGGAGGTAGATGTCGAATACGACTGCTGCGTCGTAGCGCAATATCCAATCGTTGAAGCGACACCAGACGGCGAGCACTTAAACCTCATCTTGCAGCGCGGCCGCACGCAATGTCGGGCGAGTGAGCGTCGCGAAACGGCAGCCGGGTGTTGCGTCACGTCCGCGGCTTGTTGCTAAACGACATGGACCTGATTCAAATCTACCAATGCTTTTGCGATCGCACGCGGTTGCGAATTTTACATCTGCTCACGAAATCGCCGCTGTGCGTCTGTCATTTTCAGGACATTCTCGGCGAGCCGCAGGTCAAGATTTCAAAACATCTCCGTTACTTGCGCAGTAGAGGGATGGTGAGCACCAACAGGGAACAGAATTGGGTTATCTATTCCCTGCCCGAACGACAGGCGGTTGAATTGGAGCGAAATCTAAAATGTTTACAGGACTGCGTCCACACAGATGCGGTATTCAAACGCGACACGAAAAAGCTTTCCAGACTTGCAAAGAGTTGTTGTGAGCCGCGCAGCGTATTCAAGCGCGGTGGCAACGGAAGGAGGACAAATGCGAAAACAAAAAGTTTTATTCATTTGCGTTCATAACAGTGCCCGCAGCCAAATGGCGGCTGCACTTTTGAACGAGACGTGTGGCGAATTCTTTGAAGCGCAGAGCGCGGGATTAGAGCCAGGCACAATTAATCCATTGGTCGTAGAGGCGCTTCGCGAACTCGGAATCGATATCTCGAAGAATGCTACGCAGCGCGTTTTCGACGTTTGGAAATCGGGCCAGATGTTCCAATTCGTGATCACCGTTTGTAGCGAAGCTGAAGCCGAAGGTTGCCCCATTTTTCCTGGCGTTACGACTCGATTGCACTGGCCGTTTGACGATCCTTCCAAACTCACCGGCACGCACCAGGAACAGTTGGAGAGAACACGTCGCATCCGCGATCAGATCCGTGCCAAGATAGATTCGTTCTGCGAGGAACACTGCGTCGCGGACAAAGTGTGAAGAAGCTCGCGGCGGAATTCATCGGAACGTTCGCTCTCGTCTTTGCCGGGACGGGCGCGATTGTGATCGACGAAACGACTGGCGGTGCAGTTACGCATGTCGGCGTTGCGCTGACCTTCGGTCTGATAGTGCTCGCAATGATTTATACAGTCGGAGACATTTCCGGCGCGCACCTAAATCCTGCGGTGAGTCTGGGATTTTTCGCCGCGCAACGCTTTCCGCTTCGCGAAGCCATCCGATATATCGTTAGTCAGTGTAGCGGAGCGTTCGCAGGTAGTGGCGTATTGCGCCTTCTCTTTCCGCAAAATGAGATCTTGGGCACGACAGTTCCTGCCGGATCGACAATGCAGTCATTTGTCCTCGAGCTGATTTTAACTGCGACTTTGATGTTTGAGATTCTCGGCGTCTCGACCGGAGCAGCTGAGAAAGGTATCACAGCGGGGATTGTCGTTGGTGCTGTGATTGGGCTCGAGGCGATGTTCGCTGGGCCGATTTGTGGCGCGTCGATGAACCCGGCGCGATCGCTCGCACCGGCCGTGGTCTCCGGCCACCTCCAACACGTCTGGATTTATCTCCTTGCTCCTGTGATCGGTGCTTGCATTGGCGTGATGGGTTGCCGTTGTGTGCGGGAATCCGGGTGCTGTTTAGGCGAAACTTCGCGTCGCCCCGAAGATGCGGCGGGTCGGCAATTCCGATCCTGAACGCAATCAGTTAATCAATCCGGAGTTTCCTGGGAAACCGCGCGCTGCCAGGGCAATCTTCCTTCGATTTCCAGTTGAAGTGACAGGCTCAGGAATGTGCGGATTAGCACGATCAGCCCCAGGACGGCCACGTTTTGCATGGTCGGCGCGACAACGACGGTCCGAATTAGGTCACCGGCGATAAGAAATTCCAAACCGAGCAAAATCGCGCGTCCCACGTCCTGGCGGTACCACACGTAATAATTCCCGGCGCCCTGCATGCGACGAAACGCGAGGCGCACGGTGGCAAAGAGCGAGCCGCCTACAACGATCAATACCCCCACGCCATCCACGCTGGTGCCGATGATATCCATGATCCGCCGAAAAGATTCCATGGCCGCTCTTATTGCCGGAAATCGCGGGGATTTTCAATGCTGTTCCAAACAAAGCGTTGAGGCCCGCCTGCATCGCTATGCGAAGCATTGCGGGCAGGACAACGCATTTCGCCTCGCGTTTATCCCTCGAGAACGACGCAGGCGATGGCGTGATGTTCTGTATGACTAAGCGTGATTAGTGCCGAAGTGACGCCTCGCTTTGCAGCAAATGCTTCGGCAGCCCCCGAAAAAACCAGGAACGGTTCGCCACTGGATTTTTTTTGGATGTCGATGCTTCGCCAACCCATTGCCTTGCCTATTCCGGTGCCGAACGCTTTTGCCACCGCCTCCTTGCCGGCAAAGCGCGCAGCCAGATGGCGCTCCGGGAATTTCATCGACATTGAATATTCAATCTCACCATCTGTGAAAACCCGATGCAGAAAACGGTCTCCGAATCGTTCAACAGAACGTTGAATACGCGCGCACTCGATAAGATCGACACCAATCCCGATTACGCTCATTGAAGAATTGTAGGGCGTTTCTGCAAAACGCCTGGAGTGGGCGCCTGACACAGACGCCCTACAAACTCGGTTGACATCATCCTGGATAGTTCTTCATCGCGGCGAGCATTTCCTTCACGGCGGTTTCCAGCCCGACCCACATCGCGCGCGAAATGATCGAGTGGCCAATGTTGAGCTCGCTCAGACCCGGCACTTCATGGATTAGCGCAATGTTCTTGTAATTAATCCCGTGGCCGGCGTTGACCTGCAGATGTGATTCTGATGCTGCGCGCGCAGCCGCTCGCAGTTGTTCCAGTTCTTCTTTTTGGATCTTCTCCGTAAATGCGTTGGCTAATTTGCCGGTATGCAGCTCCACCATTTCAACGCCGAGCTCAGCCGCAGCATCCACCTGCTCTAAAGTGGGATCGATAAAGAGGCTAACGCGAATGCCGGCAAGCTGCAGACGTTTGATGGTGGGTTCCAGTTCCTTGCGTTGCGCAATCACATCAAGGCCACCCTCGGTCGTCACTTCTTCACGTTTTTCCGGGACGAGGCAGACCTCCTCCGGTTTAATGCGCAGCGCGATGTCAATGATCGCCTCTGTGTTGCCCATCTCTAGATTCAGTTTGGTCATGAGGTTCTGGCGCAGGCGCTCCATGTCTCGGTCTTGAATGTGGCGTCGATCAGAGCGCAGATGGGCAACAACCCCGCCAGCGCCAGCTCGCTCGCAAATTGAAGCCGCCAGAATCGGATCAGGCTCTACATTCTTCGAATCCGGCATGGTGGCATAACGTGCCTGCCGCAACGTCGCGACGTGATCGATGTTAACTCCCAAGCGCAAACCGTCCATTTGATCGCGCAAATAGGACTCACTGAGCGCGGCTGAGCAAGTCGGAAAGAAACAAAGTCACGCTACCGCTTCTCGTCTTTTCTCCAAAGGCGGCGACGAATTCCAGTTGGCGGCCGGCGCGCAGGCCGCACTTAGGCGGGCGAAGTCGCCCCATCGCGCGCCGCACAACAGGTGCGTTGGTAGATTTGGGCGAGTACTGATAGCGGGACGCCGAAAACGTAAAGCGTCGCGATCAACCCGTAGGCAAAGGTCAACCGAGCGCGTCCAATTGTTTCGTATCGGCGAGGGCTTACCACAATTCGCTTGTCGCTGTGCAGCACTCGACCGCAGTGACGAAGCCGGCGAAAAAATTCCACATCTTCCATCAATGGCACCTTCGGAAATCCGCCAACTTCAACAAATGCAGTTCGCCGACAGAAGATTCCATGATCCCCGCATCGCATCCGGAGCAGGAGCCCTGCGTAATGCGCAAAGCCGTCCGTCAGTCGGTATACGGCCGGCGCGGCCGGCAGGCGGATCCGAAAGAAACCGCCACAGACTTTTGGATTGCGCATTATCCGCCCAATCTCATTCAAAGATTCCAGCGGCACTTCGGCGTCGGCATGCAAAAACCACAAAATATCGCCGCCTGCGGCATCGGCTCCGACGTTCATTTGTTTCGCACGGCTGCGGTCGCCGCTCCGGATAACCTGATCGCAGAAGCCTTGCGCTAGTTGGTCGGTGCCGTCAATGCTCGCGCCATCG
>Ga0137404_10000528_pt1 | contig 25242 bp, 19 predicted proteins | sample CZOMad2_1_16fung_FD_108285 | JGI IMG/M metagenome (GOLD analysis project Ga0137404, IMG submission 108285) | Vadose zone soil fungal communities from Angelo Coast Range Reserve, California, USA - CZOMad2_1_16fungal (Illumina Assembly) | ecosystem: Environmental > Terrestrial > Soil > Vadose... | reverse complement strand
TTTATGGAGTCGGCATGTGGTACGGGGACTTCTCGCAGACTACTGACGAGGAGGTTCGCGAGCTGCTCGAGAAAGCGGAAGCCGACTATGCAGCTCACGCAGGACGTTCACAGCTAATGCACGCTTAACAGGTTTCAGAAATGTCAATAGCAAAACGCAGTCTGGTCACCAATGCCGTCAACGAAGAGGCGCGGCCTCTTGAAGGTAAGCCGACCGACTACGATCCGCTGCTCAAATTAATTCACGAAGCGCGCTTCTGTCTGCTCGGCGAAGCGACGCACGGCACGCACGAGTTCTATCGTGAGCGGGCCGAGATCACTAAACGATTGATCAAAGAGAAGGGCTTCAGCGCGATCGCGGTGGAAGCGGATTGGCCCGACGCCTTCCGCGTGAACCGTTACGTGCGCGGGCTCAGCGATGATCGAAACGCTGACGAAGCGCTAAGCGGCTTCAAACGCTTTCCCACCTGGATGTGGCGCAACACCGTAGTGCTCGATTTTGTCGAATGGCTGCGTGACTACAACTTTTCACTTCCAGCGGGAGCAACGAAAGTCGGCTTCTACGGTCTCGACCTGTACAGCTTGTACGCCTCAATCGAATCGGTTCTCGGCTATCTGGATAAAATTGATCCCGCCGCGGCAAAACAAGCGCGTTATCGTTATTCCTGTTTTGAGCATTTTGCCGAAGACACTCAGGCTTATGGTTACGCAGCGAATTTTGGCATTACCGAATCGTGCGAACGCGATGTGATTGAACAACTGGTTGAACTACGTCGCCGGGCAGCGGACTACGCCAGCCGCGATGGCCGAGTCGCGCAGGATGAATTCTTTTTTGCAGAACAGAATGCACGTCTGGTCCTCAATGCCGAGCGCTATTACCGCTCCATGTTTCGCGGCCGGGTTGAATCCTGGAACCTGCGCGATCGTCACATGGCGGAAACGCTTGACGCTTTGGTAGGTCATTTGAATGCTCAGGGCCAGCCGGCGAAAGTTGCCGTGTGGGAGCACAACTCGCATCTCGGCGATGCTCGCGCCACGTATATGGCGGACTGCGGCGAACTCAATGTGGGCCAGCTCGTACGTGAGCACTACGGCCCCGAAGCCGTGCTGATTGGCTTCACTACTTACAACGGGACGGTTACCGCAGCTTCTGACTGGGATGGGCCGGCCGAGCGGAAGCGCGTGCGTCCTGCTTTGGCGAATAGCTACGAAGCGACATTTCACGAGGTTGACGCGCCGAATTTTCTTTTGCCCCTGCGCGATACAGGGCCGGCCTCGAATGCGGTCCGAGATCCGCGTCTGGAACGTGCTATTGGCGTGATTTATCTGCCGCAGACCGAACGACAGAGTCACTACTTCCAGGCGCGCTTGTCGGATCAGTTCGATGCCGTGATTCATTCAGATGAGACACACGCGCTGGAGCCGCTGGAACGTTACGCGCTCTGGGAAACCGGCGAGCCGCCGGAAACTTTTCCGACTGGAGTATAGGGAGGAAGTACGAATGCCGACACAAGAGATTCCGCGCGAGGATTGGCCCAACTTCTTTGACGTTTTCAGTCGACAGCACGAGGGTTGGTTGGCGACTCTTGAAATCTTCGCTCCAGATGTGGGCGCGCAGGAGGAAGCTCACGAATTGCCGCTTGAGGGTATTAGTATCGCCTCGGGAGGTAATGAGGCTGACGCAGTCGCCATTAGTCTTGGTAAGACCCCGGAAGATCACGTCACACATACAATCACAAAGCCTGAACATGTTTGGCTTAATCAAACTTCTGAAGGCGCCAACGCTGCGCTGGAAATTGAATCGGAAAATGAGAATAAGACGTTGCTGCGCTTTCGCTCGGCGCTGCCGCCCGAGATGGTGGATGGCATCGTTACGGAGTAAGTCGCTAAACCAGAATCGTGAGCTAAGACGGTAGTCTCTTTGAATGCGAAAGTCGGCCGAGGGAGCGATGAACATCCGCTTGTGAAAATCCTCTTAGCTATAGACGAGTCCAAATATTCAACCTTGGCAGTTAGAGAAGTTGCTAAACGGCCCTGGCCAAAAGGAACAACTGTGCGGGTGCTCACGGTAGCCGAGCCTTTTCCTCAGGTCGCTTTGGAACCCTGGTATGGCGGGCGCGAAAGTCTCGAACGCATAGATCAGGAAGTGCAAAAGAGTGCGCGCGACCTGACGAAGAAGACGGCTGATAGCCTCAAGCAGAAAGGATTCAAGGTCGACACCGAAGTCCGACAAGGTGATCCTCGGTCCGAAATTGTTGACGAAGCTGGAAAATGGAAGGCGGACCTGATCGTAATGGGTTCGCACGGTTACACCGGGATAAAGCGCTTGCTTCTCGGTAGTGTCGCATCTTCGGTCGTGAGTCATGCCCCATGTTCGGTCGAAATTGTCAGACAGAAAGAGAAGAAAACACGATGATGACGTAACTCATGCCGACACGCGCACAAATGAGTAAGACTGAGGAGCAGCGGGGTGGTCATACGGATTTAATGCGAGCCGCGCTAACCGGAGACCTCGATACAGTAAAAGCGTTTATTGCAAGTGGCGCGGATGTGAATGAAAGGAACGAAGACGGCCGGACGCCCTTAATGTTTGCTGCAATCAACGGAGAGACGGAGTGCGCGAAAGAGTTGTTGCAGCACGGCGCCGACGTCAACACGAAAGCCAATGACGGCGGGACTGCCGTGATGCTTGCGGCTTCAGCCGGGGACACAAACCTTGTCAAAGCCTTACTTGGTAGAGGCGCTGATGTAACCGGCAAATACGTTGAAACAGGGCAGACGGCACTTATGGTCGCCAGGGACCACGGGTACGACGAGATAGTTCAGCTGCTTCAAACAGCGGGCGCTAAACAATAGTGAATTCACGTTTGGCAGTGTGGCGAGCGTGAGGTTTGGGAACGCGCGCGACTCAAGAAGGACATCGAAGGGAGCAATGATGCCAGAAAAGGAAACCCTGGAACGCGCAGCAGAAGATAAGACCGAAGGTAAATCGCCGAGCACACAGGCGGGAGAATTTGTGCGTGAAGAGATCGAGCACGTCCGCGAGGGAAAACATGGCGCACGATCAGCTAAGCAAGCCATCGCTATCGGTCTGTCCAAGGCACGGCGAGCCGGAGTGAAGTTGCCTGCGCCCAAGAAAGGCAAAGCGTCAAAGGAAACTCGCAAGCAAGCGGCCCGCGACCTTCGCAAAGGAAAGAGTCCCGGGAAGAAGAAGTCGGCAAAGCGGTCGCGAGCGATGTTGAAGAAGCTAAAAGGTGAGGGCCACAGTGCGGCATCGAAAACGGCGTTGTCACGTCAGGCTCGCAGCGCTGCAGCTAAACGCTCCGCGGCGTCCCGCTCACGCTCCGCGAAGAAGGCCGCAAGAACGCGGAAAAAATAACCGGTCTTTCTCATCTACAGAAAACCGCAGAACTGGTGGGATCGAAAGGAGAGCAGCCATCTGATGCCGAATGACGAAGAAGCAATTCGCAAATTAGTCGATAACTGGCTAGCCGCCAGCAAGAAGAATGATATCGACACAATGCTCGATCTATTGGCTGAGGATGTAATCTTTATGGTGCCGGGGAAGGAGCCGTTTGGGAAAAAAGAATTCGCCGCAGTTAGACAAGAAATGAAGGACATTAAGATGGAGGGAAAAAGCGACATCCAGGAGGTCAAAGTTCTGGGTGATTGGGCTTGGATGCGTAATTTTCTTAGAGTCACCTTCACATCACCCCAGAGAAGCACAACAGTTCATTCCGGCTACATTCTTACAATCTTGCGCAAGAACCCGGACGGGAACTGGGTGATCGCGCGTGACGCAAATCTACTGACGCCAGAGAGCGGAACGTGAATATCATGGCTTGCCCTAAAAGGAGTACCGCTGCCTGGTGGATGAGTCTGGATATGGGTTGTGAGAACATCGGAGACGATCCAATATTCTCTCTCAGACTCAGTCACAAATTGCTGGCTGGCGTTGTGGGAGTCATTCTCGCATTCTCTCCTTTCGCTTCCTCTCAAACATCCGAAAGCCCTGGGAAGGTCAATTCGATCAATCGTCAGCTCAATATGCTGGTGTTGGGCGATTCGATATTATGGGGCGAAGGATTAAAGACGGAGCATAAGTCATGGTATCAGGTGAAGACCTGGCTGGAGGCAAACACCGGCCGTTCGGTCATTGAAAGAATAGAAGCTCATTCGGGCGCAGTGATCGAGCGTGGTTCAGTCGACGATAGCCGCACCGCAACGAATGGTGAAGTAGATGTTGCGCTTCCAACGGTGAATGAGGAAATAGATAGCGCTCTCAGATTCTATTCTGATGGTTCTACAGTCGATCTTGTTCTGATCAGCGGCTGCGGAAATGATGTTGGCGTGCAGAACCTCTTAAATGCTTCTGGCAGCGAGGAGATAGATCGGATGACGCAGGCGAAGTGCGGGTCGCCTATGGAGCGGCTGCTTCGAAAGATCGCTACGTCATTTCCGGCTGCTCAGGTGATCGTCGTTGGATATTATCCGTTTTTTTCCGAGAACACCCGCAACGACTTCATCATGAAAGCTCTCGCGCGAAGGTTCTTTAAAATGACCGCGGGCGCTCCCAGAATTGGCCGTAAGGAAGTTCTCGAGCAGCTGACCGCGAATTCGAGTACGTGGTATCAAACCTCAAATCGCACGCTGGCCGAAGTGGCGCGAAGGATAAACATCGAATTCGGTGCCGGGCGCCAGCGGATAATGTTCGCTAAGATCGAGTTTCCGTCTGACTATTCCTTCGCCACAAAAGGAACGCGTTTGTGGGGTTTCGATCGGTCACCCTTCAGGATGATGTTGGTTCTGCTGTCATTCGGAAAAATCCTGCTGCCTCCGAACGATGAAGTACGTAGCCAAAGACGCGCCAGTTGCACTGATGTCTTCAAGCGTCAACCGGACGAGACTTCCGAACAGAAGACGGACCGACAAAGACGACACTTGCTTTGTCGCTATGCCTCACTCGGTCATCCCAATAAAAAAGGCGCCCTCCTTTATGCAGATGCAGTCACGAACGCACTGAAAATGACTTTAGGAGTTAGTGGATTAAGCAAGCTCGGCGAACGCTAAAGAAATGGCATGGCGCGCCTCACCTTGGTTCTGCCTCAGATGACCTTCAATATAATTGACGCTCTGCTGGTGGTGGTCGTGCTGTTTAGCGCGCTTCACGGTTGGCGGCGTGGTTTCATTTCTGGCGCGTTCGACCTGATGCGCTGGATAGTAAGCTTGCTCGCGGGCCTACGCTTTTATCAACCAGTGGCGCGCTGGCTCGGAGGGCATGCGCACCTATGGTCTGATGTCTGGGATAAACCGATAGCTTTTCTCTCAGTCGCAATCGTCACCGGCGTTGCCGTTCATTTGATCGGTTACGCAATTCTCAGACGCTTGCCAAAGGATCTTCATAAACGAAAAATCAATCGACTTTTTGGCATTCTGCCCGGATTAGCAAGCGGATTTATTGCGGCGGCAATCATGGCCGCATTGTTGCTCGCCCTTCCGCTTGAAGAAGGCTTGCGCGAACGGACCCGCGACAGTTCACTTGCAAATCGTCTCGCCGGTTACACCGAAAGGCTCGAAGCTTCGCTTGCGCCCGTCTTTGAGGGTGCGATTGCAGAAACGCTTAACCTACTGACGATTCGTCCTGAATCGAATGAGCGCGTCTCGCTGCATTACACCGTCGCTGAGCCCCGTGCCAGACCGGAGTTGGAAGCCCAGATGTTGGAGCTGGTCAACCGGGACAGAAAAGCGGCGGGCTTCGCCCCGTTGGCAGCGGACCCAGAGTTGACGGAAGTCGCACGCCAGCATTCGACAGATATGTTTAGGCGAGGTTACTTTGCGCATGTCACACCCGAAAATGAATCACCTTTTGAGCGCATTCGCGCAGCTAAAATTCATTTTTCCACTGCCGGAGAGAACCTCGCATTGGCTCCATCGATGGAGATCGCCCACACTGGTCTGATGAAATCACCGGGACATCGCGCCAACATCCTGCGACCAGAATTCGGGCGCGTGGGCATCGGGATCATGGACGGCGGAATTCACGGGCTGATGGTTACGCAGGACTTCCGTAATTGAGTCGTGTATATGGCAACTGATTCAAACAGCGCGTGATATTCAGTGATGGGCCCTCCCACTGAGCGTTCCTTTCGAGCCGTAATTACTGAGAGCCAATAAGACAACGAACGCCGTAATCAGGAACAACCATAAGAACAGGCGAATGCCTCCGGCCAGCCATCGCCTCAGAGATTCTGTGACATTGTGAACTGCTTCAGACTCGGTCGGGTTCGGATGGGTGTTAAGGTTCAGCTTTGACTTTTCCAGAATTGCCGTCAGGCCGTCAACCGCCTGGTCCTCAACGATGCCGCGCTTTATTTTTCCGAACGCACCCGTGAGTCCATCAAGCCTTGACCGATTTTCGTAGAACAGATAGGAGCCCGAGCTAGCGTCCGGAATGCTACCGAAGGCGGTTAGGGCTAGCGAAGAATCGAAGTAGTGATTTGCATAAATCTGCTTTGACACAATCAGAATTTGCGGACCGGATTTCTGTTCACGTTTGTAGATTATGATGTGATTGATGGCGGTAACTGGCTTAAGACCATACTTGATCTTGGACCAAACAATCTTATTGTCCACGATTGCAAGCCCCGATTCGGGAAGAGGCTCTTGCGGTTGCGGAAGTTCAGTAAGCTGATCGTAAACAGAATTTGAGCCACCCATCAGAGCTTGCTGTTCTTCTGCCAGCCGAATTCCATTGGGTTTATCATTATATTCTATGAGCGCGATCTCTCCTCGCCGAAGATACTCACGCACATAGTCCAAAAGCATTAATTTCAAAAGTTCGGTTGCCCGAAGTTTGTAGTCTGCCTCTGCCCAATCGACTTCTTTGTGAAGACGCTCGATCATCGCCGCCGAAAGCTTCAGCTTACAGTCGCCGACGACGCACCCTTTCAGATCTTCAATATCACGATTCTCAAAAGTAAGATTCTGCAAATCATCCAACGTGGGCTCGCTACTGAAACTACCGATTTCGAGAATAGCTGGATTGCTCTTCCGAACCATGCTTTCTCGAAAAGACTTGAGAAACGCGTCGGCAGTAACTTGCAAGGTCACCAATCCACATACTGCCACTTCTCTCCTGTCCTGAGTGGGAAGGAGTTTTACAAGCGGCTGCCCTTGTTCCAGCTCAGCAAGGTCGGTCGCATCATGAAAGATCTTTTGAAACTGCCCACCAGTGCTCTGGCCTAAGGTGGCGCTTACTCCGAAGCACACCAGGGCACAAAGGCTAAGGAACAATGGAAAATTACGAATGCGCATTAACATGTATCCGAAATTCATCGCCGCATAATTTGTGCCACAGAACTTTAGAGTATTCCGCCGTCCGATCTCCGGCATTCTTCTTGCTTCCATCTCAGCGCAGCGTCAGCCCCATACGCAAAACTAGCCATTTTGAATCTGGTTGTGTAGGGAAGGAATACGGGTTCTTCCGAAAGCACGCAGTCTCGTACAGCCATTTGATGAATTCAAACTTCTACTATCCGACTAATACTGGATCACTCGGTGAGACAAGGCGCGCTAGGAGCTTCATGTCTTCGATTCGCCACCAAACCTCAGCTCGATTTGAAGCGAACGCTGGCCGGATTTTTGCCAGTTCAGCGAAACCGACAATCCTCGTGGTAGAGGACGACGATAACAGCCTGACCGCCTTGAAAATGCTCTTAAGGCCGAAGGGTTACCGGGTCCTGGAAGCGTCGGACGGTAGCGAAGCCATTACCGTTGTCAAAGCCGAGAAACTGGATTTAATTTTGCTTGATTTGCAATTACCGAAGTTAAATGGACTCGGTGTTATTCGCCATTTGAGAGAGAATCTTAATCTCAGCAGCCTGCCAATTGTGATGATGACGGCTTGTGATTCTGAGGAATCGCGGGGAAGTGCTATGGCCTGTGGCTGTGATGAGTTTTTGCCAAAGCCGATCGACTTTGATCGCCTGGAGGCTGTGCTTGATCATTTCGTTCCTTTACGATCTGAATCTTAGATTCACGCAAATTGGTAAGATTAGATGCGAATGGTGGGATGAAGCCTGCGCCAATAAAGTTGATTTCTTCTACCCCGAAGTCTGACAATCGCCTCCGCAGTTTCGATTCCAAACGAAGGCTTTCATGAGTCTGAAAACTGGCGAAGTCAGATTGCGTCCACAGAAGCCAGAGCATAGACCAACGCCCTCTGTAACAGTTTTTCCTTGAAGGTTTGCGGGTGATCAAGCGCCATTCGCTTCAGGTACGGCTCAGCATGATGTGGAATAGCGATTGTCTTGCCAATCTCCGTGAGATTTGGCAAATGTAAATTGTTCCAAGTGAGGGTTCGTTTTACTTTCCGAAGGGCTTTTCGCAGTACGACTTCTTCGGGAGTGAGATCTGTCCCGAACGGGAATGCCGGGAACAATTCCCGCGCTCGATAGCGAGTCATTGCAGTCTCAAGCCGTTCGGGCCGGTTGTTGCGGGCGTGGTCAGGAATCTCATAGTTCTCCCTGACCTTACCGGCGCGCTTTGCCTTCTTAAGAAGTCCATCCTGGAAACGAGAATCAGCAATTTCAAGCAACGAGATAATTACATCTTCATCGCTGCGACCTCGGAGGTCGGCAATCCCGTACTCAGATACCACGAGATCTCGCAGATGGCGAGGAATGGTGACATAGCCGTAGTTCCATCGAATGTTCGAACGAAGCTTTCCATCTTCTTCTTTAGTGCTGCGGATCATTATGATCGAGCGTCCGCCCTCCAACTCATGTGCCATGGCCACGAAATTATATTGCCCGCCGACGCCACTCAGAACCCGGCCATCCTCCAGCCCATCGGAAGCAACGGCGCCCGTAAGAGTGACGAATAGACCTGTGTTAATGAACCTTGCGGATTTGCGCTGCAATCGCTTGAGCTCTTCCTGGCCATAGAGTTCATTCACGTAAGAGATCCCGGTCATGCCGATCTGTTCGCGCTCTGCAACGTCCATTTGACGAAGTGTTTCATAGAACTTGCGAGGCCCGAGGAAAAAGCAGGCATGAGCGAAATGTCCGCCTTTTAATGTTGCACCAAGGCAGTGCTTAATAATCTCGCCCCTTGCGTCATCATTGGCGAGATCGGCTGAAAGGTGCAGTCCATCTAGTGTGATGGCTCCGTCGTCGTAGGCGAGCTCCGGCCTTAAGATTCCGAATTTCTGAAGCAGGGCAAAATCTACAGGTGTCAGTTGCGTAGAAATGATTCCAGCGTCCAAGAGTGCGTCGAGCATCGACGAGGTCACTTGGTGGCCGATCCGGCCATCATTCAATAATTGCTGCAAGCCGGCATGCTGATAAACTTTCCGACTTAGAATTCCACACCGATAGAGGTCGAGAAATCCATCAACCAGCATCTCTGACGAAGCGTAGAGGCCATCCTTAAATTTTTCGGTTCCACCCAGTCGTTGAATCACATTATTAAACCGTTCGATGACGCCCAACTCCGTGAGAATCTCACGATAGAGATCGTTTTGCTGATGACGGAGCTTCAACAAGCAGGTAATGGCATCCTCAAGCGCGCCGATCCCAATTTGTAGCGTGCCTCCGTCTTTGATGAGGGCACTGACGTGAAGCGCGATCAAGTATTCTACCGTGCTTACGGGTTCATTCGGTGTGCCGAAGAGAGGGAAGGTATATCTCGGCTCGTCAACAATGGCATCAAAGTAAGAAGGTGCGACCGCCGCATCACCATACATGAAGGGAAGGTTAGAGTTCACTTGAGCGAGCAGCGCGATCTTTGCCCCGTGACGCTCCGCCTCACGCAGGCGTGGAACTGCGTCCAGCGTCAGATCAGGATTACAACTCAGGCTGTAATGAACCTTCCCTTCTTCTTCGGTTTTTCCAACCAGTTGCGCCAGCACATTGACGCCAGCGTCCAGCAGGTCTCGCACTACGTGAGTATAGTTACTGCTCATGTAGCTCTGTTGTGCGAGAGGGCTGTTGAGGAAACTGCCCGGTCGGAAATAGAACTCTGTAACCCTAATGTTGTCGGTTAATTTTCCACGCTTCAGTGGTTCCACATAAGAAAGTTCAGGATAGCCGTCGAAGAGCCGTTCCGCGAGCGGTTCCAGAAACCGTCTCTCCAGGTCGCTTTTCCAGTGGGGGCGGGCAAGTGTCAAAGCGGTATAGATGTGCAGATTGATTGATGAATCCTCGCTGGCGCGCCGGAAGAATTCGTTGACTAAATGGTTCGCCTTACCTAGTCCGAGCGGAGTGCCAAGAGCGATGCGGCGGCCAACCTTGGTCAGGGTCTCCTCAACGCAGCTCTCTACATCGTGATAGTAAGTCGGCCGCTCGTTCATCCCAACTCCCCTTGCTCCGCCTCTGCGTACAGTCCCAGCACACGCTCCCGGAGCCATACTGCGCCAGCTTCCTGAGTTAAGTCGTCAGGAATATTGACAGATCGGCCAAACTGAACGACGCAGCGCCGGCGCGGCCAGCGCCGATCGCTCATCCACGTCGCAATCGGCACAATAGGCGCGGCGGATTTTCGATGGAGATAGACGACTCCGGGCGCGAATTCCCCGACCGGCGGCTCCCGCTTCTTGTGGATCTCTCCTTCAGGAAAGATTGCTGCCACCTCGCCCTCGTGCAGCGCCACGAGCATGCCCCGCAGTTTCTCCGGTAGCGATCTATCGTCGTGTTCTTCCGGCGGCAGAACGATGACACCTTCCAACTTGTAGATGACGTTGATGAAAGGCTTAAGACTCTGCAGAAGAGGACTGCGAAAATCCTGCGTTCCTAGCGTCCGAATGGGAGCCAATGCGCGAAACCGGCGATAGCCTAGCGCGATCATGACCAAACCCAGATCAACATATGTTTGATGATTCGCGGCAAGAATGAGGCAGTGCCCCGGATCGCGATCGAAAAATCTTGTGGGGCAATGTGAGCGGATCGAATAGCGCAGGCGCAGGAGTTGAGCCAGAAGCCACGACATGTATTGAGTAGCTACGACAATGGATCGGTAGCTAACGCTCTTGCCCACGTTCGGTTCTTTCTCCTAATTGAATTATTGATTCAGAGTATACGCCAAAAATCATTGGCGGCCTGCGATGAACGACCGATCGACATTAGCTGCAGCATTGTAGTTTTCGTTGCCGCTTTGAGACGCGCGCACTATAACTGTGCCCGCACCGTTTAGGGTGACGGTAGTACCGGATATCGTGGCCGGACCTGAAGCGATTGAAAAACCCACAGGCAAGCCGGATGAGCACGAAGCAGTGACAGCGAACGGAGCGTCACCGTATGTCTTGTTCGCGGGTTGATCGAAAGTAGTTGTCTGGGAAGCTTTGCCAATCGTAAGCGTGCCATTGGCATCGGCGGCTGTGTAATTGTCGTTAGCCAGTGAGGCGACTATCGAGTAGCTTCCGCCATTTGTGGGCACAGTCGCCGAGCCGTGGTAGGTAATCGAAACTCCGCTGAGTCCGGCAGGATTCGTCGTCGCGGTAATTGGTTTCGCCGTACCATCGTAAGTTTGGCTCAGATTGCCCAGCGTGATCGTCGCTGAAGCCTTGACGACGCTGTAGGCTCCTAACGGCGCATTGTTCCAAGAGAAAACGTACGGTGGGTCGGTAACTTCGCCAACCTTGCTGCCGTTCGCAAAGAACTCCACCTTGGCAATCGTGCCGTTTCCGTCGACATCGAAAGCGTTCCCGGTAATGGCAAAGTTGTGATCCACTACATCGCCGTTTGCGGGAGAGGTAATGTTAATCGTCGGCGGTGTGTCACCTGGATCGGCGTCTGGGTAAACACATTGAGCACAGGCAGCGTTCGAGTAAGCAGAGTCGCCGAACGAATTATAGGCTCGCACGACGTAGAAATTATTTGCTGGGGGATGACAACCTATCTTGAACGAATTAACGTTAGCGTCGACGGTCGCAAGTTGGCTCCAAACACCAGTCGCAGAATCTATACTCACGATCTTAAACCCTGTTTCGGTCCAAGCGTTGTCTCTCCACTCAAGAAAACAGCCGCTGACTCTCAGAAAGCTTGGCGGTGATGGAACAAGTCCGCTGGTTTGGATATACGTACGCGACGATCCCATCTAACGACATCCCGGCGGGAGCAGTTGGAGTGATGCTGTAGTAAAAGGTCTCGCTTCCGTGAGATTCAAACAACGGCACGGTTCCCGGAGTTGATCCATCTGCGTAAACATAAAAAGCCACTCCATCGCGAGTCCATCCAGCTTGCTCTGCACAATTACGACAAGTTGAGAAGTAGAATTTTCCCTTGAAGTCGTGGAAACGATAAAAAGGTACTGTCGCAACTGCCTGGTTGGGATGCGCATAAAAAGCAATTCCTTCGGCGGGATAATTCGGCACACCTCGTGGATTCATGTCGTAGGCATAAAGGGTTTTGTTCTTCAGACTATAAACGGCTGCGGTTGCCGACAATGGCAAGAATACGTTATTCGAGTGGTCTGCCTTTCCAGAGCGATCCCAAGTCACCGTGGGTTCCTTTCCATAGATACTAAAAGCCATGCCCGTTACCGACTTACCTTCCAGGCCAACGTAGCTCGCGGGCACTTCCAAGCGGCACCAACCCGGATGATCTGGTATGCCACAATCTCCGGATTGAGCGTTTGGCACTCCACCCATGTAACGCTGACTTTCAGTGCCTTGCACTCCACCAACAAGGTGATTCATGAAGTTCTCACCCCAGAACGCTCGGTGTTCCCAACTGCCGTCATACCATTGCAGCATGATTTGATCCGCCTTGGCTGATGGATCAATAAGAACGTACGTGAAGAGCACGTCGCCTGGGTTTACTTGCATTGGCGTTTGCCCGCCCTTAAAAGCATGAGATCGGTAGGTAAGTGTATTGTGGTCTGCGGTCACCTGGGACTGGGTCCTACCAAGAAACAAGAAGAGAATGGACACCTGCGATCTCTAACACTATAATTCCCTGCCAAACGTACTCAATAATTAGCTGGGAGCAATAATAAGGACGCGCGCAAAACTCTAAGCCTTCAATCCACGCTCACAAAGCGCGGGAGGAAATAGGAATGACGAATTTCTACCAGTATAGCGGGCCTGAACGACAAACACTCCACGGCTATATACGTCGGTACAAGGGTGTTCGACTCCGCAAGAAAGCTTTCGTCACCAAGACCGAAGCTGAAAAACATCTGCGTCAGGCTATGAATGACATAGACGCTGCAGAACGCGGAGAAATTCACACCAAACCAACTACGGCGCAGGAAGCACTCAACATCTATCGCCGCAATCTTGAGATCCGAGCGCGCGACAAAGACTATCAATACGCGCACAACGTTCGATCCAACTGCAAGGTCATTCAAGAGTTTGTTGACCGCTTCGGTCCGAACCGACTCATCCGTGCCTGTACTGAAACTGACTTACGGGAATTCTATCAAGTGCTTTGCTTCCGACCTACGCTGAGCCAGAATAGCGCCGCAGTGTTTATCGGCCGCGTACAAGGAATGCTCAAAGGCGCGCAAAAGGCAAAACCCGATCTCGTCAACTGGCTGCGACCCACACTCGCAGTCAAACGCAAGACCGAATTCGAACGACGGGTAGTCGAGCCCTGCGAATACTCCAAACTCGCAGAAACGCTTCTTAATCCACCGCTGGCGCCATCTCGCCGAGCCGAGCGCAAAGCCCTTTGGCGCGAGGCGGGTGACGTCCTGCAACTTCTAAGATTAACGGGCGGTAGACTCAACGAGATCGTACGCATACGACTGGATCAGTTTCACTGGAGCAAGGGTGTCGTTACGCTCTACGCCACAAAAACGGAGAACGAGCGCGACATTCCGCTATGGGCCACAATCCCTCAGATTATACAAAGTCGGATCCGCGAGGGACTCACGGACGACGAGCTGCTGTTCCCCAGGGCAAGAACCGCGACGTTCGAGAACGCGATCGCTCGCGCGTTTCGGAAAGCTGCGAAACTTGCTAAGCTCAACTACGGCCAAGCCAACGGCTTCACCGCTCACAGCTTGCGACACACGTTCTGCACTCACTTAATGGAAGTGACTGGCAATGACGCCGGCACCGTAATGAAGTACAGTGGGCACAAGACTCTTGAGGGCTTTTCAATCTACCTTAAGCCGACGGACAACGGCCGGATACTTGCTACACAGGCGATTGGAAGCATTGGCCTCTTCTTGGCCTCTTTTCCAGCGCAGGAGGGGGATGCGGGGAACGCGGGGCAAGTTTCAGGAGTTGTTAAACTATTGGCAGTGAAGGAAGTTGCGTCGTAGCTTAGAATTACCAAAAACATATGCCCGCTTGGCTCAGTAAGTGGGCTTACTGTCTCTATATTGTATGCCTAAAGGGCTTAGCAAAACGCGAGGAAACCTGTTGGCCTCTTTTTGGCCGACCCCGATCTTGTAGCTATTAACGAATGGTTCGGTTTAAGACCGTCCTTCCCGCTGCCTTATATCAACCCAACGTTGTCCGATCTGGCTCCCCACACTGGACACTCTTCGTAACTTTGTCATGCTGCCGGACCAGTACTTATCCTGAGTCTATTCGAGAAGTGGTTTTATCTTTGCTCGCAGCTCAGACACTAACGGACACTTTCTCTTGAAACCTATTGGTGGCGAGTGAAACTACTCGGGCGGCTCTTTCGGTAACCTGCATGCCGCCCGGATCAAACGGCTGATTAAGTTTGATCATCTTGACAACATCCAACCGAGAATTGTTATGAAATACCATGGCCGGAATATAAGCTACCGGCTGGAACCCATGATTGAGAAAAGTCTGCTGAATTCGGGCATCGTACGCGCAGAGGTCGACCTCGATTATTCGTGCCGGCGTCTCGTTCATTGTTCCGTCAGATGACTTCGTCTCTTGCCTGCTCGCAGTAGCGACCGCCTCGGCGCATACGGGAGCTATGATCTCCGCCTTGTTAAAAACGAGTTCAGTGATTTGAAATATTTGATTGTGCTCGTCAAACTTGTACCCGAAGGCTCCCATGAGTTCTTGATTATTTAAGGCCATCTTGTGGTAGACCTTCTTGTCAGCGAGCACTGCCATGCCGTAATTCGACGAAACATGGGCGAACACCAAAGGATCGATCATTCGCCCCCGGTCCAGTCGCCGCAACTGCCCGAGCGAATGCCTATCCGCGTTCTGAAACTCGCAGAAAGACTCACTGGAGTACGCTGGACAATCCACTATACCCAAGGCTGGAGACAAGTCCATACTTTCGAGTACATGACTCGCTAACGGCTGTACCTCTTTAATGACCTGCGGCAGCTTCTCACTTCGTAAAGTCTTTCCCTCGCCGTTTAATTTTGCATAGATCACCAGATTCTCAGCCTTCTTCTTAAAAAACTTGTAGTTAGGTAAAAATCCAACAGCTTTTAGCTTTGCATGTTCAACCATTACCTGGCTTACGGTTGTCTCAGTTCGCGCATCTGCAATAACGCATTCGACCTTATCTTCCGCCTCAGACACTAATGCTTTTACAATTTTGTATCCGGTCGGTAAGAGCTTATTGCTTCTTCGCCTTGGGTGCGCCACCAGTCTGCCGATGATACCTAGTAGATCGTCGTAATCTCCGTAGTCCAACTTTATCGCGCCGGAGGCCAATATCCCTCCGTTACATATATCTTCGGCTACCAGCCAGTCCACGTTATCGTCATAGATCGTACGCTTGACCCACCGCTCGTCATAAAGCTCAGGATCGGGATAATCATCGCCGTAGTTAAGCTTGAGGAGGTTAATGACATCTGGAATATCTCGTTCTTCCATTGACCGAATGATAATGCATTCATCCGGAACGGTAATCATGTCTTTGTTTGCTTCAGAATGGTCCATTGCATTTTCCTTTTGCCTGAGCAGGTAGAGAACAATGAAGTGGTGAGACAAACGAGAAACTGCTCTTGTGAAAACCCCTAGCTCTGTACTTCGCAATCTTTTCGCAGGACGGTCTTGCTCCTGACTAAGGAAACGTCTCGAGGCGAGACTCGTCAAAGTCACAGCCGCCAAAAAAGGATCAGAGTCCAAACCACAATCAATCCTATAAGAGTTATAACCTGCGAGTTAAAAAGGCCGTAAGTCTGTTTATCAAGTATCTCATTTTGTAGTTGGTAGAATCTCAGTTCCTTCTCCTCCTCGTCGTCCGGCATCCATTTCTCCTCGATTTCTATAAGGACTTTGCGAGCGACATCTACACTTTTTTTATAAATGCGAGAGGCATACACCCAAAAACCAAAAAGGAAAACAGAGCCAACACCGAGAACTATTTTGCCGCGCAGATCAAACTGAAGCCCGGAAGACTTGTTCAGTGCTACTCCAAGCAGCCCAAAAGAGACCGGCACCAGCAGCGTGCCCATCGACCAAATAATCGTGTTGACCAGGCGAACCCATTGGCTTGCTTCCTGGTAGACTCTTTCAAAAGGTCTTGTTTCACTTTGTTCTGGTGAGCTCATTTGAATTCTCCGTTTGGCTTGAGGACAAGGTTGATGGCAGTATCATCCGTCTTCGCCTCCTTGATCGTTTTGCCTACAAAGTAACGTGTCGGAGTGAGTTTATGAGCAGCGACCGGACTTTGTGGCAGCCAGAGAGTCCTATTTTTCAGGCCAAGTCTCAGCCTAACTCAAACTACAGAACCCTGCGCACTAGAACCCAACTATCGGAACCAACAGCGTTACCAAGATGTTGAGAAAGTATTGACCCTTTAGCCGCCATCTTCAACCTAAAAAAACTCGTAACCGTGGCAAACTACAGGATCAAAGAATCAGGACTTTGTCAGTCAGACTGAACAGGCCCGAAGAATTTTCCGTCATCACCCGAAACCTGTGATACACCGAAGCGTCCTCGTCTTCGGTTTGCTTGGGAAATACGTTGGTTCCGAGGGTGGTCGCCGCGAGGTCGATGGTAATACTCTCGTTTGTCTTAACTCGATAGACTGTCACCCAGTTGCCCGTAGCGTTCATCTTTTCCAGATGGTAGGTTCCGTTATGCACGGTGGGAGACCACGATAAACTAACTCCGCTCAGGGTTGCCGGACTTCCGGAAATGCCGTTGGAAGTGAACGTGATTTCCGGCGCTTCCGGATTAATCGTATCGGGTACCGCCGTCAATAGGAGCTTCGATGGTTGCGAGGGAGCCCAGTCCGTCCCGCCACCAGGGCTATTCACTTTCCGCAGAGCAACGATGCGGTAGAAGAGTGAATCACCATACGGCACAAACCCGTTTTCGAAGTCGTCAGACAACAGAATGCTGAGCGTCCCGACCTGATTCGTCTCGGCAAAATCTACGGTCTTTACCAATTGCATGGTGCGCACCGAGAGGGCGTCCGCCGGATCCGTGGCTCGGTAAATGAGCATGCGCGCAACCCTTTGCACATCGGGATACGCGTTGATTTCAAAGTTAATCGCCGGACCGACATTGTCAATCAGATTCAACTCGTCTACGTACATTTTCTTCACCGCGGGAGCGTCGGGCGGGCGCGCGTTGATCAACTGGATCGGTCCCGCGATTGGACCAAAGTCGCCCAGGCGTCCCCGGTTCCCCAACTCGCGGCCACAGTAGAAAAAAATATTATTGCCCGTGCCATCGAGCGTGAAGTCCGTGAACTGAATTTCAAACCCGTTTCCCGTTCTCTTCGCCATGGGCGCCATGTCGAAATCCGGATCGTTGGGATTCAACAATGTTCCCTGTGAGTTTCGGATGTTCTGCCGCTTGGGCGCAGGAACAGATAATGGTCCGCGAATAAAGTCGTAAATCAGGGGCAGTTCGGTGAGCGCGGTAAACGCGCCGCAGATTGCTTCTCTTAATTCACTCATGACATTTCCCGGCGTAGTGGTTCCATTCAGCGCTCCGCCTTTGTCTGGGGTGGGAAAAGCATATCCATCGTGTTGCGGGAATTTTCTAAAGTCTCCGTTCGTGTTCGAGTTTGTTGGATCGTAAAACGGTAGTAACGGGTCATCGTATACATAGTCAAAACCAAGAACGTTCCGCCAGCGATCGGTTTGATACGGGTCGTCCTCACCCAACGCGTCGAGTTCTTGCCTGATTGTGTTGTAAGTATCCTCGCTATACAGGGCCCGCAGGATAGCCTCGTCATTCGCGCGATACATCACCGCAGCAAACGGTTTATGGGCAAAGTTGATCTTGAAGGTATACGACGACTTGTAATAGTAATCGGGCCACGTTGCGTACTCGCCGCCATGGGGCTGTTCTGGTGAAAGCGGTTTGATGAATTCGAGCGCCACAATCGGAGCCGGTATTCCGACTGGCGAGTAATACTGGTGCGTGCTGTCACACGAACGGGCGCCAAGCCATGTTTTTCGGTTTCCCTCATCGGCCGAGGGTTGAATAGTTCCTTCCGTGAAGTCATGCAATGCATCAGCATGAAGATAAACCTTATATCCCGGGTAATAGTTCACGTCGATCGCCGAGCCTGTGATGATCTGGTCGTTCGGGTCGTATTGGTTATCCAGAACCTGCAACACGAGCGGCTGGCCACCGGCGAGATGCAACACGCGGAGCACTTCGAGCACCCTCTTCGGACCGTTCGGATCTGCGGCTCGCGCGACTCGTACGGCGCCCTTGTACCATTCGACGGGATCGGCGTCGGCATATTGCGGATGATGCGATAGTTGGTAAGCGTCGAAGGTGATTTCGTAAACACTTGAGGCAGCCGTCGGCGGTTGAGTTACCGTGGCAGATGCCCAAACGCCGCGCAGGTTCACCGTAACGGTGTCGCCATCCCGATTGTAAGTTTCCTGATGCGTGGTCCACGAGCCATCTCCGATGGTGATGACTTTCGAGAGCGGGTTCGGCGCTCCCCAGGAATTAGGATCGGCCATGTTCTCAACGGCCATGAACATCAACTGCGCGTTGGAGAGAAAAAGATTAGGCGCTATATATTCCTGCACGCTCAGGAAGCTGCCTGCGGATCCAGGATCGGAAGCGTTGCCCCGAACGTTCTTCTGAATCGTGAAAATGGGCCCTTCGTCTGGTTGGGTTGATAATGAAATATCAGTGACAACGTAATTCTCCTGTTGGCAACTGAGCATTCCGCCCATGAAATTTCCGAACAACGTTGGATCGAGGGCGGGACTGATCGTCGTGCCCTGGCTGTTCACCGCGTAGTCCATCGTCCGAAGGATCGCTTTGTGGTTGTCGGAGGGATGATCGACTACGGACTTGATTGCCCCGACAATATTGCGCGGCATTTCAGACCGGAAGAATAATTCCACCGTGTCGGCAAAATCGTAGTTGATGTCGTGGGCGTGGAAATAATCAAACGTAACGCGAACCAGTGTGCGGTCCGGTCCCGGCAACGCCCCCAAAATGGCCTGCTCATCCTGAGTGGTCAGGATGAGCGGCGATTCCGGTTGAATCAGTTGTACTGCCAGATTCGCCGGTGGCAGAAGTCGCTGGGCCTTTTTGATCAGAGTGGGATCGGTCGCCACGATGTTGCCGACGGAAGAAACCCGCGCGAACCAATTTATCGAATAGCCGCCATATTCATGAGCGCCGTCCTCCCGCTCTTCATGTCTAAGAATAGGTTTTAAGGAATCGGCATTGTTCGGCAGTGGCAAGGTTTCAAGCTGCGGCGGGCTATCGAGATCCTGGTAGATGGCATCATGCGCGATTTCCGGTTTGCGCCACGCGACTTCCCCCTGCTTCCTATATTCGACGCCGTAAAACACGCCCGCGGTCTGGTCAATCGCGCAGAATTCAAGCGGAGGAACAAAGAATGGGCCAACCACGTCAGCATCCGGCTCGCGTTCAACAAAGAGATTGATATAGCGCGACAGACCGTCCGGCGTATAGCCTTCCGGGTCAGTTAGCAGCGTCGGTGTTCCTTCTCCGTTGTCGACCGTCAGTCCATACGTGACGGGCTCTAACGCCGGCACATCCGGCAGACGGTAATCGAGGGGCTTGGTAGGCACCCCCATGTAGTAATGGTGTACGGGCCGCGCGACATGCGTATCGTCCAACGGCCCATCGGTTTCGTAACTAGCCAGATAAATAAACTCATCGGTGTCCTGCTCGATATCACCATCCAGATATCCCAGCCCCAGCATTCGCGCCACGTGGAAATCGAGCGACACCATGCGCAACGCATCGAGCAAATTGATTTGAATCGAACCGTCCTGCGCCGCATCACCCGCCAGGTCGACGATCGCCAGCGGGTCGATATTGCTTCGCGTGATGTATCGCCCCACGCCGTCCTTTAGACCGCCCGCGCGACTCCACCGATCCTCATAATTAGCCACGTTGAGCCGGGCGTTGTCGTTGAACTTCTGCCAATGTCCGTTCACTGAATTGGGAGAGGGTTCGAGGCGGCCGAACGCGATGTCATCCATCGTCGTCAATGCCAGGTTGTCCAGCGTGTCCCACCGAGCCCCGGCAATGTAGTCCTGGTAAGTTTCGAATTCGAGCCGGCGCGGATATCCGCCGTTCACATCGAAGCGCACGGAACGGATATTTTCAGATCGAAGGCGGGCACGGCATTCGCCCTTCCCTTTGCAGAACCAGAGGTCGTCAATGCCAAAGTCGTTGCCTATGCTCTTCATGGCCAATGAAATGATTTCGACGGTGACGGTGTGTGAGGCTCCTGAGTTCCATGTGAATGAGAATTGTTCCCAGGTGCGTACCGTAGCCGGCGTGCTCTGATGGAAAGACTCGACCGTGCCGTCGGCTGAAGTAAAACGAAACTCGATTGGGATAGAAACATCAGCTTTCCAGAGCGTAGCCAGCCATCCCGTAAAGCAATAGCTGGTGTTGGGCACAACATCGCGATTGAATCGCAGCGCCGCCTGGCCGGGCTTTTCACAGCCGTCCACACTCAGAAATGATTTTCCCGTGTGGGGCAAGCCCTCCCACTGGTGATTAACGCTCGATGCATCCGTGGTGACATTTATGGCGCCATATTTCGCACCCACGCCTACTTCGTAGTCCGTTTCAAACGTAAACTCGGGAAGAGCGGGGTGAAATTCAAACCCTCCGTTGAGCAGCAGGTTGGGCCCATCGCAGCAGGCCGGGACTTCCGCTGGTTCCTGCTTCCCTTTGCAGAACCAGAGGTCGTCAATGCCAAAGTCGTTGCCGAAGCTCTCCGTGGACAACGAAATGATTTCGACGGTGACGGTGCGTGAGGCTGCTGAGTTCCAGGTGAATGAGAATAGTTCCCAGGTGCGTACCGTAGCAGGTGTGCTCTGATGGAAAGATTTGACCGTGCCGTCCGCGGAAGTAAAACGAAACTCGAGTGGGATAGAAACATCATTTTTATAGATTGTTGCCAGCCATCCGGCAAAGCAATAGTTGGTTTCCGGGTTTACGTCGAATTTGAATCGCAGCACCGCGCTTCCTGCCTTCGTACGGCCGTCGACAGCGAGAAACGATTTTCCCGTGTGGGGCAAGCCCTCCCACTGCGGAACAATCTTCGAAGCATCCGTGGTGACATTGACCGAACCAACTTTCCTGCCCACGTTTACTTCGTAATCGGTTTCGAACATGAACTGGGCCAGTTCAAAACCGCCGTTGGGAAGCAGGTTAGGCCCATCGCAGCAGGCCGGAACTTCCGCTGGTTTCCCCTTTCCTTTGCAGAACCAGAGGTCATCAATGCCGAAGTCGCCAAAGTCGTGGCCTGGCGTTTGTAGAGACAGCGAAACGATTTCGACGGTGACGGTCGCAGAGGCTCCTGAGTTCCAGGAAACGGCAAACTCCTCCCACTTCAGAAACGTTGCCGGCGTGGACTGAGTGAAGGATTGCACGGCGCCATTGTCAGAGGTAAACCGAAACTGGAGTGGGATTGAAACTTCTTCCAACCAGAGCGTGGCCAGCCATCCGGTGAAACAATAGTCGGTTTCCGGATCCACTTGGAGTTTGAAACGCAGCACCGCGCTCCCTGCAGTCAAACTGCCATCGACCGCAAGAAATTGGTTTCCCGTATGGGGCAGACCCCGCCACCCAGGTCTAATCAAAGATGCATCGCTGGTGACATTGATGGTGCCGGCTTTCGCACCACCTTGTTCGCCATAATCCGTTTGAAATATGAGTGCCCCGGGTGGATTTTCGAAACCTCCATTGCGGAGCAGGTTAGGTCCGTCACAGCAGTCGGGAACATCAGCAGCCGCGATCACCGGCGCAGTTGTTCCTGGTTTTGGTTCTCCGGCGGAACCAGCGGGAGGACACCAGTTACGGTCGGTGAATACTTTTCGACAGGACACAAATAGAGGGGACAGGGGAACGTTCGTTTCGACGCTCAACGCTTCGGCTCGCATCACAGTTGCGGCAGTGCGTTCGACATCGAACTCAGCCACGAAGAAGAGTTTGTCTTTCACCTCTGCTTCGATTAGTGCCGGGCAATATTGCTGTATGAATTGGAGCGGCAGCGTCGATGGGTTGACGGCGGCGCGCACGGCCGCATACTTCGACTGATCACGGAAATGAATGTAGACCACTGTGTCTGTGTTGGTGACGGTGTAAATCCAAAACGCCAGCGCATCGTTCACTACGTCCGGCTTAACGGAAAAATCAACGACAGTGGGAAAACGTTTGAGGTACTGCGAACGGAATAACGTCACGTAGTCGGCGGGGCGGTTAAAGTTGATGGCTGTTTCAGCGTATTCGCCTTTCGGTAGGTGCGTCTCTCCCAAATTCCGTAGCAACAACCAGCGCAGGTGCGCGCCATAAGTGCTGCCATCGACGCCCGTGGACCCAACGCTTTGCAAGTAGAGATAAGGCGATTGCACCTTGAATTCACCGGCAGGAAACGCGATCGTGAGGTCATTTCTGTTGAGGGCCATAAGCGACCACTTTCGGGGCTTTCGGTTTCAGACTTGCGTATGTATGACGTCGGACATCACTATCTGGTGATCAACGTAATCGTTTCCGTCCCACTCGATGTATGCAAAACGGAACTGCATTTGGGTCACTGGAATTACCTTCGCCGGATGCATCACGAAAGCTTGCGATCCATCTTTTGAAAAGAGTACTGAATAGCTCAGGTCAGTATTGAGACCGTCCATTACCCGAAGACTACGTTCCAGCACACCCGCAGGAAGCTTTGGATCGTTGAAGGGCTCCGGGTTGCAGATCCAAACCGCGACCGGAGCATTAGTCGTGCTGTTCATTACGATATTGAATTCAGTGCTGATAGCGGCGTCGAGGGGCTTCAGTTTCATCACTCCCGCGACCAGACGATCAAAAGGATCGGCCCAGACGCCTGCCAGCGCCGCATTGGCCGCCGACAAAATGCCGGTGACAGCGTCGTGCACGACGTCGTACATCAGGTCGAGGTCCGCGACCGAGAGAGGCACGTCGATCCGGAAAACAGCATTTCGTTGATGCCCTTTCCCGTCATCCAGCCGATAGCTCTTTACCTGGGCGGAGAAGTCCGGATAGCGCGACGTTTGGAAAACATATTGGTGGACTTCCTCGATCTTTGCGCCGTAGATGTTATTCACAACGGCCGTGTAGAGCTTCAGCGGTTTGAGATATTTCGGCTTCACAGCCGTGTACACGCTGGCGGGCTTAATCATCTCGACTCCTGCTACCCAGCAATCTCCGCCTTCGAAGTCTGGATTCAGGAGTTTGGGATTGTGCAGATTCAACAGCGTTCGTATGTCTTCGGGGATGCGCGGATCATCATCGCCGGGCCACGTCACCACCGCTTGAGGAATTTCGGTAGTGGTGATCTCCGGCGGTGGCGGGTTCGGAATCGAAGTCTTCTCCGACGGGTCTTTGATAATGATCTGCATCGCGTTGCCCGTAAGCGCCGGCAACCCGTTGTAGGCGGGCCAGTCACCAAAGAAGTGATAAACGTATCGTTTGGTGAAGAAGAGCAGGATGCGCGCATCTTCATAGAAGAGCGGCTTTCCTCCGATTAACTGACCGCTCGGATCCGGATAGGACCGACGGTAGTCGATATATCCCTTGAGACCGGTGAGCATGTACTGGTCGGGCGTCTTTTGGGCCGTGTCTACGTAGTGGGAAAAAGAGTCGGTATGGAAATGACCGACGGGTCCTGCCGTGCGAAAACCGAAATAGAATTCAGTGTCCGTCGCATTCACGTTGTTCACTGTGTCGGTCACTTGCAGTCGAACGCAGTATTTTGTGCCAGGTCTCCAGATGGGGGTGAGCGACTTTTCGATCGCCTGCACCGCATTTTCGTAATCCTGATCGATAACTGCCTGCCCGGGCACAGAAAGATTGAACTGGTAATCCTCCAACGAAAGACAACAGGCCTCATGCAACAACGTCGAACACGGAAGATCTTTCGGAGGGACCAACCCACCATCATGGTCGAGTGAGTTGAGGAGTTCCTGGACGGCCGCAAGCTCATCGCTCATCGCCTGGCAGGCCGCACTCTGGGTTTCAACTTCATGCGTCAGCTCCTCGCAACGGGTGGTCAACTCATCGAGCAGTCGTTTGTTGCAGGCATAGAGTTCGCGGTACAGCTTATTATATTCGCAACAGAACGCCTCACGCGCAGAGAGCATTCCGTCCACAATTGTCTTGCACCTGTTTTTACCCACGGCGCCCATGAACGGTAGTTCGTTCCAGCAAGCGAGATGATTGAGAGATTCGTCGCATGCCAGCTTTCCCGCCACCCGGCGCGGAAGAGCAAACTCTCCGGCGGACTCGGCCGCGCGAAACTTGGCCAGCGTCTGCTTCACAAACGCAAATAGCTCAGCCCAACTGGCGAAGAGTTTTGGGCTGACCGCTATGAATTGTCCCGAGGTATCGACCAGCTGAAAGAAATATTTCCCATTCTTGTCGGCCATTAGCGCATAGTCGCCCAGATAGGGCGCAAGTTTGAGCGTCGCAAACAAAGCGTTCTCTGCGGTCACCGCGTCACGATATCGCTGGGTGCTGCTAAACAGAACAGCATTGGTCAGGTCGTCGTATACACGGAAACGAAATCCAAACGGACTCGCGGCGGTGGCGCGCTCTTCGATGACCTCATAACTAAATGCCGATGGCACAGACGGAAAGCACCTTTCAAACTGAGCGCCTAGCTCCGCTGCTTCCTGGCATGACTTCGTTTGCGCCGCCAGCAGGGAGGTGAGTTTCTTGCGGCATTCTTTGATCTTTCGTTCGAGCACGGGGATTTCACGCTTTAATGTCGTTTTATTAATCCCCTTCGGCCTGCATCCCTGATCGTTAAGCCGCTCGATTTCCTTTTCAAAGTTTGTGATCTCCTTTAACAGCGCAGCTTTCCGTGTGCTGTCCGGGTTGGCTTCGTAGAGTTCCCGGTAGAGCGCG
>Ga0137404_10000527_pt1 | contig 25249 bp, 25 predicted proteins | sample CZOMad2_1_16fung_FD_108285 | JGI IMG/M metagenome (GOLD analysis project Ga0137404, IMG submission 108285) | Vadose zone soil fungal communities from Angelo Coast Range Reserve, California, USA - CZOMad2_1_16fungal (Illumina Assembly) | ecosystem: Environmental > Terrestrial > Soil > Vadose... | reverse complement strand
CATTTTTTGGCGGCACAACCTGGCGCGGTCGCCGCGCGATGCGCATCAGTGTCACCAACTGGCGGACTACGGATGCTGAGGTCGATCGTGTGGTTGAGGCGGTGGCGAGTGTTTTGGAAGCGCGCCGTTAGTCGTATCTGGTTTGTGCGGTTAGGTGTCAGAAGCCCGACCGTCAGGGAGGGCTAAGACAACAACTTCGTCAGCGCATTAGGATGAATGTGCCAACCAAGCAGACCCGCCAAACCCATGATTACTCCAAACACAGTGGGAAACAGCGCGAGCACGAACAGCCAGCGCTTCTGAGTCAAAGCCGTCACGGCCATCAATGAAATCGCCAGCGCCAGCATCGCATCTGACAGGTCGAACTGGTCGTCGTGAAAGTTGAGTTCGTTGTATGTCTGGTCAGCTTTGTCGGCGTCGGCTTGTTGAATCTTCTTTTTCTCTGCCTGATCCTGGGCGATAGCTTCATAGATCTTGATCTGTGCTTCGAACGCCGGCTTAGCCTGTGGCAGAGCCGCCGTCGCTTGTGCGGTCAGTTGTGCAACCGTTGACTTAGCTACCTCTTCACGAATATTGCGTGCCTGGTACCATGAATAGTTATCGATCCTATCGGCCTGCGCCTGTTGCATCGCCTGGACGATGTTGTCGTCTTTGACTTTGCAAATGCCCATGAAGGTAGCCAGCAACGCCACCGAGATGGCGACCCAGGTGTTCAAGTGAGCTTTGGGTTTCTTTACCTCAGCGGCAGGCTCTTTCTTATCGTTGTCTTCTTCGACAAACTGCATTGGATCGGGATCCATTTGAGAGACGCTCCTTTTGTTTTCAGCTATCGACCGACCGACGAACTCAACCGGCGCCTTTGTTGCTGTGCCAAACCTTTTTCTTCGCGCTCTTCTTCCGGCGCTTGATGCCGCGGCGCGGAGGAAGTTTCTTCGGATCGCCCGTGGCCGCCTTCTTTACTACGCCGCCTTCGTCTTCGGCAATCTCAGTCAACGTTCGTTTGGTCAGCACTGAGTAGGGTTCGGTTTCGGTAATGTCTTCGCCCTCTTTGGCGTACTTGTCGTGATGCTTGATCAAGAGCCATTGCCGATCGCGTGTGCGCACCAGCACGAACGAGCCCTGCAACTTCTTACCCAGCACAGCGAATTTTAGTTCACCTTTCGCGAGCGCCTTTGCCACGTTGTCCGTAGTCTCAGGCGCATAAATGCCGGTGTCCCAGACCATCACCGTTCCGCCGCCGTATTCGCCTTCCGGGATCACGCCTTCAAAGTTGGCATAGTCGACCGGGTGATCTTCGACTTGCATGGCGAGCCGTTTGACCTTCGGATCCATTGGCGGGCCTTTGGGCACGGCCCACGATTTCAGAACGCCGTCGGCTTCCAGGCGAAAGTCGTAGTGCAGTTGCGTGGCGCGATGTTTTTGCACGACGAAGATGTTGCCCAGCTTGGAAGTCTTTTTCTCAGGGCCAGGCTCAGGCGTTTTGTTGAAGCGGCGTTTCTTTTTGTAATCGGATAAGGAAGCCATGGGGATAGTTTCAGGTTTTGGGTTTCAAGTTTCAAGCTGGCGGGAGTCGTATTCCCCTCTCCCATTGGGAGAGGGGCTAGGGGAGAGGGGTGCGAAGCTTAGTGCGAGGTATTTATTTTGATCCGTCGTGTTATCGACGACAACGTACAAGCGAGGTTCCTCGCTCAGGCCCTCACCCAACCCTCTCCCCGAGGGAGAGGGCTACAGCCCCGACCCGCCGGCGGCCTCAGCCTTTTCTTCGAACAACTCATTCTGAATTGGATCGAGGCCGAGGACTTCGCGGACGCGCGCAAAGCTGCGGCGATGAATTGGCGCGGCGCCAAGTTCTTTCAGCAAACGGCAATGCTCTGGCGTCGGATAGCCTTTGTGAGTGGCGAAGTTATAACCGGGATGCACGGAATCAAATTCAGCCATCAGCGCATCGCGGGTGGTCTTCGCGATGATCGAGGCGGCCGCGATGCTGGCCGAGAGCGTGTCTCCTTTGATGATGCCGCGCTGCGGCGCGGCGCAGTGTGGGATGCGGCGCGCGTCCACCAAAACGAAATCAGGCGCGGAGGTTAGCCCGGTGACGGCGCGTCCCATGGCCAGCAATCCGGCGTGATAAATATTGATTGTGTCGATCTCTTCAACTTCGGCGCGGCCAGCGCACCAGGCGACGGCGTCCTGCTTGATTTGCTGCGCCAGCTCTTCACGCACTGCGATATCCAGGATCTGTTTCGAATCATTCAGGCGGCGCAGTTTGTAGTTGCGCGGCAGGATTACCGCGGCGGCAACTACCGGCCCGGCGAGTGGCGCCATGCCGGCTTCGTCAACTCCGGCGACGAAGTTGAAACCCTGATCCCAAAGCTCGATTTCGAAACGCAGAAGGTTGTGCAGGCGCTGGCCTTCGGCTCGATTCTTTCGCCAGCGTTCGCGGATCTGTTTGGCGAGATGATGGGCGCCCTGACGAGTGTCGGATTCAAGAGCTTCGATCAGACCTTTCGGCACCGGGCGCGCGTTATCGACGAACCGCTCTTTGAGTTCAGGGATCGATTTGGTGAGAAGTTTTTCGAGTGACATATCCGTGTCAGAAGCCCGACCGTTAGGGAGGGCCAGTTTCGGAACGAGCCCTCCCTGACGGTCGGGCTTCTGATACTACCTCTCGCCGCGCAATGCGGCCAGCGCTTTCTTATCCAAAATATAGACGTACGCAGCCGGTGTCGTACCCACCGCGATCGTAAACGCCGGTTGGCTCGCCTGGCGCAGGCGCGCCAGCATCGCCTGGTTGTTAAGATAGGTGCGGCCGCGCGCGTCGATGAAAAAATCTTCGGGCGTTAACTGTTCCCGGTCCCTGGGTTCAGACAAGTCAAGGCAAACCAGGTCAGGACGATTCGCTCGCTGTGCGTAATAGGCAGCCACGCTCGGAATCTCGCTGACTACCCGCGTGCCGGGCGGGGCGCGCCTGGCTATCTCGGCCATTGCGTCTCGCATATAAGCATCATAAAACTCGTCCTGCGGAAAGTACGCGCCGGCTTTTGCCGGGCCACCGCCCAGCACGGTCATGTAAAGACGATAATGCGGCGCGGCCCGCACTGCTGACCAGAAAGCCGAGATGATCACCAGCGAGGCCAACGCCGAGCGCGCGTAAACTTTGGCCGAATTGTTTCCCAACGCGCGCGCGCAAAGTTTTCCCAACCGGCGCGCCGCAAATTGAACCCCGATCGACGCGGTTATGATGATTGCCGGTAAGACGGACGTCAGGTAGCGGGTGAACTTACCGCCAGGCAACATGTACGAGAGCGACCAGAGCGCCAACCACAGCAAAAGAAAATAGCGACCGTCACCGCTCTTCTGTCTGAAGAGAAGTCCCAGACCCAGTGCGAAACTAACGAGAGTCAGCACCGGCAGCTTGGTAAAGAGCAGCACGAAATAGAAGTACCACGGCTCGCCGTGAAACCAGTCCTGAAAGCGATGTGGGTAGAGGCCCGACATGAATTCATAACTGTCGTGTCCCATGTTTCGATAGCTCGTGAAATTCTGCATGGCCTTCCACGTTTCCGGTAAGAGGATCGTCGGATTGCAGATCAGAAACGCGACGCCCATGACGAAAAAGAATTTCAGAAAGCGTTTCTTCCCGATGACCCAGCGAGTGGGGATTCTCTGGAAAGCGTAGTTATAGCCGACCGGGATCGCGATCATCATCGGTACGTACTTTGACGCCAGCATGGCGCCTAAGGCCGCCGCCGTGGCCCAGTAGAAGCGTTCGGGGTTACGGTCGGGCTCGCTCTCGGCGACGCGCTGGCCGCGCACCCAGAAGAAACTTGCCAGCAGGAAGAAGAAGGCCAGAAAGGTGTCTTCCTTGGCGATGCGACTGAAGCTGATCGCCAGCGGGTCGAACGCCCACAAAGCGGCAGCGATCAAAGCCACTTCCGAACCGAACAACTCTGCGGCCACCAAAAAGATCAGCATCGAGGTTAACGCTCCGAACAGCGCGCCGGGTAAACGGAGAGAGGTTTCGACCGGAACATTCAGATCTCGATGGCCGGAAACCAGTGAAGTCTGGTTCCATCTATCGGCGACGATCACGCTGAGCGTCACCATCGCCTTCATTACCAGTGGGTGCTCGCCGTTGGCTCCCGTGAGGCCTTGCGCACGATATTCATTGACGGCGCTTAGCTTATTGAGCTCGTCTTCGCTTAACCCTTCGCTGCTCAGTCCGCTGACCCGAAAGGCAAAACCGGCGAGCACCGTCGCGCTGAGAGCGGCGACCAGCAACACTCGACGAACGGAACGCGTGCCGGCTCCAGCAAATAATTCAGGTCTCAGGCCGGCCGTCACGGCAGCAGGGAACGACAAATCTTCACATCCTCCGGGAATGGCAGAGCTTAGCTTTTATCGGACAAGTGGGCAACTCGGGACATATTCCAGTAGTTCAGAGTTCAACCTCAGGGTTGCCGAGTCCAGGCGCCAGCCAAAGCTTGAACTCTAAACTCCCCAAGCGCGCGAAAGAAGCTTGCAATTACGGCGCAAATCAGCGAATATGAGCGCTTGATTTTCAAACCCTTGCCCATTCGTGTGCTTGGACGTTTGCACTGAACACGAACAGGATCTATTAGTCTTACATAATTATTAGAGTGGAGAGATAACAGATATGGCACCAGAATTACAGGCAGAAAATGCTCCGACCTCTTCGGCGCCGCCGTCGCGGTTGGATCAAAAGCTTCATCAGATTCTTTACAAGCCTGAGGAGCGTACTACGCTCAAGGTTTCGGCTGAACCGCAATTTCTGCCTGAGCCTGTGTACCCGATTCACCCCGACCCGCAGCCGATGAGCAAATCGGAGTACCAGAAGCTGAACGCGATTCGCACCTGGAAGACCTGGGGCTCGCCTTACTTCAAATCGCGCTGGTACAAGAACGACCTGCGTCCCATCATTCCTTATCTGTTTACCGAGTGGAAGTGCAATCTGGATTGTCACTACTGCTGGTCGTACAACAACAAAGTAAAAGGCATGACCGAAGATACCGCCAAGCGATCAATCGATTGGTTGCATTCAATCGGTTCGCGCGTGCTGGCGCTGATGGGTGGCGAGCCGCTGCTGCGGCCGAATTTCATTCATAAGATCGTCGACTACAGCGCGAAGAAAGATATCTTCGTTTACCTGCCAACGAACGGCCGCCTGATGAAGCCCGAAGTGATCGATCGCCTCGGTGACGCTGGTATCGCCACTGTTAACCTGGCGGTCGATTCAGTCAAAGACAGAAAGTCTTTGCCGAAGGCGCTGGATCCGATTCGGCCTTACTTTGAATATCTGGTGAAGCGGCAGCATCACTACGGCTACACCGTGATGTTCAATATCAACATCTGCCGTAACAACATGGACGACGTCAAAGAGTTGACTGAGATCGCGCACGACGCCGGCATTGCCACTGACTATCACATCAACGAGACGCCGATGATGGAGCAGGACCACTTCAAACATCTCGACGAGAACGTTACCTATCTGACGCCGGATGATTGGTCTAAGGTCGATGACTTGCTCGCCTATCTCGATGATAAGCGGCACAACGAAGGCTATAAGATGGTCAACCAGAGCAAGCACATGCAGGAGATGAAGCAGCTCATGCGCGGTGCGGTGCCACCATGGAAGTGTCGCGCGGGTCAGAACTCTCTGATCGTTCGCACGGACGGAACGCTGGCGCCATGTTTCCCCATGTACTCAGCCACGCATGACTGGGGTACCATTGAGAATCCGAAATTCGACAACGCCGAGCTGGACGAGATGAAGAAAGAGTGTTCGACACACTGTCTTTCAACCTGCAACTACATTCTCGCTCACTGCTATGACACCAAGCGCGTGTTGAAGTGGGTAGCAAAGCAGGCCATGCACGGCTTCAAGGGATCGACCGACACGATTCAGTAGTTCGTGCTTTAGCGAAAAAGAAAAGGCCCACGGCAATCGTCGTGGGCCTTTTTCTGTAGCGCAAGCCGACAGCTTGCGCCGCTACTTCACAGCTCCCCACACAATCTTTCCGGCCCTATCAACGTAACCCGACTGCAAACCATCCCTGGTCAAAGTCTCAAATTGGGCCAGTCCGCCCGAGAAGGAAGATGCGTAGGTAAAAGATCCTGAGATTACTGTCTTGCCACTCTTGTCTATGAAGAAAGCCTGATCACACTTTCTGACCGCACCAACTCCTTCGCTGAATGGCGCCGCCGAATCGAACACGGGTGGGATCACGAGCTTTCCGGTTTGGTCGATGTAGCCAAACATCATAGTTGAGCCTGAGCGATTGCCGGATGCATCGCGCGGGCACCAAACGAGTTCGACCTTGACCTTGACCGGCGCCAGGCCTTCGCTGAAGTCTTCAGCGTCCTCGAATTGCGGTTCGATTGTCAGCTTCCCGCTGCGGTTCATAAATCCCCATTTGCCCTTGATGGAAATCGGCACCAGGCCTTCGGAAAAGGAATTGCTCTTGGGCCCATAATCGACCGGCGTGGGAATCTTCTTCCCGGTTCGATCAAAGTAAGTGAGCGTGCCTCTTAGCAAGACCCCCACCATCCCCTCGTGAAATCCCAGAGTCACATCCAACGGGACATTGAACACAAACTTGCCCGTGTGATCGATGAAGCCTCCCTGATCGCCATCGGTGACGGCGGCGAGTCCTTCGCTGAAATCTTCAGCGTGCGTGAACTTCAAAGGGATAACGAGTCTGCCCGTCCGATCGATGTAACCCCACTTACCCGGATTCGAGATCAGTCCAATGTTAGGAATTCGCGTCTGCCCGATGTTCACCGCGGCCAGGCCTTCCGAGAAGGAGTTGACGATATCGAACTGGGGCGTGATTACCACGCGACCGGACCCATCAACAAAGAGAGTTTTCTTATTGGCGGTTACCAGAGCAAGGCCTTCATGGAAGTTGTTGGCGCTATCGAACTGAAGCGGGATGATGAGCTTTCCGGTGCGATCGATAAAGCCCCACTTGCCGTCTTTCTCGACGGGGAAGAGTGCGCCAGACGGTTGTTCCGCGCGCTCAACGAATGTCACGGCGACGGCGATCGTGCTCAACAGAGCAATTATCCTGCGCCGAACTTTCATTTATTTGTTTGGCGAACGCCGGCAGCGAACGCCGGCCACGCGTCATATAAATAAAGCGAAAAGGGAAGCCACCAGATCAGATCGTTCGTCAGGCACAGGACGATAGTCGACCTCGGCCACGCGCCGCTCCAAATCAAGCCAGCCAGGCCAACCGGCCCCAGGATCTTGCCGATTAGACCGACGGCGGCCAGCAGCCAACCGCGTTCAGGAACGCGCGCGGCCTCGAAGTAAAGAATGCCGTACAAACCGACGACCATCCCAAGGCACGCAAAAATCTGCGGATGATTTAAGAGCGGCAGTCCGGCAAAGCGAAACGGCCATTGCGGATCCCATACTGCGTAGAGTCCCCAGGCGATGTTGTAGATTCCTGCTGCGCAGAAAACTACGCGATGAAATTTTCGGCGGGCGATCATGCTTACCCTTGATCGATCATCTCGTGTTCGCGTCAGATCGTCCGGCGCCCGTCAATCAGTTCAGGAGAAATGCGATAGACAGCGATGTCGGCGGCCCGTCCCCACGTGTCAATCTGCGTATTGCTGATCGCCGGAGTCAGGGAAGGATTGCGCTCAGTAATCAGTTTCATCGCTCGTGCCAGCTCTTCCTTTTCGGTTATGTGCTCTGCCTTGCCGCTCACCATTACGCTGCGCCAATGAGTGCTGTCGGTTATTTCTTCAACCTGCAAACAAACTTGCGGGTTTGCCTGAATGAACCTGGTCTTCATTCCTTCGGTGGTGAAGAAAAAAAGCTCTTTGCCGTCATAGGCATAGTGCATCGGCAAGACGTAGGGACGGTTGTCGCGCGCACAGCCCAGATGTCCAAAGCTCTCACGTTGCAGCAGCGCGTGCATTTCCGCGGGCGCCATGTCTTCGACTCTTAGCATTTGTTACTCCCGTAGCGATTTCATATATATCAGCAAGGCCTTAGCCCGCTCTTCGTTGATGCCTTTTTCGGCAAAAGCCGGCATGTCAGGTGGTGTCTCCAGCTTTTCGCCATTCAGAATTGCGTCGATCAGTTGCGCTTCCGGCAACGCGGGTTCGAACTTCTTTTCCGCATCCGAGCCATGACACTCGGCGCAATTCTTTTTGTAGAATGCCGCCGGCTCGAACTGTCCCTGCATAGCAAAGCGCTCGCCTCTGTATGACTCTGCGCCGCCGTGTTTCTCTCTGGTGACATTACTTCGAAAACCATTCACCACCGAGACACAGAGAGCCATAGAGAGAGCACAGAGAGTTCCGATGATGACTCGCCGCATTTGTCCCCTTCGATGTTCTTACGCCAAACCGTCCGGGGCCATCGGGAGCGAGCGCAGCCGAACTCGGGTGGCATTGAAGATCGCGTTGCCGACCGCTGGAGCGAGACCCACGATCGGTGTTTCGCCGGCGCCGGCAGAGGGAACATCTTTCCGATCGATCAAAACTACTTCGATCAACGGAACATCACTGAAGCGCGGCACTCGATAATCTGAGAAACGTGGATTCAGAATTTTTCCATTCTCGAACTTAATCGATTCGAAAAGTGCGCCGCCAATCGCCTGCGTGATCGATCCTTCGATCTGGTTCTTCAGATGCATCGGATTCACGACCGCGCCGCAATCAAAGGCTTCAACGACGCGAACAATCTTTACCTTGGCAGTCTTCTTGTCGGCATTTTTGCCGGTAGGTTGTTCGATCGCAACTTCCGCGCAGGTGGCGAGGTAGCCATTCTTTTCAAATCCACAGCCAATGCCAAAACCATGACCAGGCGCCGGCTTGGTTTGGCCCCAGCCAAAAGCCTTCGCGGTCGCTTGCAGCACAGCGCGCATTCTCTCGTCGCTGATGTTCTTTAGCCGAAACGCCAGCGGATCAATGCCCAGCGCGTGCGCCAGTTCGTCGATGTGCGTTTCGCGGGCGAAGTGATTTGCCGTCGCCGCCAATCCGCGATACGAACCCTGGCGCAAGGGCGAGTTCGAAGGATGGAACTGAATGTCGTTATTCGGAATGTCGTATTTGATCTGAATACCCGAGGCCCCCGAATTGTAGTTGTGAAATTCCCACGCCGTGATCGTGCCGTCGGACTTAGCGCCGCTCTTGATATCGATTACACCGGCCGGTCGAAAATAAGCCCAGGTGAATTCTTCTTCGCGCGTCCAGACCAGCTTCACCGGTTTGTTCGCCGCGCGCGCCAGACGCGCAGCTTCAATCGCGCACTCTCCCGTATGCTTGCCTCCATAGCCCGAGCCGGTATCGGGAACGATCACTCGGACTTTGTCTTCAGAAAGATGAAATGCTGTAGCCAGTTCGCTCCGCACTCCAAACGGTCTCTGCGTTCCCGTCCAAACGGTGAGCTGGTCGTCCTTCCATTCGGCGACCGCGGCGCGTGGCTCGAGCGGAGCATGCGCGATGTAGGCAACTGTGTAAGTCTGTTCGAGCTTTTTGTCGGCGGCTGCCAGGCCGTCGGCAATCGAACCCTGCGGGCGCGAAACGCCGCCCCCACCTTCGCCGCCACCACGTCTTTCGGTCGCGGGCTTGCGCAAGACAGCCACTAACTCAGCGTTCGCAGGCTGGCCCGGTGACTTCCAATCAGAGGCAATCGCATTCGCGGCTTTAGTAGCAGTTTGCTGGTCAGAGGCAGCTACGCCAATAAAGTTACCGTCATGCACAACCTTAACGCCGGGCATTGCTTCGGCGGCCCTGGTGTCGGAGGTAATCAGCTCCGCGTTGAAAGTTGCCGGGCGCACAACCTTGCCGTAAAGCATGCCTTCCCGTTTGATATCAGAAGTGTATTGATGCTTTCCGGTGACGAAGTTGCGGCTGTCGACTTTCGTAACCGAGGTGCCGGCAATCGTCCAATCTTTCGGTTGAGTTGTGGAGATGTTTTCCGGGATGACCTTGACCAGCTTCCGGCCTTTCGCAACTTCGGCCAGTGACAACGTCTTTGATTTATCGTGATTGACGAAGCGCGCGTCGACAATCTTCACGGAAGCCGGTTCGACACTCAATTGCTGTGCGGCGAGCTCGATCAAGACTTCACGCGCCGCCGCGGCCGCCTTGCGGAGTTGTGGCGCCATCGTCGGCGTCGAGCGGCTGCCGAAGGTCCCCATGTCGAAGGGCGTCAGATCCGTATCGCCCATCACCAGATGGACCGTTGCAAACGGAACATGCAATTCTTCGGCGACGGCTTGCGCCAGAGAAGTGCGGATGTTCTGGCCCATTTCAACCTTGCCGGTAAAGACGGTCACGCCGCCGTCTTCGTCGATATGAATCCAGGCGCCGATGTCGTTCGGTAGCTGATTGCCTGAGCCCGCGCGTCCGGACTCGCCCAGGCCGCGTTGCTGTGCGAGCGCGCGGCCGAGCGGAACGACAAAAATGATGCCGGCGCCGAAGGCTTTGATAAAGTCGCGGCGATCAAAATGAAATTTGTAGCCCGGCCCTTCGAAAAGTTCGTAGCGTTCTGCCTCGATGGCATCAATCTCGTTGCGTTGGTCGATCATTTCGACATCTCCTTTGCGGTGCCTGAGGCAATCTCGATCGCATTAATTATTCGCTGGTAGGTACCGCACCGGCAGATGTTTCCGTTCATGCCGTTAATAATTTCAGCTCGGTTAGGGCGCGGAGTCTTTGCCAGCAGGGCCGCACCCGACATGATCATTCCGGAAGTACAGTAAGCACACTGCATCGCATCGGCTTTGATGAAAGCCTCCTGGAGCGGGTGCAGCCGGCCATCTTTCTCGAGACCTTCAATGGTCGTGATTTCTTTACCGGCGGCGCGGCCTACCTGCGTAGTGCAAGAACGGATCGGCTGTCCATCCAGCAGCACGGCACAGGCGCCGCATTGTCCTTCGCCGCAGCCATACTTGCCGCCCGTCAGGTTGAGATCGTTGCGCAGCACGCTCAGCAGACTCGTCGTCGAATCCACGTCCGTAGTCATCTTCTTTCCGTTGACGTTGAGTGCGGTGACTCTGGTCATATGCACCTCCGGAGATTTCGGCTGTTCCAATGCCCTTGTTTGGTCGGTTAGGCAAGTATAACTCCGCCTTTGCGGGTTTGGGAAAATGATGGTTAAATCCGGCGGAGTGATCGGGGCAGTAGCCCGACCGTGAGGAAGGGCTCGACATTGAAGTCATGGATGGAGAAAGCACACAACCACGTTTCGCAGTTTGCATTGATAACACCGCCTACCCTGATGATCTGAAGGTGAGGACCATCTATCAAGTCCTGCCTGATGAGTCAGCGGCGAGAAGCGAATTCGTCAGGGTCGTAGATGAGACCGGCGAAGACTATCTCTATCCGGCGGAATGCTTTGTCATTCTAGGTATACCTGAAAGTGTAAGTAATGTCTGACATTTCTCTTTGGGAAGCAATGAAGAGAATTGAGCGGTTGAACCCTCGGTGCGAGTACTTTCGCCCACACTCCTATGGCAGACTTTTCTTCGAAACCAAGGCTGCTGACGGCGTAGTTTCTGTATTGATCGAGAATGGATACAGCAGCATGGGCTCATCGTCGCCACATAGTTATGATGGGTTTTTGTTGACGATCACTCTTGATAAGACGGTAATATTCCAGGATCGCTACAATGTTGAGTACCGAACCGGTTTCTTCGGTGGTAACCCCAAACCTCACTACTCACCAGAATATCGATATCTGAAGAAGTATTTCGCTCCGTACGAAGAACGAGAGCGCGCCGAAAGAGAAGAAGAGACTAGGAAAGAAGACCAAAAGCGTTGCGCTAAAGAACTCGAAATCCAAACCAAGAGAAACCGATTTTTTGATCGATAACTTCGTCGTACGGAGAAACTATGAAACCAGATCGCTTCTTCAATATTTCAACCGTCGCTCTCTTCGTTGTCTTGTCAGCGTGTACGTCGTTTGCCCAACCCGGACAGTTAACCCCCCAACAGCGCGAGCTGGCTGACTATATAAAGAAGAATTACACCAAGCGTGAGGTGATGATTCCGATGCGCGACAGGGTCAGGCTCTTCGTCTGCATCTATGAACCGAAGGACAAGAAAGTTAAGTATCCGATCATGTTCGACCGCACACCCTACAGCGTGGGGCCTTATGGCCCTGACGCCTACAAGACGTCGCTTGGTCCCGACGAGTTGTTCGCGCGCGAGGGTTACATCTTTGTCTATGGGGACGTTCGCGGGCGTTACCTGAGCGAGGGTGAATACGAAGATGTGCGGCCGTACATTCCGAATAAAAAGGGAAACCAAATTGATGAAACCAGCGACACCTACGATACGGTCGATTGGTTGATCAAGAACGTGCCGAACAATAACGGCCGCGTCGGCGTCTATGGCATTTCGTATCCGGGTTTCTACACGTCGATGGCCGGCATCGACGGCCACCCGGCGGTGAAAGCTATCTCGCCCCAGGCTCCTGTATCCGACTGGTTTCATGGCGACGATAATCATCACAACGGCGCGTTGTTCCTGTCTCAGAACTTTTCGTTCTTTACCGGTTTTGGGCAAACGCGTCCGGTTCCTGTCTCTAATAACGACGCTTTGAAGAAATTCGATTACGGGACCCAGGACGGCTACCAGTTTTATTATCAAATGGGCGGTTTGAAGAACGCCGGCGATATTTATGAGAAAAAGCTCGGCGTGCGCATCAGGTTCTGGGACGAGATGATGCGCCATCCGAATTACGATCAATTTTGGAAAGAGCGAAACATTTTTCCCAACCTCAAGAATATTCACGCCGCGGTGATGACCGTCGGTGGGTGGTACGACAACGAGGATTTGTTCGGCGCTCTGGGAACTTATCAAAGTATCGAAAAGCAGAACCCCGGCATCTTCAACGTGCTCGTGATGGGGCCCTGGTTTCATGGCGGCTGGGCACGCTCAGACGGGGACTGGCTTGGCACCGCTTATTTCGGCATGAAGACGGGCATCTACTATCGCGAACACTTCGAGCTGCCTTTCTTCAACCACTTTCTGAAAGACAAAGGCGACATCTCAGAGATCAAGGAAGTGAATGTGTTCGATACCGGCGCCAACCAATGGACGGATTTGCCGGGCTGGTCGCCGATAACTTCGACTGACACGTCACTCTTTCTCATGTCGAATGGACAACTGGTCTTTGGATCGGGAACAAATGGCGCACGGCCTGCGGCCGGAACTCTGCCGCCGGCACGCGTAGGAATGCCGGGGATTCGCACACCTGTCTATGACGAGTACGTTAGCGACCCATGGAGTCCCGTTCCCTACACGCAAAAGAGAAATGCCGACACGATCAGATATCCGCGCGACTTTATGACCGAGGATCAGCGGTTCGCCGCTACCCGCCCGGACGTGCTCGCCTATCAAACCGATCCGTTGACTGAAGACTTGACTGTCGCTGGGAGTCTCAAGCCCGAGATCTTTGTTTCCTCGAGCGGCACCGACTCCGACTTCATAGTCAAACTCATCGATGTTTTTCCCGACGATTACAAATTGCCGACCGGTCTTAATCCTCCCGAAGCTTCGACGGCGTGTGTCTGGAGCCCGGGCGGTTATCAAATGCTTCTGCGCGGCGAACCGTTCCCCGCGCGCTTCCGCAACAGCTTTGAAAAACCCGTGCCCTTGCGGCCCAACGTGCCCACAAAGATCTCCTACGTCATGCCTGGCATCGTGCACACGTTCAAGAAAGGCCACCGCATCATGGTGCAGATCCAGAGCACCTGGTTTCCGCTGGTCGCGCGCAACCCGCAGAAGTTCATGACGAACTATAAGCTGGGGACGAATGCCGATTTTCAGAAAGCTACCGAGCGGGTCTATCACTCGGCGGCGTTTCCGTCGCGGGTGGTGTTACCGGTGTGGAGAAGATAGGGATGCAAAATATCCGTGCTTGACGTGCGGCGAAGGTTTGCAAAGAATCATTGCATTGATATTGACATGGCAACGATGATTACGACGAGTGAAGTTAACCGCGAAAGCGCGATAGCAGAAGCGCGAGCTGAGTTGTTGCGCCTTGCCGAAGCTAAGGGTGTCAAGCCGGTCACTTCACTTGAAGACTTAGCGGGCGACCCGGAGATGACCGCCGACTTTGACGTTGACGAGTTCTTGCGCCAGGTTCGCGACAACCGCAACCGAACGTAAAGACAGAGCCCCCTTCGTGTGGTAACCTAAATTCATGCCATTGAAGAAGAAATCAACTGCGGGCAAGTCCAGAAATCGTCGGCGCTTAATCAAGCCATCGGAGCGCGCTCCGGTCTACACCTTAGGACTTCCGGGCGAGCGCGGTAGCTCTGACGGCACACGTTACGAGTACCAGAAGATAAAAAATCCTTACGTGCCGGGCGAGCGAGAGAAGTGGTTGGAAAAAAGGGACAAGTTGACGTTGCGAGCTTTTGAGATAGCTTACGAGAACCATCACCAACGTAAAGATCACCGCCAACGAAAATCTTCCTGATGCCGCTATTCACCTACGACACATCGGTGATTATTTCGAGAAAGCTAAAAGACTTGCCGGGCAGATCCGGCAGCTTTCGCATGTCAGCAGTTGTATTGATGGAGTTAACCGCCAGCGCCAGAGATGAATCCCAACGCAAACTCTACGAACAATTGTTTCGCCAATACCAGGAAGACAATTCCTTAATTATTCCGAATGAAAACGATTGGTTCCTCGCATCCAAAATTCTTTATTGGTTAACGCAAAGTCGCAGCCGATCTCTGAAAGGGAAACTGAAGCGACTACCGACAGGAGCATCACAGCGAATGGCGCTTGACGTCTTGATCGCTGTTAGCGCACGTCGATGGAGAGCGACAGTGGTAACTGAGAACTGGGACGACTTCAAAGCAATTCATCGCCACTGTAAAACGCGGATTGTAAAGGCCTCAGATTTCTTTCGGCGCCGGTAACTTCATTGCGGCTTGTTTTAAGAAGCCGATGCCTCGTCAGAAAGCTGCGACAAGTCGCAGCACTCCGAAAAGGAGATGATCTCAATGATCAGATATCTTGTTCTGTTAGCGATGGTCACTATCTGCGCTGTCGCCGCGCGCGCCGCGGATCAAAATACCCTCACAGTGATCTATGACGGCGTCGCTAGTGAAGTTACTGTAGCCCCGAACGCGTCGAGCGATCTCTGGATCCCCACCGGCGATCTCACGCGCGTGACGAGATTCGTGATCAAGCCGCAGGGAGTTTGTCGCGACGAACTCTGCTTTCCCTTGCCGAAAAACCGCAAGGCAGAATTCGTTTCCATGAAAGGTAGCACCACCTGGTTCAACCTCAGCGAGTTCGCGCGGCTGATCAAACAACCTTTCGTTACCGATCAGAAAAATGGCGTCTGGTATTTTGGCTCGCGGGCGGCGGAACAGAATTCTTATTTAGCTTCGCTCGAGGCGCCGAACTTCACTTTGCCTGATCTAAACGGCAAGCTTCATTCGCTGTCTGATTTTCGCGGCAAGAAAGTGCTGCTCGTTACCTGGGCGTCGTGGTGAGGATGCCGCTTTGATCTGCCAGGCTGGCAGAAACTTTACCAGGAACTCAAGGCCAGGAATTTCGAAATCATCTCCGTCGCTCAGGACACGGGCGGCGCGAAAGATGCCGGACCATGGATCACCGCGGCGAAGCCCGAATACACCGCACTCATCGACGAGAAACAAATCGTTACGCAGAAGTACGGCATGGTCAACGTGCCGACCGGCGTCTGGATTGATGAGCAAGGCCGCATCGTCCGCCCCAATGAAGTCGCGTTCATCGACGATCGTTTCAAATCGTTCACGAACATGGACTCAGCGCTATACATCGACGCGATTCGCGACTGGGCCGCGAACGGTGCGAAGAGCATTTACGCTCTCAAAGAAACGGAATTAAAGGTGCATCTGAACCCGCACAGCGACGAACGTGCGCGTGCTGATGCCGAGTTCGCTCTCGGGGAGTATCTCTACAAGCAGGGAAAAAGCGCCGATGCGATTCCGCATTTCAAGGAAGCGCAACGCCTCGATCCCGACAACTGGAATTACAAACGCCAGGCCTGGGCGCTGTCCGACGCCGACCGCGACTACGGCACGAACTTTCGCAAGGAAGTGCAGAAGCTCAACGGCAAGCCTTACTACGAACCGCACCAGTTGCCGGCAGCTAAGAAGGGAAATGACCAATAGTTCCCATTGGACGTTTGCTGGTGCGGGTTGTCGAAGGCGGATCTGCTTGAGTAGAATCTCAACATGACCAGACGAGTACTATTATATCCAGGCGAGGATGGCTATGTAGTCGCAGAGGTGCCGAGCCTTCCGGGCTGCGTTAGCCAGGGCAAGACCCGCGACGAAGCGCTAGCCAATGTACGCGAAGCAATCTCGCTTCATGAAGATGTGCTACGCGAACGTGGCGAACCGGTTCCCGACGATCAGGTGGAATTGGTGGAGGTAGCCGCGTGAGTAAACTGCCGGTTGTGTCTGGCGCTGAATGCGTTAAGGCGCTCGGCAAAGTCGGCTTCGTGGTTTACCGTCAGCGCGGAAGTCACCTCACCATGGTTGCGAAAATCACAGCCTGCCCAAACCACAGTCCCTAATCACAAAGAACTCGATCGCGGGACTCTGCGCGCGATCATTCGACAAGCAGGTCTGACAGTCGAAGAGTTTATTGAGCTTCTATAAGCAAGCCATAAGAGTCTTTCAAGGAGAATTTCAATGCGCCAATTTCGTTTCCTAATTCATAGTCCAGCCGCCTTTATCATTGTCGCTTTCGTTGCCTTCAGTGCAGCTGCGCAGCCTCAACTCTCTGCCGACTTGATCGAGAAGATAGACAAACTTGCCACCGACACTCTGGCAAAAACCGGTGTGCCGAGTGCTTCGATCGCGATTGTGAAAGACGGACAAGTCGTCTATGTCAAAGCTTATGGTGACGCCCGGCTGGATCCAAAAACGGCTGCGACTCCGGCGATGCGTTACAGCATCGGCTCAATCAGCAAACAGTTCACGGCGGCGGCGATTCTCCTTTTGCAGGAGCAGGGCAGACTTTCTCTCGACGACAAAGTGTCGAAGTTTGTTCCCAATCTGACGCGCGCCAACGAAGTAACCATTCGCCAACTGCTTTCGCACACCTCAGGTTATCAGGACTACTGGCCGCAGGATTATGTGATGCCGGGGATGTTGTTGCCTACGACGGCGCCGCAGATCATGGACATGTGGGCCCGTAAGCCTTTGGATTTCGATCCCGGCACCAAGTGGCAATACAGCAACACGAACTATGTCATCGCCGGAGTCATCATCGAGAAGGTCGCCCGCATGCCCCTCCTCCAATTTTTGCAGGAGAAGGTATTCACGCCTCTGGGGATGAAGAGTGTCAGCGATACCGATCAGGCAAAGCTTGGCGATACGGATCCGACCGGCTACTTGCGTTACGCCCTCGGACCGTTGCGCGCGGCGCCCAAAGAAGGGAAGGGGTGGCTGTTCGCGGCCGGGGAGTTGGCGATGCCGGCGGAAGATCTGGCGAAGTGGGACATCTCAATCATCGAGCAGAAGTTGATGAAGCCATCGTCGTACCGCGAGCTTAGCACCGACACATTACTGAAGAATGGATTGAGCACTCACTATGGTTTGGGCGTCGACGTGAATTCGCAAGGCGGCCATCGTGCGCTGTCGCATGGAGGCGAGGTGTCGGGCTTCACCGCCCAGAACGTCGTCTTCCCCGACGATCGCGCGGCGGTAGTCGTGCTCACCAATCAGGACGCGGCCAGTGCCTCGGGTGCAATCGCCAGTGGTATTTCTCCGCTCTTGTTCGCGACCACCGATCCGGCGACACCTGCGAAGTTGGAGCAGGCAAGAAAAATCTTCGATGGACTTCAGCACGGCACGATCGATCGTTCGCTCTTCACTGACAACGCCAACAGCTATTTCAGTGAGGAGGCACTGAAAGACTTTGCCGGGGGTCTCGGGTCTTTGGGCAAGCCACAGTCATTCGTGCAATCGTCACAGGGTCTGCGCGGAGGGATGACGCTGCGGGTTTACCTGATCCGATTTCCGACGAGAGTTATCAGGGCGTGGACTTATGAAATGCCGGATGGGAAGTTAGAGCAGTATCAAATTGCGGCGGTGAATTGAGGACTTGGCATCCACAACGATAGCGACTCACTGCAGTACTTTGTGCCTAGTTTCTAAAGGTAGCGACGGGATGAGGACTCAACTTTGAACGGCAGCGCTTCGGGCTTTATCGAATAGCGAATCAGGATTAAGTAGGGTCGAGTCTTTGACCCGGTCGCTACCGCTCCCGGTTCTGTATCCGGAGCCCTCCCTCAATTTTTGTGACGCCGGTCACATTCCTTCGCAAAAAACCTCACCTCAATGACAAACCAATGACAATAGAGTCTCTGCGTTCCTTAAAATATCCGCGTGATCGATCAACTGGTCATCCTCAACCTAAGACACGAGGCTCGGGCAAAGATGTCTGCGGTGCTTAACGGCCTTGAGTGGCAGACGTGTCTGCGGCGAATTCAGTTTCTAAATCGATTTGAGAACAGCGCGCTGATCGAAGCTGCTGAGAACGAAAGCTCAGCGAGTGTGGAAGTCTATCGCGGCCGAGACGCATACGGTTTCCTGCTGGAAGTGATCTGCGGTCTGAATTCGCCGCTGCTCGGAGAGACAGCGGTGATGGGCCAGTTCCGAGAGTTCTGCGCGCACGCCAGATTCTCCAACACACCATGGGGCTGGTTCCTGCGGCAGTTCACTTCCAATGTGCTCGTCGATGCCAAGAGCGTGCGGCACGATCATCTGCAGGGAATCGGCAGCCAGTCGTATGGCAGTCTGGTAAGACAACATGTGAAGGGCACGCCGACGGTCGCGGTGCTGGGCGCCGGCAAGTTGGCGCGCGAGATTCTGCCCTGGCTGATTGGCAAGACCAGCGGGCGTTTGTTCTATCGCAACTGGCAACACGCGAAAGATCTTTTGAAAGAGTATCCCGAGCTGCAACTCGATCAGTACTCACCTGATGACGCAGGTTGGCAGCAGGAAGAAACTGGACTGGTGATTGCGGCGCCGATGAGAGCGGTTGAGGTTGAGGGCTGGACACGTTTGCAGAGAACGACTTTTTCAAAGTGCCTGGATCTTCGCGGCGACGCTGAGAATGATCCGATCACGCTGCCAATTCCCGTGATCAAGTTGTCCGAACTTTTCGACGCCCTGCGCAGCGAACGGCAAAGACTCGAAAGCCGCATCGAATTAGCGCGCGCGGAAATCAAACAGTTAGTCGCTCGTCAGGCTCATCAAGCCCAGTTCCGGCCGTTCGGATGGGAAGACCTATGCGCGTGACGATCGCGTCGCGGCGCAGTGACCTGGCCCGCATCCAGGCCTACCAGGTAGGGGCAGCGCTTGAAACCGCCCACCCGCAGATCGAAATCAAATACTCCTTCCACGAATCCCTCGGAGATCGAAATCAAAACGATCCGCTCTGGCAAATGCCGGAGAAGGGAGTTTTCACGCAGGACTTTCGCGCAGGTCTCTTGCGCGGCGACTTTGATCTGGTAGTCCACTCGTGGAAGGATTTGGCGATAGAAGAAGATCCCGAAACTGAAATCGCTGCGACGTTGCCGCGAGCTGACGCTCGCGATCTGCTGTTGGTGCGCGAAGATCGTTGGCCGCAAGTTGAGCGCACTGGCGTTATATCTATTCTCACTTCGTCGCCACGTCGCAGCTATAACCTCGAATCGTTTTTGCGCGCGGCGCTGCCGGCAAAGTTGCGCGAGGTGAATTTCAACAACGTGCGCGGCAACGTCCCGACGCGCGTGCGTAAGCTTTTAGAATTGGAGACGGACGGGCTGGTGGTAGCCAAGGCTGCGCTCGATCGTTTGCTCGCAGCCACGCAGAGTGAGTTTGAGGCGACGCGGGACGAGTTGCGGCAGGCTTTGGCGCAGTGTCGCTGGATGGTTCTGCCATTGCGCGAAAACCCTTCGGCGCCGGCACAGGGGGCCCTGGCGCTTGAAATCGTTCGCCGGCGGGATGATGTGCGCGATTTGCTAGCGCCGCTAAATTGTGCCGATACATTTGCTGCGGTCACCCGGGAGCGCGAGATTTTGCGTGGGTACGGTGGCGGCTGTCACCAGAAGATTGGCGCCAGCGTGCTGCGACGATCGTTTGGCGAGATCACTTTTCTCCGGGGCCTGACCGATCAGGGGCAGACCCTCACCGGCAGTTCGCTGTCCGCGTCCAGGCCACGGCCGCCGAGGATTTCCAGAGAGCAATTGTGGCCACAGGATTCATCCGACTCGGATTGGTTTTTACGCGAGGCGATTCAGGTAAAACCCCTCACCGATGCGTCGGCACTCTGGATTGCCAAAGCCGATGCTTTGCCGGATGATTGGTACCCCGGAGCGGAGCAAATCGTCTGGGCCAGCGGAGTGCAAACCTGGAAGAGACTGGCGCGGCGTGGTGTGTGGGTGCACGGCACGGCTGAAAGTTTGGGTGAGCACGAGCCGCCGAAGATCGCTACCCTGGCCAGCAGGAATTTGAAGTGGCTTAAGCTAACGCACGCGGTTGGGTTTGATGAAGGTGCTATGGAAACACTGGCGACCTATCGGCTTACTCCGAAGGGGGTGGCTGCGGATCTTCAGGGGAAGAAATATTTGTTCTGGAAGAGCGGATCGAGTTTTGAGCATGCGCTGTCGCTTAATCCCGGAATTAAGTCGATGACGCACTTTTGTGGTCCGGGAAATACTCAGCGCATCCTGAAGAGAAACGGAGTGGAGCCGCACGTTTTTCTCGATCATACTCAGTGGCTGGACGAAATGTCGGTGTAAAACGGTCAAACACTTAACCTGCTCGGCGCGCAAATTGCGAACTATCAATGCTGGGAAGAGACTTTAACGTGAATACTCTATTCGACCCGCTTAGTTGGATGGCAGGACCCCGTCGCTACCGCTCCGGGTTCTGTACCATGAAGGAGATGTTTTTGTGATGAAGCGTTTGATGCGGCTCAGAGGTTCGCAGCACCTGCGTGACTTGTGCGCTGAAACTGAGTTCAACCGGGCGCAGTTGATTCAACCATTTTTCGTAGTTGAAGGACTGGACGCGGAAGAACCAATCGCTGGGCTGCGTGGCAACGTCCGTCATAATGTCGCGTCGGCCTTGCGACAGATTGAAAAAGATCTCGCGGATGGAGTCACGCAGTTTTTGCTTTTCCCCGTACCCGCCGAGAAGGGGAACGGAAACTTCACTCATCGACTCGGTCGCCAAACGATCTCTGAAATTCGGAGGCAGTTCGGCAGCAGCTTGTGTCTGTGGATTGATACATGTCTGTGTTCGTACACGACGCACGGACATTGCGCGGTGATGAATGACCGCGGGATCAGTCTGGCGGCGACCCTCGATGAGCTGGCCAACTCCGCCGTAGCATTCGCGGAAGCGGGCGCGGATGGCATCAGTCCCAGCGACATGATGGATGGGCGGGTCGCCCGGATTCGCGCCGCGCTGGACGAAAAGGGTTTCGAGCTGGTCCCGATTATGAGTTACAGCACCAAGTTCGCGAGCAATTTTTACGGGCCGTTTCGGAATGCTGCCGACTCGGCGCCACAGTTCGGTGATCGACGTCACTATCAACTCGACGTGCGCGACCGCAGCGGCGCGATCAACGCGAGTGTTCGTTGCGCCGAAGAAGGTGCTGACCTGTTGATGGTAAAACCGGGAATGACTTCGCTGGACCTAATTCGGCCGATCAATCAGCAGACCGGCCGCCAGGTCGGCGCCTATCAGGTGAGCGGCGAATACGCCGGCCTCGCGTTATTGGCCGAACAGGGGCTGATCAAGTTCGACGAAGCGCTGTTGGAAACCTGGCACGTATTCAAGCGCGCGGGGGCGCAGTACATCATTACGTATGGCGCGCGCTATGCGCAGAGACTGGGGATAGGAAGATGAATTGGCTCCCTCTCCCTTTGGGAGAGGGTTGGGGGTGAGGGATTAGAAGGATGTGTCCCCTTTCGTAAACTTGTCCTGGAAGATGAGGCATTAGAGGATGACACGAAGTAGCTCTGATGGAGCACGAGAAGAGAACTAGAGAGACAGTCACTAATGCCCTCACCCTAACCCTCTCCCAAAAGGAGAGGGAACAAGAAGAAGATGAGTTCCAAACCAGAAACTGTAACCACTAACGATCTCTCCCGTGAATACTTTGCGCGCGCGCTGCGCGTGTCGCCCGGCGGCGTGCATAGTCCCGTGCGCGCATTCAAAGGCGTCGGCGGCACGCCGATTTTCTTTAGCAGCGCGCAGGGTGGGACGATGACCTCGGTCGATGGACGCGAGTACATAGACTTCTGTCAGAGCTTTGGTCCGCTGATGTTGGGCCATCGCGATCCGGAGGTCGCCGAGGCAGTGCAAGAAGCGATCGCAACCGCGTGGAGTTTCGGCGCGTGCGAACCTTTCTCACTTGAGTTGGCGGAATGGATCACTGCACGACTGCCGTGGGTAGAGATGCTGCGTTTTGTCTCATCCGGAACCGAAGCGGTGATGAGTGCGCTGCGAGTCGCCCGCGCTGCGGCCGGCCGCAACCAGATACTCAAGTTCGAAGGTTGCTATCACGGTCATTCGGATTCTTTGCTGGTGAAAGCGGGAAGCGGTCTGGCCGGCGTGTCCGCGAGTTCCAGCGCCGGGGTCTCTGCCAGCGTGGCCGGTGAAACTTTGGTGGCCCCGCTTGATGATGAAGAGGCAGTCCGCAAGATCTTTGCTGACCATGGTAAAGACATTGCCGCTGTTATCCTTGAGCCCTTGCCCGCGAATTATGGTCTGCTAATCCAGCGCCGGGAATTCATCGAAGAGACGGTGAAGATCGCGCGCAAGCACGGCGCGCTGGTGATTTTTGATGAAGTGATTTCCGGGTTTCGCGTGGCGCTGGGCGGCATGGCTGAGGTGCTCGGCATGCGTCCCGATCTGGTGACCTATGGCAAAGTGATTGGCGGTGGTTTTCCGGTAGCGTGTTATGGCGGCCGAAAAGATTTGATGGAGTTGGTCGCGCCCGCCGGGCCCGTCTATCAGGCGGGAACGTTGAGCGCGAATCCGGTGGGAATGCGCGCGGGGCTGGCGACGCTGCAGAAGATCGAACGCGTTGGGGCGTATGCCCAGCTCGAAGAGAGGACTGGCCGTTTCTGTGATCAATTAAATGCGGAGATGCAACAGCGCGGCTTGCCATTTGAATTGACGCGAACTGCCTCGATCTTTTGGCTGCATGCGCAGACGAAGGCGCCGATCCGGCGCATTGGACAGATTCCCGAACACCATCCAACTGCCTTCGCGAAAGTATTTCATGCGGCATTGTCGCGGGGTGTTTATCTGGCGCCGAGTGGTTTCGAAGTGGGCTTCATGTCGCTGGCGCATGATCATGATTTGTTGGAAAAAGCAGGCGAGGCAATCCTGGCCGCAGTTCAAACGGCTTCGTAAAAACTCCCTCTCCCTTTGGGAGAGGGCTGGGGTGAGGGATTTAGGGCCGTATGCTCACGCCCCTCTCCCTAACCCTCTCCCAAAGGGAGAGGGGACAGGAAACCAATGAACACTGGAACCAAGCGCAATCGAATCGTCATCGCTCTGGTCGGGCTGTGGGTTGTCTTCACAGTGACGCTGGCCGGTTGGTGGTTGGTGTTTGGTCTGCGTCAACTTGATTTGCTAAATCGCCTGAACCTCGAACGCGCCGCTGACTTTCATCGTCATTATCAGATGCTGCTGTGGGAAGGGGGTATCCTGATCATCTCTTTGATCGGTGGCGGCCTGGCGTTGTTCTACTATGCGCGGCGGGAACAGCGGCGCCATGCGCAGGTGGAAGAGTTTTTCGCCGCCTTCACTCACGACGCCAAGACCGCTCTGACCAGCCTGCGTCTGCAGGCAGAAAGCCTGCGTGAAGATTTTGCCGACGCCGGGCCCAGTCCGCTGCTGGATCGCTTGTTAAGCGACACGCTGCGCCTGCAGCTACAGTTGGAGAATTCACTCTTCCTGGTAAATCTGACGCGGGGCGCTTTCTTTCTCGAACCGATCAGTTTGAGCGACCGGATCGACACGTTGCGTCATCACTGGCCGGCCTTGCTGATCACTCAGAGTGGAGATGGCGTGATTATGGCTGATGCGCGGGCGCTGGAGAGTGTGCTTACAAATCTGGTCCAGAATTCCGTCACCCACGGGCAGGCTACTGAGGTTGACGTGTCAGTGAAACGCAACGGCGATGCTCATTTGATCATACGCGTTCGCGACAACGGTCATGGGTTTCACGGCGACCTTAACCGTCTGGGCAAGCTCTTCGTGCGGCATACTCGCGGCAGCGGCAGCGGCGTCGGGCTCTACATCGTGCGCCAACTGATCAAGCGAATGAACGGCACGATCAATTTTACCGACTCGAGTTCGAACGGGTTTTTGGCTGAGATGGTTTTTCCGAACGGAGAGAGTGCGGATTCGATGCGCGCGGAGCGGAGCGGCTATGAAGCGACTGTTGCTGGTCGAAGATGATCGCTCGCTGGGCGCGACCTTGAATGAACGGCTGCTGCGTGAGTCATACGACGTCGCCTGGGTCGAGACCAAACAGCGAGCACTGAAAAAGCTGGACGAAGGTCTGTGGGATCTGGTGATTCTGGACATCGGCTTGCCCGACGGATCGGGCTTTGAGCTGGCGCGCCATATTAAGGAGAGCACTTCGGTGCCGATCATGTTCATGACTGCGCTGAGCACCGCCGAACATCGTCTGGAAGGATTTGAAATTGGCGCAGAAGAATTTGTTCCGAAGCCGTTTCACTTGCGCGAGCTGCTGCTGCGCGTTAAGCACGTGCTCGAACGTCATCCAGTGCGTCATCGAATTTCGTGCAACGGCCGCGTAATTGAATTGGAGAGCCGGGCGATTGTGCAGCCCGATGGCGGCCGCGATCATCCGGCGGCGCGCGACTTTGATTTGCTACAGCTACTTATCAACAGCAGCCCTGGCGTAGTCAGTCGCAATCAAATTCTGGATGTGCTGTGGGGCGAGGACAAGTTTCTGAATCAGCGCACGATAGACAACATGATCGTGCGGCTGCGCCAATCGCTCGGCGACACGCAGAGCACGGCGATCAGATCGGTGCGCGGAATTGGGTATCAATGGTGTGGTGATGGTGAGTAGTAGGTTCCCTCTCCCTCTGGAAGAGGGCTAGGGTGAGGGCCCAGGCGAGAATCCTACTTTGAATTGAATGTGTCTTGGTAAACACGCGACTGATAGAAAGTACTTCGCGCTAAGCTGCGCACCCTCTCCCCT
>Ga0137404_10000523_pt1 | contig 25387 bp, 21 predicted proteins | sample CZOMad2_1_16fung_FD_108285 | JGI IMG/M metagenome (GOLD analysis project Ga0137404, IMG submission 108285) | Vadose zone soil fungal communities from Angelo Coast Range Reserve, California, USA - CZOMad2_1_16fungal (Illumina Assembly) | ecosystem: Environmental > Terrestrial > Soil > Vadose... | reverse complement strand
CCGTAGTAGACGGCGCGCTGATGCTTGGCGGTTTGGTCGGGCGTCTCGCGGTAAGTGTTGGGCTGAAGATCGGGATGATTGGTGAGGAGATCTTCCTGGAGGACCTTAATTTCGTCGTGGGTGAAATCAGCTTCGGAGAGACGCGGGCCTTGTTCGAGAACGACCACGCGAAAACCGTTGGCGGAGAGCTCTTTGGCGAGAATGCCGCCAGCAGCGCCGGAGCCGATGATGACGAAATCGACTTCGTCCGATGGTTGATATTTGGAAGTGGCGGGCGGGCGCGGCTTCATGCGTCACCATCTGGTTTCGAGGCAGCGGGAGCGACTTGGAAGCCGGGATAATCCTTGTCGTAGTAACCGAAGGGCGACTGGAAGGTGTGCTGGCGGTCGCGGCCGATGAGCTTCCAGCCGACGCCGTTGGGATTGCCGCGGGTGTCGGGATCGACAAAGAAGCCGCAGATGGTGTGCGCGCGAACGGTCTCGAAGAAGCCAGCGCTGTCCGCGCCAGTGCCAAAAATGTAGTTGCCGCCGCCAGCGTTGCCGGCGATCGAGCGCAAAACTTCATCCTGCTGCTCGGGGTTGGCGGCAGAGAAGGATTTCACGGACGGAAACATCTTTTTGGTCTGTGCCTGAAGAGCGGGCAGGCCATCGCGATAGGTCTTTTGCTGGTCCTTGGCGAAGGTGAGGAGAGCACGGTCGATGAAATAGATGACGCCGGATTCGCGGGCGCCGGGAGTTTCGGTAGTGGGGATGATGCGCGCGCTGATGGATTCGACCTCGAGGGCTTCTTCAGGCGTGAAGAATTCGGGTTTGTGCGGGCTCGTGGACTTCGCTTGGCCGTGAGCGTGGTCGGCAGCGGCCACGAGGGCCGGCCAGTTCGTCGAGAGCCACACAGCGGAAAGACCCGTGGCGCTGCGCACAAGAAACTGACGGCGGGAAGGATCGATGTGCATAGAGGTAGGGCGCTCCTAGAGCGCTAGTGAATGTATTCGGCGGCAAAGTCCGGGTCAAGTCGAAACGGGGCGATGGAAAATAATGATCTGCCAGATTGGCCTGGCGTTTGCGGCGTGATGCGCCGCTAGTGTAGGATGCCGCAGAATTGCGGAACACCGCCTATTTCGCAAAGATACGGCTGGTCTGAGAAACTAGACCCCACGCTATGGCTACGTTTACAGGAGCGATCGGAAGCGGGAGCAAGTGGCTGCTCGACAAAATTGTCGGGGCGCTGGCGGCGACCGGCGTGAATCCGAATTTGCTGACTTTCCTGGGGCTGGTGGTGAACTTCATCGCGGCGGCGAACTTTGCGGTGGGAAATTTCCGCACCGCGGCGCTGATTATATTATTCGCCGGCTTTCTGGACATGCTGGACGGGCAAGTGGCACGGCGGCAGAACCGCGTGACGGCGTTCGGGGCATTCTACGATTCGACGCTGGACCGCTATGCGGACATGGCGCTGTACATGGGACTGCTGGTGTATTACTCGGTGAGCGGGCACACAGCGTATGTGGTGCTGGCGGCGGTGGCAACGGCAGGATCGGTGATGGTGAGTTACGCGCGAGCGCGCGCGGAATCGCTGATTCCATTGTGCAAAGTGGGCTTCATGGAGCGGCCGGAGCGGCTGGTGCTGCTGATCATTGGCGGGTTGTTCAATCGGATGGGGCCGGTGCTGTGGGTGGTGGCGGTGGTGTCGACGATCACGGTGATTCACCGGATCGTTTATACGTGGCAGGAAACACGCGCGGGCCGGACACTACCCGGCATGAAGCTTCCTACGTAATGCCGACCCAGCTTGCCTAATTCCCTAATTCATCGTTCGCATGGGGTCACTGCGGCAGTCGGTCGCGTACTGGCGTGGAAATGATTTCGTGAACGCGGTCGCGAAGCGCTGGTACGTCTTCCTTGGTGAGGCCGGCGGTTTCGATGGTGTCGTGGAGGTGGACGGTGACCGTTGTGGGCTGGAGAGTCCAGCTTCCGGTTTGCAGATGGCGGTAGGAGCCTACCAGGCTCACGGGAACGATCGGCACACCTAGCTGCTGAGCTACGCGGAAGCCGCCGTCTTGAAATGCATTGACCTGGCCATCACGCGTGCGTTTTGCCTCCGGAAAAATAATCAGGCTGGTGCCCCCGTCGAGAGCTTCTTGTGTAAGCCGCCACATGCGCTTCAAATCGGCCGGGCGACGAACATCGGGAACGGGGACGTTGCCGAAGCGCTTCATGAGCCAGCCATAGATAGGAATCTTGAAATGGGATTCGAGCTCCCAGCCGCGCACATATTGCGGAATGGCGCAATACAACATGAACGGATCGAAGAGATTGACGTGGTTCACCATGAAGAAACAGGTGCGCTGGGGATCGAAGCCAGGAGAGCGATAGACCTCGACGCGCGCGCCGGAAAAAAAAGCGATACGGCGGCAAAAACTGCGCTGCAGCCAATCGTGTTTGCGCGGATTGAGAAAAATGGCCAGCGCGATGAGAATGGGCACGGCGATCAGAAAATGCAGCCAACTTAATCCCCACAAAACGCCACCGCGCAAAAAGGTCCAGGTCTGCTTCATATAAAGATGTCCACGGCCGCGGGGATGACGTCGATGGCGTGGCACTCGACGGTTGCGACTTCACCGTCGATCATCACGTCCATAGCGGCCTGAGCACGGAATTCGACATGGCGGACAGCGCGGCGCGAAGCCAAAGGATGAGCGATGTGCGTTCCGTCATAGAGCTTCGGCAACATGCGCATCAGGCCGAGCCTGCCGATGGGCCCCCAGCGGACGAATTCGATCAGGCCGTCGCTCGGATCGGCGTTGGGAGCGATCATCATTTTTCCGCCGGTGAACTTGCTGTTGTTGAAGGTGAGGAAGAGGCAGCGGCGGTTGTCCCAGCTTTGGTCGTTATCACACTTGAGGGTGAAAGCGCGGCGCCGCAATTGCACGACGCGTACCAAGACACCGAGAAGATAGCCGAACGGTCCAAGTGGCTTGAAGACGCGATTGGTGAGTGTGGCGACATCGGCGGTGAAGCCTACGCTTAGCACATTGAAAGAAAAGATTTCGCCTTGGGCGTGCGTCAGGCGTATGAGATCGACGGAACGCGTGCGTCCGGCGAGCAGCGCGTCGAGAGAGGCTTGCGCTCCGTCATTCGTGAAATCACGCAAAAAGGAATTGCCGGTGCCGAGGGGAAGAAATCCCAACGTAATGCGACCAGCGTTTGGCTTTCCGACAAAAACACCATTCAGAATTTCGTGAGCGGTGCCGTCGCCGCCGACGGCGAGAAATCGGCGATACCCCTGCTCGTAAGCTTCGCGAGCCAGCTGCACGGCGTGGCCCGGCCCGGTGGAGGCGATTACGTCAACGTGGAGGCCTTTTTCGCGAAGACGTGCCAGTGCAGGCCCGGCAAGTTTGGCCGAGCGGCCGCCACCCGCGGCGGGGTTCACGATGGCGAAGAAACGGTTCATCCGCAATGCACCAAAGCTTGCGCCAGCCCCCGTTGGGCCGGCTCAGAGCGGTAGGACAGCGCTCGCGCGATCGAACCTTGCGAGCCGCTCCGCCAAGACGTTTCTCTTGATCTTCAGGGAAGCCGTACGCGGAAAGTCCTCCTCGAAGAGGACGATCCCATGAACGCGTTTGTAGTTTAACAGGCGATTGTTGCGCCCGGCGATATCGCGGCGAAGATCCGCGGTGAGAGTTTGCCCGGGTTCAAGACGAAGTACGACGACGAGTTGCTCGCCGACCATGGAGCGCTGGGGCCAGACGTAGTTAGCAGCAAAAACACAAAATTCCTTTACCGGCAGGCTTTCAAAGACCATTTCGATATCTTCAGGATAAATGTTCTTTCCTTCTTCGGTGACGATCATGTTTTTCTTGCGGCCGAAGAGCTGCAGGTGTCCGTGCGAATCGAAGCGGCCGAGATCGGCGGTCATCAGCCACCCATCCACGATCGACTCCGCGGTGAGCCCGGGCTCATTCAGATAGCCGGACATAATCGTCTTGCTGCGCACGGCAACTTCACCGATTCCTTGGGCGTCCGGGGCGACGATGCGAACCTCCATGCCGGGCAGCGGCTTGCCGACGGTGTCCGCGCGAAAGGGCTTGAGGTCGTTGACGGTGATGGCGGTGCCTGCTTCGGTGAGGCCATAACCATTGGCCACCGGAATTCCCAGATCGTAGAAAAACTGCAGATTCTCGGGCTCCGCAAAGGCGCCACCGACAATGATGGCCCGGAGTCTGCCGCCGAACGCGGCGTGCACTTGCTTGAGCAAAAGCCGGCTGACGATGGGCAGCGGCCGATCCCTCGTCACGGCTCTGTTGATGCGGACCAAAGCGTCAAAGACTTTGCGCTTCCCCGGCGGCAAAGCGTCAAAGCGCGCTTGTAGTCCCTTTTGCAGATTCTTCAAGACCAACGGAACGAGGCTCACATAGGTGATCTTGTATTTCGCGAAGGCTTCGCGGACATACTCGGGCCGCAGGGTTCGCAGGTGGACGACTGTGGCGCCGCAAGTGAACGGCCCGAAGAAGCCAACCATGAAATCGATGGCGTGATTTGTGGGCAGGATACTGAGATAGCGCACGCCAGGCCAAAAAGGATAGAGCGAAGTGAGCGCGACGCACTGCTCGAGATAATTTTCGTGCGTCATCATGCAGCCCTTGGGACGGCCGCCGGTTCCGGAGGAATACACGATGCAAGCGATGTCTTTTCGCTGGCGTGGAACAAAAGCAGGCAGCCCGCCGCCAGCAAATTCCTCCCAGCGATGCGCATCCGCGAGGTCGGCATTGGGCGGCGCCTCGGTGACGACGACCGTAAGCACATTCGAGCCTGCCGGCCGGCTGGCATCCGTCTGGAGTTGGCGCCAGATCGGATACTCGGTGATCAGGACAGTCGCGCCGGAATGTTTCAGCAACCGCCAATGCTCGCCGGGAGTCAGCTTGTAATCGAGCGGAACAAGCACTCCCCCGCAAAAGAAAATCGCGTAAGCGGAGATCAGCCACTTCGGCTGATTGGTCATAACGATCGCGGCTCGATCGCCTGCGCCGAAACCAGCGTCTTGCAGCTTCCTTGCCAGAGGCAACGCCTGCAGCTTAAACTCGCGATACGTCATCCGCTGCTTTTCGCGCTCGCGATCCGCTTCGATCAGGCAGATTTCCGGCGCGAAGGCTTCGAGCGCGTCTTTCAGCGCCTCGCCAATCGATGAATAATCGGCAAGATCCAGCATTACAGGCGGGAGTGAATGCGCGAAGCGAGCGTGTGGAAGTCGCTGACGCCCTGAACTTCGTAATCCGGCAACTCGATGCCAAAATGATTCTCGATGCGCGAGAGCATCTCGAGCGCTTGCAAGCTGTCGATGCCCAGCTTCTTGAAAAAATCATCGTCGGCCGACAGTGAATCGGCCGGAACTTTGAAGTGTTTGGCGGCCAACTGCAGGACTTCCGCAGTGGTTTGCTCCATGGTGCGCATCAGGGTAAATCTATCATTGCGGCGGCTGGAATGAAAATTCCCACGGCGGCGCCAAGCTAGCGGCTCAGTCCGTGGAATCCCAATCAGCCGCGATCTTCATTTGCTGCGGTTGTAAGTGAAGTCGTATTCGGGTTGCCAGGTTTTTCCGCCGTCGGTCGAGCCGTGGCTGACTTGGCGCACTTTATCCGGCCCCATCGGGATGAATTCGAGGTGCCGCTTCAGTTTCGTTCCGTTGGACTGCGGAACCTCATCGGTGTAGTAGTCCATTACCGCGCCTTTCAGCTCGCCGTAAAAATGGACCATGCCCTGCGAATTGTCCACCCAGAACTGCTCCCATCGCTTCAAGCGGGTGTTGTATGTGTTGTAGCTCTTCCCTTGATAAGGATGCCCGGCGCTGGACCAATTCTCGAGGACTACGCAGTCATTGAGGATACGCTCGATCCTGCTGGTGCCCACTGGCTGACCGCCTTCGGTGGCCACCACATTCCATTCGCCAACCCAGAAATCAAATTGCCGATTTTCCGGGGTGTATGTGCAAGGCTTCTGGTTGCGTTGAACCGCCTTCACAACCGTCGCGAATCGTGGATCGCCTCGCGAAGCCGCAAGCTCACTGCTCGAATTCAACTGATCGGGGTCTGAAAATCCGTGCTGCGCCGCGCGCTGCAGGTAGTCGAAGGCTTTCTCTTTGTTTGAGAGCGAAGCGTAAGAAAGCGCCATCTGGTATTCGGTCAGAAAGGGCGGTGCTCCATTCTCCAGCGCTTTGTCAAACGCCTGGACCGCCTGTTCGTTCTGTCCAAGCTCGCGCTGCGAGATTCCCAGCCGGTACCACGCCCGCCCGTTTGTGGGCTCGGCACCAGTGATCCGCTGGTATAGTTGTTCAGCCCTGGGCCAATCCTTGGCCTCGTACGATGCGTTAGCATCGGCCTTGTCCGGACCGCCCTGCGGCCCTTGCGCGTGCGCCAGTTCAATGCCTGCCGCCAAAATCGACCAGCCTAGGATTGCAACTAGTCTGAGAACACGTCCGTGCATCAACCCACCCTCGGATAGCAAGGCTTGCTTTTATGGCTTAGACGCCTTCCCAGGGTTGTCGAAAGCAGAATATCCGGGCGACTGAGGCCAGGCTGGCGCGAGCGGTTGTCCGGGACCGGATTTGTCTAAATTACTTCTAAATCGTAGAGGCTGGTGGACATTTTCTGGCCATTTGGCAGCGTCTTCTGAGTAGGTCGCTTCGTCTCTGGAACACTGTGCCCCTTTTCGCGTTTCTTCCAAAAACGAAGGGCCGACTTTTGCGTCTAAGGCTTAGGGTGAGTCATGTCGCCGGAAGTGATGGCAATGCGGGAAACGGGTGAAGTGGAGAATCTGGGGCTTTCGGTCCTCTCAACGGGGCGCTATATCCATTTCGGGCCCTTTCGGATCGATCAGCAGCGCCAGGAAGTCAGCCGCAACGGCTCGCGTCTCAAGCTGCAGGGTAAGGTCTACCAGGTCTTGATGGCACTGCTTGAGAAGCCAGGCGAGGTGGTTACCCGCGAACAGTTGCGCCACCGCCTCTGGCCTGCCGAGACGCACGTGAATTACGACGCCAACGTCAACACGACGGTGAATAAGCTGCGGCAGGCGCTCGGCGATTCTTCCGACAAGCCCCTCTATATCGAGACGATTCCTCGCCGGGGCTATAGCTTGCTGACCCAGCGGGAAATCACGGACAAGCCTGGCGAGTCTGTCGCGCTTCTGTCCGTGCCTTCAGAAAATGACAATTCTGTATCCTCATCAGTGTTGCCGTCGCTCGGAGTGTCTCGTTCTGATTTTTGGATCGCGGTCGGTGTGATCGGTCTAATCTTGGCCGGAATGCTCCTCGGTGCCGGAATCACCCAGCTCTGGATTCGTCACTTTGCTTCTGTCGGGCCGGGGTCGTTCCTTAGCGTTCTCGCGCACAGCCCGTTTCTGCTTTAGCGTCGCTCTCGGCGCGCCATTCAATTCTTCGCAGCCAGCTTTGCAAAGAAGATGCCCTGAACTCTGCCGGCGTCCAGGACAAACCCTTTGACGCGGCCGTCGGTCTCGCGTTGGAAGCGCAGGGCCATCCCTGCGTCGCGCATTGCGAACTGGTCCTTTTTCGTAGCCGCGAAGGTATCCGTCGGCAGAATCCCGCTCTTTAGGAAAACCGTGCTCGATCCGACCTTCTTCACTTTGAGCGCCCCGCTTTCCACTGCCAGCGTATACGTCACGTTGAGCTCGTCGCTGTAGTAATCTCCACCCAGTCCGCTCATTTGCTCCGTGGAAAGCGTGACCAACGGTTGTTTCGGCGCCTCCGCGGCCTCTGCTGTTGCCGGGCTCGTCTTTTCTTTGAGCAGGCCGCCGAGATAAACGTCCGCTACGCGCATCACCCGCTTTGATGGATTGGCAATTCCCAAGTTGCACAGGCAGGCCACCGAAAAATGCTGCTCCGGGAAACGCGTTAGTTGCGCGCGGTATCCGCCCCAGGAGCCGCCGTGGCTCACCGTCGGCAGCCCGCGATACGTCGTGACCATCAAGCCTTTTGCGTAGTCCAACTTCTTTCCGCTGTTCAGATGCGCATTTTCCTGCAAATCCGTGAGAAATGGCTTGCCACCGACTTGCCCGCTGTAAAAATTCTCGTCCCACTTCAAAATATCTTCCACCGACGTGTGCACAGCGCCGTCGCCGGTTTGCTCGAAGTAAGAAACCGCCAGCGCGTAGCCTGCTCCATGATCCTTTTCGTCGTAGGCCATCGCCCGGTTGGGCACCAGTTGCGTGTGGCTGTCGCGGTACATTGTGTGGGTCATCCCCAGCGGCTGAAAGATATTTTCCGCCGCAAAAGCCGCCAGCGTCTTCCCGCTCACGCGCTTTACGACTACGGACAGCAAAAAAAAGCCGGTATTGCTGTACAGCCACTCGCTCCCCGGTTCGAAGTTCAGCGCTTTCTGCCGTACTATGATTCCCAGGGCATCGTCGTCGTCCGTAACACTGTCAATGTTGATGCCCGCCATAGTCATCAACTCAAGGTAGTCGCGCAGCCCGCTGGTGTGATTCAGCAAATGCAGAATGGTGATTCTCTTCCCGTAGTCCGGCAGCTCCGGAATATACTTCCGCACATCGTCGTTCACCGAAAGCTTGCCCTGTTTTTCGACCAGCAGAATGCTCGCCGCCGTGAATTGCTTGGACGTCGATCCGATGTCGAACACCGTTTGCGGCGTGATGGCTACATTCTCTTCGATATTCGCCAGCCCGTAGCCGGACTCGTAAGTGATCTTGCCTTCTCGCGCGACGGCCAGTGCACATCCCGGCGATCCCGGCTTGGTCAAATCCGAGAAAATCTCGTCGACCGCCGCCTTGGCCTTGTCGTCCGGCAAACTGTTGTTTCCCGCCCCCGCAGCGGCGGCCTGCACTCCCAACAGCGCCGCGACCCCTGCGCTGAGTAACTTGGCGCTCCACAACTTCTTCTTCACGTTAGCCGCCTTTCGTTCCGCATTCGGCAGAGTCTATCGATTCCCGCCATCGGCCTCAAGATTTTCTCGTGTACACTTTTCGTCGCTCATGCTCACTGCTATTACCCGCGCGGTCAGCCCCGCCCTCGCCAATTGCGAGCTAAGTTTCATTTCTCGCGCTTCGATCGACCTGCGCAAGGCGCGCCAGCAGCACGGCGCCTACGAACAACTCCTCGAGAAGCTGGGTGCTCGCGTCGTTTCGCTGCCCGCCGAGCCCGATCTGCCCGATTCGATGTTTGTTGAAGACCCGGCGATTGTTCTCGATGAACTTGCCGTGATTTTCCCCCTCGGCTCCGCCACTCGTCGGGCAGAAGTTGGCTCGCTGGTTCCGGTTCTCGCCAATTTCCGCAAGCTGGAATTCGTGGCGCTTCCCGGGACCCTCGAAGGAGGCGATGTTTTGCGCATCGGGCGCAAGCTCTTCGTTGGCCTCACGCGCCGCAGCAACCTGGAAGGCATTCGCCAGCTTACCCAAATCCTCGCTGGTTATGGCTACGAAGTGATCACCGTCAAAGTAACCGGATGTCTCCATCTCAAATCCGCAGTCACCTATCTGGGCGCCCTCAGCGGCCGCGATACCCTCTTGGCCAACAAAAGCTGGTTTGATCCAGCGTCTCTTGCGTCCTACGATTTCGTTGAGGTCGATCCCGCCGAGCCCCATGCTGGCAATGCTCTCGCTCTTGGCGACACGGCCATCCTACCCGCGTCGTTTCCGAAGACTCGCGCCGCTGTCGAAGCCAGCGGGTTCCGAGTCGCGACCCTGGATATCTCCGAACTGCAGAAAGCTGAGTCCGGCCTAACTTGCTCCAGCCTGCTCTTCGACGCGCCCTGAGCCAAGCACAACCCAATTTGAAACCTGTTTCTGGCCCTGGGACGGAAGGCTCTTGATCGTTCTTGCATGGATAAGCCATTTGTTTTCAACGTCAAAGGATAACTACTTTGGACACATTTCGGCCTACCAAAGCTTGCTCTTCCTTTTCCCTGAGCAGTCTGCTACTCTTTCTCTTGGAATGATGTCTCTCGCCACCATGCGCATTACCTCCACTAAGTCGACTACTACGACTAAGAAGTCGACTACGTGCGCTTTTGGCGAGGTTAGAAACTGATAGCAAGCTAGAAAAAGTTTCCAACCCACCGCCAGAAGCGAATCTGGCAGGTGGGTTTTTCATTTTCGCCCCCTCTCAGAATCGCTCTCCGGTGCAACAAACCCGAGGAGCACCAGTTATGAGTCTCGACCAGCTGCAAGATCAGCCCCCGGCGCATTTGAGCCCGGCTACCGCTCGTGTCGCACTTCCCACGGAGATCGTCGCCTTCAAGTTCGGCGGCACCTCCCTTCTTGGAGCGGAGCGCATGCTCCACGCCGCGATCCTGGTCCGTGAAGCGTCGCAATCCTCGCGCGTCGTGGCCATCGTTTCCGCCATGAAGGGCATGACCGATCATCTCCTCGGTATTTCGCAGTCGCTGGCCTCCGGCAAACGTGAACTCGCCCGCAAACAAGCCGAGTTCGTGATCGATCTCCACCTGGACGTTGTCACCTGCCTGCAGCTCGAGGAAGCCGACGCAGTGCGTATCGCTCGTGGACTGCAATCGCTCGGCCGCGACTTGCTGCATGAAATAGCCGAGTTTGGCCGCTCCGTCGCCAGCGCCGAATTCTCGGACCGCCTTGCTTCGTATGGTGAGCGCTTCAGCGCTCGCCTCTTCGCCGCCGCTCTCGAAAAGTCCGGCGTCCCCGCTGTGCCCGTCAGTTCTTCTGAATTCGTGCTTACTTGCGATACTTTTCGCGACGCCCAACCGCACCTCGAGCAGACTCGCCAGCGCGGCCGCGACGTTCTTCTTCCTCTGCTCGAAGACGGCCTCGTTCCCGTGGTCACGGGCTTCATCGGCGCCACGCGCGATGGCCGCATTACCACCCTCGGCCGTAACAGCTCCGATTTCTCTGGCGCCATCGTCGCCCATGTTGTGGACGCCGATGAGCTGGTCATCTGGACCGACGTCGATGGCATCTATACCGCAAATCCCAACGAAACCGCGGAAGCCCGTCTGCTTCATGAACTCAGCTACGATGAAGCGCACGCTCTGGCCGCTGCCGGAGCAAAAGTGCTCCACGCCAAAGTTCTTCCGCTCGCCGCGGAAACCGAGATGGTCATCTGGGTCCGCAACACCTTCAATCCGCAAGCCCGTGGCACCCGCATCGGCCCCTCGCAACGAGGCCTGGCATGAGCCCACAACCGCCCGATTCCGCCTCCTTAGTAGGGGCGCAGCACTGCTGCGCCCCAGTTGCCGCAGCTCACAAATATCGCGCTGGCATTTTGGGTGCCACCGGCTTGGTAGGCCAGCGCCTGGTCAGCCTTCTCTCCGATCACCCCTGGTTCGACCTGACCGAAGTGGCCGCCTCCGACCGCTCCTCCGGCAAAACCTACGCCGAAGCTGTCCGCTGGCATCTCGATACACCCGTTCCCACCGCAGCCCGCGGGCTGATCGTCAAAGGGCTGCACACCAGTCTCGAGTGCGATTTCGTTTTCTCCGCGCTCGACTCCTCCGTCGCCGGACCGGCCGAAGAAGCCTTCGCCCAAGCCGGCTATCCGGTGGTCAGCAATTCCCGCAATCACCGCATGGACCCGGACGTTCCTCTATTGATTCCAGAAGTCAATGCCCAGCATCTCGATGCCATTCCGCTCCAACAGAAGAATCGCGGCTATTCCACCGGTTTCATCGTTACCAATCCCAACTGCTCCACCGCCGGTCTTGTTCTAGTGTTAAAGCCACTGGCTGATGCTTTCGGCCTCGAAAAAATATTCGTCGTAACCCTGCAAGCCATTTCCGGCGCAGGCTATCCCGGCGTTCCCGCCGCGGACATTCAAGGCAACGTTGTCCCGTTCATCGGCGGCGAGGAAGAAAAAATGGAAGCCGAGCCGCAAAAGCTGCTCGGCAAGTGGGACGGCGTGCGCTTCGTCGAAGCCGGCGTTGGCCTTAGCGCGCACTGCAATCGTGTCCCCGTGATCGACGGGCATCTCGAGTGTGTCAGTATCGGCCTGAAGAAAATAGCCTCGCTTCAAGAAGTCAGCGAAGCACTCCGCACCTTCGAGGTCAGTTCCGAGTTGGCTGCACTCCCGTCGGCGTTGAGAAATCCCGTCGTAGTTCTCGAGGAAGAGAATCGTCCGCAGCCGCGACGCGACGTCAACGCTGGCAACGGCATGGCCGTCGTCGTCGGCCGCGTCCGCGAATGCCCACTCCTCGACGTCAAGCTAACCCTGCTCTCGCACAATTTGGTGCGCGGAGCTGCTGGCGCCGCCCTGCTGAACGCGGAACTCCTGGCTTCTCGCGGCTTGTTGGGGAGCCGCGTAAACGCTCGCGAGTTTGAATTAGTGGAGCCGGCACAGAGGTAAGGAGAACGCCGGCCATGTTACAATCGTTTCTCAGTTTAGGCTCGTAGCTCAGTTGGTTAGAGCGCCACCTTGACACGGTGGAGGTCTGGGGTTCGAGTCCCCACGAGCCTACCATTCCCTCTCAAGGATTTGTTCACATCCCGCTAAGCGAAACCTCTGCCAGTTTTATATCGGAATCGGGGACGTGGAGATGCCTGATGACTGCACAAGTGACTATTGACCCAGAATTGAAGAAGAAGTGTCCCAAGGCGGCTCTCGCGTGCGTGACTGCCGCAGTAGAAACCGGTGAGACTCCGGCCGAACTGAGCGCGGAATTGCGCGCTTTCGCGGAAAAGCTCTTGAAGCTGCCGGAGCCCAAGGCTGTCCTCGAATCGGCGCCGATTCTGGCGACTCGCTCCGCCTACAAAGCGCTCGGAAAAGATCCGGCGCGCTATCGCGGTTCGGCTGAAGCCCTGCTGCGCCGGGTCATTGCAGGCAAAGGCCTGCCACAAATCAATTCCGTAGTCGACGTAATCAATCTGGTGAGCGCTGAGAGCCGCCTGCCCATCGGACTCTATGATTCCGCGCACATTCAAGGCGACATCGTCTTTCGCGCCGGGCGCGCGGACGAAACCTACAAAGGCATCGGCAAGTACGATTTGAATCTGGAAGGTCTGCCGCTGTTCGCGGATTCCCAAGGCCCGCACGGCAGCCCCACGAGCGATTCCGAGCGCACCATGGTTACGCCCGCCACCAAGCAAGTCCTCGCCATCATCATTTCCTTCGGCGGTTCACAGAGTCTTGGAAAATGGCCGGAAACCATGTGCGCGCTCCTCGAGAAATACGCGCAGGCGCTCGGTCACCACATTCTGCTGTCGGAATAAAAAATCAATCTGGAGGGATATTGCGCGATTACGGGCGGTCGGGAGATTCCAGCGCCGCGTGAATCGCCAGGATGGTAATGACTCCGACTGCTCCCGCGATGTAATAGATCGCCTTGCTCTTGCCCGCTCTGACCGGCGCTCCGCCGGAACCTCTGCCCGCACCCGCCGGACCTTGCGCCGCGCTGCCCTCCGGCAACATGACCACGTGGTAGGCTTCGCCCTCGCCGATGACTCGGGTTTCCCCGTCCACGGTGCACGCCAGAGTTCCCCGTGTGCTCCGCACGATCATTTCGTTTCGGCCCAGCACGGTAACTTGCCCGATGGTCGGGCTGCTGGAATTGGGTCGCACCACCGCCGTGAAGACGTGCAGCGCAAAGGCATTTTCCTTTGCAGTGGAAAAAGTTGCCGAGCCCGCAGTGAGAATCGCTGCCGCAGAAGTTTCTTCCTGCAACAGAATCGCGCTACTTGCGCTGGACAGCAGAAATCGAGCAGCGCCCGCGCGAACTTGCAGGCTGCCACTGGCTGCCGTGACGATCCGATCGCCACCAAAGACCGTGCTGCCAACGGAAGCCGTCGCTGAACCTACATTCGCGCGATCCGCGTAGACTACCGTGCCGAGTCCCGAAACATTTGCCGCATAAACCGGCGAAATCAAAAACGCCCCGGAAACTACCACCGCCAAGACTGGACGCAACCGTCCCATCATCATTCCCAAGTGGGCCTCCCAAGAGGGCCGGAAGAAGGATACTCACAGCTCTCCAGTGCCGTCAATCAGTAAACACATGTAGAAAAAAAGTGTTGTGACAGTTAAGGGATAAAAAAGAGATTTCAAGACTCCATTGCGGGTGCTCGCTTGTCCGACCGACTGCTGTCATGCGCGCATGAGACCGCCAGTGGCCGGAGGTGGCGTCGCTGGACCTTGAAACGTACACTAGGGCGCACCAGCCGTGGGCGGCGGCGCGAAATGAACATACTTATCGCCGAAGACGAAAAGGGCATGGCGCAAATCCTGAAGCGCGGCCTGGAAGAAGAGGGCCACACCGTTTGCGTAACCGAAGACGGGCGTGCTGCGGTGGCGTCCGCGACGCAGATCAGTTTTGACTTGATTCTGCTCGACGTAATGTTGCCGGGATGCAGCGGAATTGAAGTAGCTCGCCGTCTTCGCTCGGAGTGCTGCGCGACGCCCATCCTGATGCTCACCGCGCGCGACGCTGTTCCCGACATCGTTCGCGGATTGGATGCCGGGGCGGACGATTACCTCACCAAACCGTTCTCCTTTGCGGTGCTGCTGGCGCGGATTCGCGCGCTGCGGAGGCGGGCCGAAGATTCGCGCGCCCAGCCGCTCCAGGTGCGCGACTTGGTTTTGCATACCGTGGAGCGCCGGGTATTCCGCGGTGGCCGGGAGATTCGCCTGACACCCACCGAGTATCGTTTGCTGGAATTTCTGATGCGCCAGCAGGGGCGCGTAGCATCCCGCGAATCGATTCTCTATGCGGTGTGGAGTTTCGAGGAAAACGTCGAGGAAAACACCCTGGACGCATTCGTGCGACTGCTGCGGAAAAAGGTGGATGGCGGCGAATCCGAGAAATTGATTCAAACCGTTCGCGGTTTCGGATATTGTGTGCAGCCGGCTGCAACCCCATGAAACTCCCGCTGCGCACGAAACTCACCGCGTCGTACACCGCCATACTTGTGCTGGCGTTCGCCAGCTTTACCTGGATCGCGGACTATGGTTTCCAGCACAGCATCGACGCTACCGTCAACGACGCATCGCGCGCGGACCTCGCCAGCATTCGAGGAGTTCTGCTGCGCACCGTGCCGAAAGGTCCCGCTGAAGTCAGCGACGAACTCAGCGAGGTAGCGGGATTATGGAACGGTGGCGCGCTTCTGGAAGTCACCGGCGCGCAAGGCAGCGTAGTCTTTCAGTCGGCGGCTTTTCAACATCTGGACCGGCCGATTCCTGAGGCGTTGGAGTCCGAGGCCCGTTTCGCCACGGCAAACCTGGACTTGATGCAATACCGCATCGCCTCGCAAATCATTAGTGCGGGCGGACAACAGTTTTGCGTCCGTGCCGCCGTTCCCACCGAGCCGTTCGATCAAGCGCTCGACCGCTTCCGGATCATCCTCAAGGAAACCCTTCCGTTGCTGGTGGTCCTGGCGGCGCTCATCGGATACTGGCTCAGCGGCCGCGCTCTTTCCCCTGTGAATGCCATTATTCAAACGGCGCGCCGCATCGGTATCTCCAATCTTTCCGGCCGGCTGGCCGTACCTCGCGCCAACGACGAACTGCGCCGTCTCTCCGAAACGCTGAACGACATGCTCGGCCGCATCGAATTATCCCTAAAGCGCGTTACGCAGTTTACGGCGGACGCTTCGCACGATCTGCGCACTCCGGTCGCGCTCATTCGTGCCAGCGCGGAGCTAGCGCTGCGCCGCTCGCGTTCCGCGGAAGAGTATCGTGAGACCTTGACGCGCATTCTTTCCGCCTCCGAAGAAACCACGCGCCTCATCGAAGATCTTCTGCTGCTGGCGCGCGCGGATGCCGGAGCCGCGGTCCTGCATTTGCGTCCCACGGATATCGTTCCGCACCTGGAAACAGCCGCGGAAGAGACCGCACTGTTGGCCGCAGCGAAGCCCGTAAACTTTTCACGCGTGGTTCCGGCCGGGCCATTCACCGTGGCACTCGATTCGCGCGCCATCGAACGGCTGCTGCTCATCCTTCTCGAGAACGCCGTGAAGTACACGCCAGCCGGAGGCCATGTATCCCTGGAACTCATTAACGAAGGCGACCGCGCGCGCATCGAAGTGCGCGACACGGGTATCGGTATTTCCGAAAGCGACCGACCGCACATTTTCGAGCGTTTCTACCGTGCCGACGTCGCCCGCACTCGCGATTCCGGCGGCTCCGGCCTGGGTTTGGCCATCGCGCGATGGATCGTTGAGCAGCATGGTGGAGTCATCGAAGCGCAGAGCACACTCGGACGCGGCAGTGTTTTTCGGGTCACGCTGCCGCTGACCGAGCAAAGGCAACCCTCGCCGGAGTTGATTGGCGTCGCTTCCTGGTGACGCGTAAGCTGGTTGTTATCAGCAATCTGAAAATCCCTTCAGCCTGAATTTAACAAGCCATTAAAGACTGTTCATCTGTCTGTAGCACTCTCCAGACGAAATAGAAGCCGCAACGGGGCGTGGTTCAGCGGCTTAGTGTGCGTGTGAGGTTCGTCGGCACGGCACGGATGTGCATACCGTAATTTGCGCGGCAATTTGCCCGGAGGTATTCCATGCAGCAGTGTTTCTCATCGATCGTTGGTTCAGTGCGTTCAGGCCTGTGGCTTGCGCTGGTGGCCGCAGCGATTCTCGGAGTGACCGGAGTGCCTTCGGCATCCGCCCAAGGCGGGAAGGGCAGCATTTCCGGGCACGTTACGGACTCGGGCAACGGCATCCTGCAGGGAGCGCAGATCACCGTCGAACCCGAGGGCGCCACCGCAGTCTCGGACATGCAGGGACAGTTCCTGATTGTGGCGCTGAACCCCGGCGGCCACACGGTGACGGTCAGCTACGTCGGGTTCGCTACGGGCACCAAGAGCATGACCGTCAGTGCGGGTCAGGTGGCCAATGCTGATTTTCAACTGGCGGTCGAATCGCAAAACTCCCAGGTTCTGGTTACCGCCGAGCGCGCGGCCGGAGAAGCCGAACAGATCAACAGGCAGATCGCTGCGGACAACATCGTCCAGGTTCTCAGCTCCGACGTGATCCGCAGTTTGCCCAACGCCAACATGGCGGATGCGCTCGGACGCCTGCCCAGCGTCACTCTGGAGCGTGACGAAGGCGAAGGAAAGTACGTCCAGATCCGGGGCACCGAGCCGCGCCTCACCAACGTCACCATCGATGGCATTAACGTTCCTTCACCGGAAAATAATGTCCGCCAGATCAAGCTGGACGCTATTCCAGCGGATATCGTCGAGTCCGTGGAAATCAACAAGACTCTGCAGGCGAATATGGACTCCGATGGCATCGGCGGCTCCGTGAATCTCGTCACAAAAACCGCCAGCGAGCGGCCTACCGTCAATGTCAGCGGAATGGGCGGATACACTCCGATCATAGGCGGCCGCGGTTTGGTCGAGACCACCGGCACGATTGGCCAGCGCTTCGGTGCCAACAAGCGTTTCGGTGCTCTAATTGGCGGTTCTTATGACTGGAATGGCCGCGGAATTGACGATCAGGAGCCCGGGACCGACGCCATCAACAATAACGGCGCTCCCGGAGCGGCGTTTTTCGATGGCGACGACCTGCGCAACTACCGCTATTACCGCAGCCGTTGGGGGTTGGCCGGCAGCACCGACTACAAACTCGCGGAGGGTTCCAATCTTTACCTTCACGGGTTTTATTCCGACTTTAAGAACTACGGTGACCGTTGGGTATACCACATCAATGACAACACTCCTGGCCTGAACCTCTTTAATGGCAGCGGCGGAAATCCACGTTTCAATGCTTCCATCCGCCGCCCCGATTATGCCATCGCCAATCTGGTCATGGGCGGCAAGCATGTGCTCACCACCACCTGGTTCGCCTGGGACGTTTCGGCCTCTCGATCGCGCCAGTTGGAAAGGGGCGACCCGCAGGCTAACTTCGGCGTGAACGACACTTTCAACACCGCCAACCCCAACGGAAGCGCTTGCCGCTACGATATCGCCAACACGAAAAATGTATTTCGTCCGCAATGGACGGCGCCTTGTTTCGCCGAAATCGCTGACCCCGCGAACTTTGACCTGACCTCCGTGGATCTCTACGGGCACGGATTGTCGGCACAACTCAACCTGCAGGTCACCGGCGCGTTCGCAAAGCGTTACCACATCGGTTCGCGCCTCGCCACCGTCGAGGTCGGCGGTCGGTTACGAAATGCTCACAAGTTTGACAATTCATTTACGACAACCATGGACCCCAATGGCGGAGTCTCCTTGCCGCTGTCCATGTTCAAGAACAACGTCACGAACACCGGTTACTACGGTGGTGGCTATCCGGTGGGTCCGTTCGTGGATTACACCAAAGTCCTCGCCTATTTCAACGCCAACCCGACGCAGTTTTCCCTGGACCCGAGTACTCAGAATACCCCCGGATACAACACCACGAACTACGATCTGGTTGAAAGAGTCTCCGCTGCCTATGTGATGAACACCGTTGATCTGACGAATCGCGTTCGCCTGGTTGCTGGCCTGCGGTTTGAGCATACCAATCTCGATACCTTAGTTCCTTCGTTCGACGACACGAATGCCTTTACCGGATTGGTTATGAACAGCGGTTCCTACCTCAAAGTGCTTCCCAGCGCCATGTTGCGCGTTTCGATAAACAATGACACCGATTTCCGCATCGCCTATGGCCGCGGTCTGGGACGTCCCAATCCAACCGATATCGCTCAGGCTGTGTCCTACACCAAAAACCAGGCAATCAACACCGCCACCGTGGGCAACCCCAATCTCAAGGCAGAAACGGCCGACAATTTCGATTTCCTGGTGGAGCATTCCCTTAAGCCGTTCGGAACGATTTCGGCTGGAGTTTTCTACAAACGGCTGACCGACCCCATTGTCTCCACGACGGTGCGTGAGAACCCATTCTCCCCCGTTCCAGGAGTGACGGGCATATACGATGTATCGGAGTCCATAAACGCCGGCGACGCTCACGTCGCCGGATTTGAAGCTGCTTATTTGCAGCATCTTACCTTCCTCCCGGGCCTGCTCGGCGGTTTGGGCATTTCCGCGAACTACGGCTACACCTCGTCGCGGATCAATGGCCTGCCGGGCCGCTCGGATCATCCGAGACTCTTGCGCTCCGCACCCAACACCTGGAACATCAGCCCGACTTATGATCGCGGCAGGCTCTCCCTCCGCGCTGGCTTCTCCTACAATCAAGCCAACATTTTCAGTTATCAATTCCAGGATGGCACCGATGGTTCGACTCCAACTCCTGGCGGACTTAGAGGCCCCAATAGCGACAACTACCTCTATTCCCATCTCGAGATCGACATACAGGGCAGCTTCCGCTTGTCTCATGGCTTTAGCTTCGTCATGTACGGTCTCAACCTCAACAACGAAGTGTTCGGCTTCTACAACGGCAGCACCCAGTACTTCAACCAGCGGGAATACTATCAGCCCACAGTCGCTGCGGGATTCCGCTGGTCGCCGCTACACGAGAAATAGCTGAACCGAGTTTCCACCCTGGGAAGGCCGGCACGCCCTGTGGTTGTCGCGTCCCGGCTCACCATTCTTCGTGGGTGCCGCCTGAAGGAAATTTCAGCGGTGATTTAGCCTGTGTTTAGGGAAGTGCTGCTAGGTTGCGTTTGTGGAGTCTGGAGGTCGCGGGCCTCCGAAAAGAAACGCATGAATATTCGAGCAGGTATTACAGCACCGATCGTCATGGCCGGACTCCTCGTTCTTTCTCTGCCGACAGCGCGGGTTCGCCCTGGCGAAAGCTCGGCCGCGGCGGGGGAACCCGCGGTGCTTGTTGGCGCAGGTGATATCGCCGATTGCCGTGACCCAGCCGGTGCACAGGCCACAGCGAAGCTGCTCGAGAAAATTCCAGGAACGGTGATGGCCGTCGGCGATCTTGCCTATCCTGACGGCACAAAAGAGAACTTCGAGTGCTACGACAAAACCTGGGGCCGCGTGAAGTCGCGCACGCGACCTGCTCCTGGCAATCACGAATTCCATTCGGCCGGCGCGGCCTACTATTTCAGCTACTTCGGTGCGACGGCTGGCGATCCCAAGCTAGGCTATTACAGCTACGAACTCGGCAGTTGGCACATCATCGCTCTCAACAGCGAATGCGAAGCCATCGGCGGGTGCAACGCCGGTTCGCCGCAGGATAAATGGCTGCGCGCTGATTTGGCAGCCCATCCCGCCGCCTGCACGCTGGCCTATTTTCACAAGCCGCTCTTTAGTTCCGGCAGCGCGCATGGAGACGATCTCGAAATCAAGCCCATCTGGCAGGCCCTGTACGACGCCAACGCCGATGTCGTGGTGAGCGGCCACGACCACGATTACGAACGCTTCGCGCCGCAAACGCCCGACGCGGAGCCCGATCCCAAGCGAGGCATTCGCGAGTTTGTTGCTGGCACGGGCGGCAAGAACCACCGGCCATTCGGCCTGCCGCACCCGAATAGCGAAGTTCGCGACGCTACCGCGTTTGGCGTTCTCAAGCTGACGCTGCGTCCCGGATCTTACGATTGGCAGTTCATTCCCGAACCAGGCAAAACGTTCACCGACTCTGGCAGCGGCAGTTGTCATTGATAAAGGCGAATTGGGGATAGGCAAATATTGGATGAAAAATTTCATGGAAAGACAAACTACGGAGAGACGAAATGAAAGCAAGGTACAAAGTAGGCCTGGCAATGCTCGGCTTTGCGACGATTGCCGCGGGACCCAGCGGTTATCGAATCATCAGCAAAATCGCTCTGCCGGGAACCGGGGGCTGGGACTATGTGACGGTGGACTCCGCGGCGCGCCGCGTCTACGTCACGCATGCAACGCAGGTGGAAGTGCTGGACGCTGATTCTCAGAAGCCGGTCGGCAAAATCACGGACACACCAGGCGCGCATGGCGTCGCTCTGGCCCCGGAATTCGGCCGCGGTTTTATCTCTGCGGGCAAATCGGACTCGGTGATCGTGTTTGACCTAAAAACGCTGGGTGCCGTAGCGCAAGTGAAGACCGGGAAGAAGCCCGATGCCATTATTTATGACCCGGCGACCAAGCGAATTTTCGCCATGAACGGCGAGAGCGATAGCGTCACGGTAATCAACGCCGCGGACAACTCCGTCGCCGCCACCATCGATCTTGGCGGCGGCCCCGAATTCTCTGTTGCCGATGGCAAAGGCAGTGTATGGGTCAATCTCGAAGAGAAAAACGAAGTGGTGCATATCGATTCGCAGGCCATGCAGGTGAAGCACCACTGGCCAGTTGCACCGTGCGAAGCGCCGAGCAGCTTGGCTTTCGATGCACAAACCCGCCGCCTCTTCCTGGGTTGCCGAAATCACTTCATGGCGGTGGTGGATGCGGATTCCGGCAAGGTCGTTGCGACCTATCCGATCGGTGACCATGTTGATGCGTCAGCGTTTGACCCGGAAACCAAGCTGGTTTTTCACTCCACGGGTGACGGCAATGTATTTATTTTCAAGCAGGAGTCCGCGGACAAGTACACATTCCTGGAAAAGATTGCCACGAATCAAGGATCGAAGACCATGGGACTGGACCCCAAGGATCATCGCCTGTTTGTGCCGGCGAACCAGTCGGGTTCGTTCACCGTCCTTGTTCTTGGGAAGTAATGAAGCGACGCCCTGTCTTCACAGAATCGAAGACAGGCTTCCGCGTGGTTCACCGGCGCAGCGCGCTCGCGGACGACTTACTGGACGTCGCTGACCTTGCCGCCGATAAACGTGATCTTCATGTCCTTGTAAATGTAGAGTTTCTTCGCGCCCAGGTTCACGATTTTGTCCGGCTTGCCGAGAATCCCGACCACTTGATCTTCGGTCTGGCCTTTATCGATCGTTTGCGTCTCTTTCGGCGGATCCGGGGGCGCCGCTTGTTGCTGCTGGCCGCCACCGTTGCCTTGTTGACCGCCGCCCTGATCGCCACCTTGTTGGCCGCCTTGGTCTCCGCCCTGATCTGGCGCGAGCACCTGGCTGATCAGATCCGCTACTTGACCGGCATCAGCTCCGCCCGAAATGTAGCCTTTGGGAAATTGGAACGCGACCTGAGCCTTGAAGTTGGAGGGCTGCTGCACGTTGTTGCAGGTGTCGCATTCGATGAGCGACAAAGTCACTTTGTCGTTTTTGAGATCGGCCTGAATCTTCGTGACGTAGACTTTTTCTTCCGTGGGCAGCAGCCGGCTGTTGTCCGCTCCTTGCCCGCGGTCCTTGAAGTTCCAAACTTTCTTGATCATCGACGAGGGAGCGTGGACACTGCCGTCTTTGTAGGTGTTTGGCAGCACCACGTTGTCGGCGGGCGGGTAAGCGCGGATTCCGCCCTTCTTGATGACCAGCACGGTGCCAGCCTCCGTGACCACTAGCCCGTTGGAATCGGAATCGACTCTGGACATCTTGAACTGCTTCCGCAAATCATCTTCTAGCGTCGATGATCCCGGATTTTGTGCCGATACCCGGGGCGTGCCCACCGCACAGCCAACAACCGCTGCCAGAACGAAAGAACCGCATTTCTTTAGCATCGCTTGCTCCTGAAGGAATAAATGACAAATCAGTGATCGCGCCGGCAGCCTCTAGAACGATGCATGGCGCTCCAGAGGCTGTGCCGAGTGAGGCCGGCATGGTCGCCCGGCACAGCCCGCTGTCGCGTGTTGCTGGTTCTGACCAAATCACCCCGCAGCTACTGGCCGCCAGGAGGATCGGTCTGTGCCTGCGAGACTTCTTTCTCAGCGCCCTCGGCGTCTGTTTCCTGGGCCTTGATGTCGTCGTCAGCGTTCAGGTCAGGCTGCACTTGGCCATCGGGATTCGCAGCTTTGGTCACGTCCGGAGCTTTCGGGAGGCCGTTGCCACCCTTAGCCAGCGTGTCCATGCCGGTGTCGAGCTTCTCCCGGAAGTCGTTGTGCATGTCTTGCAGGTCGGTGACAAGAACGCGTGGTGTCGTCCCGGCCGAGCAGTCGTCGCCCTTGGAGCTGAGCACCTTGACGGCAACCGCGTTGTCGCTACCCGGTTCGTTTTCCTGCCGCTGGACGATATCGCCTGCGCTCAATGTGCAGGAATCGCCATCCACAGTTACGTCGATCGGAGCCGAAATAACGAAGACACGGTGTTTGGGATCGAGAGCCGCCGGCACCTTTTCGGTAGTATTGTCGCCCGCCGGATTAGCGGCTTCGTTTTTGATTTGTTCGATCTGGCCCTTGATGTCGTCAGCGACCATCTGCTTGATTTCGGGCGACATCTTGGCTGCGGCGGCATCGGCGTCGAACTCCAGCCCACCGCCCCATGTCGGTTTCATGAACGGAGCAAAGTCGGGGGAAGTTGCCGCTGCGTTGGCATCGGCTGCGGCCGCAGCTTCATACGCCGCTTGCAGGTGCGCGGCAATTATGTAGTCCGCCAGCCAAAGCGAGGCGTAAGGATAGACCGGAGCGGGAGCAAAGTAAGGTCCGTAGTAACCGTACCAGGGAGCCGCACCCCAGCCCCAGCCGTAAACGACGGGAGCCGGCCACGGATTGTACGCCCAACCGTAGTAAGCCGGGCGATAGTAGTAAGGAGATGCGTAACCGTAGTAGGCGACTCCGCGATAGTTGTAGCCGCGATACGCGTAGGCGTAGCGACGCCCGCCATATCCGACATACGTGCGGCGCATGTAAGGATGTCCGCCGCGCATGTAACCGTGCGCCACGTAGCCACGGCCACGGCCGTTATTCACCACGCGGTAGTGTTCACCGCGGGCATTCGTTCGCTCGCCGACGACGCGCCGCTCTCCCCGCGGCCCGTGAGTGATCGTTGCGCCGCCGCGTGTGTGAATGGCAGTGACTCGGCCACTCGAATTAAATTTCGCTTCGTGTCCGCTCTTCGTGGACACATTCGTCACTTTGCCGCTCTTGCCGTACTCGCGCGTATTGCCGGACTTGGTGGTTACCGTCCTGCCGCCTCCGGGTTTGTTGACCGTGCCGGGAGTCCGAGCTGCCGTTCCCTTGCCAGCGGCAGCGCCCCCTTTGGCGTTCGCGCCGCCGGCCGCAGTTCCACCTCTGCCATTGGCAGCACCAGCTGCGCCACCCTTGCCATTGACACCGCCACTCGCGCCACCCTTAGCGTTCGCAGCGCCGGCCGCGCCGCCCCGAGCGTTAGCTCCACCAGCCGTTGCACCACCCTTGGCGTTCGCGCCGCCTGCCGCAGTTCCACCGCGAGCATTGGCGCCGCCGGCCGTTGCACCACCCTTAGCGTTCGCACCACCGGCGCCTGTTCCGCCACGGGCGCCCGCGCCGCCCGCCGCAGTACCACCTTTGGCACCCGCACCGCCCACCCCTGCACCGCCGCGAGCATTGGCGCCGCCAGATGGCGCGCCACCCCGAGCATTAGGAGCGCCGCCGCTTGGTCTGGCTGGCGGTGTGGACGGTCTGGCTGCCGGCCTGGGAGCTGCTGCCGGCTTGGCAGCAGGAGCCGCTCTTGGCGCCGGCGCAGACGCGGCGGGCTTTTTGTTTTGGGAAGTTGCAGCGCATGCCGAGAACAGCAAAATCAAAAGAAAAAGCCGGGTTCGAGGATACCGAGGTCTTCGTGAATTGAAATTCATCTTTCTGTCCCTCCGGGCGTATTGGACGTTAGAATTTCTCCTCATGCCAATTCGGGCGAGAATCGGAGATCGAGATACACCACTAAGTCTCCGCGGCCGATTCGACGCGCGAACTACTCAACTCACCATGGGAAATAGGCGGAGTAAAGCGCGGCAGGACCCCATAGACCCGGGGCGCTTCACTCAGGAAACCGCGAAATCGCCCGGATTCTACAGTCTGGTATGGGGTTCGACAAGGGGAGATTTTTTATCGATGCCTCACTGAATTCCCCTGGCCTTGGCTCGTGAGTGATCCGGGCGCGGCTGCGGAATGCTGGCCCATCTTCGATTCGGCTGTTACAATTCCAGCCACTCGTATGGCGGACTGGAAACAGATTACTGCACGGATCCGGCGCGCGCGCACCAGCAAGGATCCTGCGGCACAACTGGCAAATTTATTCGAGAAAACCAACGACGCGATGGTTGCGTTCGAACTCGCGAAGTATTTCGAGACCAGCGGGCAGAATGCGGACGCGGCGAAGTGGTATGGGACCGCCGCCGGTCGCTTTCGGCGCGCCGACTGGAAAACGAAAGCGCAGGAAGCTGCCGTGCGTTTGGGTGGAGCGCCGGACAGCAACCTCGATCCAGTTTCGGCGGACCAAGCATCGGTTCTTACGTCGCCGCCAATCGTTGTTCCTGAGCCGGGCCTTCCCTTGGAGCAGAACGCAGCGGTCCTACAATCCATGATGGCGGTGAGTAGCGAAATTCATGCAGCCACCGAGAGCGCCGCGAGCGGTGCAGGGCTAACACCCGCCGGCCGCAGGCGCCGGGGACGGCGCGGCGGGCGAAATCGCCGCCGCAGCCCGGCAGAGTCTGCCGCGACCTCGGGGTCCACACAGCCGGCCTCTTCATCCGTTGCGCACGGCCGGCACGCTCCGCGTGCTCGAGACGAAGAAT
>Ga0137404_10000519_pt1 | contig 25436 bp, 28 predicted proteins | sample CZOMad2_1_16fung_FD_108285 | JGI IMG/M metagenome (GOLD analysis project Ga0137404, IMG submission 108285) | Vadose zone soil fungal communities from Angelo Coast Range Reserve, California, USA - CZOMad2_1_16fungal (Illumina Assembly) | ecosystem: Environmental > Terrestrial > Soil > Vadose... | reverse complement strand
GCAATGGTGACGCTAGATTGGGAGATGCGATTGAAAGAGACAGTATTGATCTGAAGCGGTTGGGTAGGAGATAGGGTAGGTATGAGTGTTGGCGTTTTGGTCAGTGTCGGGATCACTGTTGGCGTGGTGGTGGTTGGTGCGGCTGTGGCTGTCGGAAATGGTGCGGCAGTTGGCGTAAGGGTTGGTGTAGGCGTGATGAGTGACTCATCGAATTGATAGATTTGGGTTGGTGTTTGGTCAGAAAGAGTAACGTAGGGATTGTTCATTTTTCCTTTCACGCTGAAATCTACAGGATTTGTCTCTGTGTCGTTATCATTGATTCTGAGTTTAAAGGTAACTGTCTGGTTTATCATTCCTGCTGGGAGGTTTGGTATCGTCCAAGTGATAGTGTGATTGAGGGGATCAATGACAGGCGAGGTGTTACCATAGGCATTTGTTGCGCTGCCTGAAACGTAGTCAAGAATGACTGCGTTATTTTGTCCTATTGCTGCGTACCAATCAGCAACAAGGGTAGTCTGGGTAGTAATTTCTGCGGAAGGTTTTGCACCATAGGTGATTTTATAGGTCAGGGTTGTATATTCAGGAAATGTTGTTTGGGTATCTTCTGCTGTAACGCCAAACTGAAAATCAGAACCGACTGGAGGAACAGTTGCTGAAACACCGAAGTTTCCGACTTGGGCAAAAAGGGGAGAGAGGTGGGTTGCGAAAAGTATTCCTATGAGAAGAACGGTAAGAAGGGAGGAGGTGATTTTTGTTTTTGGAAACAAATGCATAGCTTCTTTAGCATACAAAATATTAGGTGATTGTTAAATACGTAAAAGCTTTTGACATTCCTCAGAGATTTGCTATATTATAAGTAATGGGATCACTAGAAAAAGCAATAAAGTACGGTACAGAAAAAGCTAAGAAAAGAGTTTGGAAGTTAACTGGAGAGAGTAAAACATTTCAAAACAATCCCGAAGATTGGTGGAAAAGCCTTGGAGATGTAAATAGGCCAGTTATTGGTACTTTGGGAGATTGGACAGAGCGTGTCCAAGAAAGGCGTGGCGAGAGAGCAGTTCGTCTTAGCAGTTTCCGAGGAGAGGTTCCTCAAAGTCCCAAGGGTACTGCATCAAATACGGTTTTTGAGAAGCAAGTTCCCAAAAACGGAAAATAATTTTTTACTTCACCGTCACCACTAATCGTTCCTGCAAATTATTTTTATCCCACACAACAAATTGTCCTTTTTTATCCATTCGCGTCTGAACCGCTTCTAAGTAACCATATCCTCGAGGTGTTGTGAGGAGGGGATTATTGGAGGCAAGAGACATTAAGCTTTCTTTATTAGTATTGGTGATTTGGATATAGCGGGAGAAGCGGACAGTAATGTTGTGTCTTGAGAAATGCGTGCTATCGAAATCGACTTTTGTCACAAGTGGATCAGGTGCTGCTTGTTGGTTTGTTGGGATAGGTTTGGGAAGAGCAATTTGTGAGACATCACTGATGCCATTTGCAAGAAAGTCAGGAAACAGAAGTGCATGAGTCAGAAAACCAGCACCAAAAACAACAAGAACGAGTATCAAAAGTTTAACCTTCATTTATTTTTCAAACAATGCCTTGCCGGCTTTTTTGAAGCGCTTTCGCATGAGGAAGAGAAGCAACAGAACGATCAAGATGCCTCCAACGATTCTGGTTGGAAAAACAAAAAATGTCGTTGTGGCATTGATACTTTGAGTTTGCGAACCATAATACATCAGTGCTGTTGCAGTATAGCTACCTATCAAGAAGCGTTTATTGAGTGAGGATGTTACGACCCGTTCGGCTTGTGGAAAAACATTGACACCTGGGACAACAATATCAGCCACTTTTTTGCCAAACATATCCGTGACGTTAATTAGGCCGTAGGTTTTGACATAGATATTGCCGTTATTAGCGAAGGTGAGTTTGAAAGGTACGGGTCCAAATTCAGAGTAATTTGGGGTGCTAAAATCTTTGAGGGTAAGCTTTTCAGTAACTGGGCCTGAGACTCTGACCAGAAAAAGTGAAGCAATTTCTTCTGAAAGTGATGCACCATTACCTTTAGTTACTTTATCTGGTTGGATGCCAAAAACAAACGAACCAAAATGTCCACCAGCTGCATTTTGTGGAACAGTGATTGTGGCGGTGATTTCTTTTTCTTCCCCTGGGCCAAGTTGAAAGGTGCTGGAAGACACTTTTGCCCATGAAGCAATGCTGTACGGACTATTTGCTATTAACTCAATTTGTCCTTCGTTTCCTTTGGCAGTAAAATCTTCAACATGTACTTGTATTGGTAAGGTGCTATTTCCACGATTTCGAAGTTTTGCTTTAATGACGGTTGTTTTGCCAGGATCAACAGTTACTTCTTGCGAAGGAGGAGAAACTTCAAGTCCCTGTCCTGCACTTTGAGCAGTGACAAAAGAACGGAATAAAATAAACGCTGTTACTAAGATAACAAATCCACTAATTAAGGTAAATAATCTATAGTTTTTCATCAGGATCAAGAGAATTAAGAAGCAAGCGGTTTTATTAACACATCTGCCTTGATTCTTGATTCATAATTCTTTTTAGTACGTTGGTGTGGCAACGAGAACGACTGTGCCGGTATAAGTTCCAGCTGGTTGTATCGTGTTGACTGCTACTTCCCAACCGACTCGAGTTACTTGGCTACTTACTCCTCCTGCGCTACAGACAACTTCTTGACCATTTGTCGTTGATCCTGCCCATTTATTCCCTGAGAATCTGCTGGCTGTTCCTGTACAAAGGGAAGTGCTTTCTGTGGTGTAGCCAAAGAAACCGGTATTGGTGTTGGCTGTTGCTCCATTTGGCGCGCTCCATGTTGCTGGACTGGCATTAGTACCGGTGAATGGATCAATATTGTTTGTTGCGCCTGAAACAAGTGGAGGAAAACCTGTTTGGGAAGTTGCGGAGTGAGATGCGATAATTGTGTACCCCATGCCTGCGTTAGTACTAACGGTCAAGTCATGTGCGCCAATTGCTGGAGTGCCGGCAGTCAATGTCCCAAATGGAATTGCTGTTGCTGTTGTCGTGACGGTTGTTGTTGCACTGTTAACGCTCCCGCCATTTGAGACACCTGCAACACTGAAGCTAAAGTTTGGATCAACAGTTGCGGAAACAGCGATAGATGTGGTGTCCAAAACTGCAAATGCGGCTGCTGTTGTGCCATCAATGACTGTTGTTCCGGTGTCTGAGTAGGTGGTTGTCCTTGTGTAATAGGTGGTATTGATGGTTGAAGGATTGGTCACGCCGGTAAAGTTAAGAAACATTCCTTGAGTTGATTGGCTCGCTGGGGTGGTAACGACCACTCGAAATGCATTACCTGTTGGGGCACTAACTGTTCTTCCTGTTCCTGCGATGTTATCACTTGCAAGCGTTGGCGTTCCAGAAGAAAATCCAGATGGTGCAGTACAGGTACCTGATGCCGTCGTACAGACTTGAATATCAATTTGTTTAATCGCTGTCGTTGCTGATGTTGTCCATACATAGCTATAGGTAACTCCAGCTGCTGTTGCTTGGGAATTATTGATCTGTACTTTATAACCACTCAAAGTCCCAGCATGGGCTTGGCCGACATACAGATTGACAAGAGGTGGTAATGCCAAAACGAAAACGAGCAAAAATGAAATAATAATTCTTGCGTACATAAAATTATAATAGTAGAGTTTTAATGTTTGTGTCAAGAGACAATTATAAATCTTTCTCTAAATGTTAAATTGTGTTATCCAAAAAGTGCTTTCAGTGCGTTTTTAAGTTGTTTTCTTTTTGTGATAATGCCTCCGAGAAGAAGCAGTATAAAAAAGATAAAAAGCGTTTTCATAAAAGGAAAAACAACAAGATATCGTTCTTCTTTAATCACATTCCCATTGCCGCTTGAGAGCGTGAGGTGTACTTTATAAATATTGGGAAAGTTGTTTTCTAGCTGGATGATTTGTTCCCAGCGGCGAATCTTGCCTTGAAAAACCAATTTATCTTCAAGTGTACTAACCTGAGATATTTGCTGAGAGAAAGAGAGAAGAGGCGTGATAGTAAGGATTGGTTTGGCAGTAAGATAATGAAGTGAAATATTTTTAACTCGAAGCAAGAGAGGAAATTGATTTGTTTGATGCAATAAACCAGTTGAAAAGGAGACTATTTCGGCATTTTTTGCTTTTGGATCGAGAACCCCAATACTACCAAGAAGCAAAATACCTACTTTGGGAATAACATATGTTACGTTTTGTTGTGGGGTAGAGATTACCGGTTCAAAAAACAGCATGCCATAGTAGCCGCCAAGTGGTATTGCTTGTGGTGTCTTGATGGTCAAAAAAATTTTCTTCTTTTCTTTGGGGCCAAGAATGACTGTTGTTTCATTGAGAGTAATCCAAGAGAGGAGGGGATTGGTACGAGTTTCTGGAAAGACATAGCCGCCTTCTTCTCCTGTCGTTTCAAAATCATTGAGGTTTGTCTGCAAAGGAAGTGGATTAGTGGTTAGGTTTTCTATGGTTACTGTTTCAGTAGTAGTTTTGTTGGGTGAGAGGGGAATGGTAATGATGATTGGTGAGACGCGAAAAATCTGAGAAGCAGATGTGTCTGCCAATGTGTGCGTTGGTAAAAACAGACTAAAGAGTATAAAGATGATAACTAAAAAAGTATATTTTTTTATGTTAATAACTTGGTACTACTATATATAGTACAGACGTTGTGTATTTTGCTGCTTTTTGGCTGCTGCTTGTTGTGACTCGGTAGGTGATCGTAAATTGCTCATTTGCAATTGCTGTCAGTACTGGTCCTGGGTGATCTGCGACAGGATCGCCAGGAGAAGAAGTCGTAAATCCAGCGTATTTGGGTCCGCCATTGGTAAAGCGGTCTGGCGTGCCACCAGTGATATTATTATCATTGGTCGTATAACCAAATCCGGTTCCTGACCATACTGTTGGTGTTGAGTTTGGACTTATGTAGTCAGCAATCGTTGTCGCTCCGGCTGTGAGTGCTGCTGTCTCACGAGCATTTACGACATAACCATTATATGCGTTGGTGGAGGTAGTAATCGTTGTCGTTTTACTACTATCTGTATAGGCATTGCTGGCATTAAGATTAGTAAAGGTAAGTGTTGAGGAGTCAATACTAAATGTTAATGATGGGTCAGATGTCGCAATTCCGCTTGATGCTGGTCCCCATTCTGTTTCGGTAAAATTGCCTTGTCGGGCTTTAGCTCGGACATAATAGGTCGTATTTCTGGCAAGCCCGGTGATAGAGACACCACTTGCGCTTCCCCAAAGAGTGTCTGTTTGAAAATCAGTTGTTGCGAGTGTTGGACCAATGGTGAAATCGTTTTTGACATAATTGCTATTTGTTGCAAATGTTGGGTCAGTACTGATTTGCACAGCATAGGTCGCATCAGTTGGATTACTTCCTGTATTGATAACAATTTTTAATCTATCATAGTTGGTTGAAGGATTGCTAAGGGTCGGAGCAAGGGGAAGATTTGTTTTCATCATATAGGTGAGGCCAATTCCTGCTTTAAAATTGGTTGAAGAAGGTCTGCCGAATTCAATTTGTCCGGCAATGCCATTGAGTTTGAAATTGGTTGAGGTGCTATTGGTTGTTCCACCAGCGCCAAAACTGTATTCTTGAAGTTTAAAATTTGTACTTGCCGGAAGGGCAGCGAAGGTGGCGAAATCAAAAATCAAAGATAAAATCTCAAAGATAGAAATGAAGAATAAAAAATGTAAAATTTTCCTTCTATATTTTTGCTTTTTACTTTTTAATTTTTGATCTTTTGTCATAGTGGCAGATAGAATGATTGTAACCCAAAAAGCGCAGGTAAGTATTTAAAAGTACAAATTTGCGGGACGCTGCGTTTGTTACAGAGTATTGCCGTCACTGCATTAGTAAATGTAAGATCTGCTGATTGACTGCTTGTAATAAGACGAAGCGCTCTTTTGATATCCGATTCTTCAGGGTAGAGGAGATTGATATTGCTTAGTTCAATTGCCCGCAAAAAATCTTTGGCAACTGAAGGACTGATTGCATTTGAGAGTTCACTGTAGACATCGTTAATTGTTACGATAGTTGTATACAGTTGATAGGAATTTTGAGCAAAGTAACGAAATTGCGCCGCTGCATGTAAATGTTTGGGATGGGCGCGATCTATAAAACTGATGAAACCATCAGTTGCGATATATACTTTTTTACTTATCATATTTTTAACTCAACTTTAATCTTGCTGCCCTTCCTTGTAGTCGCAAGAAAGGGTCTTCGGTCGTAAACTGTTTGGCTGCGATTTTTTTATATGTTCTAAAAGCGTTTTTTTCGACAGTTGGATTATCAACTTCTTTATGAAAATTTTCCAATTCATTCTCCATAATTCGGATATTGCCACCCAGTTTTACTGCTTTTAGTTTTTTCTCTTTTATATATCGTCTGATAGTCAACGGATGGACTTTAAGAATGAATGCGACCTGTTTAACACTGAGTAGATTATTCATAATTTAATTTTTTATTCGTATGTAATTGATAACAATAGTATGCAATTTTATGCAAAATTTGTCAATATTTGACGAAGCTCAGGCATAGGGTTGATACTTAATAAGCCTATTAATATAAGTATGAAAACAAAATTAACTATTAAAATTTTCTTTTTAGGAAGTATTATTTTTCTGACACTTTTTGTTCCAACTACACATGCTGCTAGTGGCATTAACAAACAAATTAATTTTCAAGGAAAGCTTGTTGACAGTAACGGTCTCAATGTTTCTGATAGCACGTATTCTGTTGTCTTCACGTTGTATGACGCAGCAAGTGGTGGCAATACGCTTTGGACTGAAACGCAAAATGTCACCACAAGTGGAGGAATTTTTCAAGTTGCTTTGGGGTCGACAACAACACTTGGGCTAAGTGCAGTCAATTTTAACAGCAACACGATATATCTGGGGATCAAAGTCGGTTCAGATGCTGAAATGACACCGCGTATTCAATTTGCCGCCGTGCCCTATGCGTTTAACGCTGACAAGCTTGATGGTGTCGTCGCAACGCAAAGCGCGACTGGTTTTAATCTGGCTGGGGGGTCAAGTTCTGTTTCAACAGTTGCTTTTACGACAACAGGTGGAACATTAACGCTTCAACCAGGAGTTGCCGGAGGATTAACGTTTGATATTAATGGCGCAAATACGTTAGGTCTTGTGACGTCTGCCAATGCAATTACTTTTGGTGGTGTTACCAACAATCCATCATATGCATTCAATGGGACTGGTGGACTCACGGTGAATGGTGGAGGAGTGAACAATATTACCTTTGGGTCAAATGCTGGGAATGGTACAGTTGTCGTGCAACCAAATGCTGGAGGACAAGCGGGGTTGATTATTAATAAACAAGGGTTTAATGATATTTTTACTGCTTCTGCTGCTGGGATAACACGATTTACGCTTTCTAATAATGGGAGTATCGGTCTCAATACTCCATTGCCTTTAGCAACACTTGATGTCCGTGCAAACCCAATAAATGGTGGAACCATCCCTGTTGCCTCATTCTCTGGCAAGACATCATTTGCGGCATTGGTTGTCAATAATTCTGGAGTTGGGGATATTCTTGCTGCGTCCAGTGGTGGACAGTCACGATTCCGAGTTACCAATAACGGGTCAGTGCTTTTCCAAGGCGATACTATCTCATCAAGTACGAGCGCCTCTCTTTCCAATAATGGTAGTGGTGCTGTCATCAATGCGCTTGGTGATCAAGGAAGTATGGTGCCAAATGCAGGTTTTGAAGCAAATACCACAAATTCTCCTTTTGCTGATGGGTGGGTTGTTTCAGCCACCAATTCCGCCGCAGTCACTCGAGATACAGCTGTATCGGCAAAAGGTGCATCTTCTGCAAAGGTAACACTGACCAACGGCGCAACAGCATTTTATTCCGCGTGTATACCTCTTGCTGGTACTGGTGGAAATTACACCCTCAATTGGTATGCAAAAGCAACTGCTCCGATTCCAACCGTAAGAGCCTACATTGATGGTTATACAACAAAAGCAAATTGTCAATCAAATACAACACCCACGATCTCTCCTGCCCAAGGTGCAACAATTACGGCGGCATGGGTCAAATATGGGAGCAACACAGTAGCAGTCACCGGCTGGGGAGCAAGTTCAACATGGGGTCGTGTGCATTTCTTTATTGCCTGTACGGTAAATTGTACCAATGCTGTTGTTAACATTGATGGCGTACGGGTTATAGAAAGTACCACAGGAGATGGTCTTGATTACGCAGAAAATTATCCAGCAGATCCCACTAATATTCCTGAGGCAGGGGATGTTGTTGCGTTAATTGCCAGTGGCAGCGCTGGACAAGTCGAACCAGCACATCGCTACATGGATCAAACGACACTTGGTGTTGTCTCAACCAATCCAGGACAGGTGCTTGATGATGGCAGTATTTCTGATCCCAAAGTTGCTGTCGCACTGAGCGGACGTGTTCCTGTCAAGGTTTCAACCCAAAATGGCGCAATTCACCTTGGTGACAATCTTACTTCATCAGCAATTCCGGGCGTTGCTGTTAAGGCAATCAGTACAGGTCCTGTCATAGGTGTGGCCCTTGAAGATTTTTCCTGCGATAGTACGAGCGTTTGTGAAGGAAAAGTAATAATGTTTATTAAAAATACTTACTATGCTTTTGCCCCGGTAAATACCGGCCTGATGCTTTCATCTGGTGGTCAAGATGCGTCAGTGCTTATGAGTTTGTTTCAGCAACCAAACTTTTCAATTGCTACAAGCGCTGCTGCTTTACAAAATACACGTAATGGCTTAACGGTTTCCGGCCAAGCCACAGTTTCTGCAGATCTTCGCGTCAAAGGCAATGGACTTTTTGAAGGTATTGTAACAATTGTTGATACCCTCACGACTAATAATTTTATCGTTAATCATGTTGCTGATTTTTTTGGCAATGTGGTATTTCATGGCGATGTGAGTATTCAGGGAAGACCGACATTTACGAGAGATACCGGTGGTTTTGCTGTCATTAAAAAAGGATCAGATCGCGTCCAGGTGACTTTTAGTAAAGAATACGAGCAGATCCCAGTTGTCAATGCCAGCATAAGTTTTGAAGCAAGAGATGAAGACGCAAAGAAACAGGAAGAGATTGAGAAAAGTATTCTTTCAAGCAATACCAACTTTATTATTACAGACAGATCCACGAAAGGATTTGCAATTTTGTTGGCAAAGCCTTCAGAGCAAGATATGACATTCTCCTGGGTTGCGATTGCCGTTGATAAACCAATTGTCTTTCAGTCTTCATTGCCTTTGCCAACACCAACAATAAGTCCCACTCCAAGTCCGGAGTAGAAAGGAGGTGAATATATGAAAGCATATCTCAGTCGTTTACGAGATGCAATTGAGTCAGTACTCATTTTGTATCAAGTACAAGTTATCTAAAAGCATACGAATATTGACAGCATAAGGGAGACTCAGCTACTATAATTGTATGGTTGCGACAATAAGCTCCTATAAAAAGTATTGGTGGGTAATCTTAGTGGTTGTCAGCATCCTTGCGGTGGGAGTTGGTATCTATTTCTATCTGCAATACCATAACAATCAGGAGATTCTTAAAAATCCAACCTTCGCAGCGCAAGTTGAAGCACAGACACTTGTTGGAAAAGTAGGACAACTTATGGTGTTGCCAGCAAATGAGCAGCCGACTATCGCAACAGTTTCTGATGCTACCAAACTCAAAGGTCAGCCATTTTTCGCCAAAGCAGAGAATGGATTTAAAGTGTTGATTTATCCTAAAGCGAAAGAAGCTATTCTGTACGATCCAGGCACAAATAAAATTGTCGAAGTAGGGCCAATCAATATTTCCCAGCCGACAACTGCTCCATCTGTCAGTACAAAGAGTAATCCTGTAAAAATCGCACTGTATAACGGCACAACGACTGTTGGATTAACCTCCACTATTGAAAAGCAAATGCAGGGTAAAATTGCTAACTTTACTATCGTTGAAAAAGCAAATGCCAGCAAATCGACCTATACAAAAACTGTGGTCGTGGATGTAGGTGGCAAAAATGCCGCAGTAGCAGCACAAATTGCAACCTTTCTCAAAGGTGAAGTAGGGAACTTGCCACAAGGCGAAATAAAGCCAGCCAATGCAGATATTCTTGTAATACTAAGCAAATAGCTTCTAAAAAATACAACTTGCATTTTTGTAAGAGGAGGTATATTATAAGCGAAGAAAGTTTAGAATACTATGAGCAAGAAAGAAAACCAACATCAAGAGGAGGCATAGAATCACAAGTAGTAGGTACACATCAGAGACTTAAAGTAGGTGGTGGTACTCAAGAGGTGGCTAGCGCTGCGGTCGCAGAAAGGACTGATATTTTGGGCAAGACTATTAGAGCTCGAACTGTTGTTGTTGGTCCAGAGCTTACTAGACCATTTGGTACGAGTGTTGTAGTAGAAAAGTTTGCTAAAAACGGAGAGCTCATTGGACGAAGGTTGGAAGATAAAGCGGATACTGCTGATCCTGAAAAAGCAGCCAGAGCTGCTGTTGGTTTGAAAGGTAATATCAAGCACTGGGTAGCAAATCATTAATTACTCTTTCTTCGTTTTACCTCATAGAGTATTCTTCAGTATACATAACTATCCTTATTAATTCATAAGTAGGTAATGATATCGCTTGAGAGAAGAGAACATATTTTTAATCTACTATCATTAGATTTTATATGATGCTCATAGTACTATATTATTCGGTAATTATTGGGGAGTAAGTGGATAGTTTGTGGATAAGTTTTTTGTCATGTAGAATAATTTGTTTTAGAGTCTTAACGCATCAAATAATACAGGTATAGTAAGTGTAAATTTATTTTATTTCTCTTTGGTTAATTTATTTACTCAAAACTTTTCACAGAAAACGATAAAACAGGTTTGAATTTTTTTTAATATTTCATTTTTTTCCTAAACAACAGTATTTAGCCTCAATATCATAGGGATTTGCTACTGTTTTCATTAATGGCAAGCAGATTAAGGCTTAAAAAGTAGTCAAAAAGCATATAATTGTTCTCTTTTTTACCTCATGTGGCTTCTCAATACTATCAGCCTATTTATTAAAAAATTACATCAAGTACGGTATAATTACTTCTATGAAATTGGTTATCCAAAGAGTTCTAAGAGCATCTGTAACCGTTGATAAAAGGTATATCACACATTGAAAAAGGTTTCCTGGTCTTGGTGGGCATTACAGGGGCTGATACAAAAAATGAGGCTGATTTTCTGAGTAAAAAGCTCGAAAAGCTTCGAATATTATTACATCATGTCCGCTGATTTGCGTAGACAATAGTCTGCACGATTTTTTTATTAGCCTCGGGCAAAATCCCTTGCATTTTTGCCTCATTCGCTATTTAATAGAATCATGGATGATTTTGTATTCCGTAAGCATCCGGATACTGGTAGCTGGGTTATTCTCGCGCCAAGACGATCTCAGCGAACCAATGCTGGCAAGATTGTCTCGGATATCTGTCCATTTTGTATTGGACGGGAAGCTGAGGAAGAAGAATTGTATCGGGTTGGTGGAAAGACCGGAGATAGCAATTGGCAGATTCGGGTTATTCCTAACAAATTTCCTTTCACTCCACATCATGAGATCATTATCCATTCGCCAGATCATCATAAAAATATTGATGAATTGCCATTCTCACAAGTCGTTTTACTCCTTGAGACATACCGGCAACGATTTTTGGCAAACCGTCAGAAAGGACAAGTTTATATCTTTCATAATCACGCTCATGCAAGTGGAGAAAGTCTTTCACATCCTCATACGCAAGTAACTGTTTTGCCCGACTTTGTGCATCTTTCGATACCGCTTCTTGATAAGCATATTTATAAAAAGCAAAGCTGGTTTGGTAAAAAGGAGCAGGATGATGTCCTTGAAACGGATAAGTTTCTGGTTTTTTGTCCAAAAAATAGTGATTGGCCAGATGAGGTATGGATCGCGCCAAAAAAACACCATGGTCAGTTTGGAGATATAACAGATCCTGATATAACTGATATGGCTTTTGTCTTAAGTAGGCTTATTCAACTTTTTGATTTACGCCATGGTTTTGAGTTCCCTTTTAACTTTTATATTTATCCGGGCAACAAGTGGTATCTTCGTCTGATTCCTCGGCTTAAAATCCTCGGAGGGTTTGAATTGGGGACACAAGTAATTGTTAATACGCAAGATCCATCAGAGACATTTGCATTTATCAAAGAGCACTTTTGGCAGCCTGATCGGGAGAAAATTAAACAAGAACACCAGGCAGAGTATTTAAAAACTGTGTGAGTTATTTTGTCTGTGTCAAAAGTCTCAATGCTCCTTGTAAAGCTGCATCTTGTGTTTGTTCAAATTGTATTGCTCCTTTGGGGACACCAAGTCTCGTAAGCCGTTTATGAACATTGGTTGCAAACTGCCATCCTTTTTTTAAAACACTCCCATCAGCGGCAAATGTGAGGTGTTCGGGTTGCTCAAGAAATGTATATACAGCCGCTATCGGTACAGCAACAAGTGATGCTGATCTTTCAAGCAAATCACGAGCCAATTGCCCAGCTGCACCTTTATCATTTTCTGCAAGATTGGTTATCATCTCTCCATTTATAACACTGGAGACAGAAAGTCTATTCGCCTGTGCAAGTAAGTTGTAGTGTTGTGCAAGGTACATGCCGGAAAGCATTTTTTCATAGCGAGCTGCACCTTTATTTTTTGAATTTGCTTCGTCATTGAAATTACCTGCTTCTAAGTTGACACGAAAATGAGTATTGCCTTCTGTCGTGGCGATAGACATATTAAAACCACTCCCCACAACAAGCCCATTTTCCCCAAGACAAACCGTATCATTTGCAACACTTATAGGAATAGCAAGATTCATCGTGTTTTGTAATAATTGCCCAAGTGGCTCTTTAGGGACTTGATCAAATGTATTGCCTTTTGTTCCATAGAGGATCACTCCATCTAGTTCCCCGTGTGGTCCTTGTTTTGGTGCAAGAGGGTAGGCAAGATTGATACCAATTCCATCCGCATGTGGGTCAATATGCGTTTTGAGGAAGTCAAGCAACGATTGAAAGTCAGGAAATGGTGGTACAGTGCCTTTCTGTTCAAGTTCAGGAATCATTCGTATATCTCCATTGAAGACATGTGCCCATTGCGTTTCAAAATTTGTTCCACCAACAACAATTCCTTGGATGACGCCATTCTTAATAAGTGATTTTTCAGGCATAGGATTCCGGATAAAAGAAAGAGAACTTGGTTCTCCCTTTGACGCTTTTTGCAATGCTGTAGTGAAATTATCTCTTAGCGATTCATAATTTGGTGTTTCAAAAAACTCTGAAGAGCCCGAAATATCAGCAGAATGGTTTTTATCAGATGAATGAGGCTTGATTCTTTCGCTGCCTGAGTTTGCCATAGTTGTCTGATTATATCATTGTGAAGTAAGCGGTTCCACAGCTGATTTTGATCCTATTGGAAGCGGTAATATATGGATTTTTCCTGGTGGATAACTTGGCCAGGGAAGTTGATTTTGATTCGTCGGGACAACGGAAAATATAAAACATTTTGTTCCGATTGCATGTTTGAATTTATCACGAAATGATGTGTAGTTGTAATTTTGGTCATCATAAGTAGAAGGAGCTTCTTTGCTTGAATCTGTTGTAAAGGTAGCGCAGAGCTTGTAGCTAAGTTGGTTTGTTATTTGGTATTCGTATGGCTTGCTGGTTTGTGGGTCTATTTTGGTCAATGGGGTAGATGGCGCATAGCTATTAGTTGAGAGAGCCTCAAGGGTTTGGGGTAATTGGTTGGCTTTATGATAATAATCATCAATTGTATATTGGATTTGTCCAAGATCAGTTACTCGTTTGTGATCAAGAAGCCGTTCTCGCTGTAGGGCAGGTGAGGGGATAATCATAAAACCATACACGCCGGCAAGCACTGTAAGAACAGTAATATAAATAAGGCTGAATAAATCTTTCATGTTAGCTATTTTTTCTGTCATTTTTCACTTCGTTAATAAAATATCCAAAGATTGATCCTGCAATGAGTAAGGTCACTACAAGATGTCCAAGGGCATTTGTGGTGAGTGTCCCACTAAGGAAATCATAAATTGTTGCAATGACATGGCCAAGCATAAGAAGAAAGGTGCCGATAAGCGTTAGATAAATAAGAATTTTGCGTGAACGAAGGTTTCTGACCATTGGTTGTTTGACCAACTGTTTTTTCAGGGTGATTGCTAAGATAAGAAAAATTGGATAGGAGACAATAAGAGATGAGACAAATCCTCGAAGGGGTGGCATCTGATCACTGAGCTGACTATACTGATCTGTTTTTATATTTGGAATTGTTTTATCAACAAATGTATGAAAAATTGCGCCAATTGAGGTAGCAAGGACATAAAGCGATATGAAAAACAGAATGTAAAGAAAACCAACCCACATACCAACATGTGGAACTGGAGGAGGAGGTGGTGGCGGCATTGAGCCATCAAGAGGTTTTTGGGTAAGCGCTTCAACGACTTTATCTTTGGGCCAGCCGGCTGCAATGAGTGCTGTCTTAATTTGTTCGTCTGCTATTTTTTGAGTGCGTGCGTTTTGGATATAGACTTCAAGGGATGTTGACATACTTTAGTATAGTATGGATTTTAGACAGAATGCAAGAAGAATAAGAAAATCTAAACTGTGCTTTTTTGTTGGATGCCAAGAAGCCAGAGAACAGCCTCTTTTTTGTAGCGTCGGTCGCCTCGTGAGTTGATGCGAATTGCAGGAAGTTTGCCTCTTTTGCCCCAGCGTTTGATAGTAAGCGGGGAGACGCGTAAAATTTCAGCAACTTCCCGAACGGTCAGAAGATCTGGAAGGGTATCGATAGAGAGTTGTTTTGGTGCTGCCATAAAGAATCAAACAATGATTTAGTTATATATAAGGTAACAAACTATAACATCCTTGTCAAGGAGGAAAAGAGTAAAATACAAAAATACCTCCAAGATCTATCACACAAAATGTTTTATGTAATGGAAAAGGGAGGTATTTTGTTATTTGAGTTCAACAGTTGCGCCGGCTGCTGTAAGCTTTGCCTTGGCTTCTTCTGCTGTTTTCTTATTGACTTGTGCCATCACTTCTTTTGGTGCGCTATCTGCTAAATCTTTAGCTTCTTTAAGCCCCAGTGTTGGAACGAGTTCTCGAATTGCTTTAATAACAGCAATTTTTTGTGCTCCTGCACTTGCAAGAACAACATTAAAAACTGTTTGTTCTTCTGCTGGTGCTGCATCCGCTGATGCTCCACCTGCTGCTGGTGCTGCAACCATAGTAGCGGCTGCTGAAACACCAAACTTTTCTTCAAGAGCTTTAACCAACTCTGAAAGTTCGAGAACAGACATTTCTTCAATTGCGCTCATTAATTCATCTTTTGTTATTTTTGCCATAAATTAACTCACCTCCTTTTATACTTTTTTCTCTTTAATTGCAGTAAGTGTTAAAACAAATTTTTGTAAATTCCAGTTAAGTGCTCGGTGCAGTCCTGAAATAGGAGCTTGCATTTGTCCCAAAAGTTGTGCTCGAAGAACAGGAAGGGGAGCAAGATTTGAAAGTTTGACGACGTCTTTATCTGAAATGATTTTGCCTTCAAGAATACCAAATTTGATGACTGGCAAAGTAAGTTCTTTAATGGTTTTGGTTAATTGCTTAAGAGGAGCAACGATATCATTATAGATAAAAAGTGTTGCTGTTGGCTTCGTGAATTGTTCTTTTTCGGAAGTCACATCAACTGTGCCATCAAGTGCCCGAAGAATCAGTGTGTTTTTCGCAGCAACAAATTCTGCTTCATCTTTTTTGAGAGCTTTTTTTAAAGCTTCAAGCTGCAAATGGGTAAGTCCTTGATATTGGGTAAAGACCATACCTTTTGCTTTTTTGACTTTTTCGACAAGTTCTGAGACGATTTGTTCTTTCTTTTGTCGATTTTGACTGACTGCTGTATTATCTTTGTTCATAAAAATAAAAGAACACTCCTAAGGAGTGCTTCATGAATCATTATTGTGCTAATGACTAATTGTGCTCCTCGGTGGGACTTAAGAAGTTTCCTTCAGCCACACTGTCTTAGGATAAATATATTATAACAGGGAAGTAATTTTTTGTAAAGAGAGCGAAGCTGGAGATTATTTAGCTCTTTTAAGTGCTTCTAGTTGTAAGTTACCTGCTTCAATTCCTTTTGCTCCTGCTAAAACACCTCCTGCAGCCTGAGCTAAACCTACTTTCTGTTTTGCTCCGCTGAATCCAAGAGTAGCAGCCATATCCGTAAAAGGATCAGTTTGAGCCATAGATCTAATCTTTTCTAAACTGAGATGACCTGTTTTGCCTTGTGCTGCTTGTGCTGCTTCTAAATTTGCTACTCCCGCTAGTACATTTGTTGCACCTGCTGCTATTCCTTTTATTGCTTTACCTCTGTCTGTACCAAAAAATACATGAAAGCTATCAACTACACCAGGGTTCGCTGCCTTTTCAAGATCTCCTATTGTTTTAACTCTTGCGCTTTCAATTCCCATATATGTAAAGTAGTATATCCTTAGATTATCTTGTTGTCAAGAGAAATTGTTGTAAACATTACTGAATTGATGTTGTTTGATCTCTTTCATGTTTTTGTTTTCTGTAATTTTCGTAAAGGTAGAGGTATATGGCAGCAGTCCAACTAAAATGAGGTCTGCCATGACCTTTACCTGTTTGTGGATCAAAGTATTCCCAGAATCCTTGTTCTGAGATCATAGTAAGGGTACTGTCAATAAGATTGTTTTGTTTCGTCCTGCATCTCTCGCGAAGTTCTTGACTGATTGTCTCATCATTTGCGTAGCGCTCAAGGCCATTAATAGTAAACAAATTGGTGATCGGCCAAGAAGGTCCTCTCCAATAGCAGGTATTGTTAAAGACAGTATCATTCAATGCCGTTGAGGGGATAGGGAAGCTACTCCCATATTGTTGTGGATCTTCTAATTTGTCTAAGAGATAAGGCAATTGTTCTTGTGTTACTGCTCCCGCGAGAAGCGGAGCAAAAGTGGCAATGGTATTAACGAGAAGCGGTTCATTTCTTTTTTTGCCAGTTTGAGGATCAAAAGAAACATCCTGATCACAATACTGCTTTCTCTCGTTATTCCAGGTTTTTGCTATTGCGTTTTTCGTTTGTTCCGCCCAGCCCTTGTACTTTTTAGCCTCTCTATATTGTCCTCGTCGCTCAAGCGTTTGGGCCAAGGATTCATTTGCCCTTGCCCATAAGCTATTAGTCAACATATCTTTTACTGCAAAGGGGCTTTCAGCGACAATTTTTTCGTAATCCCAACCCCAGCTTTTAAATAAATCAACGAGAGAGAGTACTCGGTAATAATAATCTAATGATGGTCGATCTTCTTTTTTCCCAATACTATCATCAGTTCTCTGTTTATCAACCATATCATTGACGCGTTGAGGGATATTTTTTAACTCTGTTATTAAGAGTGGCTTATCGGTAGCCGGATTATTGTCACGACCTGTAGCCCATGGATGTACTTCGATAATAAGACCACTATCATCTGGATCTCTAAATTTCTTAAGGCCATCATGGAATTTTATAACAGCAGGAAGTGCTTGCTCTATAAATGCTTCATGCGTGTTATCTTTTGGTGCATGGTGATCGATATAGTCAAGGCTTATAGCCAGAAGGGGAGGTTGGGTAATTCCTGAAGTTTCTATATTGCCTTTGTGGTATTTTTCAGTACCCCAATATGTCGGACCGGGGAAATATATTTTGTCGACATTTTGAGATTCATCTGGATTAAAAACGATATGAGGAATGAGTCCCGTATCTGCATGTTGTCCGGAAATAAGCGAAAGTATTTCGTCATATGCTCGTTTGGGTGAAAGATGAATAAGCGCCATAGCATGGGTGGCACTATCCCAATTCCATTGGTGAACATAAAAGTCGTTTGAAGGGATTGTTACATCATATTTTTCGCCATTGCGATCGACTGTGCGTTTGTTAAGGGTAAGTATATGGTGAGCTCTTTCGGCAGTTTCAGCAAGTTCTTTTTCTTGACTGAAAGGATAAAGTATTTCTGCCCTCGATGACATACTACAGATGAGTATAGCACAAGAGTTTCTTTAGAGTGAGGAGATATCAAGCTTGAGGCCGGGGCTCATTGTGGATTTGAGAGTTACTGTTTGGATGTTTTTAGTTTGGATTGCGGCAATTGCTGTTTTGATATTGTCAGCTAATTTTTTTTCACCAAAAGAAACTTTTCCAACTGTAAGGTGGAGGAGTGGGAATTTTGCTTCTGTCTTAAAGTTCATTTGGCCGCCTTCAAACTTTTTGGCTGCATCAGTTGGCTTTGGTGTAACGGTGCCATTTTTTGGGTTTGGCATAAGGCCTCGTGGACCTAAGACTCTTGCAACTTTAGCAAGTTTTGGCATGGTATCAGGTGTTGCGATAAGAACGTCAAAATCAATTTGTCCTGCTTCAATTTTTTTGACCAGTTCTTCAACTGCTTTTGGATCTTCTCCTTGATTTGCTATAACAACTCTGATTGTTTTTCCTGTTCCATGGGGGAGCGTGACATTGCCTGAAATGCCTTTTTCAACTGTATTGATGTGCAGTTCAACGGTTTCGTCAAATTTTGCCAATTTGAGTTCTGGAAGGATCGAAAGTGCGTCATTAAGGCTATATTTTTTATTTTTATCAATTTTTGCTGCAACAGTAAGATATGCTGAAGAATGTGTTTTCGCTTTGGTTTTATCAAATTTTGCTTTTTTCGTTGTCTTTTTTTCTTTTTGTTCAGATTTTGCTTCAACTGCGACTTCTTCTTTTACAACATCGGCTGGTGCAACAGTTTCTTCAGCAGATTTTTTTGCGGCTGCTTCTTCTTTGGCCTTTTTTGCAACTGCTCGAGCTTCTGCTTTTTTCTGATCTTTTTTCGATTGTTCCTCGTCTCCGAGTGTTTTGACACGTATTTTTCCCATATTATTTTACCTCAATGCCCATACTTCGGGCTGTGCCGGCAACAATTCTTGCTGCCATTTCAACATCATCAGTATTCAAGTCTTCCAATTTATCTGTAGCAATTTTTTTGGCTTGATCCATTGTCAAAACGCCAATTTTTTCTTTTCCTGGTTTTTGGCTACCTTTTTCTTTGCTCATTGCTTTTTTGATCATCTCAGCAACTGGTGGTTTCTTGGTAATAAAAGTAAAGGTACGATCTTCAAAAACAGTAATCACGACTGGCAAGATATTGCCTTTTTGGTCGGCTGTTTTATCGTTGAAGGCTTTCACAAACTCCATAATTGGAAGTCCATGTTGACCAAGTGCGGGACCAACAGGTGGTGCAGGTGTTGCGCTTCCTGCTGGAATGTTAAGTTTTATTAATGTTTTTATTTTCTTAGCCATAGGTTTCCTTTATTTTAGATTTTCTTCACTTGAAGAAAATCGAGCTCAACTGGTGTTTCTCTTCCAAAAATACTGACCAAGACATGAATTTTGCCTCGTGCGTCATCAATTGAATCAATTGTGCCAAGAAAGTCGGTAAATGGACCATCAGTGATCTTAACAGCTTCTCCAATAGAAAAATTGGTTTGGAAAGTTGGTTGTGCTTGATCCATAAACTTTTGGATTGCTTCAACTTCTTTTTCTGAAATTGGAGTTGGTTTGCTGCCAGCGCCAATAAAAGAGGTGACACCTTGGGTGCTTCGTACCAAAAACCATGTCTCATCATCCAAAATCATTTTGACAAGAACATATCCTGGGAAGATTTTTTCTTTAACGGTTTCTTTTTTGCCTCCTGATACTTTAATGGTATCTCGGGTTGGGACAACGATATCAAAAATGCGGTTGGCAAATCCCATTGCTTCCATGCGCTGTTTGAGAGATCTGGCAACTTTGTTCTCGTGTCCAGCGTAGGTATGAATGATGTACCATTTGGCATCGGCTGATTGATCAGCTGTTTGTACTTCTTCGTTTTCTTTTGGTGTTAATTGATTTGTTTGATCCATATTTTTGAGATTTATTCTTTTATTTTACTACCAATTCCGTTACTTTTGTAAAGATATAATCTAAGCCTCCAATATACAATCCGATAGCAACACTAATTGAGATAACAACCAACGTGAGTCTGATGACTTGATTTCGTGTCGGCCAGACAACCTTTTTCAGCTCATCATAGGTTTCTCGTAAAAATGTTACCGGCGTTGTCATTTGTTTAAGAGCAAATACAAAACATCCCCTAAGGGAGTCAAGCATGAAGTATTGTACCATATTCAATGCTTCTTGCCAATAAGGTCTTATTTTACCGTAACTGATTTTGCCAGGTTTCGCGGTTTATCGGGATCCGTAATGCCTCGGGCAAGTGCTAAATAGTAGGCAAGCAACTGACTGATAACAACCTGGGGAAGCAGAGTTGCTTCTTTCACATCTGCTGTCTCCAAAAATCGATCAAAAACAGGATTGTTTCGTGGTCCAATACCAATGATAAAGCCACCGCGTGCTTTGACTTCTTGGGCATTTGAAATAATCTCTTCATAGGTTGTATCATTTGGAGCAAAGATAATACACGGTGTTCCTTGTTCGATGAGCGCGATGACGCCATGCTTGAGTTCTCCTCCTGCAAATCCTTCGGCGTGTACATAAGCGGTTTCTTTGATTTTAAGTGTTGCTTCCAAAGCGGTTGCATACGATAAGCCTCGACCAAGTACATAAATATGTTCTTTTTTACGTAATTCTTGTGCCAGTTGCTTAATTTGTTGTGTTTGTTGGTCTTTGAGGATGTGTTTGATATTGTTACTTGCTTTTTGGAGAAGTAGTTTGGCTGTTTTTTGTTTTTTGGCAAGCGTATAGGCTGTAAGAAAAATAACAGAGAACATTGCCATAAAACTTTTTGTTGCAACAACTGCTTTTTCTTGACCAGCACCAAGGACTATTTTGAAATCAGCTTGGCGATAAATGGTTGAACCAAGAACATTAACAAGTGCCGCGATTTTTGCGCCTTTGATTTTTGCTTTTTGTACTGGCTCGACGACATCAATTGTTTCTCCACTTTGTGAGATAGGAATGACAAGAGTTTTTGGAGTTATATAGTCTTCAAGATAATTAAATTCTGATCCGATGGTGAAGTTGATATGTTTTTTGGCAATTGAAGAAAAAAGATAGACACCAGCAAGTGCCGCATACGATGCTGTACCACAGCCGAGTATAAAAGTGCCAAAAGCGTTCTCAATAAGATTGGCTAGTTGTTTTGTTTGGCTTTGATAGGTGAGGGCGATGTTTTCGATAACTTTTGGTTGTTCATGAATTTCTTTGAGGAAAAAGTGCGGATAGTCTCCTTTTTGTGCTTCTTCAAAATCCCAATCTAATGTATGAATCGTTGGGATGATTTCTTTTCCGTCTGGGAGAGAGGAGAGGTGAAGTCCGGTAGAGGAGAGAGAGACCATTTGATTATCTTCAAGAAAAATAACCTGTTTGGTATGGTTGATGATGCCGGTTGCATCTGATGCGAGAAAATATCCATCTTTGGTAAGTCCAACCAAAAGTGGGGAGCCATTTTTGGCTGCGACGATTTCTTGAGAGGTGGCGTTGAGAGCGACGATAGCATTAAGACCGTGAAGTTGACTAAAGGTATTTTTCATGGCTTCGACAAATGTTTTGCCACCCCGGCTTATATTTAATTCTTCTTCCAAAAGGTGGGCGATGACTTCGGTATCGGTTTCTGAAGTGAAGACGTGGCCTTTTTTGAGTAGTTTATTTTTGAGTGTTTGAAAGTTTTCGACGATACCATTATGGAGAACGGCAATTTGTTTGGTGCAATCAAGGTGAGGATGGGCATTATCGACAGTTACGCCACCATGGGTGGCCCAGCGGGTATGTCCAATGCCAAGTGAAGTAGATGGAAGAGAAAGTTTGGCATCACTAATTTTTCCTGTTTGTTTTTGGATATGAATGATGTTTTCTTTTTGTACGGCAATGCCCCATGAGTCATACCCACGGTATTCAAGTGTTTTGAGCCCATCAAAAATGATTTTGCCAGCATTACTACTTTTGCCAGCATAAGCAAAGATTCCACACATAGACTGATTCGTGATCTCAATTATCTTGGAGTTCTTTGAAGTCTGAGAAGAAATTGATTATTTTTTCTTTGGTCATGAATTACTTCATGGTTTTTAAAAAAATAGTTAAGACGTTCAATTATCATCTGAAGGTTTCCGCAGATACTCTCTACATTAAGAATGAACACTCTCAATGCACAGGTCCGATTTTCTGCTAGCAATTCTGCTTCGCAGAACCTTCTTCCTCGTATCCCTTCGACGATCCTTATTCAGGATAGGCTCAGGGCCTTGCGCTCGATTACTTTTATCTCCTCACGACAAAGAACGTAATTATTATAAATCTTTGTTATATATCATGTCAATTTATACCTGATTGAAGGAAAATTTTGGGGTATTGACAAGGGATAAATGCATCGTTTATAGTAGATACATACTCTATGGATAACAATAATTCTACAAATCAACCGACAACACCTCCGGTATCTAATCCGACAACAGCAAATGATGGTGGCATGACAACACCTACTCCTTCTGAGCCAACTATGCCAGCATCTGAGCCAACAGCACCAGCAATGCCAACTCCTTCTATGCCTGCAGATCCAAGTCAAGCACCTATGTCAACACCAACTCCTTCTACTACACCAGAACCGGCTGATACAACGCCACCTGCAGCACCTGCCGATCCTTCAGTTCCAGCTATGCCCGATGGTTCTTCAACGCCTCCTACTGCACCGGCTGCATAAAATAAATTACTATTGATTGCAAATGATTTTCTGTTTGTCAATAAAAATATTCTACAATTTTTTTAATAAAAAAGCATATAGACGAGAAGCATAATTATCTATTATAATGCGGATATGAGAAAAAAGATTACAAAAGCAGTTATTCCAGCAGCAGGTTTTGGGACGCGCTTTTTACCACAAACAAAAGCAATGCCCAAAGAAATGCTTCCCGTCATTGATAAGCCAATTATTCAATATGTTGTTGAGGAATTAGTTGATGCTGGCGTAGAGGATATTATTATTGTAACTGGTTACCACAAAAGAACTATCGAAGACCACTTTGATCGTCCGAGTATGGAGCTTATTGAGAATCTGCGTATGGGAGGCGCCAAAAAATTACCACTTCTTGAAGAGATAGAACGAGTTTCTGAAATGGCAAACTTCCATTACGTGAGACAAAAAGGCCCGTACGGCAATGGAACACCGCTTTTGAATGTCAGAAGTATTATTGGTGATGAACCGTTTATTTATACATGGAGTGATGATTTTATTTCAGCTTCGCCGAAGTCACGGTTTAAACAATTGATTGAGATTTATGAAGAATTTGGCTGGTCAGTACTTGCCAGTATCAAAGCGCAGCATCCTGAGGATTATGATCGTTACGGATTTGCCGGGGGAAGAACTCTTCGCGATGGCCTCATTGATGTTGATACGATTATTGAAAAGCCAGGCAAAGATAATGCTCCATCAGATCTTGCCAATGTGAGTGGTTTTTTGTTTACGTCAGATATCTTTGATTATTTGGATCGTGCGCTCGATAATTTACAAGAAGGCGAAGAGCTGTATTATAATAATGCTATCAAGTTGATGCTTGAGGACAAAAAGCATGTTTTATCAGCTGAGATTAAAAATGGTAAGTACTATGATACCGGTAACAAGTTAGAGTATCTAAAGACGGTGATTGAGTTTGGTTTAAAGCATCGAGATATTCGTGATGACTTCCGTGAGTACCTCAAAAAATTAGAGCTCTAGCTATCAGTTTTTATGCCATCTCTCAGGAGGAGGCTTTCTTGTTTGTATACGAGTTAGTACGGCTTTAAGTGCCTGAGGATTAATTGCTTCTCCAAGTTTTCCTTCAAGAGTTGTTCTTAGCTGTTTTGGAGTGAGTGTTATTTCATGGCCATTCTGGTCTGTTGTGTGCAATGCTCCTTCTACCTCTGATTCAAAGTGTCTTGCACGAGCTAAAGCTTCATCAGGAGTTAATTGTTTTAACTCTGATTTGATAGTTTTTTTCTTTTCATTTTTTGGTAACTCGCCTTTTTTTCGTAGTTCGTAAACTGCACGGTTCACAACACCTCTCGATACACCAAACTGATTTGCAATTGCAACTGCTGTATGTGTTTCCCAAAGTGCAGGCAGCGCCTCTATCATTGCTTTTGATTGAGTTGAGCGTCTTTCAATTCCTTCCATGGTGAAATTATATAAACTATGGGTTAGGAATGCAAGACTTCTATAAATTTTGTATAATAAATAAATGTCTAAGAAAATATTCTTAATTTTGAGTGGTATTGGATTATTTTTTATCTTTATTTTCTTTTCTTTTTTGGTTCACAAAAACCTCTTTACCCATTTTGATTTTAATATGACGGTCAGATTTCAGGATCATATCAGTAGGCGATTTGATGAGGTTTTTTCTTTATTAAGTGATGTTGGACAATTTCAGGTGATGTTGGTGGTACTGCTTATTGTTGCTGGTATTTTGTTTTTCCGAAGAAAGTTCTTGGCAGCAACGAGCGCGCTTGTCTTATTTGTGGGCTTTCATGTGATTGAGTTATATGGAAAATTTTTTGTCAATCATCCACCACCACCGCATTTTTTACTTAGGACCAAACAATTGATTGATTTCCCACAATTTTATGTGCGATCTGAATTTTCGTATCCATCAGGACACGCAGGACGAGCGGCTTTTTTATCAACATTTTTACTTATTATTGTTCTCAGCAACAAGAAGTTTTCGCCGAGATTTAAAGCAATGCTTGCTGCGCTTATTATCGGTTACGATCTTGTGATGTGTATCTCCCGTATCTATTTGGGAGAACATTGGTCATCAGATGTTATTGGAGGAACGATTCTGGGAACAGCTTTGGGATTGGTAAGTGGAAGTTTTCTTCTTGGGAATCATCAGAAAAAGCCTTCGGTTTAATATGTCTGATTCATTGGTGGTCGCTGCATTGGGAGAGGAGGGCGATTTTGTTGGTAGTTGTATGGTGCGTTATTATGCATATATGTTTTTTGGTAATTTGTCGATCGATCGGAATGCCAACCAGAAGCAATAAGAAATGCTCCGGCGATTATCAACAAAACTTTTACTGTTTGATGACGATGAAGTGAGATTGAGAAACTAGGATACGTATCAGATAATCCTACAAGATAATAATTTGCAGACAGTGAAACCCTAATACTATCAGTTTCAAATTCATAGAGGCTTTCTGGGAAAACGCCTTTGAAGAGAACCGCAAACCAAGAAATAATTAACGCAATACCTGCTCCTCGATCAAGCACATATGAAAAGATGAGATAGGGAATAAGAAGAATAAAACGGATGAGAAGACCAAGAAAAGGAAAAGCGAGAAATCGATTTGGCTTGTCTGGTTTGGCAATATCCAGCGTAAAT
>Ga0137404_10000518_pt1 | contig 25478 bp, 5 predicted proteins | sample CZOMad2_1_16fung_FD_108285 | JGI IMG/M metagenome (GOLD analysis project Ga0137404, IMG submission 108285) | Vadose zone soil fungal communities from Angelo Coast Range Reserve, California, USA - CZOMad2_1_16fungal (Illumina Assembly) | ecosystem: Environmental > Terrestrial > Soil > Vadose zone... | reverse complement strand
CTCCATGAGAGGGGCGGATTCGACCAACAGCTCGCGGGTGCGCGGGTCCAGCGTATAGAGAGAGCCAGCAGGCGTCGTCGTCGGCGTTTGCATGCGTGAATCCTCCTCAGGTTCCTTGACGGAGTTTGCCCTCAGCGGCCCGAGCCCTGCTTACTCCCTGGGATCCGCCGATGGAGCCTTCCAGCGAGGCAGTATAGCACAAAGTGCGACGCAAAAATACTACTTCCGAATTGTATTTCACGAATTCTGAAATTCATGCAGACGCAGGGTCGCGAATCCGTCTTGCCGCTCGCAAGTAGAATGCAGTACTCTTAGAGAGAATTGTATCATTGCATCGATAACGACGAGACGGAGGGTGCCCATGGAAACCCTGTTCCAGGACCTGCGATACGCGCTACGCAGCTTGTGGAAGAGCCCGGGCCTGGCCTCGGTGGCCGTCGTCTCGCTGGCCCTGGGGATCGGCGCCAACACGACGATCTTCACCCTGATCAACGCCGTGCTCCTCCATTCCCTGCCGGTCGCCGAGCCCGAGCGGCTCGTCGCGCTCTACACCTATGACGAGAAGGGGGACGGTCCCCTGGGCGCCTACCTGACGACTTCCTATCTCAACTTCGAGGACTTCCGCGACAAGACCTCCGTCTTCTCCCACCTCGCGGCCTTCCAGATCGCGCAGCTCTCGGCGCTCATCGGCGACGAGCCCGAGCAGGTGCTGGGGGAGGCGGTGAGTGAGAGCTACTGGGAGCTTCTCGGCATCCGACCGGCGGTGGGCCGCTTCTTCGCTCGCGACGAGAACCACGACCTCGGCCGCTCGCCCGTCGTGGTGCTGAGCTATAGCTTCTGGAACCGGCGTTTCGGCGGCGATCCCGGGGTGATCGGCCGGACGATGACGATCAACGCCCAGCCCTTCCACGTCATCGGCGTCGCCCCGCGAGGCTTCACCGGCACCTACCTGCTCAACACGCCGGACCTCTGGGTGCCGATGACCATGCACGAGCAGATCTTGTCCGGGCCCTTCAAGACCTTCTTCAAGGAGCGCCGCGCCCTCCTCCTCTGGGTGATCGGGCGTTTGAAGCCGGGGGTCACGGTGGCGCAGGCGCAGAGCGCGGTCCAGGCCCTGGCCGGGAATCTCGCCCAGCAGTTTCCCGACGCCAATGGCGGCCTTTCCGCCGTTCTCCTGCCCCTCACCCAGTCCTACGTCCAGCCGGCGCGCCGCGGTACCTTCGCGGCCGGCGGGATCGTCCTCATGGTGGTCGTCGGGCTCGTCCTCCTCATCGCCTGCGCCAACGTCGCCCACCTGCTGATGATCCGCGCCGAGCGGCGGCGGCGGGAGATCACCGTCCGGCTCGCCATCGGGGTCGGGCGCGCCCGGCTGATCCGCCAGCTGATGACCGAGGGCCTCCTCCTCGCCCTGGCAGGGGGCGCCCTGGGGCTTCTTCTCGCCCGCTGGTGCCGCGACCTGCTATGGGGGATGCGCCCGCCGTTCCTCGCCCAGGCCCATCCCAACCTGAGCTTCGACGCCTCGGTCCTCGGCCTCACCCTGGCGCTCTCGCTCGCCACCGCCCTGGTCTTCGGGCTCGTGCCGGCTCTCCGCGCCTCGAATCCGGATCTGGCGACCGCCCTGCGCGGCCGCACCGAGATCCCCGGCGTCAACCGGATCTGGAGCTCACGGAGCCTCCTGGTCGTCTTCCAGATCGCGGTCTCGCTCGTCGCCTTGATCATCTCGGGCCTCTTCATCCACAGCCTGCGGCAGGCCCAGGCGATCGATCCGGGCTTCGCCGCCGACCGGCTGGCGGTCCTCGCCTACAACCTGGGGACGCAGGGCTACGACCCGGAGCGCGGCCAGCAGTTCCATCGCCGGGTCCTGGATGCCGCGCGGGCGGTCCCCGGAGTGCGCTCCGCGGCCTTGGCGAGCACCCGGCCCTTAAGCCAGTTCGGCGGCTTCCAGCGCACGGTGATCCCGGCGACGAAGAACACCGCCGATCCCAAGGCCGGGACGTTCATCACCACCGATTCCGTTAGCACGGACTACTTTTCGACCCTGGGAATCCCCATCCGGGAGGGACGCGATTTCACCGGCGCGGACCGCGCCGACTCCCGCCGGGTGGCGATCGTCAACGAGACCGCGGCACGACAGCTCTGGCCCGGCCTCGATCCCATCGGCCAGCGGTTCACACTCTTCCGTTCCAACCTCTTCTTCGAGGTCGTGGGCGTCGCCCGAGACAGCAAGTACGTGACCATCACCGAGAACCCGACGCCCTACGTCTACCTGCCGCTGGAACAGAATTACAGCGAGAACGTCCACCTCTACCTGAGCTCGGCCGGCCGGCCGGCCCAGCTCCTGGAGACGGTGCGCAGGAGCCTCCGGCCGCTCGATCCGGGCCTGCCGTTCACCGATCTCGCCACCCTCTCCCAGGTCCTCGCCGATTCGCTGTGGGCGCCGCGGCTGGGGGCGCTCCTGCTCGGGCTCTTCGGCATCCTCGCCCTGCTCATGGCGGCGGTCGGCAGCTACGGCGTCCTCTCCTATTCGGTCAGCCAGCGCAACCGCGAGATCGGCATCCGCATGGCGCTCGGGGCGATGCCGGGATCGGTCGTCCGCCTGGTTCTGCGCCAGGGCATGACGCTCGTCGGGGTCGGCATCCTCGTCGGCTGGCTCGCCGCCGGCTTCTTCGCCCGCTTCCTGGAGCAGCTGCTCTTCGGGGTCAAGGGTTTCGACCCCCTGACCTTCTTTTTCACCACGTTGGTCCTGGGGGGCATCGCGCTCCTCGCCAACCTGATCCCCGCCTCCCGCGCCACCGCCGTCGATCCCCTGGGAGTGCTCAACAGCGAGTGAGTCGGCCGGCCGCAGATCCCATTTCGTGGATGCTTTGAGGGCTGAAATAGCAAGGGTTTTATTCACCTTGCTTAATAGCTGATTTCTAATTTCTTGTGTTTACGCGTAAGAGTCCATGCTAGACTTCGCTCGCTCTTATGGATGGGGGATCCCGTAGCCCTGACTGGCGGTTGATTCGGCGTGACACGATCTGATCGCCATTCCCTGACCGGCAACGGCACCGCGATCGAGCCGGGCGAGACCGGTTTCCTCTCGCTTTTCACCCAGCAGGTCGAGCGGTCGCCGGAGGCCATCGCCGTCGTCTCTGGAGATCGCCGTTCGACCTATGCTGATCTCGACCGGGCGGCCGGCCGTCTGGCCCGGCGCCTGCGCGGCATGGGGGTGGGTCCGGAGAGCACGGTCGGCCTCCAGCTGGAGCGCTCGCCCGAGCTGCTGGTGGCGATCCTCGGCATCCTCAAGGCGGGCGGCGCGTACGTGCCGCTCGATCCGGCGACCCCACCTGAGCGGGCGAGCTTCATCCTCAAGGACGCGCGGGCCGCCCTGCTGGTCACCGAGCGGCCGCTCCTCGCCCGCCTGCCGCCGCCCATCCCGCGCGCGCTCTGCCTCGATGATCTCGGGGATCTCGGGAATCCCGCGGAGCGCGACGATCTTCAAGGGTGGCCTCCCGCGGTCGATCCATTGGCGGACGGCCTGGCCTACGTCATCTACACATCGGGGACGACGGGCACCCCCAAGGGGGTCATGATCCGCCACGGCGCCCTGGGCCAGCTGATGGCCGCCCACCACGCGGTCCACCCCGAGCCGCTCCACAGCTTCCTCCTCCTCCCCTCGGTCGCCGTCGACGCCTCAGTCCCCGGCCTCTTCTGGACCCTCTGCGAGGGGGGGAGCGTCGTCCTGCCGCCGGAAGGGGCCCAGGCCGATCCGGCGCGGCTGGTCGAGCTCGTCGCCCGGCACGGCATCTCCCATTGGCTGAGCGTCCCCGCCCTCTACGCCGCGGTTCTCGCCGCCGCCGAGCCGGCGAACGGCGCTGCTCTCGCCTCGCTCTCCAAGGTGATGGTCGCCGGCGAGGCCTGCCCGCCGGCGCTCGTCGAGCGCCACTTCGCCCGGCTGCCTGGCGTCGCCCTGACCAACGAGTATGGCCCGACGGAGGGGACGGTCTGGGCGACGTTCCATCACTGCCGTCCGCGCGAGGGGAAAACGGCGGTCCCCATCGGGCAGGCCATACCGGGAATGCGGGTCTACCGGCTCGACCCGTCCCTCGCGCCGGCGCCGGCGGCGGACGCCGGGGAGCTCTACCTGGGCGGCGAGTCGCTGGCGCGCGGCTATCTCGGCCAGCCGGCGTGGACCGCCGACCGCTTCCTGCCCGATCCGTTCGCCGGGCGGCCGGGGGCCCGCATGTACCGCACCGGCGACCTGGCCGGCGTCTTCGCGGACGGCGGCCTCTCCTACCTGGGGCGCTCGGACCACCAGATCAAGCTGCGCGGGGTGCGCATCGAGCCCGGCGAGATCGAGTCCCGGTTGGGCCTCCACGGCGCGGTCGCGGAGGCGGCGGTCGTCCTCCACGACGAGCGCCTGGTCGCCTGGTTCGTGCCGCGCCCGGGCCGGCCGCCGGAGGCGCGGGAGCTGCGCGAGTTCCTGGCCCAATACCTGCCCGAGACCCTGATCCCGACCGCCTTCGTCCCCCTTTCGGAGCTGCCGCTCACCCCCGCCGGCAAAGTGGACCGCAAGGCGCTCGCCGGCCGCGAGCCGGTGGGGGAGCCGGCCGCCGCCCCGCTCGCCCCGCGCACCCCGCTCGAGCAGGTGCTCGCCGCGATCTGGTCGGACCTCCTGGGCGTCGACCCGGTGGGCGTCGAGGAGGGTTTCCTCGAGCTGGGCGGCCACTCCCTGCTCGCCGGCCGGGTGATGGCGCGGATCCGGGAGACCTTCGGGGTGGATCTGCCCGTCGCCGCCCTGTTCGGCAACCCGACCGTCGCCGCGCTGGCGGCGCGGATCGCCGAGCGGGGGAGCGCCGAGACGCAACCCCCGGCCCTCCAGCCGATCGATCGCCGCGGCCCGCTGCCGCTCTCCTTCTCGCAGCAGCGGGTCTGGTATCTGGCCGAGCTTGCCCCCACCAACATCGCTTATCACACCCAGGTCACGCTCCACTTCGCCGGCCGCCTGGTCCCCGCCGCCCTGGAGGCGGCGCTGTCGGAGATCGTGCGGCGCCACGAGGTTCTGCGCACCTCCTTCGCGACCGTCGGCGGCCGGCCGGTGCAGACGGTGCGGACCTTGGAGCGCATCCGCCTCCCGGTCGTCGACCTCAGCACTCTCCCCCCAGACCGCCGCGACGCCGAGTCCGAGATCCGTCTCCGGGCCGAAGGCCGGCGGCAGTTCGATCTCGGCGCGGTGCCGCTCGCCCGCTGGCAGCTCCTGCGGCTCGGGCCCGACGAACACCTCCTGATCCAGACCGAGCACCACCTGGTCCACGACGGCTGGTCGCTGGCGGTGCTGCTGCGGGAAATGACCGCCCTCTACCGCTGCGCGGTGGCAGGCCGACCCTCGCCGTTGCCGCCGCTCCCGGTCCAGTTCGTCGACGTCGCCGCCTGGCAGCGGCGGTGGCTGGACGGCGAGGTCCTCGCCGCCTACCTCGCCCACTGGCGCGGCAAGCTGGCCGGCTGCCCGCCGCCGCCGGAGCTGCCGACCGACCGGCCGCGACCGGCGGCGCAGCGCTTCCGCGGCGCGATCGAGCGCGGCGAGCTGCCGGCCGCGCTCTACCGCGCCGCCAAAGCCCTGAGCCGGCGGCAGGGGGTCACCCTGTTCATGGCTCTCCTCGGCGGCTTCGCGGCGCTCCTCGCCCGGTCCTCGGGCGAGCGGGACGTCGTCGTCGGCTCGACGGTGGCGAACCGGCGCCGGCGGGAGACCGAGAGCCTGATCGGCATGCTGGTCAACAACGTGGTGCTGCGCCTCGACCTGGCGGGCGATCCGGCGTTTGCCGAGATCCTGACGCGGGTCCGCCGGGAGGCGCTCGACGCCTTTGCCTACGAGGACCTGCCCTTTGACAAGCTGGTCGAGGCCCTTCAGCCGCGGCGGACGCCGGACCGCAACCCGCTCTTCCAGCACATGTTCAGCGCCCACGACTCGCCGCTCCCCGAGCTCGACTTCGGGGACGTCGCCGCGACTCTGGGCTACCGCCACAACGGCTCGTCGAAGTTCGATCTCGACGTGGTGGTGATCCCGCGCGGCGAGCAGCTCGCCGGCCAGGCGGTCGCCGCGGCGAGCGAGCAGGTCGAGATCATCTGGGAGTACTCGACCGACCTGTTCGAGCCGACGACCATGCGGCGGATGCTCGGCCACTACCTGAACCTGCTCGAAGGGGCCGTGGCCGACCCCGGGCGGCGGCTCTCCGAGCTGCCGCTGCTTAGCGCGGCGGAGGAGAGCGCCGTCCTGCGCGAATGGAACGACACCGCGGTCGCCACTCCCGTCGCCGCCGCCGCTACCGCGCCGCAGCCGGTCCACCGGCGCTTCGCCGCCCAGGCGCGCCGCGCCCCCGACGCCGTCGCCGTGGTCTACGGGGAGAGCGCCTTGAGCTACGGCGAGCTCGACCGGCGCGCGAACCGCCTGGCGCACCACCTGCGCTCGCTGGGGTTGGGGCCGGAGTCGCTCGTCGGCCTCCGCCTGGAGCGCTCGCTCGACCTGCCGCTCGCTCTCCTGGCGACCCTCAAGGCGGGGGCGGCCTACCTGCCGCTCGACCCCTCCTATCCGGCGGAGCGCCTGGCGGCGATGGTCGCCGAGGCGCCGGTCGCGCTGGAGATCGCGGCGCTTAAGGCGGCGCTGCCGGCGGGCGGGAGCGACCGGCCCCCGTCCGGCGGGACGGACGGCGGGGCGCTGGCCTACGTCATCTCGACCTCGGGCTCGACCGGCCGGCCGAAGGGGATCGCGATCGCCCACCGTGGTCTCGAAAACCTCGCCACGGCGCTCGCCGAGCGCTACGCTCTCGCGCCGGGCGACCGGGTGCTGCAGTTCGCCTCGATCAGCTTCGACGTGGCGGGGGAGGAGCTCTACCCGGCCTGGCTCGCCGGAGCGACGGTCGTCCTCCAGCCGGCGGAGGGGCTGGGCTCGCTCGCCGAGGCCGGACGGTGGCTGGCGCGGCAGCAGATCACCGTCCTCAACCTGCCCGCCTCCTACTGGCACGAGTGGGTGGCCGAGCTCGACCGGGCGCGGCAGCGGCCGCCCGCCGGCCTGCGGCTGATGATCGTGGGGAGCGAGCGGGTGTCGCGCCGGCGCCTCGCCGACTGGCGGCGGCTCGCCGGGGACGGGGTGGCCTGGTTCAACGCCTACGGCCCCACCGAGGCGACCATCACCGCGGCGCTCTACACGCCGGGGCCGATCGACCGCTGGGCGTCGAGCGACGCGGTCCCCATCGGCCGGCCGCTCGCCGGCACTCGCCTCACCCTCGCCGATCCCGCCGGCAACCCGGTGCCGATCGGCGGGGTGGGGGAGGTGCGGATCGGCGGCGTGGGCCTGGCGCGCGGCTACCTGGGGCTCCCGGCCTTGACCGCCGAATGCTTCGTCCCCAACCCCTGGGGCGAGCGGCCGGGCGAGCGCCTCTTCAAAACCGGCGACCTCGCCCGCCATCTGCCCGACGGCACCCTGGAGATCCTCGGCCGCGCCGACGCCCAGATCAAGGTGCGCGGCTTCCGCGTCGAGCCGGGGGAGATCGAGGCCGCCCTCCTCCGCCATCCCGGCCTCCGCGAGGCGGCGGTGGCGGCCCGGCAGGACCCCGGCGGCCATTCCCGCCTGGTGGCCTGGGTGGCGGCGTCCGGCGCCGGATCGCCCGGCGCGCCGGGCGCCGACGAGCTGCGCCGCTTCCTCGCCCCGCTCCTGCCGGACTACATGGTGCCCTCGGTCTTCATGGAGGTCCCGGCCCTGCCGCGGCTGCCCGGCGGCAAAGTCGACCGCCGCGGCCTGCCCGACCCGGACCTGGCGCGGCCGGAACGCGAAACGCCGCTCGTCCTCCCTCGCACGCCGACCGAGGAGCGGGTGGCCGCCCGGTGGTCGGCGGCGCTGGGGATCGACCGGGTGGGCGTCGACGACGACTTCTTCGCCTCGGGCGGGCACTCCCTGCTGGCCACCCAACTGCTTTTCGAGATCTGCCAGGCCTTCGCGGTCGAGATCCCGCTGCGCCGCTTCCTCGCCCGCCCCACGGTGGCCGAGCTGGCGGCGGCGGTGGAGGAGGCGCGCGGTGCGCCGGCCGGGGACGGCTCCGCCGAACGGCTCGTCGGCGCCGCGGGGCGCTCCCTGGCCGATCTCCAAGAGGTCTTCTTCCCGCTCTCGTTCGCGCAGCGACGCCTCTGGTTCCTGCATCGCCTGGAGCCGGAAAGCCCGTTCTACAACTTCGCCCGCGCCCTGGCGCTGCGCGGTCGGCTCAACGTCGCGGCGTTGGCCGCCGCCCTGGTGGAGATCCTCCGCCGGCACACGGCCCTGCGGACCGCTTTCCTGGCGGCCGAGGGCCACCCTCTGCAACACGTCCTCCCCCCACCGGCCCGGGTCCTCGCCGTGGTCGACCTCGCGGCCCTGCCGGCGGCGCGACGGGAGGCGACCCTGCTCACGCTCGCCCGGCAGGAGAGCCGACGGCCGTTCGACCTTACCCGGGCGCCGTTGCTGCGCGCCACCCTCCTGCGCTCGGCCGCGGCGGAGCACTGCCTCCTGCTCTCGCTCCATCACATCGCCTTCGACGGCTGGTCGATGGGCCTCCTCGGCGCGGAGCTCGCGGCGCTCTATGCGGCCGCCTGCGATCGGCGTCCCTCGCCGCTCTCCGAGCCGCCCTGCCAGTACGTCGATTTCACGCTCTGGCAGCGGCGGTGGCTCACCGGCGGTCGACTCGACGAGCAGCTCGCCTACTGGCGTGCCACCCTCGCCGGAGCCCCCGCCCTCTCAGAGCTCCCGGCCGACCGCCCGCGCCCGGCTCGCCAGAGCTTCCGCGGCGCCCGCCGCGCCCGACTCCTCCCAACGCAGCTCGCCGCGGGTCTGCGCGAGCTGGCGCGCCGCCGCGGCGCGAGCCTCTTCATGGTCCTCCTCGCCGGCTTCAAGGCCCTGCTCCAGCGGTACCTGGGGCAGGACGACGTCGTCGTCGGCTCGCCCATCGCCAACCGCTCCCGGCGGGAGCTCGAAGGGCTGATCGGGTTCTTCTCGAACACCCTCGTCCTGCGCACCGACCTCGGGCGCGATCCGGGGTTCGCGGAGCTGCTCGCGCGGGTGCGTGAGACGGCCCTGGGCGCTTTCGCCCACCAGGACCTGCCGTTCGAGCAGCTGGTCGAGGACCTCCAGCCGGAGCGCAGCCTCGCCCACGCGCCGCTCTTCCAGCTCCTCTTCGTGCTCCAGAACACCCCGGGGAGCTCCTTTGCCCTGCCCGGCCTCGCCACGGCAGTGCTCCCGATCGACAACCGCGTCGCCATCTACGATCTGACGCTCGGCATTGAGGAGGAGCCGGCAGGGCTCGCGGCCGTGGCGCAGTACAGCACCGACCTCTTCGACGGCCCTTCGATCGAACGACTCCTGTCGCATCTCGCGAGCCTCCTCGCCGGCACCGTGCGCGATCCGAATCTCCCGGTCTCCGCGCTGCCGCTCCTGGCGGCGGGCGAGAGCTGGCAGCTGGTCGGGGAGTGGAACGACACCGGAGCACGCTTTCCAGCGGCGCTGTCGATCCAGGGGCTGATCGCGGCGCAGGCGGCGCGGACGCCGGAGGCGGTGGCGGTGGTCTTCGCCGACCAGTGCCTCTCCTATGGCGAGCTCGCCGCCCGTGCCGGCCGCCTGGCCGGGGCGCTCCGCCGGCTGGGAGTGGGGCCGGAGGTGCGGGTGGGGATCTGCGCCGAACGCTCGCTCGACCTCCTCGTGGGGCTCCACGCCATTCTGCGGGCAGGGGGGGCCTACGTCCCCCTGGACGCCGCCTACCCGGCCGAGCGGCTGGCCTTCATGCTGGAGGACTCCGGGGTGGAGATTCTCCTCACCGAAGGCCGCCTGGCCGCGTCTCTCCCCACCGGCAGGGCGCGGGTGGTGCAGATCGACGGGGCGCTGCCCGACCCCCTTCCGGCGGGAGATCCTGCCCCGGAGGCCGACCTCGACCCCCTCGCCTACGTGATCTACACCTCGGGCTCGACGGGACGCCCGAAAGGCGCCATGAACACCCATCGGGGGGTCGTCAACCGGCTCCTCTGGATGCAGGAGCGGTACGCTCTCACCGCCGCCGATCGGGTGCTCCAGAAGACGCCGATCTCCTTTGACGTCTCGGTCTGGGAGCTCTTCTGGCCGCTCCTCTCCGGCGCCTGCCTCGTCGTGGCGCGACCCGGGGGGCACCAGGATCCCGCCTACCTGGTCGAGATCCTCGCTCGGGAGGAGGTCACCGTCCCCCACTTCGTGCCGGCGATGCTCGCGGCCTTCCTGGAGGCGCCCGGGGTCGAGCGCCTGACCGCCGTGCGGCAGGTGATCGCGAGCGGCGAGGCGCTCTCCTACGACCTCGAACGGCGTTTCTTCTCACGTTCCAAGGCCCGGCTCGACAACCTCTACGGGCCGACCGAAGCGGCGGTCGACGTGACCTTCTGGCCCTGCGCTCCGGCGGGGTCGGGGGGCCGGGTGCCGATCGGCCGGCCGGTGGCGAATACCGCGATCCACCTCCTCGACCGGGCTTTCCGGCCGGTCCCCCCCGGGGTTCCCGGGGAGCTGTGCATCGGCGGCGTCCAGGTGGGGCGCGGCTATCACGGCCGGCCGGAGCTCACGGCGGAGCGCTTCGTGCCGGACCCGTTCGCGGCCCTGGGCGGCGGGCGCCTGTACCGGACGGGAGACCTCGCCCGGCGCCTTCCCGACGGGGCGGTCGAATATCTGGGCCGGCTCGACCACCAAGTGAAGATCCGCGGCTTCCGCGTCGAGTTGGGGGAGATCGAGGCGGCGCTCCTCGACCATCCGGCCGTGCGCCAGGCGGTGGTGACCGTAAGCGAGGGGGCGGGCGGAGACCAGCGGCTGGTGGCCTACCTGGTGCCCGCCACCGGGCCGGCGCCGACGGACGAAGAGTTGCGCCGTTTCCTCGCCCGCTCCCTCCCCGCGCCCATGGTGCCCGCCGCCTTCGTGCCGCTCGCCGTCTTCCCCTTGAACCCGAGCGGCAAGGTGGACCGCCGGGCCCTCGACTCCGCCCAGGCCCTGCCGCGGGCGGAGACCGCCTACGTGGCCCCCGGCCGCGGATTGGAGCGCGCCCTCGCCGAGATCTGGCGCGAGGTGCTGGGCGTCCCGCGGGTCGGGGTCAACGACAACTTCTTCGACCTCGGTGGCCACTCCCTGCTCCTCACCCGGGTGCAGAGCCGGATCGGCGAGCGGTGCAAAGTCGACCTGCCGATCGTCGACCTCTTCCGCCACCCGACGGTCGGCGCCCTCGCCCGCCACCTCGGAGGCGGCGCCGACCCCCGGACGATCGCGACGGTCGCGACGGTCGCGGACAGGGTCGCACCGCGTCCCGACGGGGAGCGGGAGACGGCCATCGCGGTCATCGGCATGGCGGGGCGATTCCCCGGCGCCAAGGACGTCGAGGAGCTCTGGCGGAACCTGTGCGCGGGCGCCGAGGGCATCTCCACCTTTTCCGCCGAGGAGCTGGCGGCGTCGGGGGTCGACGAGCGCGAGCGCAGCGACCCGGCCTACGTGCCGGCGGCGGGCGTCCTGGGCGACGCCGACCTCTTCGACGCGCCGTTCTTCGGCTACACGCCGCGCCAGGCCGAGATCATGGACCCCCAACAGCGGCATTTCCTGGAGTGCGCCTGGACGGCCTTGGAGCGCGCGGGCTACGACACGGAGCGCTACCCCGGCCGGATCGGCGTCTTCGCCGGAGTGGGGATCAATACCTACTGGCTCCACCACCTCGCCCCCAACCCGCAGGTCGCGCGCTCCGTCGGCCTGTTCCAGACCCTGCTGCTCAACGACAAGGACTTCCTGCCCACCTGGGTGTCCTACAAGCTGAACCTGCGGGGGCCGAGCGTCAACGTCCAGACCGCCTGTTCGACCTCGCTGGTCGCCGTCCACCTGGCCTGCCGCAGCCTGCGCGACGGGGAGTGCGAGATGGCCCTGGCCGGCGGGGTCTCGATCCGCGTCCCGGAGAAGGTGGGATATCGGTTCCAGGACGGGGGGATCCTGTCCCCCGACGGACACTGCCGCGCCTTCGACGCCGCAGCGCGCGGCACGGTGGGCGGCAACGGGGTCGCGATCGTCGTCTTGAAGCGCCTCGCTGACGCCCTGGCCGACGGCGACACCATCCGCGCGGTCATCCGGGGCTCCGCGATCAACAACGACGGCGCGGACAAGGTGGGCTTCACCGCTCCCGGCGTCCGCGGGCAGGCCGAGGTGATCGCCGCCGCCCTCGGGGAGGCCGGCGTCCGGCCGGCGGAGATCTCCTACGTCGAGGCGCACGGCACCGGCACCCCGCTCGGCGATCCCATCGAGATCGCCGCCCTGACCGAGGTGTTCCGCCGCGACACCGCGGAGCGGGGTTTCTGCGCCATCGGGTCGATCAAGAGCAACCTCGGGCATCTGGACGCGGCGGCAGGCGCCACCGGCCTGATCAAAACCGTCCTCATGCTCGAGCGCCGGGCGATCCCGCCCAGCCTGCACTGCGCGCAGCCGAACCCCGCGCTCGACCTCGCCGCGAGCCCCTTCCACGTCAACACCCGGCTGACCCCCTGGGAAGCGGGGCCCGGACCCCGGCGGGCCGGCGTCAGCTCCTTCGGCATCGGGGGGACCAACGCGCACGTGGTGCTCGAAGAGGCACCGCCGGCCGCCGTCCCCGCCGCCGCGGCGCGGGACTGGCAGCTGCTCCTCCTCTCGGCGCGGACGGAGAGCGCCCTGGAGACGATCTCCGGCGCCCTCGCGGAGCACCTGGGGCAGACCCCGGAGGGGAGCCTGGCCCAGACCCCGGAGGGGGCCTTGGCCGATATCGCCTATACCCTGCAGGTGGGCCGCCGCCGCTTCGCCCACCGGCGGGCGCTCGTCTGCCGTGACGGGCAGGCGGCCGCCGCCGGGCTTGCGGAAGGGCGGTCGGAGCGCCTCTGGACAGCGGTGGAGGAGGCCGCGGACCGCCCGGTCGTGATGATGTTCCCCGGACAGGGAGCCCAGTACGCCGGCATGGGGCGCGACCTCTACCGGAGCGAGGCGGTTTTCCGCCGGCAGGTCGACCTCTGCTGTGATCTCCTCCGGCCGCACCTCGGGAGCGATCTGCGCGCGTTCCTCTTCGCCGACGGCGACTCCCGCCTCGACGAGACCCGTTTCACCCAGCCCGCCCTCTTCGTCGTCGAGTACGCGCTGGCCCAGCTGCTCCTGGGGTGGGGGGTACGCCCGGAGGCGATGATCGGGCACAGCATCGGGGAGTACGTCGCCGCCTGCCTGGCGGGGGTCTTCTCACTCGCCGACGCCCTCGCCCTGGTGGCGCTGCGCGGCCGCCTGATCCAGGAGCTGCCGGCCGGCGCCATGGTAAGCGTCGCGCTCGACGAGGCGGAGCTGCTGCCGCTCCTGGACGGGATCGACGAGCGGCTGGCGCTCGCCGCGGTCAACGCGCCGGCGCGCTCGGTGGTCGCCGGGCCGATCGCGGCGGTCGAGGCTCTGGAGCTCCGGCTGGGCGGGCGCGGGGTGAGCGCGCGGCGGCTGCGGACGTCACACGCCTTCCACTCGCCGATGATGGACCCGGTCCTGGCGCCGTTCGGCGCGCGGCTGGCCGAGGTCGAGCTGAAGCCACCCTCGATCCCCTTCCTTTCCGGCGTCACCGGCGACTGGATCGAGCCGGCGGCGGCCACCGATCCGGCCTACTGGGCGGCGCATCTGCGACGGACGGTCCGCTTCGCCGACGGCATCCGCCGCCTGCGGGAGGAGCCGGCGCGCCTCTTCCTGGAGGTCGGGCCGGGCCGCAGCCTGGGCAGCCTGGTCCGCCGGCAGTCGGCGCCGGACGAGGTGGTCCTCGCCACCCTGCCGCCGGGGTCCCGCGCCGGGGCCACCGAGGACGCCGCAGAGCTGCCCCACCTGCTGGGTACCCTCGGCAGGCTGTGGCTGGCGGGCGTCGAGCCGGACTGGGAGCGCTTCCACGCCCCCGGCCGGCGCCGGCGGATCGCCCTGCCCACCTACCCGTTCGAGCGCCGGCGGTATTGGATTGACAAAATCGGGATCGAAAAAATCGGGAGCGAAGGAATCGGGAGCGAAAGAATCGGGAGCGAAAGAATCGGGAGCGAAAGAATCGCCGCGGTGGGGCTCGATACCGTGGAGCCCCTCGTCCCCGCCGACTCGCGCCGGCCCGCTGACCGGCCCTGCCTGGCGCCGGAGACCGAGCTCGAGGAGACGGTCGCGGCCCTCTGGCGGGAGCTCCTGGGAATCGAGCGAATCGGCCGGCACGACGACTTTTTCGAGCTCGGCGGCGACTCCCTGCTCGCGACGCAGGTCCTCGCCCGGCTGCGCGAGAGCTTCGCGGTCGACATCCCCTTGCGCGGCCTGTTCGAGGCCCCGACCGTCGCGGCCCTTGGGGAGCTCGTCGAGGAGCGGCTCATCGCGCAGCTCGAGGGGCTCTCCGACGACGACGTCCAGGCTCTTCTCTGACCCTTTGGAGGACCGCTCCATGGCCAACCCAGAGCAGATCCGCCAGCGCCGGTCGAGCCTCTCCGCCGCCAAACAGGCGGTGCTCGCCAAATGGACCGGCGGCCGCCCCGCCACCGAGAGAGCCGCCATCCTCCGCCGGCCGGAGGGGGAACCGGCGCCGCTCTCCGCCACCCAGCGGCCGATCTGGTTTCTCGAGCAGCTCCTGCCCAGTGGGGCGTACAACATGGCGCGGGTCGCCCGCCTGGAAGGTCCCCTGGACCTCACCGCTCTCGCCGCCACCCTGACCGAGATCCGCCGCCGTCACGAGGCCCTGCGCACCCGGTTCGAACCCGCCGGCGAGACGCAGCTGCAAGTGGTCGACCCCGCGGCGGAGCTCCCCCTGCCCCGGGTGGACCTGACGGCGCTGCCGCCGAACCGGGTCGAGGCGACCTGCCGGCAGCTGCTGACGGCGGAGTCGGTCCGTCCCTTCGACCTCGCCCGCGGCCCGCTCTTCCGGGCTCTGGTGCTCCGCTCCGCCGCGGCGGACTGGCGGTTGGGCCTCTTCCTGCACCACCTCGTCGCCGACGGCTGGTCGCTTGCCGTGCTCACCCGCGAGCTCGAGATCCTCTACGGTGCCTTCACCCGCGGTCTCCCCTCGCCCCTCCCCGAGCTGCCGGTCCAGTACCGGGACTTCGTCCACTGGGAGCGGGAGCGGCTGTCGGAGGATCTCCTCGCTCGTCAGCTCGCCTACTGGCGGGAGCATCTGGGCGGCGATCTCCCGGTCCTCGCCCTCCCCGCCGACCGCCCGCGGCCGATCGTCCCCAGCCGCCGGGGAGCGCGGATCCACCTCGACCTGCCGGCGCCGACGACCGCCGGGCTCACCGCCTTCGCACAGGGGTTGAAAGCCACCCGCTTTATGGTCCTCCTCGCCGCGTACGCGGTCCTCCTCGGCCGCCTGGGCGGCCAGGACGAGGTCGTCGTCGGCACGCCGATCGCGAACCGCAGCCGGGTTGAGCTCGAAGGGCTGATCGGGCTCTTCGTCAAGACCCTGGCGCTGCGCGTCCAGATGGCGGGGGATCTCGCTTTCCCGGCGCTCCTGGAGCAGGTCCGCGAGATCACCCTCGGCGCCTTCGCCCACTCGGACGTGCCGTTCGATCGGCTGGTCCAGGACCTCGCGCCGAACCGCGACCTCGACCAGCTGCCGCTCTTCCAGGCCCTCTTCGTGCTGCAGAACACCCCCTCCCCGCTCGTCGCCCTGCCGGGGCTCGTCACCCACCCCTGGCGGCTGGAGACGGCGGCGGCCCAGCTCGACATCCTGCTCGAGCTGTTCGAGCGGCCCGCAGGTCTCGGCGGCTGGCTCGAATACAGCACCGACCTGTTCGACGCGCCGACCGTCGCCCGGATGGCGCGGAGCCTCCTGGTCCTCCTCGACGGGATCGTCGCCCGCCCGGAGCTGCCGGTCGCGGCCCTGCCGCTCCTCGCCGCCGGCGAGCGCTGGCAGCTGGTGGGGGAGTGGAACGACCGGCGGGCGCCGGGGATCGGCCGGCCGAGCGCCCACGGCCGGGCCTACGTCCTCGATCGGCGGGGCGAGCCGCTGCCGGTCGGGGTGACGGGAGACCTCTACCTGGCGGCAGAGGGGCTGCCGCTGGACGATCCCGGCGGGCCGGAGCGGACCGCCGAGCGCCTCGTGCCCGACCCGCTATCAGAGGAGCTGGGAGCGCGCCGATACCGGACCGGCGAGCGGGCGCGCTTTCGGCCGGACGGGGAGCTCGCGCGCGAAACTCCGCCCGCCGCCCGCGGTGCCGCGGCGGCCTCGCCGGCGGCTCCGGCGCAGGAGGCGGCCGCCTACGTGCCGCCGCGCGCCGGGGCGGAGCGGACCATCGCCCAGGTGTGGAGCGAGGTGCTGGGGGTCGAGCAGGTCGGCGCCAACGACAACTTCTTCAAGCTCGGCGGGCACTCGCTGCTCCTCCCGCTGGTGGTCTCCCGCCTGCGCCTCCTCTTCGAGCGCGACTTCAACCTCGTCGACCTCTTCCGCTTTCCCACCCTGGGCGCCCTGGCCCGGTTCCTGGGGGCCGAGCCCGAGATCGCGGCGGCGCCGGCGGCCGCCCGGCCCGCAGCCCGGTCCGAGCGGGAGATCGCCATCGTCGGCATGACCGGCCGCTTCCCGGGCGCGCGAGATCCCGAGGAGCTCTGGCAGAACCTCGTGGCCGGGGTCGAGTCGATCTCCTTCTTCTCGGCCGAGGAGCTGGCGCGGTCGGGGCGCGACGGCGATCTCCTGACCCCCGGCTTCGTGCCGGCGCGCGGCGTCCTCGCCGGGGTCGAGGAGCTCGACGCCGCCCTGTTCGACATCGCCCCGCGCGAGGCCGAGCTGATGGACCCGCAACACCGCCTGTTCCTGGAGTGCTGCTGGGAGGCGCTCGAAAGCGCCGGCTATGGCTCGGCGGCCCACCGCGGGCGGGTCGGCGTCTACGCCGGCGCCGGGATCAACACCTACATGCTCAACCACCTGCTCCCCCAGGGCCTCCTGCGCGCGCTGGGCGGGTTCGCCGCGGTGGTCGCCAACGACAAGGACTTCCTCGCCACCCGCGTCTCCTACAAGCTCGACCTCAAAGGGCCGAGCCTCACCGTGCAGACCGCCTGCTCGACCTCGCTCGTCGCGGTCACCATGGCCTGCCAGAGCCTGCTCGACGGCCACTGCGACCTCGCTCTCGCCGGCGGGGTCGCGATCGATTGCCCGCAGAAGGCGGGCTATCTCTACCAGGAGGGCGGGGTCTTCTCGCCGGACGGGCACTGCCGGGCGTTCGACGCCGCGGCCCGCGGCATGGTCACCGGCAACGGGATCGGCGTCGTGGTCCTGAAGCGCCTTGCCGACGCCCGGGCCGACGGCGATCCGATCCGCGCCGTGATCAAGGGCTTCGCCTGCAACAACGACGGGGCGGCGAAGTCCGGTTACACGGCGCCGGGGGTCGACGGGCAGGCGGAGGTGATCGCCCAGGCGCTGGCGATGGCCGGGGTCGGGCCGGAGACGATCGGCTACATCGAGGCGCACGGCACCGGCACGCCGCTGGGCGATCCCATCGAGGTCGCGGCGCTCAAGCGGGTGTTCGGCGGCGCCGGGAAGCACCGCTGCGCCATCGGATCGATCAAGACCAACGTCGGCCACCTGGACACCGCCGCCGGGGTGGCCGGGCTGATCAAGACTGTCCTCTGCCTGGAGCATCGGTCGCTCCCGCCGAGTCTCCATTTCACCCGCCCCAATCCCGACCTCGGGCTCGACGACAGCCCCTTCTACGTCAACGCCACGGCCGCCCCCTGGCCGGCGAACGGCGGCCCGCGCCGGGCCGGGGTCAGCTCCTTCGGCATCGGCGGGACCAACGCCCACGTGGTGCTCGAGGAGGCCCCCGCGGCCCCGGCGGTGGAAACGGCCGGCCGACCCTGGCACCTCCTGATCCTCTCCGCCGCCACCCCGACCGCTCTCGAAGCGCTGGCCAGCCGCCTGGGAGAGCATCTGCAGGCCGCTCCGGACCTGCCGGTGGCGAATGTCGCCGATATCGCTCATACCTTGCAGGTCGGCCGCCGGCCGCTCGATCGGCGGCGGGTGCTGGTCTGCCGGGACACGGCGGAGGCGGCCGCGGCTCTCCTCGACCGCGACCCGGAACGGTCGTGGAACGGCAGCCCGGCGCGCCGGCCGGAGGTGGCGTTCCTCTTCCCCGGCCAGGGGAGCCAGTACGCGGGCATGGGCCGGGAGATCTACCGCTCCGAGCCGGTCTTCGCCGCCGCCATCGACCGCTCGGCGGAGATCCTCGCGCCGCTCCTCGGCCGTGACCTCCGCGAGGTGCTCTTCCCGGAGGCGGACGATGCCGAGGCCGAGCAGCGGATCGCCGAGACCGCGCTCGCGCAGCCCGCCCTCTTCGCCGTCGAGCACGCCCTGGCGCGGACCTGGATGGCCTGGGGGGTCGTGCCGGAGGCGATGCTCGGCCACAGCATCGGCGAGGTCGTGGCCGCCTGTCTGGCCGGCGTCTTCTCCCTGGAGGCCGCCCTCGCCCTGGTGGCGGCGCGGGGCCGGCTCGTCCAGGCGCTGCCCGGTGGCGCCATGCTGGGGGTCTCGCTCGACGCCGAGGAGCTCGCGCCGCTCCTCGCCGGGGATCTCGGTGATCTCGGTGATCTCGGAATGGCGGCGGTCAATGCGCCCGGCCTCACCACCGTTTCGGGACCGGTGGAGGCCATCGCGGCGCTCCGCGCGGCGCTCGGCCGGAGGGGCGTCGAGCACCGCCTGCTGCGCACCTCGCACGCCTTCCACTCCTCGATGATGGAGCCCGCTCTCGCCCCGTTCCGGGAGGCGCTCCGCGAGATCGATCTCCAGCCGCCGTCGATCCCGTTCCTCTCGAACGTCACCGGCACCTGGATTCGCCCCGAGGAGGCGACCGACCGGGAGTACTGGGTCCGCCACCTGCGCGCCACGGTGCGTTTCGGCGACGGCGTCGCCCGGCTGCTCGCGGAGCCGGATCGCGTCCTCCTGGAGGTCGGTCCCGGCCGGACCTTGGGCACCCTGGTCCGCCGCCAGCTCGGCGCGGAGCGGGGCAACCCCGTCCTCGCCTCGCTCGGTGGCCCGGAGCGGCGGGGCGAGGAGGCGCGCTGGCTGACCGCCTGCCTGGGCCGGCTCTGGCTCTCCGGGGTGGAGGTCGACTGGTCCGCCTACCAGGCCCCGCACCCGCGGCGGCGCCTGCGCCTGCCCACCTATCCCTTCGAACGCCGGCGTCACTGGGTGGAGCCGGGGAAGCCGGCCGAGGCGGCGCCGCTCGCGCGACGTCCGCGGCGGCAGGGGATCGAGGGCTGGTTCCATGTCCCCTCCTGGCGGCGCCTCCCCCCACTCGCCCCGGACGCCTCCGCCGGCGCCCGCGGCCCGTTCCTCCTCCTCACCGGCGGGGGAGAGCCGGGAGGGGAGATCGCGGCCGCCCTGCGGCGCCGGGGCCACGCGGTGATCTCCACAGCCGCGGCGGACGATTTCGCCCCGCTCCTCGCCGATCTCGCGGCAGAGGGCCGGGAACCGGCGACGATCGTCCACCTGTGGAGCCCCGATGGGGACGCCGGGGAAACCGGCGACGCCGGCCTGCGGCGCCTGCTCCAGCTGGCCACGGTGCTGGGGGGACGGGCGGCGCGGGGGGAGGCCTCTCCCTGCGAGCTGGTGCTGGTCACCGAGGAGGCCCTGGAGGTCACCGGCGAGGAGCGCCCGGACCCCTGGCAGGCGGCCCTCCACGCCCTCGTCCGGGTGCTACCCCGCGAGCACCCCTCTCTCTCCTGCCGGGCCGTCGACGTGAGATCGGGCCTGGATCGGGACGCCGCGGAGCGCCTGGCCGACGAGCTGTCCAGCGCTCCGTCCGTTCCCGTCGTCGCCCATCGCGGCCGCCACCGCTGGGCGGAGACCTGCGCGCCGGTCGCGCTCGTCGCCCGCCCCCCCGATCTCGGCGGGGTCTATGGGGTGGTGGGCCGGGGGGACGAAGACTGGGAGCGGCTCTTCGCGCGGCTCTCCCAGGGAGCCCCGGAGCGCTGGGCGCGGATCGACGCCGAGCTTTCCGCTCCCGCGCGGCTGGCCGCCGCGCTCGCCGAGCTGGAGGCGCAACGCGGCCCCCTCCGCGCCGTGCTCTATCTCCTCGACCGGCCAGAGCGGGAGAGCGTGGCGGCGCTCGCCCCGGAGGCGGACGTCTCCCGGCTCCACGCCCTTGACGCCCGTCTCACGGCGCTCTCCGGCAGTCTCACGGCGCTCGCCGCCGCGCAGGTCCCCTGTTTCCTGGTCGGCTCCTGGGCCGCGGTCTGGGGCGGGGACGGACGCCTGGCCGAGGCCGCCGCCGCTCTCTTCGCCTTTGGCTTCGCGCGCCGCGAGGGGTGGGGGAGTGTCAGCCTGGAGCTCGCGCCGGCCGAGGCGGCGGGGGCCGCGGACGGTCCGGGCCTGTCGCTCGACGAGGCGGCCCGGGCACTGGAGCACCTCCTCGCGGCTCCTCCCTCCCCGCGCCTCGTCCTCGCGCCGTTCGACGCCGCGGTCCTCCTCGCCCGCGGTCCGCAAGCGCCGGAAGAGCCTGGCCTCGACCGCGACCGGCCGCCGCTCCCGACGCTTGCCACGCTCCCGATCGAGGCGCTGCCGCGCAACGACCTCGAACGGCGGATCGCGGCGGTCTGGCAGCGCCTGCTCGGCCGCCAGGAGATCTCCGTCCACGACGACTTCTTCGAGCTCGGCGGCCACTCTCTCCTCGCCGTCACCGTGGCCGCCGGGCTGCGGGAAACCCTGGCGCGGGACGTCTCCCTGGCCACTCTGCTGAGCCATCCCACCGTCGCCTCCCTGGCGCGGGAGCTGGCGGAGAACGCGCCGGCCGGCCTGGCGCTCGACCTGCCGCCGATCGTTCCGGTGCCGCGCGGCGGCGACCTGCCGCTCTCCTTCGCCCAGGAGAAGCTCTGGCGCTGGCACCGGGCCGGGCCTGCGGTGGCCCAGCCGCCCACCGCCAGCTTCGCCTGGAACCTGGTGGGGGCGCTGTCCCCAATCTGGCTGAAGCTCGCCCTGGAGGAGCTCGTCCTCCGCCACGAGCTGCTGCGCGTCCGTTACCCGGCGGATGGGCCGCGGGGAGAGGTGGTGGCGGGATTCCGGCCGGGCCTGCCGTTGGTCGATCTCGAGGCGCTGCCCGAACCGGTGCGCCAGACGCGGATGCAGGCGCTCGTCTTCGCCGAGGCCCGCCGGCCCTTCGACCTCGCCGCCGCGCCGCCGTTCGCGGTCACCCTCCTGCGCCTCGCCGCGGACGAGCACGTGCTGCTCCTCACCCTGCACCGCATCGCCGGGGACGGCGAGTCGATCGACCTCCTGACCGAGGAGCTGATGGCGATCTACGCCGCCCGCTGCGCCGGCCGCCGGCCGAGCCTGCCGGCGCTGCCCGTCCAGTATGCCGACTTTGCCGCCTGGCAGCGGCGGGTCTTCACCGGCCCCCGGCTCGCCGAGCTCCTCGATCACTGGCGCGAGCTGGCGGGCCACCTCCCCCGGCTCGTCCTCCCCGCCGCGCGGCGCTCCGCCCAGGTGCGGGGCTTCCGCGGGACGCGGCACCGCATGGCACTCTCGGGGGAGCTGAGCGCATCGCTCAAGGAGCTGAGCCGCGCCGAAGGGGTGACCCTGTTCATGACCCTCTACGCGGCCTTCTCGGTCCTCCTCTCCCAGCTCTCCGGCCAGAGCGAAATGTTGGTGGGGACCCTGGTCAGCACCCGCGAGCCGGTGACCCAGGGGGTGATCGGTCGTTTCCTGAACGGCATCGTGCTCCGCGCCCGCCTGGCGGACGATCCCTCGTTCCGCCAGCTCCTGGGCCGGGCGCGGGAGGTCGCTCTCGGCGCCTGGTCCCGGCAGCAGCTGCCGTTCGAGCGCCTCGCCGCCGAGCTCCTGCCGGGGCCGGAACGGTTCGATCCCACCGCCGTCTTCCAGGTCATGGTGCTGGTGCACCAGCCGCTCCCCAGCCTCACCGTCCCGGGGCTCGCCGTGCTGCCCGTACGGGTCGACCGGGGCACGGCCGATTACGATCTCACCCTCTCCCTGGGGGAGTCGCCCCAGGGCCTGGACGGTTATCTCGAATACAACACCGAGCTCTTCGAACCTTCCTGGGCTGCCCAGACGGCGGTGCAGCTCCAAAACCTCCTGGCGGATGCCGTCGCCGATCCTGATCGCCCCCTCTCCGCGTTGGCGCGCTCGGTGATCGCGGTTACGGTCCCCGCCCCTACCTCCGTCTGAAGGAGTCTCACGGTGCCCCTAGAGAACCCGCAAGAGAGCCCGCGGCAGCGCCCCACCGGCATGCTCGGCTTCACCATCGTCTGGTTCGGGCAGGTCGTCTCCCTCCTCGGTACCGGGATGACCCGTTTCGCCATCATCTTCTGGTCCTGGCAGTTGACCGGCCATGCCATGACCACGGCCCTGGTCACCTTCTTCTCCTTCTTGCCGACCGTGCTGTTGAGCCCGGTGGCCGGAGCGCTGGTCGACCGCTGGAACCGTAAGCTGGTGATGATGGTGAGCGACCTCGCCGCGGGGCTCACCAGCCTCGCCCTCCTGGTCCTCGTCTCGACCGGCCACCTGCAGATCTGGCACCTCTACGCCGCCGGGGCGTTCGCCGGGGTTTTCGAGTCGTTCCAGATCCCCGCCTACGGCGCCGCGCTCAGCACGATGCTCCCCAAGAAGCACTACGCGCGGGCCAACGGCATGATGGCGGTGGCGCAGTCGACGGCCGAAATCGGCTCTCCCGTGCTCGCCGGCATCCTCATCAAGCTGATCGGGATCCCCGGCATCCTGACGATCGACGTCGTGACCTTCGCCTTCGCCCTGGGGTCGTTGGCGTTGGTGTTCATCCCCCAGCCACCGCCGAGCGCGGCGGGGGCCGCCGGGCGCGGCAGTCTCTGGCAGGAGTCGCTCTTCGGCTTCCGTTTCATCCTCGACCGGGCGGGGCTGCTCGGTCTCCAGATCGTCTTTTTCGCCGGCAACCTGATCGCCGCCCTGGCGTTCATCCTGCTCCCCGCCATGGTGCTCGGCCGCACCGGCAACAACGGAGTCGCGCTCGGCAGCGTGCAGGCGGCGATCGGCGTCGGCGGTCTCCTGGGCGGGCTCGTGCTCAGCGCCTGGGGAGGTCCCCAGCGGAAGGTGCACGGCGTCTTCGTCGGCTGGACCCTCTCGATGGTGGGACAGCTCGCCTTCGGGCTCGGCCGGGGCCCCACCAGCTGGGCTATCGCCGGAGCGCTGATGATGTTCTTCACCCCCATCCTGAACGGCTCGAACCAGGCGATCTGGCAGGCGAAGGTGGCACCCGACGTCCAGGGGCGGGTGTTCGGCGCGCGGCGGCTGATCGCGCAGGTCAGCTGGCCGCTCGCCGGGCTCTTGGGCGGCTTCCTTGCCGACCATGTCTTCGAGCCCGGCATGCGCCCCGGCGGCGCCCTGGCGAGCACCTTCGGCGGCCTCGTGGGAACCGGAACCGGCGCCGGGATCGCGCTGATGTTCGTCCTCACCGGCTGCCTGGGGATCGTCGTCTCGCTGACCGCTTTCGCCTTCCGTGCCATGCGGGAGGTGGAAGATCTCCTCCCCGACCACGACGCCGTGGCGGCGGAGGCCTGAGCCAGCACGCCCGGCACAGCTGTGATGGCCGCCAAGGGGGAGGGTGGGTCCCTCCCCCATAAGCGCTAACTTTGGCCGAAGAGAGGGCCGGGAGGGGGTCCCTCCCCCCTGGGAGGGGGCGGGTTGGATCAGGGGGGAGGTCAGGAGGGGGGCGGTCCGCTGTGCTTCAAACGTCCCTCCAGCCAAACCACCTCCCGTTCCCGGCGCTTATATCCCGTCTCGTTCACGAGCCGCCGCGCTGCCGCCACGTGCTCCCGGGCCGCTTCGGCATTGCCCTGCTGGAGGTCGAGGCGCGCCCACTCCAGGTGGGCGTCGCAGACGTGGAGGCGCATGCCGCCCCGCTCGGCAATCTCCAGGGCCTGGGAGAGGTCCGCCGCGGCAGCCGCACGGTCTCGCCGTAGGCGGTGCAAGGTGGCCCGGGCCAGGAGGCCACGTGGGCTGTCGTCTTCCCGTCCCGCGAGCCTCACGCTCCGCAGAGCGCTGTCGAATTGCTCCGCAGCTTTAGCGAAGTCCGCATCTGACCTCTCTCCAGTAGTATCAGGCCCCGGCGTGAGAGCCAGGCCGAGATGTGCACGTCCCAGGCTTAGGTAGTCGAGGGCGATGTCGAGTAGGAATCGACGCTGAGTGGCCCACTTCATCGTCTGCACCGCCCGTTTCTGCACCTCCTTACACACCCTGCGGAATCGACGCGCTTCCTCTGAGGTCCCGGCGAGTTCGTCTAGTGCCGATCCGTCCTCTGGCTCTTCACGACTTAGCAGAAGGTCACAGTAGCGATGACCTCGCAGCGAATAGAGTATCGGATACAGAGGCTTTAACTTTGCCTGCATCGCTTCGGCCTGCTGGAAGGCTTCCATGCTTTCCTCCCATCTGCCCGCCTGGTGTAGGGCATCGGCCAGTGTCGTCCGCATGCTAATCCGTTGGAAAGTGTCTCCGCTGCGGTCCGCCAGAGCGACGCTTTGCTCCCCGAAGGCGACTGCATGCTCCACTTCCCCCTTGCTTAACATCAGCTCGCTGAGGTTACTGGCAGACACGGCAGCTTCTGCCCAATCCTCCAAAGCGATACGCATTTTCATTGCTACCTGCATTGGCTGGGCTGCTTCTGCGAGCCGGCCGAGAGCGCGCATGCAGAAGGCAGCATCGTTTAAAGCGAAAGCCTGCCACTGCACGGCGAGACTCTCTGAAGGCTGGTCCCAACGCCGAGCAAAGAAGCCAGCCAACGCCGTCAAATTTGAGCCCAAGGCTCCTAATTTTCCACTGCTGTAGAACGCATTGCCACGCTGGATCCGCCGCCTGTAAACCTCATCCATCGCATCCTGCTGCCGACCCGCCCGGCAACCGTGGACTACCGCGGCGTAGAGCGGCTCCATCGTCTCCAGCGTCTCGGGGAACTCCGGCGCCGCCTTCTTCAGATACTCGTAGAGCCGAAGGTTCCCCTCCTGCCACGCCTTCGGCCTCTCCCTCTGTAGCTCCTCCTGGAAGTAGACCCGCACCAGAGGATGGGCGTCGAGATACCCGGGCTCTCCCGCTTCCTCCACCAGCCGCGCCTGACACAACCGTGCCACGGCCTTCCGGAATCGCGCTTCCTGCTGCGGTCCGATGTGATCGGTGAGTTCCGCAATCGACGGCGCCTTCCGCAACGCCATCACCAGCTCCGGCGCTGCCGTCCGATCGAAGAAGCCCAAGAGCCGTAGCACCTCCAGCTCCGGTTCCTGGAGCCAGGCAGCATAGGAGGTGATAACGCGCCGGGCATGGCCGTCCTCGTCGGCACCTTCGTCCAGAAGCGGTACTTCCTTGCGCCGCCGGACATCGCCGTCGCAGATGTCGCGAAGATAGGTTCCCTGTCACCGATACGCCTAAATTCCCCCCATCCTCGCCGCTAAAAATCCCCCCCTCCGTCAGGAGGAAGCATGGAGATCGAGGAGAGATCGGAGAAGCTGTCCACGACGCCTGAAGGCGCCG